>Ga0308175_100002397_pt1 | contig 12835 bp, 10 predicted proteins | sample PhyCR1_3_FD_203893 | JGI IMG/M metagenome (GOLD analysis project Ga0308175, IMG submission 203893) | Soil microbial communities from UC Gill Tract Community Farm, Albany, California, United States - DLSLS.C.R1 | ecosystem: Environmental > Terrestrial > Soil > Agricultural land | place: USA...
CCGGTTGATCTTCGTACCGTGCTCTTCCATGCGCTCGAGGATGATGCGGGTATGAAAGGCAGTTCCTTCGATGGCGGCAAAGAGTTCGTCGGCAGGCGTGGACGTCAAATGCCAGCCCAAGGTTATACCGCCCAGTTCCGGATTCACCAGCACAGTGCGATCGCCATTGTCCCAGGTAAAGCGCAGCAATCCGGTCTGGCCGGCACGGTATGACGTTATTTCCTGCGAAAGCGCTCCGGCGTTGGACCCTGCGCGACGCGCGATGGACTCGAAGAGATCGCCGACGGCTGAGAGGCCTGCTTCGATTCCCGTGAGCTGCGGATCGACAGAGCCATCAACCACACCACAAACGCCGGGAACGAGGCTCGACTGATCGCTCAGGCCGATGATGCAGGTGGAAGTGCCCACGACGTTCACGACGTCACCCAAACGGATTCCTGCGCCGACAGCATCCCAATGAGCGTCAAACGCGCCCACGGGCACAACGACGCCGGACGACAGTCCCAGTTTCTGTGCCCACTCATCGCTGACCGTGCCCGCGATCGAATCCGACTTCAGATACCGTCCTGCTAACTTCGCCCGAACACCCGCCAGAAGCGGGTCCACATAGGTCAGGAACTCTTCGGGAGGCAGCCCGCCGAGTGACTCGTTCCACATCCATTTGTGGCCCATTGCGCAGATGCTGCGGGGCGCCTCTTCGACCGTTCGGATACCGCAAAGGGTCGCAGCCACAAAGTCGCAATGTTCAAATGCCGAGACAAGTTTGCCGGCGCGGTCGCGATTGTGCCGGAGCCAATGCAGCAGTTTGGAAAATCCCCACTCGGACGAGTAAACGCCGCCGCACCACTGGATCGCTTCGAGACCGTACTCATGCGCTTTTCGCGTGATCTCGGCCGCTTCTCTCCATGCCCGGTGGTCGCACCACAGGTAATATTCGTCGAGCGGCTGCAGATTCTCACCAACGGGAATGACGCTCGAACCTGTGGTATCGAGCGCGATGGCTCGTACTGCCGAGCCGTCCGTACCCGAGGCAGCGAGCGCTTTCGACATGGCACTTGCAAGAGCCGCCATATGATCCGTGTGGCTCTGGGTAGCCTGATCCGGATCGCTGCGGCTTCGATGAAGAGCGTATTCGGCCGTTGCCGCCCCCAGACGGCCCTTGTCCCGATCGAACATCGAGACTCTTACGCTCAACGTTCCGAAATCAACACCCGCGACGACTGTGCTCATGAGCAACTCTACGACTTCTTCGGGAAGAATCGGATGAAATAGATGAGCCCGATGATCAGTAGGATCAGTCCCCACCAGAGACTCGCGTGCAATTCAGCGAGCACGGGCGGGTGAGCGGGCGGATGAATCAACTCGTAGATGCCGGTCCCGGTAATCAGCACGCCGTAGATCGTGAGAAGTACTCCAATGAAAAACCAGATGGAAAGAAAGCCGCTGCCGTGCATGTTTTTTGTCTACCAGAAGATGATGTTCAGAATCGCGAAGACGAGCGCTACGATCACGGCCCAGAACATCGGCCGTTGAAACAATGAGAGACCCTGCTCGGACGGTATCTCCGTTGCGCCGTAGACCAAACCCACTAACTCGGAATCCGGTTTGGGTCGGGTCGCCATGCTCACGAGGAAAGTCACAATGACGCAGATCAGCCATGACCAGAGAGCGCGGTACATGTTCTCGGCCATATCACGCGCGTTAGAAGAGAACGCAATGTACCGAAGCGCGCTGTGGTCCAGTTGCACCCAGGCGAACATCGCGATTGAGGAAACCGTTCCGGCAAGCAGCCCCCAGAAGCCCGCCGGCCCCGTCGCGCGCTTCCACAGCATTCCCAGGATCACGGTCCCAAACAGCGGTGCGATGAAAAAGCTGAAGAGCGCCTGGACATAATCCATGATGCTTTGGAATTGCATCACGAAATAAGCCGTCCCGATACTCACCAAAACACCTAGGACAGTGCACCACCGCCCCATAGCCACATAGTGAGCATCGGGTGCATCTTTCCGGATCAGCGCGCGATAAATGTCGTACGTCCAGACCGTAGCAAAAGCGCTCACGTTACCCGCCATACCGGACATGAATCCCGCGATCAGGGCAGTAATTCCCAAACCCAGAAGCCCGGGCCCGCAGTACCGGGCGAGCATAATCGGAAGCACTTCATTATAGGTATGTGCACCGGTCGCCGCCTGCGATTCACCCACAAGCTTTTCGGGCAGCACCGCGAGGGCCAGCAGACCCGGCAGGATGACGATGAACGGCACAGCCATCTTGAAGGCAGCGCCGATAATGGGTGCCATCTTCGCGCTTCGCAGATCCCTGGCGGACAACACGCGCTGCACGACCAGGAAGTCCGTTGTCCAATAACCAAACGAGATCACAAAACCCAGGCCCAGAAGAATGCCGGTCCAGTGTATGCCCATGGGGTTCGTTGTGAACGACCCAAGTCCGCTCCAGAGATGTGTGTAGTCCTGATCGGGGAAGTTGTGGTGGATGCGCGTGACCATGCCGTGCCAGCCACCCGCTTCAACCAGTCCGAGGATCGAGATCACGATGGCGCCGAGCCAGATCAGGAAGAATTGCAGAACTTCATTGAATATGGCCGAGAGCAAGCCGCCCAGAAACACATACGCGGCGACCGTTATGGAGGACACCCAGATGCTGAAGTTGATATCCCATCCCAGGATGATGCGCATGACGAGCGCCATGGAGTACATATTGATGCCGCTCATCATGACGGTCATGAGTCCGAAGGAAATCGCCGAAAGAGCCCGTGCAGGTTCGCCGAAGCGCAGCTTCAGATAGCCGGGAACCGAATGTGTCTTCGAGATGTAGTAGAAGGGCATCATGACGATGCCGAGGAACAGCATCGCCGGAATAGCACCGATCCAATACCAGTGCGTGGCAAGGATGCCGTACTGATAGGCCGAGGCAGCCCAGCCCATCAGTTCAAGGGAGCCGAGATTCGCGGCGACAAAGCTCAATCCTGCAATCCAGGCGCTCATGTCGCGCCCGGCCAGGAAGAAATCCTCGCCGGTTTTTGTGAAGCGCTTCAGGTAGAGACCAATACCCAGAACCATCAGGAAGTAAATCCCAATGATCAGCAGGTCGACCGGGCTCAGAGAGAGTAACTGCTGGGGTGTCTGTACCATTCGGGTATCCACGCGATTGTATCCAACTCACCTTTCGTCTCCAGGACGTATGGAGGCGAAAAAGCCCCGGCCTGTCTCAGCGCCGGATCTGCAGGCCGCCCCGTACTTTGCCTTCAGAACGACCGTCGGTTTATAGTCGATACTTACCGCCTGTTCATTCCCTTATGAATAGTTCCTCTTCTATGGGTGTCGCTGAGCACGCCGGGGGCTTCGTCCGTGAGCTCGGGCTCTTCGATTCAGTCATGATCGTCATCGGCACAATGATCGGATCGGGGATATTCATTGTTTCCGCAGACATGTCCCGGCTGCTGGGTGGTGCCGGATGGCTTCTAGTGGCCTGGGCGGTTACCGGAGTGTTGACGGTCGCAGCGGCCATCTCTTACGGAGAGCTGGCTTCGATGATGCCTGAAGCCGGCGGAATGTACGTCTACCTCCGCGAGGCATTCTCGCCACTGTGGGGCTTCCTCTATGGCTGGACTCTGTTTACCGTGATTCAGACGGGCACAATCGCCGCAGTCGCGGTTGCGTTCGCGCGTTTTGCCGGGCTTCTGTTTCCGGCCATCGGTGAGGGGCGGTACATCATCCCTCCCATTCACATTTCTTCCGGTTATGCCCTGTCGCTCTCTACCGCGCAGGTAGTTGCAATTGCCGTCATTGCTTTGCTCACCTGGACCAATAGTTTAGGTGTGAAGTACGGCAAAATCGTCCAGAACCTCTTTACCGTGGCCAAAACGGGCGCGCTTGCCGCGCTCATCCTGCTTGGGATCTTCGTGGGCAGAAACACAGCGGCCATGTCGGCGAATTTCGGGCACTTCTGGGACCAGGTAAGCCTCACCCCGATCACCTCCGCTCTGACCGCGGCCTCGGCCTATGGCCTGTTCATCGCCGTCTGTATCTCGCAATCAGGTTCTTTGTTTTCCGCCGACTCCTGGCACGACATCACGTTTGCGGCGGGCGAGGTGAAGGACCCGAGGCGGACTTTGCCTCGCGCACTGATCATCGGTGTTGTGGCGGTCATCGTGCTTTACATGCTGGCCAATCTGAGCTACCTCTTCACCCTGCCCATCACGGCGATCCAGCAGGCGCCCTCGGATCGTGTTGCGACCGCGGTGCTCGACGCGATCGCACCCGGTTGGGGAAGTACGTTGATGGCCGGAGCAATCATGATCTCGACCTTCGGGTGCGTGAACAGCCTTGTGCTGGCCGGTCCACGAGTCTATTACGCCATGGCACAGAACGGGCTGTTTCTGAGGAGCGCCGCCAGGCTGAACAAAGCGAGTGTGCCCGGCCGATCGCTCCTGGTGCAAGGCATCTGGGCCTGTGCCCTCGTCCTGCCGCGCACGTTCGACACAGCAACGGGCCAATACGGCAATCTGTATTCCAACTTGCTCGACTACGTGATCTCCGCGGCCCTGATCTTTTACATCCTCACGATTGCAGGTGTGATCCGGCTCCGCATCAAGAGACCGGAACTCGAGAGGCCTTACCGGGCGTGGGGTTATCCCATCATCCCGCTTGTGTACATCGTTGGTGCGACCACGATCCTGATCGCGCTCTTTTCGTATCGCCCTGCGAGCACGTGGCCAGGCCTGCTGATTGTTCTGATCGGCGTCCCGGTGTATTACGCGATTCGGCGTCAGAAGCCGCTCGCTAATTAGACTACGATCGGCTCGGCGGCTGAGATACAGCGGCTTCGCCCAACCAGCGCCCAAGCAGTGTGTCGGGGTCGCTTGAAAGATCCAGCGGGCCAGTGAGGGTTGAGCCGTCGGCAGATACGAATTCGTATTCGATTCCGCCCGGAGTGGGACGAATCTCGCACCAGCGGCCCTTTGTCTCCAACCGCAACGTGTTCTCAAGCCACGCCATATAGATCTTGGATCGGAGGCGATGTCCGGCGACGGCCGCCTTCTCGAACAGGTTCTGGACGTACGGCGAATTCTTAAGCGCATCCGCCCACGGCGCTATTTCGCCCGCCAGGCGCCGCGCCTCCATTTGCCGAGCGGCAGCATTGGGGTCGCGCTCTTGCTGCTGCTCGAGATTCTTGAGTGAGTTCTCGAGGCTGTCTAAAAAATCCATATTTGTTGCTGAAAAGTGTTTGCAGGAAAGGCGATCTTAGGCCTGCTGGGGAGCGGATGGAACGTTCGACTGGATCATCCGCAGCCGCAACAGGCACCAGACCGTGATTGCAATTTCGTAAGAGATAAGAGAGATGTTGATGACTGCCACATTCGTCGGATTCTTGATGAGTGACATCGTCAGCGATAGGAAACAGCTGACCGCCTCTGCCAAAAATGAGAGCTGGAAGTACCGCATCCAGACGAACGTATTGTTCGGGAGTTCCAGGTGTTGCGCTCTCAAGATTCTGCCCATCGTGAACAGGAACGCAAGGCTGGCGGTTGAGGTTCCCGCCCAAAGTATGATGGCGACCAGGTCGGTCGCGCTCGCAGTGCCTGATGATTCCCCCTCTCCGGAGCCGAGAACGATCAAGCTCAGGATCGAGGTAAGGACAAGGGCGGAAATCAAACGGCTCATCGCCATCCTTCTAACTCTGCCAATCTGGTCGGCGATCTGCTCGAACACATCCCAGGCGGCGAGCGGATAGATCAGGGCATAGAGAAACCGGGAATAGATGAAAACCCGCATGTATTCCGGTGACTCATTCCCGAGCCAGAGCCCAACGGCGTCGAAAAACAGACCTAGCACGCAAGCCAGCGTTACGAATGCGTACACCTTATAGAGTCTGAGTTGGAGCACCCGAACGAGCAAGAGCCCATCCAGGGCAACTCCTGCGATGTCCAGCCAGTGCGTGGTTTGTTCTAACATCCTTCTACATCCATTTGAACGCATCCGTTCGCCAGATTGTGGTCAGAACTTCCAGGCACGTTCCCGGTTGGACCACCCGGGCTCCACGGCACGACCGGACAGGAACACGCGCAAGCGCCAGTCGACTGTCGCAACCGCTGAACTCGCCGCGGCTCCGCATTACCGCGTCTTCTAGAATTGAATAGATAGGCCGGGAGCCGGCGAACGACCGCTCTCCTAGCTGAAATCGACTAGAGGAGAGTTGTTGGAAACCGCAATACTCGCGTTAGAAGACGGAACGATATTTGAAGGCGTAAGCTATGGAGCTCCAACCCAAAGGGTTGGAGAGGTCGTATTCAACACCGCGATTACCGGATACCAGGAAATCTTCACGGATCCTTCCTATTGCGGCCAGATCGTCGTACTGACGTATCCCCAGATCGGCAACTACGGCAGCAATTTGTTCGATTCGGAAGCCGGGAAGCCATACATCGAAGGTCTGGTCGTACGCGAGATTTCGCCTATCGCGAGCAACTGGCGCTCAGACGACCGCGCCGAGCACTTCCTCGCTAAGCACGGCATCCCCGTCATCGCCGAAGTGGACACGCGCAAGTTGGTTCGCTTGCTACGCGATCGCGGAGCCTTGCGGGGTGTCATCGGGGTGGGAGAAACAGATACGGAGAAACTCATCGGGATCGCGCGCAAAGCGCCCTCCATGACGGGACAGAACCTGATCTCCCGTGTGACTACCCCGGCGAGTTACGCCTGGGGGGAGGGCATCGCCCCCGTGACGTCCTCCGACAAAGCTCCCCCGCCGCAAGAGATCCGAAATCATGTAGTTGCATACGACTTCGGAATCAAGCGGAACATCCTGCGGCACCTGGTCCAACTCGGCTCGAAAGTGACCGTCGTCCCCGCGGATACCAGCAGCGAAGACGTGCTGGCGCTCAGACCGGACGGCGTGTTCTTGTCGAACGGGCCCGGTGACCCCGAACCGCTTGAACGCCAAGCGACCGAAGTGCGCAAATTCATCGGTAAAGTGCCTGTGTTCGGCATCTGCCTGGGCCATCAGGTCCTGGGGCTTGCATTGGGTGGAAAAACCTACAAGCTAAAGTTCGGTCACCACGGCGCCAACCATCCGGTGTTGAACCGGGATACGGGAAAAGTAGAAATCACCTCCCAGAATCACGGATTTTGTGTCGACCCTGATTCGCTGTCTGGCGCGGATGTAGAAATCACGCACACGAATCTGAACGACGGAACCGTCGAGGGCTTCCGGCACCGTAGCGAGCCGGTGTTCTGCGTTCAGTACCACCCGGAAGCGGCCCCGGGACCTCACGATTCGCATTACCTCTTCCATAACTTTGCGAAAGCGATGGACGAACGGAAATAGGCCCAATCACCAAAACAGCTTGTCTGGAGCGCACTCGGGACTTGGACCAGTGAAGGCGTCGGCAGCTGTGACATCCTTTACAGGCGCGATCTGACGGAGCATGGACGAAGTCTGGTGCAGATGAGTCGCGACGCTGAACGGGTCGAGTCTTCCAGCAACTTCTGGCGGCTTCCGCCATTCAATGTGTTCTGAGACCGTCAAATTTGGCCAATTTGCCATCGGCCTCGGTTTTAGTTCAATCCCCCAAACTCACGTCTGCCACCACCGCAAAAACCGCAACCCGCTCGCTTCAACTTCATTCCATGTAGACCCGGCCATCCAAATTGCGGGCTACCTTACTAACATTTTAATACTATGTCCGGGCGCGGTTGCGCACTGAGGTGACTATGAGACTGTTTACGTTTCTATGCCTGCTTGGGGTTGGCTTTATAGCGCCCGTAAATCAAGCTGCGGCGGACTCCGACGATTACTCCCGGTCCGACAACCTTTCGGCTGTAACGGCCGAGTGGTGGCAATGGGCCGTATCGATTCCGACCAGCGTGAATCCACTGCTCGACACCACCGGATCGAACTGCATGGTCGGACAGCATGGTCCGGTTTGGTTTCTCGCCGGCATCTCCGGGGCCACCGGAACTGCCGACCGTACATGCACAATACCGGACGACAAATCCCTTTTTTTTTCCGATCGCAAATGTCATCAACTTCAACACGCCTAATGTTTGCGGCCAGGATGCAAACAACATTCCGGTGCGAACGCTGCGTCAATTGTCCGCGGACTTCCTCGCCGGCGTAACGACAGTTTCGGCGGAACTCGACGGGAGGCGTCTGGGTCAGGTGCGTAGAATCCGCTCCCAGGTGTTCGCCGTAAGCGCACCGGAAGAGAACATCTTCGATACTGCCTGTGGTACTTCTGGCCTTCCTGCGGATGTTTATTCGGCCGCAGTAGACGATGGATTTTACGTGCTCCTTCCTCCCCTCGATTCCGGGCCTCACACTCTGCACTTCCGGGCGTTAAACCCTGATCCCAAAGCCGGCTTTACGCAGGACGTTACGTACCATCTCGACGTGAAGCAAGTGAATGTGACACGCGACCGGGGTCGAGACCGTGACAAAGATAATGATGACCATCACGACCGCTAACCTGCATTCCGGCTTGTGACTCTCCGTCCAGTGCTGGAAGACTTGGGGCAGCTCACCTGCCCCAAGCTGGAAAGCGGAGCTAGGCTCATCGGCGTGGCCACGTCTCTTGTACTAACAACTGCAGGTCGTGTACCCAGTCGCCCTTAGTGACGCCCCCGGGATAGATGACATGCGCCAGATTGTCCTTCGTGTACGCGAGGACAAAGTTCGCATGTGCAACCCCATAACTGCCGTTACGGGACTCCGCTAATTCTGCGCGAGGAACACCGGCGGCGTTCTGCACCGCCCGAAGTGCGTCTTGCGATCCCGTCAGGCCCACAAATCGTCCATCGAAATTGTCAAGCCAGCGACGGAGTACCGGCGGAGTATCCCGCGTCGGATCCGTTGTCACGAAGACGAGCTTCACCTGATCGGCAAGACGGGGAGGGAGTTCCTTAAGAGCCGCCCCGATATTAGACATGTGCATCGGACACTGGTCGGGGCAATATGTATAGCCGAAAAACAGCAATGTTACGGAACCGTTTGTTTTGTTCCAGAAATCAAACGGCGCGCCGGTGGTGTCCGTGAGAATGAATCTAGGTTTAGATAGTGGCGGTGTGACCAGACCACCCCGGTAGCCTGCGCTCTTGCGCTCTTGCGCCGGCGCCAAGGCCACGATCAGCAATGAAACGAATAGACGAAATCTCATAGGCAACCCAGCAGGTCAGAAAGCGATGACTCGTCCTTTCATTCCAAGGTCGTCATGAATGGCACAGATGTAATTGAAGGCGCCTGGGGCGGTGAAAGTCACCCGAAACCGCGTCACACCAGCAGGCGATTGAGGGACGCCGGGGCGATCTTGCGGCGCCGCAGATAAAAATCCAGAGTTGACATTGTCCCCAGGCGACCCGATTGTGGCTTGCCTGGCCCCGTCGCTGGTCAGTTGCACACCTGCTGAAGGCGGCCGGGGGTCAACCGGCTCAATCCCAAAGCTCACGGTGTGATTAATGGACGGATCGAGGCTCGTCCATTCCACCGTGTCGCCAACTCGCACCACGACTGTTTGCCGGAGGAAGCGCATGAGGGAGATCGTTTGCAAGCCTGATCCAGTGGTCGTGACAACTTCACCGGCACCTACCGCTACAGCCGTGGTTTGCCGTCGATCCTCGTTGCCCGCAAAGGACCTGAGTTCCGTACGAGGAGCCTTTGCAAGCAACAGTGCGCGCTGGTGCTGCGCCTCACGATCGTAGAAATCCTGGCCGTGGGGCAGGCTCTCAGAAGCGTTGAGAACGTGGACCACCCCGGTCATATCCGGATGTAACAGGCAGACGAACTTGAAATTCCCTGCCGTCGGGAACTGGACGGAATACGTGGGAGCATTCGCCGTCCGTTCCTCATCTGCACTTAACAGCAGGATGTCCGAGGTGACGCATTCGGACCCGTCGAAGCTCGAGCCGTCCGGTGTGACTCCCGGACATCCAGCCAGGACGCCGAACGTTGGCCCGAAGCCCGGCGGTCGGTTCTGGCCGGTGGCAAGAAAAGTGACCGTGTGGCGCTCGTGTGTGCGGAAGCTCCACCGGATACTATCGCCGGTGCGGACCCATAGCTCATTCGTCAAAAAAGCCAACGCCTGAGTGCCTCGGTCGGGGCTTTCCGCGCCCGCCAGCACCTGCCACTCTTCTGCGTATGCGTTCAGCGGCGCCCCGCCCGCAACCAGAATGGCGACGGCCGACAACGCTAATCCTTGTAATTTGCAGTTGAATCTTTGAGTCATCTTCCGGGCTCCTCTCGTGAACCAGACTGTGAGTCAGTGTCCAGCGGGTTAAGCCGCCGGGCAAGCAGCGATGCGCGAGTACGGGCCTTTGCCGTCGATTGCCGTGCTTTGCCCTCTCCTCCCGCCTCGGTTACAATCCGTTACCAGGCGCGTGCCGGCTACGGATCCATGAACGAGCGCACGACGGACAGGCAATCTACTCCCTCCCAGCAGCCGGCCGCGGCTCCGGATGAACGGCTGGATTCGTGGAAGGAGATTGCCGCCTATCTCAGCCGTGATGTCACAACGGTCCAGAGGTGGGAGAAGCGGGAAGGCATGCCCGTCCACCGCCACTTGCATGGCCGGATGGGCTCCGTCTACGCATACCGTGCGGATCTGGATGCGTGGGCGCGCAGCCGAAATATCGATCGGGCGGCGGGCAACGGAAACACCGTCCTGTCTGATCCGGTCGTAAAGCCGCTCAGATCCGATAGCTCTACTACCGTGAATAGCCGCCGCTTTGGCTTGGCCCTAGCAGCCATAACGGTTGCGGTGCTGGCAATCGGAACAGCACTTTGGCTCTGGAGGGCAAAGTACTTCTGGCGGAACCCGATTGCTGACGCGGGCTTTCAGACAGTGACGGAGTTTGACGGCATTGAGCAGGCGGCTGTGGTGTCGCGCGACGGTCAGTTCGTCGCCTTTCTCTCGGATCGTGATGGACAGATGGATGTTTGGCTCACACAGGTCGGCTCGGGACAGTTTCACAACCTGACACATGGCAGAGTTCCGGAACTCACGAATCCCTCCATTCGCACGCTCGGGTTCTCGCCGGACGGCTCCCTGGTCACGTTTTGGGTTCGCAGACAAGACGATATCAGCATCTGGGCTGCGCCCACATTGGGCGGAGAACTGAGGCCGTATCTGGAAGGCGTGGCAGAGTTCAGCTGGTCGCGCGACGCCTCCCGGCTTGCGTATCACACGCCACGACCCGGTGACCCATTGTTCGTTTCGGACAAAGGAGATCGGACCACGGGACGCCTGCTATATACGGCCCCGGCGGGACTCCACTGTCACTTTCCCGTTTGGGCGCCAGACGGCTCGTACATTTACTTCGTCCAGGGCTCGCTGCCGGACAAAATGGACATCTGGCGCATCCGGCCGTCCGGCGGCGCACCGCAACGGATCACATCGCACAATACACAAGTCACTCACCCAGTCTTACTCGATGGGCGCACTTTGCTCTATCTTGCGACCGACGCTGACGGGTCAGGGCCGTGGCTGTATGGCATGGATGTGAACCGCCGTATTCCCCACCGGCTCTCCTCCGGCCTCGATCGATACACATCCCTCGCCGCCAGCGCAGATGGTAGCCGGTTCGCCGTTACGCGCGCCACTCCTAAGCGAACACTTTGGCGTTTGCGTCTCAGTGATTCACAAAGCAGCACGTCCGCGGCTGCCAGAATCTCGTTGTTAACCAGCACAGGATTCTCCGCGCGGCTGGGCCCGGATTACCTCTTGTATGTTTCTGCCACGAACACAAACGAGGCTATTTGGAAGGTCGCTAACGGCACCAGTTCGGAGTTGTGGAGCGACGCGGACGCTCGAATTATCGGTGCCCCCGCGATCTCCCGAGACGGACGTCAGATCGCATTCTCCGTCCGGCAACACGGGCACGCGCACCTGTACGTAATGGACGCTGACGGGACCCACGCACTCGTCGTCGCCGCTTCGCTGGATTTCCAGGGGACGCCAACGTGGGCGCCGGACGGTCAGTCGATTACCTCAGCGGCAAACGATGACGGTATCCCTCACCTGTTTCGTGTGCCCCTCCACGGTGGCTCCCCGGTCCTTCTGGCGAACGAATACTCGACCGATCCGGCGTGGGCCCCGGATGGGGCATTCCTCGTTTATTCAGGACCGGACATCGGCACTACGTTTCCGGTGAAAGCTCTGACCCCGGAGGGTACACCACATCCTTTACGGCCCTTGATCTTAACGCGAGGCGCGCGGCACCTGGCGGTTCTGCATGGAGGGCAAGCAATGGTCCTTCTGCGCGGAGACATCCAGCATAAGAACCTTTGCTTCATCGATTTAAAGACCGGTTCCGAGAGGCAGTTGACTCACTTTCCGCCCGAATTCGACGTTCGCGATTTTGACATCTCACCGGACGGCCATGACGCGGTTCTTGAACGAGTGCAAGAGCGGTCGGATATCGTTCTGCTGGATGTCTCCCGGAGATAGCCTCGGGCTACGACGATCAGTCCAGGACAGTTTTCATCGCAGGGCCGGGTTGATCAGTTACTCGGTTTGCCCAACATCGGAAACAATTGCCGGATGCGCTCTGCGTTGGGTTGTGCGCCATATTCGCAGATTTCGAACGCTTCGTAGTATTTGGTGCCGGCCGCCGTTTCGGGGCCATACCACTTACCTAGGGAAGCGCGCACCACATCGCTTGGCGGCCGCCCGCGTTCTTTTTTCAACCACTCTTTTCGTTCGGCGCTTCCCTTTGGCACCTCGCTCAATCGTCCGTCTACCCAGGGCAGCCACTCATAAAACTGAGACACGTGAGCATCGAGAGCCGCTATCTTCTTGTCGATCACTTCGTCCAGGCGAACC
>Ga0308175_100002399_pt1 | contig 12834 bp, 8 predicted proteins | sample PhyCR1_3_FD_203893 | JGI IMG/M metagenome (GOLD analysis project Ga0308175, IMG submission 203893) | Soil microbial communities from UC Gill Tract Community Farm, Albany, California, United States - DLSLS.C.R1 | ecosystem: Environmental > Terrestrial > Soil > Agricultural land | place: USA...
GCGGCGGCCTTTCACGCCCCATGCTGAGTAAGCACAAACCGCTGCACATCCGGAGGCATGCTCACGTCGATTGTCTTGGATTTGCCGCACCACGCAACCAGCAGGAGTGAAACCGCGGTCTTCGCGCGGAATTCCAGATATTGCTGCTGTAGACGGCCCTGCTGGACCGCACGTCGCGCGAGTTCCACCCTCTGTTCATATCCCGATTGGATCTACTGCATCGCCCGCTCGTCTTCCCGTGCAGCGCTGCTGGCAGCCAGTTGGGTCAGCACAACAACGACACCGCTCGTCCCGCGCGCCCGACCTCGCCGGCGCGGCTCCGGACGCTCGCCAACGACAGCGCCGCGCCGTCCCGGCGTCATCCCGGCGTCATCGCGGCGGTCCCGCCCGCACCGCACCAGGTCCGCACCAGGCGGGAAGAGCGAATCCTCCAACCCAATCCCGTGGTGGGGCGAGTACCAGTGGCTCGCTCGGGCGCCGCTGGTCGCAACGAAGTGGGTTCTGGATGCGCCGGCATGAGTCGAGAGGGATTTCGCGAGCGAGGCCTGAGACATGGCTTCCGAACAAGCCGCTCAAGTTGTGGCCGGCTGAGGGAATTTACGAGCTCTTCGAGCCGCGCGCGGTGACGAGTCGGCCGGCCGATAGAAATGCCAGTAGGATCAGGCCCGCGGCGACGGTAGTGGGCAAGGGTACCGCATTGGGTGCAAACGGGCTGTCGAGGAGCTCAAAGGCGACGTTGCCGACGCCCGACGAGATCCAGGGGTCTGTGGACGAATCGGTAGTGCGGAAGTAAAGAGTTCCCGGACCGCTGCTGGCCCAAAACCATCTGTCCGTCGTGTTATCCACAAGTGAGGCGTAGTAGGTCGTGCTCCCGGAGAGGGCAACGGACGCGGGCAGGTTGGCGGTGAATTCGAAGATCGGGATTGATGAGCCGGTCAGTAAAGCTGTCGGACTGCGCGTGACGTCCGTCAGCGCGACGTCCTGAAACGCCGTCGGGTTGACGATGGGCGAGCCCGCGTTGTAGAGGCGCAGTCGAAAGGCCGGAGGCGCGGACGGCACGCCGGTGCCGGAGTAGTTTCCCCAGAAGTGAATGGCCGCCACGTTTGCCGCGGCGGAAAGGGAAAAGTTGTCGGCGATAAACTGCTGTTCGGTAAAGCCGCTGGCGAAACCGGACAGGCCATTGACGGCGGGCTGGCTGTAAACCGTGCCGCCCCGGGCGCGCGGCGGGCCGCCAACGGAGATCGCCGCGACGATCCCGGCTACCAGAAATTGGAGCTTCATGTCGTTACCTCCGCGCCTTGGCCCCGCCGACGCCATAGCAAACTTTTAACACTTTAATAGACAAGATGAGTCGGGCAAGAAAAATCCCAACCATTCTCGAAATGAAGACGTTGTAATGTTTCCCCAATAACGGGATTCAGTCGCGGCACCCCCGCCTCCACCAGCCGCCGGAACTTCACATCATCGAACCCCAGCCGCTTCCCCCACCGCCTCCGCGACCGCACGCGCCGACACCACCCCCGCCGCGAGGACGAATGCAGGCTGCTTTCGCGTGGGAAAGTTCGTCCGATTGCAGTCTTGCCGGGCGGCGCGGGAGGGCGCGGGGGTCCTTGTCCGGGCAACACTTGTGCCGGTAAACTGGCCAGAACAAGGCACGGTAATTTGCGCCGCCCACAGTTTTTGGTGCGTGGTGTCGAGCGCTCCAGCGGAAAGGCGGTTGAGTTTGAAAGCCGCGCGGCCAGTCCCGAGGGTGCGCGGAAATCGGCGGAAGCGATGGGCCTGGACCTCACAACTCTGGCCGTCATTCCGTTGTCCGCGAAATCTGAGACGACCGCCAGAAGCCCCTTTTCAGCGCGCAGGTGCTGCTGCTGTGGTCGTGGAGGCCGTGAGCAGGAGTTCTCGTGCTGAGGTGGGCGGCAACACGAAGTGAATGTGGCTCACCCCGGCGGCTCAGACGAACCGGCGGAACCGCTCGTAGATTACGTCCCACGTCGCCACCCTACCAACCCACGACGGCCGATCCCGAGTTGACGCTCTACTACGATCCCTCGCTCTGCTCGGCGTCACGACTTACGGAATCGTCATGAGACGTGGACGAAGACATCGGCGCGACCAGCAAAGTCTTGCAAGCGTCCGCGAACAGTTTACGATTATTGTCGGACCCCCCATCACCGGCCGAAGGGCTCGTCGCGGCTACGGCTCACACAGCACAAGTCCACGGCAGGCAGTCAGTCAACCCAGGACGAGAACGTGTCGATCACCCACACCCCGCGCTTTTCGCGCAAGAGCCGGCACGTGCCCCGCCTCGCCCAGCAGAAGAGTCAGCGGCTGCTCGCCCTGTCGATGGCCGCCGCCGCCGTACCGCTGGCCGTCGCCACTTCGTCGGGCGCCGCGACCAACACCTACAACGGCGTCTCGGGCAACTGGAACGACGCGAGCAAGTGGACCCTCGGCCACGTCCCCATGTCATTTGAGGACGTGGTGCTGGGCAACGGCAGCAGCGGCTCCTTCGGCAACGTCACCGTCACGGTCAATACCAACACGGCCACGATCAACTCTCTCAACATCGAAGGAACCAACGGCGGCACCGTCACGCTCTCCCAGGCGGCCAACACGCTCACCTTCTTCGGCCCCGGAGAGGTGGTCGGGGTCAACAACGGCGGGCGCGGCGCATTGGTCCTGTCCGGCGGGACACACACTCTCATCGCCAGTGGTCCTACCATCGTCTTCGGGCTCAACGCTGGCGCGATCGGAAGCGGCACACTCTCCGGCACCGCGACCCTCTCCGCCTCCGGCGAAATCATCGGCAACTCCGGGACGGGCAGCTTCAACCAGACAGGCGGGACGAACGAAACCAGTCTAACCCTGGGCAACAATGCCGGCTCTAGCGGCAGCTACAGTCTCTCGGGCGGCACCCTGAACGGTGCTAACGAATTCGTCGGGTACGACGGCACCGCCACTTTCACCCAGACCGGCGGGTCGCACTCCGCGGCTTTCATGTCGGTCGCGTTAGATTCCGGCAGCGTGGGCACGTACACCATGTCCGGTGGTACGCTCAACGTAAGCGGCGTCATAGTCGTCGGCAGCGGGCCCAACGCCAGCGGCACCTTCACGCAATTCGGCGGGACGCTGACCAACACCGATCAGTACGTCGGCAACTCCGGCTCCGGCACCTTTACCCAAGCCGGCGGATCGGCGCAGATCAACGGCAACCTCGTCCTGGGCAACTCCTCGACCGGCAAGGGGACCGCGACCGTATCGGCCGGCACGTTTACCGTCGCCGGCAGCGCGTTCGTCGGGTCCAACGGCATCGGCGTCCTCAGCCTCGGCGGCACGACCCACTCCGTCGGCGCGACGGGCAGCAACGGCCTGTTTATCGGGTTCAACGCAGGCTCGACCGGAACCGTCGCACAGTCGGCCGGCAACACCACGATCTCCGGCACCGAGTACGTCGGGTACGGGGGATCGGGGACGCTGAACCTGACCGGCGGCAAGCACTCCAACACGGAGTCCGGGTTCGCTGTCGCAATGCCCATCGGCGTCCAACCCGGCTCCACGGGCAACGTGACGCTCTCCGGCAACGCCGGACTCTTCGTGAACAATGACGAGCTCGTTGGACAAGGCGGCACGGGGACGTTCACCCAGTCCGGCGGGACCAACTCGGCCTTCCGCATTGACATCGGCGACCCGGGCCCGGGCACCTACAGCCTCTCCGCCGGAACGCTGACACTCTCCGCGGTACTGGCGGTCGGCAATTCGGGTCAGGGCACCCTTACTCAGAGCGGGGGGGGCATTACCGTCCCGCAATTTGATATGGCGTTGAACGGGGGTACCGGCACCTATAACCTCCAGGGGGGCACGCTTACGGTCTTTACCGAGATGACCGTCGGCAGCAACGGCGGCGTATCGACAGTCAACCACAGCGGTGGGACCAACAACATTTCAGGGACGTCGGGGACGTTGGTCGTCGGCGGGTTTTCAAACGGCGCCAACGCCTACAACCTCAGCGGCAGCGGCAACGTCACGGTGGGCGGCAGCAGCTATCTGGGCGCCGGCGGCCGCGGCACCTTCAACCAGACCGGCGGCTCCGCCACCGTCGCCGCTAGCGAATACGTCGGCTTCCGAAACCTCTCATTCACCAACAGCCTCTTCCTCGGCAACGGCACCCTCCTCGTCTCCGGCGGCACACACAGCGTCACCGGCTCCGGCAGCAATGGCCTGTTCATCGGCGCCTACCCCGGCGCCACGGCCGGCGTGACCGTTTCCGGCACGGGGGTGCTGTCCGTCACCAATGAGGAAGACGTCGGCTACAATGGCAACGGCACGTTCACACAGACCGGCGGTAGCAACTCCGCCTTCAAGGTCATCCTCGCCGCCAATTCCGGCTCGTCCGTCGGCACCTACACCATGTCCGGCGGGACGCTGAACGTCGGTCTCCGCGAATACGCCGGCTACGCCGGCACCGGCACTTTCAACCAATCCGGCGGCGTCAACACCGTCGGCGAGAACCTCTACCTGGCCGTGCAGGCGGGCAGCACAGGCTTCTTCAACCTGAGCGGCGGCGGCGTGCTGAACGTCGCCGGCAGCGCCTACGTGGGCTACGGCAGCACGGGCACGTTCACGCAAAGCGGAGGCGTGAATGCGGTCACGGGCACGGTGTTCATTCCCGGCAACCCCGGCCCCTGGACCGGCACGTATAACCTTCAAGGAGGCACGCTCTCGCCTGGCGCCATCCTCCTCCAGGCCGGTGGCACCTTCAACCAGACCGGCGGCACGCTCAGCCCCACCACCTTCACCCAAAGCGGCGGCACGGTCCTCGGCACGCTCCAGAACCAGGGCACGTACATCTACAACAGCGGCACCTTCCCCGGCCGCTTGGTAAATCAAGGGACCGTCGTGATCAACGGCGACCCCACGTTTGGAAACGGCGTGGACAATCGCGGCACGTTCGGCCTGCCTACCGGCCGGACGGCCACGGTCAATGGCCCCGGCTTGGATAATTCCGGCCAATTCACCCTCTCCGGCGGCGTGCTGACCGGATCGGGGCCGCTGGCGAATAACGGCCAGTTCAGCGGCTTCGGCACGATCGCCGGCACCGGCGGCTTCGTGAACAACGCCATATTCACCTCCGGCAGCGGCAACGTCGTCCTCTCGAACACCGGCCCCAACCTAAACGCCGCCTCCATGGCGCTCTCCGCCGGCTGGCAACTCCAACTCACCGGCTCCGGACTCACCAACGCCGGCACCATCGACCTCAACTCCAGCCTCGTGGCCGGTCCGGCCGTTCTCAACAATTCCAGCAGCGGCGTCGTCCGCGGCCCCGGCGCGATCACCGCGCCTCTGCTCAACGGCGGCAGTCTTCTAGCGCCTTCCGGCACGCTCAACCTCATCCGCCCCTTGACCAACGCCGGCACGATCCAGATCAATAGCGGCGCATCCATCACCGGCGGCGCCGTCAACAACGCCGGCTCCATCCAGGGCGCCGGCACCGTCGCCAACGCGCTGTCCAACACCGGCACGATCGAACCCGTCGGCGGCACGCTCACGATCGGATCGGCCATGCCGTCCAACGCCGGACTCCTCACCGCCTCTACCGGCAACAAGCTGCTGATGGTCGCGGGGCTCGCCTCCAACGCCGGCGTCATCAGCCTCGCCGAAGGCACGTTCGACAACGGCCCCCACCCGCTGGCCAATACCGGCCAGATCTCCGGCTTCGGCACGTTCCGCTCCTCGGCGCTGGCCAACGCCCCCGGCGGGAAGCTCGTCCTCACCGGCGGCATCAGCACGGTCAACGGCGACGTCAACAACGCCGCCGGCGGCTCCGTCCAGGTGCTCTACGACCCGGCGGTCTTCACGGGCAACGTCGTCAATAACGGCACCTTCAAGATCACCGGCACGAAGGTGACCTTCGCGGGCACCTTCACCAACGGCGGAACGTACTTTTCCGACCCGGCCGACAACCTGTTCGGCGACCTGGCCGTGGGCTCCGGCGGGGCGCTGGTCGGCGGGGCGGGAGACCGGTTCTTCCTGAGCGGGGAGTTGCTCAACGCTAGCGGTCTCGCCGCCACGTGGAACACCCGCGACGCCGAACTCCATTTCTCCGGCTCGCCGAGCCACACGCTCACCACGCCGGGCGTGGACCATGGCGCCACGTTCAGCGGCTATGACGCCAACTTCGCCTGGGGAGTGGTGGAAGTGGCCGCCGGCGAGTCGTTGACCGTCGCCGACGCCAACGCGGCCCCCGGCGCCGCTTTATACGTGCGCGACCTGCTGCTCGACGGCAGGCTCGCCCAGCTCCCCCTGCTCTCCACCGCTTCAGCGGACGTAACCATCTATTACGACGCCACTAGCCCCGCCAACGTATACCTCGACGGCCGCACCTACACACTGGCCGGCGGCGGCAGTCTCGTAGCCGTCCCGGAACCCTCCCCCGCCGCCGTGCTGTTTTCCACCGCACCCCTCGCGCTGCTCGCCCGCCGCAGGAAACGCCTCCGAAGACCAAGCCCGCGGCTCTAAAGCCGCGCCCCACGCCGAGACCTACACCGCATCCTCCCAGCTCGCGGTGACGTTGGGCGGCGAAGAGCTGACTGCCCCGGCCAGCACTGCCGTCACGCTCTCGTCGGTACCCGTGAGCACCAGCACCTCGCCCATGTCCCCGAACTTCCACACCATCCCCGCCGCCAGCACCACCTGGTCGATCACGTAGTGCATGTCGGGCGCCATGCTCAGCGTGCCGGGGGCCCAGTACAGGTTGTTCCCCGCCGTGTCGGAGATGCCGAACATCTCCGGCTCCACGTCAACGTTGTGCAGCCACACCGCCCGTCCCAGGTTCCCCCACATCCGCGCCCGCATCTTCCGCGCGTTGGCGAAGTTGAACGTGGCGGAGGCCTGCCCGCTCTCTTTGGAGACGGTGACCGTCGCCGCGTGGGGGATGATCCCTTGCGGCTTGCCCACCGCATCCCCGTTGAGGATGGCGTCGTTGAGCTTGTACGTGATCGCCTCCCCGGCCAGGAAGCTGATGATCGGGGCCACCGCGATCCCGTCCTCCAGCAGCTCGGCCGTGACCGGCACCAGGGCCGAGAGGGCGTTGAGCGTGAGCTGGGGCTGGCGGTACGCCGGCTTGCTGGTGGAAGGGGCCTGCGCCTCGCCCACCCAGTAGGCCGCCGCGCCGAAGCCGCTCTGGCTGGTGTAGTTGATGGCCGGCAGCTTGATGGAGTTGGAGGTCATCGGAATCCGGAAGCACAGGTCCATCAGGGAATCCTGCTTCTGGATGTCGTTGAACACCTCGCCGGCGTACTGCACGGGGACCGCGAAGCCGCCGTCGGCGTCCGATCCTTCGCTGGCGCCGTGGGCGGCCTTGGCGACGCGCTGGAGGCGATCGTCCACGGCCTTGCCCTGGGCGGCCAGGCGGACGCACTTGGCGTACTCGCCCATGTGCTTAAAGCCCCCGGTGGGGTCGTCCAGCTCGTTGTCGTGCGTCTGGATCGACGGCCGCTTCGAGCCGCCCTTTAACTTGAGCGCCCCCGCGACCTTCTGGAAGGCGGCGTCGGCGGCCAGCTCCGCCGCCTGCTTGATCCGCTCGTCCAGCGCGCCCACCGCCTGCTCGACGATGCCCGCCGTCGGGTCCTCGTGCGCCTCGGCGTGCGCCAGCTCGATCAGCGTATCGGCCTTGGAGGCGTCGAGCTGCACGACCTCGCCCGCCGGCTTGCCCTGGAACTCTTTGAGAAGCTTGACCCATTTCTTGTCCATTGGAATTGTCCTTTGCGAATGAGCGCAGACGCGGGCGCGGCCGGGGCACTAACGCTCCGGACGTGCTGCGTCGCGCGAATGTCAGAATGGAATCACAACGAGGCGCGGGACCGCGCCTCACGGGTAGCGGGATGGCATCTCCGGCCGCCGCTCTGGCCTGATCGATCGCGTGCGTCGATCTCCCGCCAGACGTGCGCCTGATGCGTGTCTCACCACCGGATCACTGGACATCTTGTGTGCTCATCGCCCGGCCCCCGCCTGCCCTATTCCAGCAGCAGCCCCGCCAGCCGCAGCAGTTCGTCGCCGCATTCCTCCATACGGCAGGGCGTGGATTTCGAACCGCGCACCGGCTTGCCGCTGCGCAGGATGCCGCAGCCGCCGTCCGGGTAAGCCACCAGTTCGAGCCGGTCACCATCGGGAGCCGTCATCGTCACCACCACCCTCGCGGCGCTGGCGGCACGTGGGGCGCGGGATTCGTCGGAGGCCATGATCCATTCCAGTCGGCGACGGAAAGGACGCTCGGCCACCGCATCGCCGGCGGTGACGAAGACCCAGTTTTGAACAAGGACGGTAGCGGCCGTCGCCGCGTGGCGTGCGGGTGTGGGTTCAACCCGCCGATTCCAGCCACGCCAGCAGGACGTTCACGTCGATCGGCTTGCGGAGCAGCAGGTCGGGCTTGTGCTTCTTCGCCTCATCCAGCAGCTCCCCGCTGCTCGTGCCGGTGGCGACGGCAACCTTCATGGGGCGGTTCTCGGCCCGGATTCGCTGCAGGATGGTCGTGCCGTGTCCGTCGGGTAGGTTCAGGTCCAGGATGGCGCAGGCGTGGCCGTCCAGGCGCGCCAATCCTTCGGCGACGGTGCAGGCGGCGACGGTGTGATAGCCCAGGCGGCTCAGCAGGTGCACCAGCGCATCGCGGGCCATCTGATCGTCCTCCACGATCAGGATGCGGCAAGCCGTCTTCGGTTTTGTAGTCAAGTGGCCTTAGGTGAATGGCCGGGGAGTGGTACGACGCGGATGCTAGGGTAACCCATGCGGGGTTTCGGCCGATAGCCCCAAATCGGGAAAAACCTGATCCAGGCTGTGCAGTATGGCACCCGTATTGCTGTGGCCGCCGTTGAGAGTTGTCTGGTAAACCGCGATCCAGCCGGACCCCGAAGGAGCCGAGGTTCAGCCATGTCCACGCCCCCACCCAAGCAAAGCATCCGCGAGACGGTACTGACGGTTACCAACCGCGCCGGTGAAACCTTTATGCTGGTGAGCTTCACCGACGGCAGCTACGGCTTGGCCAAAGACGGCAAGCCCCTCGACGGCCACCAGTGGAGCAACGGGCAGATGAAACAGTGCGTGGAGGCGCTGGTGCGCCTGGCGGGCCTGGAGAAGGATGGCGACTAACCCGTCCTACACCCTCCCCATCGCCCGGTCTAGCCGGTCCGCCACCCCCGCCTCCACCAACCGCCGAAACTTCGCATCGTCGAACCCCAGCCGCCGCGCCACCGCTTCGGCCACCGCCCGCGCCGACACTACCGCCGCCAGGTCCCTGCCCTGAGCATCGTCGAAGGGTCCGCCTTCCACCGCGTCACTCCCCCCCCAACCACCCTCCACAAGCTCCCGCGCCGCCGCCTTAATCGCGGCGAACGCCTCGTCGTCCTTGAATCCCTTGCTCACCGCGATCGTCTGCGCGTGGGGGTTACACGGCACCGGCGCGATCGCGTACTCCAGCAGAGCCCAGCGGTCGATCACCGGCGCGCCCTTCCACTCCGGCCGCAGCCGGGCCTCCTCCTCGCTCGCTTCGCGGATGCTCAGGGGGAGGAACCCGATGCTCTTGCCCGTGCATGCCGGCGGCGTCTGTTTCAACAGGTGAAGCACCACCGACGGCATCCAGGGCTCGCCGTCGCCCCAATCCTCCGGCTTCTCGAAATATTTGGTCTTCGCCAGCACGCCGCGCGCGGCGGGCTTGATCCACAGGTTGGCGGCGCCGAACGGCGTCTCGTAATCGTGGGCCAGCGTCACCACCCGCCCGTAGAACCGGGCGTCCATCCCCTTGGGCAGCACCACCTCGCCGACCAGGTCCTTGTCGTCCGTGGTGATGGCCGACACGTCGCACCGCTGCTCCGCCTCGACGTCCACCTTCGCGGCGGATCGGGCTAGCCGGCGGTATTCGTAGGCCGAGTCCTTCGGCAGCCCCCTGAGCAATTCGTCCAGAGAGCGGGCGACCGACTCCTTGACCGGGAAGCCCAGCGGGCCTTCGACGTAGCCACGGCGCTCAAAGTGCGAGATGAACTGCATAGCGCAATACTCCTACTCTTGCGAACTCACCCGTCGAGGAACCGCTTAACGCGGGCGGCCACTCGAGCGGGATTTCGCAGCTCACACTCCCATAGAGTGAGCACGCGCCAGCCCAGACGCTGAAGGTCGCGTTTGTTCCGCGCATCGCGGGTTACGTTGCGCTGCAATCGCATCGTCCAGTACGGAACCCGCGATTTTGGCATGCAGAATTTGCCGCAGCGAACGCGATGCCAGTGCCAAAAACATCCGTGCACGAAAATCACTTTCGCCCTCGCTGGGAAAACTAAATCTGGGGAGCCAGGAAGGCGCTTGTCGTGAAGCCGATATCGGTACCCCAATCGATGCACAAGTCGCCGCAACGTCATCTCGGGCAGGGTGTCCTTCTGCCCTATAAGAGACATGCACCGGCTTCGCTGTTCGGGAGTTAGGGTATCGGCCATTAATCCGACCCGTTAGCTGCCTTGTTACGCCTTTGGGCCGGGATTATGTTCCGGCCATGGGAAAACAGGGCAACGCATCGACACCCCCGCCACAGGACAAACTGAAGTTCAAAGTTGCCCCACACATCGTTGAGGACCTCGGGCTCAATCTCTACACGAGCCTGCCCCGCGTCTTGGTCGAGTTCGTCGCGAATGCGTACGACGCGGATTCGCCGTTCGCAAAGATCACGATGGAAAAGGCGGCCATCGACGCAGCGCGGAAGTCTATGCGGAAAGCTTATGAAATCGAGAAGCTTAAGGCGGAAGGGACTAGTAGCTTCGTCGAACCGCTTGCGACCCGCACGCTCCCCGATCACCTAAAGATCACGATCGAGGATGCTGGGATCGGCATGTCACGCCCCGACTTGGGCAAGAAATTCCTCGTCGCTGGACGACGGCGGCGGCGGGAGGACGAAGAGTTTACGGGCTATACCAGTGCGGGACGGGCGATCATGGGCCGGAAGGGGTTAGGGAAGCTTGCCGGCTTCGGCGTGGCGAAGATCATCGAGGTGGTAACACGGAAAAAGGGAGAGAGCCACGCCACCAGGATCGTGATGGATTACGAGAAGTTAATCCAGCACCGGGCCACGGACGAGATCGAAATCGACGACGAACGGCTGGAGGACGGAGGGGGCCTGGCCGAAAGCGGCACCCGGGTGGTGCTGTCAAGGCTCCTCTACGACCCGCTGAAGAGCCGTGCGGAGACGATCGAGGCGGAAATTGCCGAGCACTTCTCGCTCATCGAACCAGAAGATTTTCCAATCACGATGAACGGCACACAGATCGAGCCTGAACAGAAGACGCTGGCATTCGCATGGCCCAACCCCGAGATGGACATTGACGAGTTCGTCGACCAGTCGTTGCCGCGCGAAGGCGGCGGCGAAATAACGTTCAAGTATCGCCTACGGTTCACCGGCGAGAAGGAGGCGCTGGCCGCATCGCGGCGCGGCGTGCGTGTCTACGCCCATAAGCGCTTAGCGGCCGCGCCGTCGCTTCTGGCTGCCGACACGAACATGCACGGCTTTCGGATGACCGATTACCTCGATGGCATCGTGCATGCCGACTTCATCGACGAGGAGCAGGCCGACTACATCGCGACGGACCGCCAGTCGCTCCGGTGGGAGTCGCCGTTGCTCTCGGGCATGTACGAGTTCCTAAGCCAGAAAATCAAGGAAGGCTGCTACCAGGCGCAAAAGAAACGTGATGCCGACGCGCCGAAGGTGGTGAAGGAGGACCAGTTCACTAATGACGAGATTGCCAAGTACCCGCACTTCTCAGCAAAGGATAAGAGGATGGCGCGGCGCTTCGCACTTACCTTGAAGGGCGGCTGCAAGCAGGGCGTGAACGATCCGATCTATAAGACGCATCTGCCCCCGCTCCTACGCAGCCTCGGCCACGGGAAGATCCTCAACGCCATCAGCGCACTGGCTGACCAGCCGCATCCCGACCTTAAGAAGGTGGCCATTGAGATTACCCGGCTGATGGCCGACGAAATGGACCAGTTCGTCAGTACGGCCCACGGTCGCCTAAAGGCGATCGAGGCGCTGAGGAAAGTGGTGGAGGCGGTCGACTTCGAATCCAAAAAGGAGGAGAAGGTCATCCAGCAGATGTTCGAGAAGGCACCTTGGCTGGTGGACCCGACCTACACCCAATTCCTGACCGCCGACGTCACGCTCGGGACGCTGTTTACCCGCCTCGCGAAAGAACTGGGAATCGGCAGCTATGCGGGCACTGTCGACGAGAACAAAGACGAGCGCCCGGATCTCGTGTCCCTCATCGGCAATACGACCCTCAGTCGGCTCGTCATCATGGAACTTAAAGCGCCGAACGTAAAGCTGGAGTCAGAGCACCTCGACCAGCTTCTTTCCTACATGGACGCCGCGGAAACGTGGCTCGCAGAACACAACCATCCGGAGATCAGCGTAAGGGGGCAGTTGATCGGATCGCGTGGGCCGAGCGCGTCCAAGGCCCGGGGCGTCGCATCGCTGCGGAAGCGGGTCAAGGACGCCGGACCGGACACGCCGTGGAAGGTCCGCGATTTTACGGAGGTCCTCACCGACACGCGGGCAGCGCACCAGGAGTTCATCGCCCTCTACAACAAACATCACGAGGAAGCTGCCGAAGACGCGGATGATGATTAGATGAGTTGGTCGCGAATTCCACGGGCTACGGCGCGACCCAGGTTGAACGGCACGCTGTTTCCGATCTGCCTGGCCACTTGATATGGTGTGCCCACGAACGCCCACTCGTCAGCAACGCTGTGCAGGCGAGCGGCTTCACGGATCGACATAACGCGGTGTTGTTCGGGGTGGATGTACCG
>Ga0308175_100002401_pt1 | contig 12832 bp, 9 predicted proteins | sample PhyCR1_3_FD_203893 | JGI IMG/M metagenome (GOLD analysis project Ga0308175, IMG submission 203893) | Soil microbial communities from UC Gill Tract Community Farm, Albany, California, United States - DLSLS.C.R1 | ecosystem: Environmental > Terrestrial > Soil > Agricultural land | place: USA...
CCACGAGATCGGTCCAATCGCCATAGCTGTTGGTGAACCCCCAGGCCACGTGGCCGTTGCTCCCCACCGCCACCGTTGGGGTCCCGGGCAGCGTCACGCCGGTGACCTGCAGGGTGCCGCCCAGGCTGTCCGGCCGGACGATCGAGGCCCGGTACCAGGTGTTCGGCACCCGCAGCCCCAGGTGCATGTCGTTGGCGAGCAGGGCGTTGCCGTCCGCCGTGTGGGCCCCCGACACCGCCCAGTTGTTGCTGCCGGCGGCGGCGGCCTCCTCCAGGCCGCCGTCCGCCGGCGGATCGAGGGACGCCGCCTTGCGGCTCGCCGGCCGCTTGCGCAGGTCGAAGACCTCCGGGCCGGGGATCGGCGGCGTCAGGGAGGCCGATCCGGAGAGCGGGGCGTCCCATTCGGTGCCAGGCGCGGCCATCAGCTCGAACATCGGCGCCGGCAGGGTGTCGCGCAGCATCCCGAGCGCCGACTCCCGCCGGCCGAGATCGTCGTTGAGCTCGAAGAACATGGCGTGCACGGCCAGGATCGAATCCTCCGGCCGCCACGGCGCGGGATCGGCGCGCAGGGCCAGATACTCGAACGGCTTGCCGCCGAGCGAGGAGAGCCCGGCGTTCACCCCGTCGGTGTAGGCCGCGAGCAGGGCCCGGTCCTCGGGCGGAGAGGCCGCCAGGATCCGCTCCGCCAGGGCCCGGAAGCGATGCACCCGGTGCCGCCGGTCCACCTTGACCGCCGCCGGACCGAAGATCTCAGCCAACTCGCCCGCCGCCTGCCGCCGCAGCAGGTCCATTTGAAAGAAGCGGTCCTGGGCGTGGAGGAACCCGAGGGCGCGGGCGGCGTCCAGCCGGTTCGCGGCGCGGATCACCGGTACCCCGAGATCGTCCCGCTCGATCGCGACCGGAGCCGCGAGCCCCGCCACCCGCCGCTCGCCGTCGAGCCGCGGCAGGCTGGCCCTCATCTGACTGTAGGCCCAGAAGGCGCCGCCGAGGACGGCGAGGACCAGCAGGGCGATCAGGACGGCAAGAGCCTGCAGAACGCGGCGCAGGACGGGCCGTCCGCGGCGGGGCCGGGCCATCGGTTTAGACGGGGCTCTTCGGAGGGGTTGGGCCATGGATCTCCTCTCGTTCGGCCGGGAAACAGCCCCCCAAGTTTCCCGGATGGCGGCCCGGGCCGCAAGAGAAACGTCGTAAGAAGAGTATCCCCGCCATTTTTCCTTTCAGGAAGACCATTCCGCGATCTCTTTCAGGAAGCTTTTTCCTCTTCGAGATGAGACTTCGACTTTCATAAGAAGAACCTGGAAGAAATCGTTGACACTGCTGAAAGCTCTCCATAGAATCCGCTTCACTCAAGATCTTTAAATCCAGATTCTCTCGATTTCGTGTTTTCCCGTCCGGCCATTAAGGCCCGGCGGCTTGTTGAAGGAGTATCCATGCTGAAGAAGCTGTGCATCGCCTGTCTCCTGCTGTGCCTCGTCCTCGTCTCCACCACGCGCCCGGCTCGGGCTCGGGAAGCTCAGAAGGCCTCGAACGACGACCTCTTGTCCCAGTTGCAGGCCGAGGGGTGGAAGATCGTGAAGAACGGGGTGCTGCAGCGCGAGCTGGTCCCCGGCCGGGTGGAGAGCTTCGTCTTCGGTCCTGAAGGGTTCACCTGGAAGCTCCAGGATCTGCGCCAGCATCTCCGGAATGTGCAGCGCGAGCTGCAGGTCCGGCCGACGCCCGAGCTCCAGCAGGCTGTCGTCGGTTTCCGGAAGGAGATCGCGAGCACCCAGAAGATGATCCAGCTCGCCCGGGCCGCCGAGGACCTGGGTGAGACGTCCATCGACAAGGTGAGCTGCTCCCTCAGCTTCTCCTACGACGCGACCGCCTCCTACGGGACCTCGGTCCAGGGCACCTTTGGGAACGCCAGCGCCAGCTTTACCGGCAACTGCGGCTTCACCGGCCAGGTCTATGCCACGGCCTACTCCAAGGTCACCGTCGCCGGCGCCCCCACGACCAAGACCGTGACGGACGGGCCCCGGAGCGGAGCGAACGTGACCGCCAGCGCGTACGCCAGCCTGAACGGCGGGACCGTTTGCGAGTCCACCTCCTACGCGAGCATGACGAGCAGCTCGCTCAACCCCTCCTCCTACACCATCTCGGCCTCCAACTCCATTTGCCCCGCGGTGGCGACGCTCACCGTCTCGATCAACGGCCCCACCTATGTCGGCGCGGACGTGTGCACCACGACGACCTGGACCGCCGCTGCCACCGGTGGCACGACTCCCTACACCTATTCGTGGACCTGGAACGGCACCGCCGCCGGCACGGCGAGCAGCTACTCCCGGACGACCTGCCCCGGAACCACCTACAGCGACACCTTCAACACGCTGGGGCTGACGGTCAACGACAGCGCCAGCCATACCAAGAGCACCTCGATCTCCGTCGAGGTCGAGAAGTTCGGCAGTGGTGGCGGCTGCTTGGCCATCGCCGCGGACGGCAAGGTCACCACCCTTCCCTGTCCCTAGCCCCTTGCACGCCTGACCACGGGGCCGCTCCGGCGGCCCCGCCTTTTCCTTTCCGGGGATAGACTCTCCCCGCCATGGCCGACGCCACCTACCCCGATCTCCGCACCTTCCTCGACCAGCTCCGCCGCGACGGCGACCTCGCCATCGTGGAGGCGCCGGTCGACGCTCATCTGGAGGCGGCGGAGATCCACCGGCGGGTGATCGCGGCCGGCGGGCCCGCCCTCCTGTTCACCAACGTCAAGGATCGCGACTTCCCGCTCGCCACCAACTTCTTCGGCACGCGGCGCCGGGCCGAGATGGCCTTCGGCGCGCGTCCCCTGAGGCTGATCCGCCGGCTCGTCCATCTCGCGGAAACCCTCCTGCCGCCGACCCCGGGCAAGCTCTGGGGCGCCCGCGACCTTGCCCGCGAGGCGTTGAAGATCGGCTCCTCCCGTCGCGGCTCGGGACCGGTGACCGAAGTGGTGACCTCCGACGTCCGGCTCGACCGCCTGCCCGTGCTCACCACCTGGCCCGAGGACGGCGGCCCCTTCGTCACCCTGCCCCTGGTCTACACCGAGCATCCCGACGGCAAGGGGCACAACCTCGGCATGTACCGGCTCCAGGTCCACGATCCGAAGACGACCGGCATGCACTGGCAGATCGGCAAGGGGGGCGGCTTCCACTACGCGGTGGCCGAGTCGCGTGGCCAGGCCCTGCCGGTGACGGTCTTCCTCGGCGGCCCGCCGGCCCTGATCCTCGCCGCCATCGCGCCCCTGCCCGAGAACGTCCCCGAGCTGATGCTCGCCTCGCTGATCGCGGGCGAGCGCCTGAAGCTCGTCTCGGGCCCCGGCCCCTACCCGCTCGTCGCCTCCGCCGAATTCGCCTTCATCGGCAAGGTGCCGCCGCGCGTCCGGCGGCCGGAGGGTCCCTTCGGGGATCACTACGGCTACTACTCGCTCCAGCACGGCTACCCGGTGTTCGAGGTCGAGACGATCGCCCGCCGCAAGGACGCGATCTATCCGGCGACCGTGGTGGGCAAGCCGCGGCAGGAGGACTTCTTCATCGGCGACCTCCTCCAGGAGCTGCTCTCACCGCTCTTCCCGCTGGTGATGCCCGCCGTCGAGCAGCTCTGGTCCTACGGCGAGACCGGCTACCATTCGCTCGCCGCCGCCGTGGTGAAGCAGCGCTACAAGCGGGAGGCGATGGCCTCGGCCTTCCGCATCCTGGGAGAGGGGCAGCTCTCGCTCACCAAATTCCTCCTGGTGATGGATCGCGCCGTCGACCTCAAGGATTTCCGCGCCGTCCTCACCCACCTCCTCGAGCGCACCCATCCCGAGACCGATCTCTACGTCTTCTCGAACCTCTCGATGGACACGCTCGACTACACCGGCCCGGTGGTGAACGAGGGGTCGAAGGGGGTCTGGCTCGGCCTGGGCGACCCGGTGCGGGAGCTCCCCCGAGGCTTCACCGCCCCCGAGATCCCACAAGGAATGACGGACGTCCACGTCTTCTCCCCCGGCTGTCTGGTGGTGGGCGGCCCCGCCTACGCGGACGATCCCGGCGCCGCCGCCCGCTTCGCCGCCCATCCGGCCTTCACCGGCTGGCCGCTGGTCGTGCTCACGGACGAGCCCCGCCGCGCCGCCGCGAGCCCCATCAACTTCCTCTGGACCACCTTCACCCGTTTCGAGCCGGCGGCGGACATCCACGCCGCGGCCACCGGCCTGGTCCGCCACCACGTCTCCTACACCCCCCCCCTCCTGATCGACGCCCGCATGAAGCCCTGGTACCCCAAGGAGCTCTTCGCGGACGAGGCGACCGCCGCCACCGTCAGCCGGCGCTGGAAGGAGTATTTCCCCGGTGGCGGGGTGGAGATGGGGGATTCGGGAGTGGGGCATCTGACTCTCTCATGACCCCCCACCTCCTCATCACCCTGATCATCACCGGAGCCGCCATGGTGCTCCTGCTCACCGAGCGGCTGCGCGCGGACCTGGTCGCCTTGCTGGTGGTGGTCGCGCTCGGCACCTCGGGGGTGCTCACGGCGGAGGAGACCTTCTCCGGGTTCAGCCGCTCGGCGGTGATCACCCTGCTCTCGATCTTCATCCTCGCCGCGGGCCTGGAACGGACCGGCATCACGCAAAGGGTCGGAGACATCCTGGTGCGGGTGGCGGGGACGAGCGAGCAGCGGCTGGTGATGACGGTGATGACCGCCGGCGCCTTTCTCTCTCTGACCATGAACAACATCGCCGCCGCCGCCGTGCTCCTCCCGGCGGTGTCGGGCGCGGCCAAGCGCTCGGGGGTGAACCCCTCCCGGCTCCTGATGCCGCTCGCCTTCGGCACTCTCCTGGGGGGGATGTCGACCCTGCTCACCACCGCCAACATCGTGGTGAGCAGCCTGTTGCGCGACCGGAACCTCCCCGGCTTCGGCCTCCTCGACTTCGCGCCCGTCGGCCTGCCCATCGTGGCCGCCGGCGTGGCCTACATGGCCCTGTGGGGGCGGCGCCTGCTCCCCACGCGCTCGCCCGTCGAGCTCTACGAGGACATGCAGCGCCAGGAGGAGAGCCTCGCCGAGGTCTATCACCTGGGGGAGACCCTCGCCCGGGCCGGCGTGCCGGCGGGCTCACCGCTGGTGGGCCAGACCCTCGCCGGCAGCCGCCTGCGCGAGACCCGCGGCGTGAACGTGCTCGCCATCGAGCGCGAGGGGCGCGTCCTGCGCGCCCCCTCCCCGGACCAGGAGCTGCGGGCCGAGGACGTCCTCCTGCTCACCGGCGAGATCGAAAGCTCCGGGGCCGGCGGCGATCTCGACCCCCTGCCGCCGCGCCACTGGCGCGAGCGCGACCTCGAATCCCGTTCGGTGGTGCTGGTGGAGGCCGTCCTCTCCCCCCGCTCCGCCCTCATCGGCCGCACCCTCCGCGAGACCCGCTTCCGCGACCGCTACGGCATGAGCGTGCTCGCCATCTGGCGCGCCGGCCGCTCCCTCCGCACGGGGCTGACCGACCTCCCCCTCCAGCTCGGCGACGGCCTCCTCCTCCAAGGGGAGCGCGGCCGCCTGCCGGTGCTGCGCGCCGAGCCCGACCTCATCGTCCTCGACCGCGGAGTGGACGAGCCGCCGCCCTCGCGCCGCCGGGGGTGGCTGGCGCTGACGATCATGCTCTTCACCCTCGTGCTCGCCACCGTCAGCCATCTCGGCATCGGCGAGGTGATGCTCGGCGGCGCCCTCGTGATGATCCTCACCGGGGCGCTCTCGATGGACGATGCCTATCAGGCGATCGAATGGCGGAGCATCTTCCTGGTCGCCGGCATGCTGCCTTTGGGGACCGCGATGACCAAGACCGGCGCCGCCGACCTGATCACCCATGGAGTGCTCGCCGTGCTGGGCGGTTGGGGCCCGCTGGCGATCCTGGCCGGGCTGATCGCTCTCGCCGTCCTGCTCAACCAGGCGATGAGCGGCGCCGCGGTGGCGGCGGTCATGGCCCCCATCGCCATCCAGACCGCGCAGCGGATCGGCGCCGATCCGCGCTCCTTCGCCATGGGGATCGCGCTCGCCTGCTCCTTCGCCTTCCTCACCCCCCTCGGCAGCCCGGTCAACATCCTGGTGATGGGCCCCGGGGGATACAGCTTCCGCGACTACTTCCGGGTGGGCCTGCCGCTGGTCCTGATCCTCTTCGCGGTCGTGATCGGCCTGCTACCTCTGATCTGGCCGCTCACGCCGCGCTGACCGCCGCCGGAACGCCTGCGCCGTCTTCCGGTTGACCCTCACCGCGTTCTCGGGATTGAGCCGGGTGAGCCACCAGAGCAGCCGGGCGTAGAACGGGAAGACGATCATCGGCCTGTTCCTCTCCACGCCCCGCAGCACCTTCCGCGCCGCCACATCGACGTCCACGTACTTGAAAGGGATCAGCGACTCGACCCCCTTCTGGCTGGTCCCGACGTAGGTGCCGTGATCGAAGATGCCGGTCTGGATGTAGGCCGGGCAGACGGCGCTCACCTTGACGCCCAGGTCCGCCCCCTCCGCCCGCAGGGTGAGCGAGAGGCCCACCACGCCGAACTTGCTGGTGGCGTAGGGGATGCCGAGGGCCATGCCGCCGATCCCGGCCAGCGAGGCGACGTTGACGATGTGCCCCGACCCTTGCCGCACCATCCGCGCGTAGGCCGCGGTGGCGCCGTGGATCACCCCCCAGAGGTTGATGTCGATCACCTTGCGCCAGACGTCGAGGGGGAGGCTCTGCGCCTCGCCGGCGGCGGCGATGCCGGCGTTGTTGAACAGGTAGTCGAGCCGGCCTTGGGCGGCGATGGTCTCGTCGAGCAGCCGCTCGAACGCCACGGCATCCCGCACGTCGAGCGCCGCCCCGGAGGCCCGGCCGCCGGCGGCCGCGATCCCTTCCGCCACCGCGCGGGCCCCCTCCTCCTGAACGTCCGTCACCACCACGAACGCCCCGCGCCGGCCGAGCTCCTCGCATAGCGCCTTGCCGAGCCCCGAGGCCCCGCCGGTCACCACGGTCACGGCGTTTCGAAACGGGATCGCCGCCATCGTCCGTCTCCCCCTGGAATGCCAGGGAGGATAGCACTCGATCGGCTCACGGCCGGGGCTGTCGTACCAGCCGCGCGCACGTCTCCTCGATCCGCCGCGCCACCTCGTCCCAGTCGTACCCGGAGGCCCGCTCCAAGGCGTTGCGGCGCAGGCGGCTCCATTCCGCCTCGTCGGTGAGCAGCCGGTCGAGGGTCGCGGCCAAGGCCGCGGGCTCGGGCGCGGCGCAGACCCCTTCGACGCCGTCGCGCACCAACTCGGGGACGGCGCTCTCGGGGGACTCGCAGTAGACCACCGGCAGCCCGGCCGCCATCGCCTCCAGGGGGAAGAGGCCGAACCCCTCCCGCTCGGAGGGCTGGACGGCGATCCGCGACCGGCCCAGGTGGCGCCAGACCTCCTCGCTCGTCTCCACGTGGCCGCGGAAGTCGACCCGATCGGCGATCCCCAGCTCGTCCGCCAGCTTGAGCAGGGCCTCCCGGTAGGGGCCGTTGCCGAAGATGGTGAGCAGCTTTCCGGGATGACGGGGGGCCAGGAGCGCCACCGCGCGCAGGAGGAGGTCGATCCGCTTCTCGCGCAGCAGGCGGCCGGCGTAGATCAGTGGGGGCCCTTCCCCATGGTGGTGCTCCTGCGGCCGGGCGGCCCGCTTCACGTCGTCCACGTGGATGCCGCACGGCACCAGCTCCACCCCTCCGCGGCGGCGTTTGGCGGCGAGCCGCTCCTGGGTGAGGCGGCTGGTGGCGGTCACCGCCGTGCCCACCTGCCCCGTGCACCACTCGATCGCCTTGTAGACGGGCGCCTTGAGACGGCCGACGTACCCCGTCCAGTAGTCCCCCCAGTATTCGTACCAGGTCACCAGCAGGGGCTTGCCGGCCAGCGCGCACTTCAACGCCAAGGGGAAGATGTGGACGTAGGGCATGTTGGCCGTCTCGATCACGTCGAACTCGCGCACGTCGATCCGCGGCACGGTGAGGGCGAAGCGGACCGCCCCCCGGGTGCTGCGCTGGCCCGAGGCGTTATAGAGCCCGGCGAGCTCGCCCAGCGAGCGCACGCCGGGGCCGTCCACCGGGGCGGGCGGCTTGCGGAACCCGGCGAGCGTGACCTCGTGACCCCGCCGGCGGAGCGCCGCCGCCAGCTCGTAGTTGCGGCTCTCCACGCCGCCCATGAAGTCCGGATAGACCGTCTCGTAGACGATGAGGATCTTCAAGTCGCTTCCAGGGGTTATTTCCAGGGGATGAGCGCCGCGATCTCCGCGGACCGCCGGTTGATCGTCGACAGCAGCACCCCGCAGGCGAAGGAGAGGGCGGCGAGGAGGAAGAGGGCGGCCGAGAGCACCGCCAGCGGCAGGCGCGGCACCAGGCCGGTCTTTATGAACTCGGTGACCACGACGCCGCCGCCCAGGAGCGACAGGGCGAGGAAGAAGAGCGCCAGCAGGCCGAAGCAGGTCATCGGCTTGTAGTCGCGGAAGAAGGTGAGGATGGCGAGCAGGATGCGGTAGCCGTCCCGGTAGGTGTGGAGCTTGCTCGGGTTCTCCTTGGGGCGGGCGCGGTAGCGCACCGGCACCTCGGCCACCGGGAAGCGCTGCACCGAGGCCTGGAGCGACAGCTCGGCCTCCACCTCGAACCCCTGGGCGATGAGCGGCGTCGCCTCCAGGAAGCGCCGGGTGATCACGCGGTAGCCCGAGAACAGGTCGCGGGTCTTCACCCCGAAGAGCACGCGCACCAGGAAGATGAACAGCCAGTTGCCGAAGGAGTGGCCGGCGCGGAAGGCCCCCTCGTCATAAGTCGCGAGCCGGGTGCCGATCACCATCTCCGCTCCGGCGTCGGCCGCGGCGATCAGCTTCGGCGCGTCGCCGGCCGGATAGGTGTCGTCCCCGTCGACCATCACCAGGTATACGGCGCCGGCCGCCCGCGCGTAGCGGAATCCCGAGAGGAGGGCGAACCCCTTGCCGGGGCGCGGCTCGCGGATCACCTCCGCCCCCGCCTCCCGCGCCCGCTCGGCCGTATGGTCGCGCGAGGCGTTGTCCACCACCACGATCTGGGCGTCCGGCAGGGCGGCCCGGAAGTCGGAGACCACCTTGGTCACGGTGAGCTCCTCGTTGTGGCAGGGGATCACCACCGCGACGGCGGGCTGCGGATTGCTGGATGAGGCCGGTAGCTTTTCGGTCACGTCGGGAGCCTCGAAAAAGGTTGAAGGCGACGCGGAATCCTACTTCAACCCCGCCTCGCGGCCATAGACGATCCACACCACGACCAGCCCCCAGAGCAGGATGTTGATCAGGAACGGCGCGTCGCGCAGGATCGCCTCGGTCGGATTGCGCTCCCCCGGGCGCTGGTACATCAGGTAGAGGTAGCGGAAAATCCCGTAGAGCACCAGAGGGATGGTGAAGACGAGGTCCTGGGTGTGGTACTTCTCCACCGTTTCCGGGGCCACGCAGTAGAGCGCGTAGGAGACGACCGCGGAGGCGGTGACCACGTTGATCATCTGGTCGAGGAAGGCCGGGCTGTAGTGGTCGAGCACCGGCCGCTGCCCCGCCGCCTCATGGGCCAGCAGGGTGATCTCGTGCCGGCGCTTCGAGAAGGCCAGGAAGAGGGCGAGGAAGATGGTGCAGAGGAAGAGCCACCGCGACACCTCGATCCCCGTCGCCGTGGAGCCCGCCTCCACCCGCAGCACGAAGCTGATGGCGATCGACATCACGTCCAGGATCACCATGTGCTTGAGCCACAGGGTGTAGAGGACGTTGAGGACGAAATAGGTGCCGAGCACCAGGGCGAATGGCCGGCCGAGGCGGGCGGAGAGGAGGGCCGCGGCGCCGGCGAGGGCCAGGACGGCGAGGACGGCCACCGGCACCTTGAGCGTGCCGGCGGCGATCGGGCGCAGCCGCTTCAGCGGGTGGCGCCGGTCCTCCTCCCGGTCCCGGAGATCGTTGATCAGGTAGACGGCGCTCGACGCGCAGCAGAAGGCGGCCAGGGCGAGCAGGGCGCGCAGGGTCACCCGCGAGTCGAGCAGCATTCCGCCGAACACGAGCGGCGCGAGGACGAAGACGTTCTTGGCCCACTGGGCGGGCCGCAGGGATCGCAGGAGAGGTCGAATCACGGGCCTATTCTATGGGAGAGAGCTTGATGACACTTCGTGGCCCCGCCCTGGAAAGGCGGGGTTACATCCTGAAGTGATCCGCCCGCCAGCTCTGGACCCGCTTCTTGATCTCCCCCGGCGCGGTGACCTCGCCGGCGAGCACGGCGCGGGTGAGAGCGGGGAGCTCCTCGTCGCTGGCGAAGCGGAGGGCGATGAGCTGGCCGGGGCGGAGGTCGCCGATGCGGGGCCTGAGGTCCGCCGGCAGGAGGCGCTCCAGGCGCAGGGTCTCCTCGAGGCGGATGATGCGGTCCTGCGCCTTCAGCGGGAAGACGCGGAGGTACCAGGCCATCAGCGCCAGGGCCACCGCGACCGCCACGTTGAGCAGGCGGTCGGGGATGGGGATTCCGGGCACCCCCCAGAACAGCCGGAACAGCGACCAGATCAGGTTGATCGTCAGGATTCCGAAGGTGACGAAGTGGAATCCTGGAACGAACTTCGCGTGGTTCGCGTAATTCTGCTCGGCCATGACACCCTCCTGGAACGGAGATGTGAGACGTGATTGACGTCTTCATCGTACCTCAAGCCCGGGGTAGACTTACCCGCCATGGACGCGGAGACCAAGAGCCTGCAGTGCCTGGACACCTCGGTGGTCGCCGGCGGGTGGGACCACTTCGTGCGCTCGTTCCTGGAAGGGTACTTCGAGCGGCACCCCACCTTCGCCGCGGGGGCCGGCCGGCACGAATTCGATGGGCGGCTGCCCGACTGGAGCCCGGAGGGGCTGGCGAGTGAGGCCGCCTGGCTGAAGGGGGAGCGGGCGCGGGCGGAGGAATTCGATCCCGCGACGCTCGACGAGCGGCGGGCCTTCGAGCGCGAGATGCTGAAGGTGGTGATCGACTCCGACCTCTTCTGGCTGGAGACCGCCGAATGGCCGCGCCGCAATCCGATGTACTACGCCGGCCCCATCGATCCCAGCCTCTATCTCACCCGCGACTACGCGCCGCTCCCGCAGCGGATGCGGGCGTTCGTCGAGTACGCCCGGGCGGTCCCGGGGGCGGCGGCGCGGGTGCGGGCCAACCTGATCACCCCGATGCCGCGGGCCCACGCCGAGCTGGGGGAGATGACCTTCGGCGGGCTGGCCGGCTATCTGGAGACCGACGTCCCGCCGCTGTTCGCGGCCGTGGAGGACGCGGCGCTCCAGGAGGACTTCCGGACGGCTACGGCCGCCGCCGCGCGGGCCCTTCGCGACCTCGGCGCCTGGTTCCACGAGCAGCACCCGCCGGCGGGCACGGACGCCGGGGATTTCCGGCTCGGAGCGGAGCTCTTCGCCCGCATGCTGCGGGAGACGGAGCGGGTGGACGTGCCGCTGGACGAGCTGGAGGCGGCGGGCCGGCGCGAGCTCGAGCGGAACCTCGCCGCCTTCCGCGAGGCCTGCGCCGCCTTCGCGCCGGGGCTTTCCGCCGAGGAGGTCTTGGCGAAGGTCAATGCCCGCAAGCCCGCCGGGGGGCCGGTCGAGGCGGCGCGCCGCCAGCTCGCGGGGCTGCGCCAATTCGTGGAGGAGCACGGGCTGGTCTCGATCCCGGGGGAGGAGGAGGCGCGGATCGAGGAGGCACCCCCCTATCAGCGCTGGAACTCGGCCTTCATCGACATCCCGGGCCCCTACGACCGGCACCTGCCGTCGATCTATTACATCTCGCCGCCGGACCCGGCGTGGACGCCCGCGGAGCAGGAGCAGTACGTGCCGAACGAGGCGGATCTCCTGTTCGTCACCATCCACGAGGTCTGGCCCGGCCACTTCCTCCAGTTCCTCCACTCGAACCGCGCGGAGTCGGAGATGGCGCGGCTGTTCGTGACCTACGGCTTCGCCGAGGGGTGGGCCCACTACTCGGAGGAGATGATGTGGGAGGCCGGCTTCGGCGACGGCGATCCGTACCTCCACATCGGCCAGCTCCAGAACGCGCTGCTGCGCAACGTCCGCTATCTGGTGGCCCTGGGGCTCCACACCGGCACCATGACGCTGGAGGAGGCCGAGCGGATGTTCCGCGAGCAGGGGCTCCAGGACCCCGCCAACGCCCGCCAGCAGGCGAACCGGGGGGCGTTCGATCCCGGCTATCTCAACTACACGCTGGGGAAGCTGATGGTGCGCAAGCTGCGGGCGGACTGGACGGCGGCGCGCGGGGGGCGGGCGGCCTGGCGGGAGCTCCACGACCGGTTTTTGTCGTATGGCGGGCCGCCGGTGCCGCTGGTGCGGGGGGCGATGATGGGGGGCGAGGTGGGGAAATTGTTGTAGGGCCGCCCCTACAATCCGTTCAATAATTCCAGGTATTCCCCCACCCCCATCTCCCGCGCGTTCGAAGCATTCGAACCATTCAGCGCCGCCCGCTCCGCGATCCAGGGATAGGTCTCCTCCGGAATCCCCAGATCCCGGAACTGTGGAATGCCGAGATCCCGCACCAGATCCTCGATCGCCTGGAGGACCCCCTCGGCGCCGGTGCCGCTCCCCGGCGGCAGGGCGGATTCCAGAGACGCCATCTTGTCCGCGCAGGCGGCGAGGTTGTAGCGCAGGACCGGCAGCAGGAGGACGGCGTTGGCGAGACCGTGGGGGAGGTTCCAGCGGCCGCCCAGGGTCTCGGAGAGGCAGTGGACGGCCGCCACGTCGGCGTTGCCGAAGGCGAGGCCGGCCAGGGTGGAGGCCCGCATCACGGCCTCGCGCGCCTCGTCATCGCCGGCGATGTCGGCGGCGGCGCGGCGGAGAT
>Ga0308175_100002402_pt1 | contig 12831 bp, 15 predicted proteins | sample PhyCR1_3_FD_203893 | JGI IMG/M metagenome (GOLD analysis project Ga0308175, IMG submission 203893) | Soil microbial communities from UC Gill Tract Community Farm, Albany, California, United States - DLSLS.C.R1 | ecosystem: Environmental > Terrestrial > Soil > Agricultural land | place: USA...
AGGGCAAGAAGAACCGCGTGCAGGAGGAGAACCTGAAGAAGGATCGCGACATCGGCGAGATCCAGCGGGAGAACTTCAGGAAGGCCCTGAAGGCCGGCGTGAAGATGATCTTCTCCACCGACGCCGGGGTCTATCCGCACGGCACGAACGCGCGGCAGTTCGCGGTGATGGTGCGCTATGGCGCGACGCCCCTGCAGGCGATCCAGACCGCCACGCTGAACGCCGCCCAGGCGCTGGATCGCGTCAAGGACGTGGGCCAGGCGACCCCCGGCCACTTCGGCGACCTGGTGGGCGTGAAGGGCGACCCCCTCAGGGACGTCACGCTGCTGGAGCACCCGGTCTTCGTGATGAAGGGTGGCGAGGTGGTGAAGACGGCGCCGTGAGCCCTCGGCTCGCGATCGCGCTGCTGGTGGCCCTGGCGGCCCTGCCGCCGGCCTATGCCGCGTTCGTCTTCGCCTGGCGGCTGACCGACGTGCTGGCGCTGGCGGTGCGGCTGATGGGGCAGGACGTTCCGGGCGAGTTCTGGCTTCCGGTCGCCAGCCTGACCGTGCGCCTGATCGGCATCTCGGTGGCGCTGTTCGTGGTCGGCCGCATGGCGAAGAAGGCGCGCTGGCCGATCGCCGGCCTGGCGCTGCTGGGCGCCTGGGGCATCGCCGCGCCGGTGCTGATGCTGCTGGCGGACCTGCGCTAGACGCGCACCTCGGGCAGCAGCCGGGCGAAGTGGCCCTCGACGGCCGCGTAGCACTCGCAGGCGGCCTTCTCGAGGCCGGCGCGGTCGACGATCTCGACGCGGCCGCGATGGGTGCGGATCAGGCCGCGGGCGGCCAGTTCGGCGGTCACGCCCGTCACCGTCGTGCGCTGGATCCCCAGCATCTCCGCCAGCGACTCCTGGGTCAGGTGGATGATCTTGTCGCCGGCGCGGTCGTGGCAGGCCAGGAGCCAGCGCGCGCAGCGCTCGTCGGCGCGATGCAGCGCGTTGCAGGCGACGCCCTGCATCATCTGGGCGAGCAGGGCGTCGGAATAGCGGGCGAAGAGGTCGGCGAACCGCGTCGAGCCCATCTTCGCCGCCTCCAGGTGGCTGGTGGGAATGCAGAGCGCCTCGCCGTCGATCTGCACCACCGCGCGGCCGAACGCGGGCTTGTGGCCCTGGCTGACGATGCCGCCGACCGCGCCCTCGCGTCCGATGGTCGCCGCCTCCACCTCGCGCCCGTCGCGGGTGACGATCAGCAGCGAGACCATGGCCCGGCGGCACGGGAAGTAGGTGTTGGTCACGTCCTCGCCCGGCTCGAACAGCACCTGGCCGCGCGCCAGGCGCACGACCTGCAGGTGCGGCTCCAGGATCTCGAATTCGCGCGGCGACAGGGCCGCCAGCAAGCGGTTCGCCTCGCGCAACGCTGCGCGCGCCTCGGCCGTGCGGCCGGATTGGATGACGCCACCCATGAGAGATTCCTCGCGTGACCGGCAAAGAACGCGGCGCGGCCGCGCTTGTTGCGTCAGGCAGGCGACACCGCGCGCGTCAGATCGAGCGCGCGACGACTTCCTTCATGATCTCGGAGGTGCCGCCGTAGATGCGCTGCACACGCGCGTCGCGCCACAGGCGCGCGATCGGGTACTCGTTCATGTAGCCGGCGCCGCCGTGTAGCTGGAGGGCCGCGTCGCAGACCTCCCACTGCAGCTCGGTATGGAAGAGCTTGGCGGCGGAGCCTTCGGCGGCGGTGAGCTTGCCTTGCAGGTGCCGCGCGATCGCCCAGTCGAGGTGCGCCCAGCCGGCCTGCAGCTTGGCTTTCAGCGCGCCCAGGGTGAAGCGGGTGTTCTGGAAATCGAACACCGTCTGGCCGAACGCCTTGCGCTCCTTGGTGAACTTCACCGCCTCGTCGAAGGCGCGCTGGGCGCCGGCCTGGGCCTGCACGGCGATGCCGAGGCGCTCCTGTGGCAGCTGCTGCATCAGGTAGGCGAAGCCTCGGCCTTCCTCGCCAAGGCAGTTGGTGATCGGCACGCGCACGTCCTCGAAGAAGAGCTCCGAGGTGTCGGCCGAGTTCTGGCCCACCTTGTCGAGGTTGCGGCCGCGCTTGAAGCCTTCCCGGTCGGCTTCGACCAGGATCAGCGAGATGCCCTTCGAGCCCGCGTTCGGGTCGGTCTTGGCGACCACGATGATCAGGTCGGCGTTCTGGCCGTTGGTGATGTAGGTCTTCGACCCGTTCACGACGTAGTGGTTGCCGTCCTTCTTCGCCGTCGTGCGCACGCCCTGCAGGTCGCTTCCCGTGCCGGGCTCGGTCATGGCGATGGCGGTGATGGCCTCACCGGAGACCATCTTCGGCAGCCACTTCTGCTTCTGCTCTTCGGAGCCGTAGTTGGCGATGTAGTCGGCGACGATGTCGGACTGCAGCGTGATGCCGGCCGAGGAGCCGGCGTAGAACAGCTCCTCGCTGATCACGGCGTTGTAGCGGAAGTCGAGGCCGAGGCCGCCGTATTCCGTCGGCACGGTGGGGCACAGCAGGCCCGCCTCGCCGCAGGCCAGCCAGAAGCCGCGGTCGACGACGCCTTCGTCTTCCCAGCGGTCGAGGTTGGGCGTCAGCGCCCGGTCGAAGAACTTGCGGACCTGGTCGCGGAAGACGTTCAGGTCTTCGTCGAAGACGGGGCGGGTGTCGGTGCTCAGCATGGCCACGTCTTTAGCGGTGTGACGCGGGGTCCGCCAACTAGCGGCCGGTCGGCCCCAGCGGCGCCGGCTCGCCGGTGCCCACCAGCGGCGTCCAGGCGCGCACCTCGCCGATCATCACGCCCTCGGTGACGGCCGGGTCGGCGGCCAGGATCGCGCGGGCGGCCGCGGCGTCCGGCGCGTGCAGCAGGGCCATGCCGCCCTCGAGGCCAGCGAACGGGCCGCCGGCGATCAGCGTCCCCTCCTTGGCCAGCTTGCGCACGTAGGCGCCATGGTGGGCGAGCGGCTGCTGGGTGGCCGGCAGGCCCGGCTTCCAGGCCGGTCCTGCCCGGTAGATGATCACGAACACCGGCGGCCCGGCCGCCGGGGGCTGGGCCTTCGCGGGCGAGACCGCGAGGACACCAAGCGCCAAGGCCAGTCCCGGTCCTATGCGCCGCATATTCGCCTCCCAGCGTTCTGCGGGAGGAGAGCGCAGAGCGTCAGACCCCGCAAGCCTCGAGAATCTCGGCGCGCAGGTCGGGGATGCCGGTCCCCTTCTCGGCGGAAGTGGCCAGCACGCGCGGGAAGGCGGCCGGGCGCTTGGCGACGGCGGCGGCGGTCTTCGCGACCACGGTCTCGACCTCGCTGGCCTTCAGCTTGTCGGCCTTGGTGAGGATGATCTGGTAGCTGACGGCGGCCAGGTCGAACGCGTCCAGCGCCTCGGTGTCCACAGCCTTCAGCCCGTGGCGGGCGTCGATCAGCAGGTAGGCGCGCTTCAGGTTCGGCCGCCCGCGCAGGTAGTCGCGCCCCAGGTTCTGGAAACTCTTCACTTCCTTGCGCCCCGCCCGGGCGAAGCCATAGCCCGGCAGGTCGACGAGCCGCAGCTTCCCGTCGGCGACGAAGAAGTTCACTTCGCGGGTGCGGCCGGGCTCGTTGGAGGCGCGCGCCAGATGCAGCCGGCCGGCGACGGCGTTGATCAGCGACGACTTTCCCACGTTGGAGCGGCCGGCGAAGGCCACCTCCGGCAGGTCGGCGTCGGGCAGGCCGGCCATGTTGACCGCGCCCATCAGGAAGCTGACCTCGTGGGCGAAGAGGACGCGCGCCCGCTCCAGCGTCTCGGCGTGGAAGACCGGCGCCGCGATCTCACTCATGGGCCGCCGGGCTCACGCGGGCTTCGCGCGCCCGGTCAGCCGCGCCAGGAGGCGGTCCACCGGGTTGTCCACCTTGAAGCGGCGCATCATCAGGTACTGCTGCACGGTCGTCAGGCAGTTGGACCACGTCCAGTAGATGAGCAGCCCCACGGCGAACGGCGCCATGATGAACATGAAGATCAACGGCATCAGCTGGAATACCCGCTGCTGGGCCGGATCGGGCGCCGGCGGGCTCATCGAGGTGGTGAGCCACATGGTGAAGCCGTAGGCCAGCGGCAGGATGCCCAGGTGCAGGGTGGTGTCGAGGATGCCGCCGATCAGCGGCGTCGAGCCCGGATGCCAGGGGATCAGGCCGAACAGGTTCCAGATGGTGGTCGGGTCGCGCGCCGACAGGTCGCTCCAGCCCAGGAACGGGGCGTGGCGCATCTCGATGGAGATCTGCAGCACCTTGTAGAGCGAGTAGAACACCGGGATCTGCAGGAAGATCGGCAGGCAGCCGGCCAGCGGGTTGACCTTCTCGCGCTGGTAGAGGGCCATCACCTCCTGCTGCTGCTTGGCCGGGTCGTCCTTGTAGCGCTTGCGCAGCTCTTCCATCATCGGCTGCACCTTCTTCATCTTGGTCATCGACTCGTACTGGCGCTGGGCGATCGGGAAGAAGACCCCGCGAACGACGACCGTGAGCAGCAGGATGGCGACGCCGAAGGTGCCGACCTGCTTGTAGATGAAGTCCAGGAACCAGAGCAGCGGACGGGTGAGGAAGAAGAACCAGCGGCCCCAGTCGATGGCCTCGTCGAGGTGGGCCACGCCCAGCTTCTCCTGATAGCCCTTCAGCACGTCGACGACCTTGGCCCCGGCGAACAGGTGCTGGGTGACGGTGACCTGGCGACCCGCCGGGATCATCCGCAACTGGCCGAGGAAATTCACGTCATAGACGTCGACCCCCGAGGTCTTGGCGTAGCGGTAGGCCGCGCTGACCGGCTCGGTCGGGTTCGGGATCATCGCCGCCAGCCAATACCTGTCGGTGATGCCGGCCCAGGCGCCGGAGGACTCGAAGTTCTGGGTGTGGCTCCCGTCCTTGGCGAGGTCCTTGTAGGTGAAGCTGCGCAGGTGGTCGCCCAGCCAGCCCACGGCGCCTTCGTGCACCACCTGCGATTTGTTGGAGTCCGGCGGCACCCCGTCGCGCTGCACCAGGCCGTAGGGCCGCAGCGACACCGTCTGGGCGCCGGTGTTGGTCACCGTGTCGGTGACCGTGAACATGTAGTCCGCGTCGACGTCGATGCGCCGCGTGAAGGTCAGGCCAGCCCCGTTGGCGTAGGTCAGGGTCACCGGATGGCCGGGCGACAGCTGGGCGCCGTCGGACAGCGTCCAGACGGTGTTGGCGTTCGGCAGGCCCGGCACGTTGTCGCCGACCCAGCCGTACTCGGCGAACCAGGCGTAGGGCGAAGGCTCCGGCTTGAAGAGCTCCACCGGCGGTGAGCCCTTGTCGGTGGTCTGGGCGTACTTGGTCAGGAAGAGGTCGTCGATGCGCGCGCCGCGCAGGGAGATCGAGCCCTTGAGCGAGGGCGTCGCGATCGGCACCCGCGGGCTCACGGCCAGGGCCTGGTCTCGGCTGATCACGACCGGCGCGGCGGCCTTCGGCGCCTGGGCCGCGGCGACCGCGTGCTGCTTGGCGAGCGTGGCCTGCTTCTTCTGCGCCGGGCCGGTGACGAACTGCTGATAGACCATCAGCAGAATGAGCGCGCAGACGATGAAGATGATCGTGTTGCGGGTGGACTCGTCTTGCATGGGAAAGGGCGCGTGTCCGTTTCGGAGGGCTGGCCCTTAGGAGATAGGGCGGTCGCGGTCGGCGGCGAGCCTTATCAGCGCCGTTTTCACGTCGTCAAGCAGCCGCTCCCAAGGCCGGCTGGTCGCGCCCCCCCTCGCGATGAACACATAGTCGAAGCCGGGCCGGCCGTGGGCGGGCAGCAGCAGGCGCGCGGCCTCGCGCAGCCGGCGCTTGGCGCGATTGCGCTCCACGGCCCCGCCGATACGCTTCGTGGCGGTGAAACCCGCCCGGATCAGCGGCGTCTCGTCGCGGGCGAGAGCCTGCACCAGCACGGCGCCGCGGGCCAGCGCCGGGCCCTTGGCGCAGGCGAGGAACTCGGCGCGCGTCTTCAGGCGCTCGATCCTGATGGGAATGTCCGAAACGGCGTCGGCCATGCCGACACCTTAGCTCAAGCGCCGAGAATCAGGCGCTCAGGCGCTTGCGGCCCTTGGCGCGGCGGCGGGCCAGCACCTTCTGGCCGTTCTTGGTCGACATGCGCAGCCGGAAGCCGTGACGGCGCTTGCGCACGAGACGCGAGGGCTGAAAGGTCCGCTTCACGGGGGTGGCTCCGGGTCGAAAATCGAGCGGCGGTGGATAGTTGAAGGGGCTCGCGGTGTCAACCTCACCTCCTCTCCCTCTCGGGCGCTGCGCGCCTCGTGGGAGAGGACGCTACTCCGCCAGCGTCACCACGACGGGCCCGCGGCGGGTGGCGACCAGGGTGTGTTCGTACTGCACCGTAGGCTGGCGGCCGCGGGGGCGCAGCGTCCAGCCGTCGCCGGTCTCGTCGACCCAGTCGGCGCCCAGGGACAGGAAGGGCTCGATGGTGAAGACCAGGCCCTCGGCGATGCGCCGGCGCTCGGAGCGGTCCTCCCAGGTGGCGATCTGGGTCGGCTCCTCGTGCAGCGAATGCCCGACCCCGTGGCTGGCCAGGTTCTTGACCAGCGAATAGCCGTTCTTGCGCGCGAAGGCCTCGATGGAGCGGCCGATGGCCCCGAGCTCCCCGCCCGCCTTGACCGAGCGGATGCCCGCCCACATGGCGCGCCGCCCGTCGCGGCACAGCTGCTCCACCTTGGCGGTCGTCGGCGGCACCGCGAAGCTCGCGCCGGTGTCGGCGAAGGTCCCGTTCAGCTCGGCGGAGACGTCGATGTTGACCAGGTCGCCGGCCTCGATCCGCCGCTCGCCCGGAATGCCGTGGGCCACGTCGGGTCCCACGGATATGCAGGTCGCGCCAGGGAACTTGTAGGTCAGCTCCGGCGCCGAGCGCGCCCCCGCCTCGTCCAACAGCTTGCGACCGAGGTCGTCCAGCTCCTTCGTCGTGATCCCGGGCTCCAGCGCTTCGCCCATCGCCTTCAGCGTCCGCGCCACCACCCGGCCCGCCGCCTTCAGGGCTTCGAGTTCCTCTTCGCTGCCGATGGTCATGGCTCTCACCGCTCATCCCGGCGAAGGCCGGGACCCAGATGGAATGGCGCAGATGTGGGTTCGAGGGAAGCCGCGTTTGTCCCATTCGCCCTGAGCCTTGCGATCTGGGTCCCGGCCTTCGCCGGGATGAGCGGAAGCGGTCGGTCAGAGGTCCGGGCGGACGATGGTCTTGCCGATCACCTTGCGGTCGGCGAGCGAGTCGAAGGCTTCGCGCCAGCCGTCGAGCGGGAACTCGGCGTCGACGCGGGGGCGCACCTTGCCCTCTTCGGCCAGCTTCCAGATCGCCTCGTGGTTCTCGCGGCCCTTCTGCGGGAACTGGCGGCCGAATTCGCCGGCCCGCACCCCGATCACCGAGAAGCCCTTGATCAGCGCGATGTTCACCGGCAGCACGGGCAGCCGCCCCGACGTGAAGCCGATCGACAGGATCCGGCCGCCGAAGGCGATGCACCGCAGGCTCTCGTCGAACACGTCGCCGCCCACCGGGTCGTAGATGACGTCGGCGCCCTTGCCCCCGGTGATTTCCTTCACCCGCTCGCGGAAGCCGCCGGTGACGTTGACGACGGCGTCGGGCGCGTACTCGCGAGCGATCACCTCCAGCTTGTGGTCGCTGGCCGACGCGGCGATCACCTTCGCGCCCATGATCTGGGCCAGGTCGACGGCGGCCAGGCCTACGCCGCCGGCCGCGCCGTGCACCAGAACCCACTCGCCGGGCTGCAGCCGCCCGCAGCGCTCGAACGCCACGTAGGCGGTCAGGTACGCCACCGGATAGCCCGCCGCCTGGCTGAAGGAGAGCATGTCGGGTTTCCGGCGCAGGCCAGCCGCCGGCAACACGGCGTATTGGGCCATGCCGCCCCGGCCGCCGCCGCAGACGGGATCGCCGACCTTGAAGGTCGTCACGCCTTCGCCGAGCGCATCGATCTCGCCCGCCAGCTCCATGCCCGGAACGAACGGGACCGGCGGCTTGTGCTGATGCTCGCCGCGGGTCTGCATCAGGTCGGGGAAGTTCACCGCCGCGGCGCGGACCTTGATCCGCACCTCGCCCGGGCCGGGCTCGGGCGTGGCGATCTCCTTGACCACGCAGCCGGCGTACTCCGGCGCCAGCCGCTCGACGACAAGAGCTCTCATTTTGGGGCCCTCATGCGATGCGTCCTTCGTAGCCCTCGCGCACCAGCCCGGCGATCTCACGGCAGGCCACGTCGGCCGCCGGGATCACGCCGGTCATCGCCGTGAAGGCGTGCGCCAGGCTGTCGTAGCAGCGGTAGACGACGGGCACGTGGGCCGCCTTCAGCGCCTTCGCATAGGCCTCGCCCTGGTCGACCAGCGGATCGAACCCGGCGGTGACGACGATGGCCGGCGCCAGGCCCGCCAGGTCGCCCGCGCGCAGCGGCGACAGGCGCGGGTCGGCCGGGTTGTCGGCCGGGGTCAGGTAGTGGCCCATGAACCAGTCCATCATCGCCTTCGAGAGCGGGAAGGCGTCGGCGTAGGTGGTCATGGACGCGCTTTCGCTGGCGATGTCCACGCAGGGGTAGATCAGGAGCTGCAGCACCGGCTGCGGCTCGCCGGCCGCCTTCAGCATCTGGCAGATCGCCGCGGCGAAGGCGCCGCCCATGGAATCGCCGCCGATCGCCGCCTCCGCCGCTGGCGCGCCGAAGCGCTCGGCGTTGCCCCGGCCCCAGTGGTAGGCGGCCAGCACGTCATCCAGCCCCTCGGGGAAGCGGTGCTCGGGCGCCAGGCAGTAGTCCACCGACAGCACGGGCCCCCGCGCCGTCGCCGCCAGCAGGGTGCAGAAGACGTGGGTGGTCTCCAGGTCGCCAATGACGCCCCCGCCCATATGCGCCCAGACCATCAAGGGCGCCTCGGGGTCCTGATGGGGCGGGCGGTAGAGGCGACACGCGACGTCGCCGCCCGGCCCCGGGATCGCCACCGGCTCCCAGCGAACGCCCGGCTCGGGCGCGCCGGCCAGGAGCGCCATGGTCTCGGCGCTGGATCGGCGGGCTTCTTCGGGGCTCATGCGCGTCATCGGGGGCGCGCCGCGGCCCTGGGCGGCCATGAACTGCAGCCGCGGGTCCAGCGTGCGGCCGCCCTGGTAGACCACGCCGCCGCCGGACATCAGCCGCAGCAGCGGCGAAGGCAGGCTGAGCAGGGTCTTCAGGACCAGTCTCTGGGAGCCCGGACCGGCGGCCATCGGCGCCTAGGCGGGAGCCTTGGGCAGGCCCTTGAGCCCGGAGAGGATCATGGCGACGGCGAAGTCGGCCGCGCCTTGCGTGTCGATGGGCCGGCGCTCCAGCATCTTGTCGCCGATCTCGCGGGCGACGGCGATGCAGGCGGCGGCCATGTAGTCGGGATCGGCGACGGGCCCCTTTCCCTCCGCGATCGCGTCCTCGATCGCCTCGCGAACCTCGGCGAAGACGGCGGCCATTTCGGGGGTCTCGCCCTGGACGTGCAAATGCGTCTCGCCGGGCGGGCGACGCGCGGCCCAGTTGGAGTGCTCGTCGGCCATGAAGGCGAAGTAGGCCTCGATGGCCTCGCGCACGAAGGCCTCGAAGCTGAGGCCCTGGGCGCGCAGCGCCTTCAGGATCGGATTGAACCGCCGCGCCCCGTCGTCGGCCAGGGCGGCGAACACCTCCTCCTTGGAGCGGTAGTAGTTGTAGAAGGTGCCGGCCGCGAGCCCCGTGCGGCGGATGATGTCGCGCACCGTGGCCGTCTCGTAGCCCAGCTCCCCGAACACCTCGCGCGCGGCGTCGAGGATCGCCTGGCGGTTGGCGACCTTGGTCTGTTCACGTTTGCCGATCGGAGGAAGGTAGGCGAGCTGGGACGACATGAAGGCCTGTTCGAAATGACGCGACTCGAAAATGACGCGCGTCACTCTAGGGCGAGGTGACGCGCAGGGAAAGCGTTCCTTTCCCGCCGCAGGCGGGAGAGGGGGACCGTCGGCCAAAGAGCCGACGGTGGAGAGGGCGCGCCTCACGCTCGGCGCGGGCCGCCTTCCCTCTCCACCACTCGCTCTTCGCTGCGCTCGGCGAGCGGTTCCCCTCTCCCACTTCGTGGGAAAGGAAGATCACACCGTCCGCGCGGCGCGGTCCTTTTCATTGGCGCCCTTGATGGCGTTGCGCGCGGCTTCCCACTGCTCGTCGGTCCAGCTGGCGAGGTCGGCGCGGCCTCGGCCGGCCAGGTAGCCGCCGCCGTCGATGGCGATGGTCATGCCGTTGACGTAGGCCGAGCCCGGATCGAGCAGGTAGACGGCCAGGTTCGCCAGCTCGCGCATTTCGCCCACCCGGTGCAGCGGGATGGTGGGATCGGCCTTTCCCGCGCCGTCCGTGGCCTGGCCGGGGCTGAGGCGCGCCCAGGCGCCTTCGGTCGGGAAGGGCCCCGGCGCGATGGCGTTGAAGCGGACGCCGCGGTTGCCCCACTCGACCGCCAGCGACTGGGTCATGACGTTCAGCCCCGCCTTGGACATGGCCGACGGCACCGTGAACGGTCCGCCGTGCCAGACCCACGTCGTCAGGATCGAGACCACCGAGGCGTGCTTGCCCTGCGCCAGCCAGCGCTTGCCGGCGTCCAGCGTCACGTTGAACGAGCCGCGGAAGACGATGTTGGCGATGGCGTCGAAGCCGCGGGGGCTGAGGTCCTCGGTGCGGCTGATGAAGTTGCCGGCGGCGTTGTTGACCAGGCCGGTGGGCGCGCCGCCCGCCCAGACCTCGTCCATGGCGTCGTGGATCGCCTCGGGCACGCGGATGTCGCAGGCCTGGCCGGTGACCGTCCCGCCGCCCACCTTGGCGGCGTGCTCGCTGAGCTCCTTGGCGGTGTCGGCGACGACGCCGCCGCGACGGCCCCAGATCACCACGTCGGCGCCCAGCAGCGCGCAGCCCTCGGCCATGACCTTGCCCAGGCCCGTGCCGCCGCCGGTGATCAGGATCCGCTGGCCCTTCATCAGGCCGGGCTTGAACATCAGGTCGTCCAGGGACAGCTCGGCCATCACATCCTCCCGCAGGCGTTGTTGAGTCAGCCAGCCAAGGACCCTGACGCTGGGTCGGTCAAGCCTGCGACATACCGTCCACGGCCCGCCAGCGCGGCCCATCGCCTGCTTGGACCCGGCCTCGGTCGCGAGGGGGTCGCTCAAGTGTCCTGCCGCCTGGCTCACGGGGGGGGCGCTTGCCTCCCGCCCCGTCATCCGCTGCATAGGCGGGTCATGGAGCTGATCCTGATCCGCCATGGCTTGCCGGTGCGCAGCCAAGACACCTCCGACCCGCCGCTGAGCGAGGTCGGTCACGACCAGGCGCGGCGGGCCGCCGCGTGGCTGGCGGGCGAGCGGATCGGCGCGGTCTATTCCAGCCCGATGCTGCGCGCGGTGCAGACCGCCCAGCCGTTCGTGGCCGCCAGCGGCCTTGCGCTCGCCACCGAGCCCGGCGTCGTGGAGTTCAACCGCGAGAGCGGGACCTATGTGCCGATGGAGGAACTGAAGCGCGAGGACTACGCGGCCTGGAAAGCCCTGGCCGACGGGACCTTCGACGTCGACATCTTCGGCTTCCAGACGATGGTGGTGGAGGCGCTGGAGCGCATCGTGGCCGCCAACGCCGGACGCACGGTCGCGGTCTTCTGCCACGGCGGTGTGGTCAACGTCTGGACGGCGCACGTGCTGCGCATGGAGGCGCGGCTCTTCTTCGAACCCGGCTACGCCTCGATCCACCGCTACCTCTGCGCCCGCACCGGCGAGCGCAACATCGTGGCCCTGAACGAGCGCGCGCATTTGCGCGAGGATTGGGCCCACTAACCCCGTCATCCCGGCCGCAGCGCTCGTGAGAGCGCGGCGAGCCGGGACCCAGCAGCTCCGACTTCGACGAGCCGCTCGTCAGCACGCGCAGACAGGTTTGAGCTGCTGGGTTCCGGATCGGCCTGCGGCCGTCCGGGATGACGGGCCTCAAGGCATCGGGATTGGCGCGAACTGCGGGTCGACGCGCTTGATGAACTCCATCGCCGCCGCCGGGGCGCGGACCTTCCCCTCGTGGATGACGTAGGCGTAGACGTCGCGCGGGCCTTGCGGCAGGCCGTTGCGGTCGAAGGGCGTGTAGCCGTCGGGCACGCGGCCTTGCGCGTAGGCCCGGAAGCGGTCGGCCCACATGTCCAGGTCCTTGGCCTCGTAGCCCGTCGGGATTTCGTCGTTGGCCGATAGCAGGCGCAGGTAGACGACGTCGGCGGTGACGTCGGGGATGAACGGGTACTTCTCGTTCTCCGAGTTGCAGATCGCCATGCCGTGGTCGCGGCAGAGGCCCACGAACTTTTCGTTGGCGAAGGTGGCGTTCCGCACCTCGATGACGTGCTGCAGTTTCGCGCCGTTCAGCGTCTTGGGGAGCAGGTCGAAGAAGCCGGCGAAGTCGTCGTAGTCGAACGTCTTGGTGGCCATGAACTGCCACAGGATCGGGCCCTGGCGGTCGTGCAGTTCCTCCAGGCCCTGGTTCATGAAGAAGCCGATCGATTGGGCCCCGTCGGTCAGCTTCTTGCGGTTGACGCAAAAGCGGCTGGCCTTGACCGAGAACCGGAAGCCGGCCGGCGTGGACTCCCGCCACTTGGCCCAGCTGTCGGGCTTGAAGCTGGAATAGTAGGTGCCGTTGATCTCGATCGTCGTCAGGTGGCGGCTGGCGTATTCCAGCTCGCGCTTCTGCGACAGCTTCTCGGGGTAGAACACGCCCCGCCATGGCTCGAACGTCCACCCGCCGATGCCGCAACGGATCCGGCCGGACTGGGTCATGCGCGGGCCTCCTTCGAAGGTCGGCACCCTAAACAAACCCCACCGTGATCGTCATCCCCGGCCTTGTGCCGGGGAT
>Ga0308175_100002403_pt1 | contig 12829 bp, 10 predicted proteins | sample PhyCR1_3_FD_203893 | JGI IMG/M metagenome (GOLD analysis project Ga0308175, IMG submission 203893) | Soil microbial communities from UC Gill Tract Community Farm, Albany, California, United States - DLSLS.C.R1 | ecosystem: Environmental > Terrestrial > Soil > Agricultural land | place: USA...
ATCTTCGGATGCGCCCTGTCCGCCGTCAGCATGCTGCTCGGCAGCTCGAGCACGATCGAGGAGACGTTCCGACCCGCGAAGAAGTCGCTCTGCTGCCCGTCGCAGAACGAGCGTGTCTTCGTCGGATCACCCAGATCATGGCCGAGGAACGCCGGCAGGTCGAAGAAGAACGGATCGTCCCGGCGACCGGCGAACGCCTTCACGTCGCCGGCTGTGACGATGTTCGGGTCGGCGCCGAAGGCTGTCGACCGGCCGTCGTCCATCGAGATCAGGACCTTGCCGTTCCGCCGTACCTCGAACTGCTGCGACCCGTCGTCTGCCGGCTTCCCGAACCGGACCCGCAGGTTGACGTCCGTCTGGGCGTCACCGTTGTTGTCGACGTTGATGTTGTAGAGAACCGTCTTCGTGTTCCCCACGGCCGGGATGCCCCTGGCGAAGGTGAAGTTCCCCGGCAGGACGCCGTTCACGTCCACGACGAGCACCGTGTTGCCGGGATTCGCCGGAGACTGGAACGCGTACAGGTCGGTGATGTCCGACTGCACGCTTCCGCCGGGCGGTGAAAGCCCCGGCGCGTCGAGGTGATCCGCAGCGCGTGCCGCGGCCGGCCCCGCCTTCTGCACCAGGAATGCGGTGAGCGCAAGCGCTCCGGCCGCGACGGCGAACGCCGCGAGCAAGAGCATCCTCCGGTTCACGAGTGTTGCTGCCCTCATGTGTCCTCCCTCTTTCTCGATTCGAACAAGCCGCTCGAGCGGCACTGATTCGCCGCCGTCGTCGATTCGGTTCACGTCGTCGCGTGCGAACCGTTCCGGCGTGTCGCGCGAACTTCTGGTGTGATCAGCAGACGCAGAACGGCGATCGCCGTCGTCAGTGCAGGCGTCGCAGCGATCGTTCTCTTGTTCGGCGGCGTCTTGTCGAGCAGGCCGCGTGCGAACCCGCTCGCCGTCCTCGCCGCGAACGCGACGCCGGCGTCAACCGGACAGGCGGCGCTCTCGCAGCTGCTGCAAGGCTTCTCGACCGGCGACACCGCGGGTTACATCCGCGGCCTCGAGCGGCGCGTCGCCCGCACACCGGGCGACGGCGACACGCTCGCGGTTCTCGGCCTCGCGTATCTGCAGCGGGCACGCGAGACCGGCGACCCGGCGTACTACGGCCTCTCCGGCCGCGCACTGCACCGGGCCGCCGCCGCGGGCGGCGCGCCGCCGCTCGTCGCGCAGGGCGAGGCGTCGCTCGCGAACACGCGCCACCGCTTCGCCGAGGGGCTGCGGCTCGCACGGCGCGCGATCGGGCTCGATCCCGGGAACGGCTCGGCTCTGGGCGCGCTCGGCGACGCCCTGCTCAACCTCGGGCGCTACGAACAGGCGTTCAGGGTGTACGACCGGATGGCGGTCGTCGCGCCGGGCATCGCCTCGTTCACGCGCGTCGCGAACGCCCGCGAGCTCACAGGCCGGCCCGAGGCGGCCGTCGAGGCGGACGAGCTCGCGCTCGAGGCCGACGAGACCGTGCCCGAGAACATCGCGTGGACGATGACCCAGATCGGCAACGTCCGGTTCAACGAGGGCAGGCTCGGCGCCGCGGGGAACGCGTACCGGCGCGCGCTCCGCCGGTTCCCCGGCTACGTGCATGCCGACGCGGGGCTGGCGCGGGTCGAGGCGTCGGAGGGGCGCTACCGCGCGGCGATCGCGCGCCTGCGCGGCGTGGTCGCGAGGCTGCCGATCCCGGCCTACGTGATCATGCTCGGCGACATCCTCCACGCCTCCGGCCGCGCTGCCGAGGCCGGCCGCGAGTACGCGCTCGTCGGCGCGATCGAGAAGCTCTTCGCCGCGAACGGCGTGCGCACCGAGCTGCAGACGGCGGTGTTCGACCTCGATCACCGCCGGAACGTCTCCGACGCCCTGGCGCGCGCGCGAACGGCGTTCGAGTCCGCGCCGAGCGTCTACGCGGAAGATGCGCTCGCCTGGGGGCTCTACCGGGCCGGACGCTGCGAGGAGGCGGCCGCGCACTCGACCCGCGCGCTCCGGCTCGGCACCCGGGACGCGCTGCTCGTCTTCCATCACGCGATGATCGAGCGCTGCCTCGGCTCGGCGTCGTCGAAGGCGTGGTTCCGGCGCGCGCTCGCGATCAACCCGCACTTCTCGTTCCTCTGGGCGCCGGTCGCGCGCGCGGCCCTCGCCGCGCGGGGCTCGAGGCCCGACGCGGCGAGACCGGTCGCGACGCTCACGGCCCAGTCGCCGCGGGCGGCGGCCGTGCCGCCTCTCAACGGGGACAGTCACCGTTAAGGATCCGTAAGGCGACAGGTCCCGTCGCGGCCCGGCCGGGTGCTCGACGGCGGTGCGGTAGCGTGGCGCGCGCATGCGCGCGCTGGTCAAGGCACGGGCCGAGGAGGGCCTCTGGCTCGAGGACGTGCCGGAGCCGGAGTTCGGGATCAACGAGGTCCTGATCCGCGTCCGCAAGACGGGGATCTGCGGCACCGACCTGCACATCTACGGCTGGGACGCCTGGGCGCAGGAGACGATTCCGGTGCCGATGGTCGTCGGCCACGAGTTCGTCGGCGAGGTCGCGGCGGTCGGCTCGAACGTCAGCGACTTCCGGGCCGGCGACCTCGTCAGCGGCGAGGGGCACGTCGTCTGCGGCCGCTGCCGCAACTGCATGGCCGGCCGGCGCCATCTCTGCGCCCACTCGATCGGCCTCGGGGTGCAGCGGCCTGGCGCGTTCGCCGAGTACGTGGTGCTGCCGATGACGAACATCTGGCACCAGTGGGAAGGGATCGACGAGGAGGTCGCCTCGATCTTCGACCCGTTCGGGAACGCGGTGCACACGGCGCTCACGTTCCCGGTGCTCGGCGAGGACGTGCTCGTCACGGGCGCCGGCCCGATCGGCTGCATGGCGACCGCGGTCGCGCGTCACGCCGGCGCACGGCACGTCGTCGTCTCGGATCTCAACCCGTACCGCCTCGACCTGGCCCGCCGGATGGGCGCGACGCTCGCCGTCGACCCGCGCGAGCGCGACCTCGCCGACGTCCAGCGCGAGCTCGGGATGACGGAGGGCTTCGACGTCGGGCTCGAGATGTCGGGCAACCCCGACGCGCTGCGCGGCATGATCTCGAACATGGCGCACGGCGGCCGCGTCGCCGTCCTCGGCATCCCGACCGCGGAGATCGAGCTCGACTTCAACCCGATCATCTTCAACATGCTGACGCTGAAGGGGATCTACGGACGCGAGATGTACGAGACCTGGTACCAGATGACGGTGATGCTGCAGTCCGGGCTCGACATCAGCCCGGTGATCACGCACCGTTTCTCGCACCGTGACTTCCAGGAGGCGTTCGAGGTGGCGCGCTCGGGTCAGTCCGGCAAGGTGATCCTCGACTGGACCGACATCTAGGAGGGCTCGTGTACGGAACGCTGCGCGACGACCTGTCCAACCGGCTCGCAGAAGTGCGGGAAGCCGGTCTCTACAAGACCGAGCACGTGATGACGACGCCGCAGGGCGCGCATGTCGACGTCGACGGGCGCGAGCTGCTGAACCTCTGCGCGAACAACTATCTCGGCCTCGCGAGTCACCCGGCGATGGTCGAGGCCGCGCACGAGGCGCTCGACCGCTGGGGCTACGGGATGTCGTCCGTCCGCTTCATCTGCGGGACGCAGGCCCTGCATCGCGAGCTCGAGGAACGGCTCTCGTCGTTCCTCGGCGCCGACGACACGATCCTCTTCAGCTCCTGCTTCGACGCGAACGGCGGCCTCTTCGAAGCGCTGCTCGACGAGCAGGACGCGATCATCTCCGACCAGCTCAACCACGCGTCGATCATCGACGGCGTCCGCCTCTGCAAGGCCCGCCGGCTCCGCTACGCGAACGGCGACATGGACGAGCTCGAGGCCCGGCTCGTGGAAGCGGCGGCTGCGCGCTACCGGCTGATCGCCACCGACGGCGTCTTCTCGATGGACGGCTACCTTGCGCAGCTCGACCGTATCTGCGACCTCGCCGAGCGGCACGACGCGCTCGTGATGGTCGACGACTCGCACGCGGTCGGCGTGCTCGGCCCCGCAGGACGCGGCACCCACGAGCATCACGGCGTCGTCGAGCGCATCGACATCCTGACGGGGACGCTCGGGAAGGCGATCGGAGGCGCGAGCGGCGGCTACGTCTCCGGCCGCCGCGAGATCGTCGAGCTGCTGCGCCAACGCGCGCGGCCGTACCTCTTCTCGAACAGCCTCGCGCCGCCGGTCGCCGGTGCGAGCCTGCGCGCCCTCGAGCTGATCGAGACCTCCCACGAGCTGCGCGACGGGCTGCGCGAGAACACGGGCCACTTCCGAGCCCGCATGACCGAGCTCGGATTCGACGTGCTCCCGGGAGAGCACCCGATCGTGCCCGTGATGGTCGGCGACGAGGTCCTGGCGGCGCGGCTCGCCGCGAAGCTCGTCGAGCTCGGCGTCTACGCGGTCAGCTTCTCGTACCCCGTCGTCCCGCGCGGCACGGCGCGGATCCGGACGCAGATGTCGGCGGCGCATACACGTGAGGATCTCGACTTCGCGGTCGACCGCTTCGTCGCAGCCCGAGAGGCAGTGGGCGTGTGAACGCCGGCAGCCGAGGCGCGAGCTCTGCGTCGCTCGGATTGCCGAGCGGCATCCGGGCGTGCCTCTTCGACCTCGACGGCGTCCTCACGCAGACCGCCCGGGTCCACGCCGCGGCCTGGAAGGAGATGTTCGACGCGTTCCTGCAGGCGCGCGCAGAGCGAACGGGCGAGCCGTTCGCGCCGTTCGACGCGCTCGTCGACTACGACGAGTACGTGGACGGGAAGCCCCGCTACGACGGCGTCCGCTCGTTTCTCGCCTCGCGCGGGATCGAGCTGCCCGAGGGCCACCCCGACGACCCGCCCGACGCGGAGACGGTCGCGGGCCTCGGCAACCGGAAGAACGAGCTCGTGCTCGCCCTGATCCACCGCGACGGCGTCAAGCCCTACGAGGGATCGGTGCGCTACGTGCATGCCGTGCGGGAAGCCGGGCTGCATCGCGCCGTCGTCTCGGCCAGCGCAAACTGTCGCGACGTCCTGAGCGCGGCGGGAATCGAGGACCTGTTCGAGGTGCGCATCGACGGCGTCGTGGCCGGGCGGGAGCACCTGGCGGGGAAGCCTGCTCCGGACACCTTCCTCGCCGCGGCCCGCGCGCTCGCCGTGGAGCCGGCGCAGGCCGCCGTCTTCGAGGACGCGCTCGCCGGCGTCGAGGCCGGACGGGCGGGCGCCTTCGGCTTCGTCGTCGGAGTCGACCGGGTCGGACAGGCGGAAGCGCTGCGCGCGCACGGTGCCGACGTCGTCGTCTCCGACCTCGCCGAGCTGCTCGAGCGCCCGTGATCACGCATCCGGCCTTCACGGTCGAGCCCTGGGCCGTGCGCGAGACCCACCTCGACCTCGACGTCCTCGCCCAGGCCGAATCCGTGTTCGCACTCGCCAACGGGCACATCGGCCTGCGCGGGAACCTCGACGAGGGCGAGCCGTTCGGCCTGCCGGGGACGTACCTGAACTCCTTCTACGAGCTGCGTCCGCTGCCGTACGCAGAGGCCGGTTACGGCTACCCGGAGGCGGGCCAGACGATCGTCAACGTCACGAACGGCAAGCTCATCCGCCTGCTCGTCGACGACGAGCCCTTCGACATCCGCTACGGGCGCGTGCTCTCGCACGAGCGCGTGCTGGACCTGCGGAGCGGCACCCTGGAGCGCGCTGTCGAATGGGAGTCGCCGGCCGGAACGCGCGCGCGCATCCGGTCGACGCGGCTCGTCTCCTTCGTTCATCGCTCCGCCGCGGCGATCGCCTACGAGGTCGAGGCGCTGGAGCAGCCGATGCGCATCGTCGTGCAGTCGGAGCTCGTCGCCAACGAGTCCGCCCCGCCGGCCGCCTCCGATCCGCGCGCCGCGGCGGTCCTCGAGGCTCCGCTCGTCTCCGAGAGCTTCTTCGACCGCAATGCACGAGTGGTGCTCGTGCACACGACGAGGCGGAGCAAGCTTCGTATGGCGGCGGCCATGGACCACGTCGTCGTCGGGCCGAGCGGGTTCGAGGCGGACGTGGAGAGCGGGCCGGACGTCGGCCGGTTCACGGTCGCGACCGAGCTCGCGCCGGGCGAGCGGCTCCGGGTCGTCAAGTTCCTCGCGTACGGCTGGTCGAGCCAGCGCTCCGAGCCGGCGCTGCGCGACCAGGTCGTGGCGGCCCTCACGTCGGCGCACCACACGGGCTTCGAGGGCCTGCTCCGCGACCAGCGTGCATACCTCGACGAGTTCTGGGCCAACGCGGACGTGGAGCTCGAGGGGGACGTCGAGCTTCAGCAGGCGGTGCGGTTCGCGCTCTTCCACACGCTCCAGTCGGGAGCGAGGGCCGAGCAGCGCGGCATCGCAGCCAAAGGTCTCACCGGGCCCGGCTACGACGGGCACACCTTCTGGGACACCGAGCGGTTCGTCCTGCCGGTGCTGACCTACACGGCTCCGCAGGCCGCCGCAGACGCGCTGCGCTGGCGTCATGCGACACTCGATCTCGCGAGGGAGCGGGCGACGCAGCTCTGCCTCGAGGGCGCAGCCTTCCCGTGGCGCACGATCCGCGGTCAGGAATGCTCGAGCTACTGGCCGGCCGGCACGGCTGCGTTCCACATCGCCGCCGACATCGGCGACGCAGTTGCGCGGTACCAGGCGGCGGTCGACGACAAGGACTTCGAGTGCGACGTCGGCCTGCCGCTGCTCGTCGAGACAGCAAGGCTCTGGCGCTCGCTCGGGCACCACGACGCCGACGGGCGGTTCGGCATCGACGGCGTAACCGGGCCCGACGAGTACAGCGCAGTCGCCGACAACAACGTCTACACGAACCTGCTCGCGCAGCGAAACCTCCGCGCGGCCGCGGACGCAGTCGCACGCCACCCGCGCCACGCCGCGACGCTCGGCGCCGATCTCGAGGAGGCCGCCGCCTGGCGCGACGCCGCCGACGACATGATCGTGCCCTGGGACGAGAAGCTCGGCGTCCACCCGCAGTCGGAGCGGTTCACCGACCATCAGGTCTGGGACTTCGCCGCGACGAAGCCCGAGCACTATCCGCTCCTGCTGCACTTCCCCTACTTCGACCTTTACCGCAAGCAGGTGGTGAAGCAGGCGGATCTCGTGCTTGCGCTGCACTGGCGCGGCGACGCGTTCACCGACGAGGAGAAAGCGCGCGACTTCGCGTATTACGAGGCGCTGACGGTGCGCGACTCCTCGCTCTCGGCCTGCACGCAGGCCGTGATCGCAGCCGAGGTCGGCCACCTCGAGCTCGCGTACGACTACTTCGGCGAGGCCGCGCTGATGGATCTGCACGATCTCGAGCACAACACCCGCGACGGCGTCCACATCGCGTCGCTCGCCGGTTCCTGGATCGCTGCAGTGGCGGGCTTCGGCGGCATGCGCGACCACGACGGCAAGCTGAGCTTCGCGCCGCGGCTGCCGGCCCGCCTCGAGCGCCTCTCGTTCAGGCTGCTCTTCCGCGGCCGGAGGCTGAAGGTCGAGGTCACGACGGCGAAGGCGACGTACACGCTGCTCGACGGCGAGCCGCTTCAGATCGGCCACCACGGCAAGGAGCTGACGATCTCCAGGGCGGGCCCGGTGACGCGCACGATTCCGCCGGCGCCGGAGCGGCCGACGCCGAGCCAGCCGGCGGGGCGCGCGCCGGCCCGGCGCTCGGGCGACGCCTACTAGAGGCCGAGCAGCCAGACGCGAACGGCGTCCTCGATCGCGGCGAGTTCGCTGCGCAGGCTGTGGTCGCCGGCGACCTCGACCACCGTGCGCCGCGTCCCGGGCGGCGGGATGCCGAAGCGGTCGTTCGCTCCCTGCACGACGAGCACCGGCACCGTCACGGCGTCGAGCTCGCCGATACGGCTCGGCGCGGGCGCGGCTCCGGCGCGGCGCGGCGGCTGCAGCGGAAAGGCGAGGCAGAGCACCGCGGCCGCGTGCGTCGCGGCGGCGGTGCGGCACGCGACCCGCGCCCCCGACGAGCGCCCGCCCGTGACGACCGGCAGGCCGTGCAGCTCGCGCCTGCGGAGCCGGTCGAGCACGGCGATCCAGGCGGCGTCGAGGTGACGGGCCGGCGCCGGCGACCGCTTCCCCGCGACGCGGTACGGCTGCTCGACGAGCACGGCGTAGAAGCGGGCCGCCCGGGCGGCTGCCGCCGCCGCGGCGAGGTCACGCGCCTTCACGCCGCCGCCCGCGCCGTGACCGAGGACGAGCGCTCCCTTCGGCTCCTCGCATGGCAGCAGATGCGCGTTCGCCGTGCCGGACGGGGTCTCGACCTCGATCGGCGTCACAGATCCGGGAGGTCTCCCTCCCGGTAGCGCTGCAGCCGGCGCGGGAACGCCGCATACGCGTCGGCGGGCGAGTTGGTCTCCTGTGCCACGGCGGCGCCGTGCCGAGCCGCGAACGGCGCGGCGGGATAGCGAAGCTCCGGCCGTCCGGCGCGCGTCCCGACCGCCACGTACACGCACGGGCCCGAGCCTGCGCCGACGAGCACGTGCTCGGTGCCCGGCGGGCAGTGCACGAAATCCCACGCGCCGAGCCGGACCTCCTCGCCCTCGATCAGCAACAGGCACTCGCCGGCGAGGATCAGGAAGCCCTCTTGCCGGGTCTCGGCGTGATACATGCCGCTCGGACGGCCCGGCTCGAGCACGTTCACGTTGACCCCGAGCTCCGGGAACGGCTCGTCACCCTCGAACGCGCAAGTGCGCCGCAGCCCATCACGCTCGGCCCAGCGCGCCTCCCGCGCGTTCAGCACGAACCAGCCGTCACCCTCGGGAACCGTCCCCTCCCCGCCCGGCTCGAGCCTCGCCTCGTCCACGACCGCATTCTCGCCGACCGGGACGCCCGGCCGCGCGGTTACGCGGCCGGGCGTCCTCGCGTCTAGGGAACGGGGATGCCGCAGGCTGCGGGCGGCGCCAGCGCCGAGCCGCCCTTCTGGTTCGCGACGTGGACGAACGTCTGGCCCGCCGCCTCTTCCTCCTGGCTGTTGCCGCCGTAGGCGATGTGCGCGAGCCCGTCGCAGTCGACCGCGACGCTGATGAAGTCGAGCAGCGAGCGGTCGGACGACCCGCAGACGAGGCCGTTCGAGCAGATCTCGCCGTAGTGCGTCGGCGTCGGGTTCACGACCACCTGCTTGAACGTCGGCGAGGCCGACACCGCGTTCGTCGACTGCGCCATGTAGACGTTCCACGCCGGCGCGTTCGGGTCGTCGAAGGCCGGGAAGCCGTCCGGCTTGCCGCTCGAGTCGGTGCACGGCGACTGGCTGACGATCGTGCCGCAGACGCCGTTCGGCTCGCCGGTGGCGCTCGTCCCGTACCAGACGACGTCGACGTTCCCCGGCCCGGTCACCGCGAGGTGAGGCAGGACGTGGGTGCCGGCGCCGTTCGCGTCGTGGTCGACCTGAACCGGAGCGCTCCACGTCTGTCCGTGGTCGGTCGACGTCACGAGGTAGACGTGGTACGGGTTCATGTCGGCGTTCGAGTCGTCGGCGGTGCCCGCGAAGAGCGTGTAGTAGTTGCCGGCCGAGTCGATCGCGAGCGTGCCGAAGATGTTCGCGTAGTTCGGCGTCTTCCCGGCCGAGGTGTCGGCGACGAAGACCCGGTGCGTCGTCCAGGTCAGCCCCCCGTTCGTCGACTGCGCGAGGTAGTAGTCGTGCAGCGGCCCGTACGGCGGGTGCTGCAGGTTCTCGGCCGTCGTCGAGCACGAGTAGAGGAAGTTGAGCGAGAAGTTGGTCGGGTCGATCGCAAGCGCCCGTGCCGGGACAGTGTTCTCGGCGCAGTTCGTCACCGACGGATCGGCGCCGAACGCCTGGTTGCAGCTCAGGAACGTGTGACCGCCGTCGAGCGAGGTGCAGACGACCGGCACCTCCCCGACGAAGTCGTGGTAGGCGACGTAGACGTTCTGGCCCGCGGCCGCCAGCCAGGGACGGTCGTCCTCGGGCGCCGTCTGCGTGCCCGCGTCGAACGTCTGGCCGTGGTCGGTCGAGATCTGCACCGACGCATACGCAACGTCGAGGTCGGTTGCGAGCAGGTCGCCGTTCGTGTTCACCACGAGGTCCTCGTCACCGCCCCGGAGAGGCCCCGCCAGGTCGAAGGGAACCGGCTGCGACCAGCTCGCGCCGCCGTCGTACGAGTGCCATTCGAGCGGCCCGTTCGCGTCGCCGATCGCGCCGACGTAGATGTTGCCGCGACCCGCCGTCGGCGAGGTGTCGATCGCGATCGAGGGCTCGCCTCCCTGCCCACCCGGCAGCACGACGTCGAAGGCGAACGACGGCTTCGCGCCGCCCTTCGCAGCCGATGCCGCGCTCGCGGAGAGGAGCAGGACTGTGATGCCGGCGAGCAGTGCGAGAGCGGACAGGCCGCGACCGCACCGGCTCCGGCATCGCGAAGCAGATGCCATCCGTCGTCCTCCTTGCTGTATGCGCACGTGAAACCCCCGCCGCTTCCGTGCCCGCGCGCCTCGCGTGCAAACGCCCGCGCTCGCTGACTGACTGGTCGATCAGCCGACGCGGGCGCGACACTTACCCTCCTCTCACGAGCCGCTGCTCTCCTTGCCACGATGAGATCCACGCCGTCGACCCGCATCCGTCTCGCCCTCGCCGCGCTCGCGGCCGTCACGTTCGGGCTCGCGGCCCGGACCGCGCCGGCCGCCTCGCTCAGCACCGGTGTCGTCGACGTCTCGACGAATCTCGCGTACCAGAACGGTTCCGCGGCCGGGACCGGCATGGTGCTGACCGCCTCGGGCGAGATCCTGACGAACAACCACGTGATCCGCGGCGCGACGACGATCCGCGTCACCGACCCGAGCACGGGGCGAAGCTACGCCGCAAGCGTCGTCGGCTACAGCGTTTCGAGCGACGTCGCCGTGCTGCAGCTGAGCGGCGCGTCGCATCTCCATCCGATCGTGCGCGGCAACTCGTCGAACGTGAAGGTCGGCCAGCGCGTCACCGCGGTCGGGAACGCGGGCGGCGTCGGCGGCAAGCCCACGAGCTCGACCGGGAAGGTGACCGGCATCGGCCGCACGATCGTCGCCTCGGACGGTGCGGGGCTGTCGGAGCAGCTCGTCGGGCTGATCCGCACGAACGCTCCGCTCCAGCCCGGCGACTCCGGCGGACCGCTCTTGAATGCCTCGGGCCGCGTGATCGGCATGGACACGGCCGCGTCGGTCGGATTCCGGCTGCAGTCTGCGAGCCAGTCCTTCGCGATCCCGATCAACCGCGCGCTCGTGCTCGCGAAGCAGATCGAAGCCGGAGCCGCGTCCGCGAGCGTCCACATCGGCGCGACGCCCTTCCTCGGCGTCAGCGTCGGCCCGGCCGGCCCCGGCCTGGCAGGCGCACTCGTGGCGCAGGTCGTGCCGGGCTCGCCTGCGGACCAGGCCGGCATCGTCGCGGGCGACACGATCACCGCGCTCGACGGTCAGCCGGTCGCCACGTACGACGCGCTCGGCCCGATGCTGCTCCAGCACGCAGCAGGCGACACGGTGACGATCGACTGGATCGACCAGACCGGCGCGGCGCAGACGGCGAGCGTGCAGACGGCCGCCGGCCCGCCGCAGTAGCACTCCACCTGCGGTCGCGGCGCGCCGTGCTGGTATGACGTGCGCTGTGACTCCCGAACAGCTCGTCGAGGTCTCCGATCTGGTCAAGCGCTACTCGCGCTCACCGGTGAACGCCGTCGACGGTGTCTCCTTCTCGGTGCAGCAGGGCGAGACGTTCGGGCTGCTCGGCCCGAACGGGGCCGGCAAGACGACGACGATCGGCGTCCTCACGACCCGCGTTCGCCCGACCGCCGGGAGCGCGCGGATCGGCGGCGTCGACGTCGTCCGCGACCCCGTCGAGGCCCGCCGGCAGCTCGCGGTCGTCCCTCAGCGCAACAACCTCGACCGCTCGCTTTCGGTTCGCGACAACCTGATCTTCCACGCCGCCTACCACGGCGTGCCGCCGCGGGAGCGCCAGGCGCGCGCCGACGAGCTGCTCGAGCAGTTCGGGCTGCTCGACCGCGCCCGCGCGAAGCCGGACTTCTTCTCCGGCGGGCAGACGCAGCGGATGATGATCGCGCGGGCGCTGATGCACTCGCCGCGCGTGCTCTTCCTCGACGAGCCGACGACGGGGCTCGACCCGGCCGCACGGCTCTTCGTGTGGGACCGGCTGCGCGAGCTCTCCGAGCAGGGCGTGACGCTGCTCCTCACGACCCACGACATGGACGAGGCTGCCGAGCTCGCCGACCGGGTCGGGATCATGGATCACGGCCGCCTGCTCGCGCTCGACACGCCGGAGGAGCTGATGCGGTCGCTCGCCGAGGAGACCACCCTCGAGCTGACGACCGACGGGGCCGCCGACGGGGACGCTCTCGCCGCACTCGCGACGCTCGCCGGCGTCGAGCGGGTCGAGCGCCTCCAGGCGGGCGCCGACGGCAGCGGCCCGCAGGGCGACGAGGCGGCCGCGGACGAGCCCGGCTTTCGCGTCCGCCTCTACCTCGCCTCGGAGGGCGCGCAGCTCGTCGCGCCCGCGGCGAGCCTGCTCGCCGAGCACGGCCTCGCGTTGAGCGCGGTGAAGCTCGGGAGCCCGACGCTCGAGGACGTCTTCATCCACCTTACGGGCAGGACGCTCCGGTGAGCGCGCTCGCGGCCGCCGCAGCGATCTCGCCGAGCCAGCGGCGTGCCTTCCTGGCAGTGTTGCGCCGCGACCTCTACGTCACGTGGCGTGAGCTGCCCGCGTTCCTCGCCCAGGTGATCCTGCAGCCGCTCTTCCTGCTCTTCGTCTTCGGCAAGGTGCTCGGGAGCCTCGGCTACACGCAGAACGGCTACGCGAACCTGCTCT
>Ga0308175_100002404_pt1 | contig 12826 bp, 10 predicted proteins | sample PhyCR1_3_FD_203893 | JGI IMG/M metagenome (GOLD analysis project Ga0308175, IMG submission 203893) | Soil microbial communities from UC Gill Tract Community Farm, Albany, California, United States - DLSLS.C.R1 | ecosystem: Environmental > Terrestrial > Soil > Agricultural land | place: USA...
GGAGAGCCTGATCCGGCCCGGCTGGACGCTGATCATGCCGGCGGACGCGCGCGGTGAGGGTCTCGTCGAGGTGAGTCCCGACATGCCCACCCCGAACGCATCGGTCGCCGTCAACAGCGGCACCGACTCGACCAGGGCCCACGCCGCCCACCCCGCCGATGGGTCCGTCTCCGCCCCCGGCTCCCACTCCCTGTCCGCCCCCGGCTCTCTCGCCGGCTCCGGCTCCCACGTGGATTCCGGACCCTTGTCGCGTTCCGGCTCACTGTCCGGCTCTGGTCCGCTGTCCGGCTCTGGTCCGCTGTCCGGCTCGGCCACGGGCGCCGGGTCGCCCATCGGTCCTGACTCGCCCGCCGGTGCCTCGGCTGCGGTGAACGGGAGCGGGTGGGCGCCGGGCTCGGACTCGGCGTCCGGGGTGGGGAGTGGGGCGTTGCCGGCGCCGGGCACCGTCGGCGGGCCGCTGGCGCGGGCCGGGGCCGACGGGCAGGCGATCGGCGGGCAGGCGCGCGCCCCGGAGCGGTCACCCGAGGTGCCGTGGGACCTGGTCGGCGCCGAGCTGCTGGCCGCCGGCGTGCTCGAGGTGCTCGTCGCGCTGCGCCGCCGCCGGGCCGCCCTACGCAGCGCCGGCAGCATGGCCCCGCTGCCGGACGCCGAGGCCGCCGCGGCCGAGGTCGCGGTCCGGCTGGGCGCGGACCCGGCGGCTGCCGACTACCTCGACCGCGCCCTGCGCACGCTCGCCCGCACGCTGGCCGAGCACGACCGGCCGGTCCCCGAGGTGTACGCGGCCCGGCTGTCCACCGATGCGCTCGAGCTGCTGCTTGCCGTCCCGCAGGACCAGGCCCCGCCGCCGTTCGTGGCCGAGAACGGCGGATCCCGCTGGGTGCTCGACCGCTCGGCGGCGCTGCCGGCGGTGGACGGGGTTGCGGCGCCGCTGCCGGGGCTGGTCTCGCTCGGCGGCGACGGGCACGGGCGGATCTTCGTCGACCTGGAGAGCTGCGGCGGCGCGATCTGCGTGGCCGGCGACCTCGACCGCGCCCGCAGCGTGGTCGCCGCGGCCGCGGTCGAGCTGGTCACCAACCGGTGGTCGGACGACCTGCGGGTCACGCTGGTGGGCTTCGGATCGGCGCTGGCGCCGATCAGCGAGGACCGGCTGCGCTGCGTCGACTCCCTGGACGAGGTGGTCGAGGGCGTCACCGACCGGCTGTCGGCCGGCCGGCAGGAGCTGTCCGCGGCCGGGATCGACTCGGTGCTCACCGGGCGGGTCCGGGGTCTGCGTGGCGACGGCGTGACCCCGGACTTCCTCGTGCTGGCCGGCCCGCCGGCCCCGGAGCAGCTGGCCGAGCTGCAGGACTGGGCACGCTCGGCCCGGCGCGCGCCGCTCGGCATCCTCATCGCCGGCGAGGTGCCGACCGCGCGCTGGCGGTTCGAGATCGACGACCGCGGGATGCTCGACACCGGTGTGCTCGGCGTGACGGTCGGAGCGCAGCTGCTCACCGCGCGCAGCTACGCGGCGCTGGCCCGGCTGATCCGGGCCGAGGCCGCCGGCGCCCAGCCGGAGCCGGCCGAGGCGCCGCCGCCCGTGTGGGCGCCGGTCTCGGCGCCCGCGTACGAGCCGGCCGACGAGCTGGTCGTGCCGCACCTGCCGCGGCCGGTCGACCCTGACCGCGAGCCGGCGGTGCTGCTGCGGATCTTCGGTGAACCGGCCGTGGACGGCACCGACCGGCTGCTGCCGGGCACGCCGCTGGCGCTGGAGATCGCCGGCTTCCTCGCGCTCTCCGGCGGGGTGACGCCGCGGGCCCTGGCCGCGTCGGTCTGGCCGTACGGGGTGACGGTGGCCGAGCGGGACGCGACGTTGGCCCGGGTCGGCGACTGGCTCGGCACCGACGCCGACGGGAACGCCCGGCTGCGGCTGGACGAGGACGGGCGGCTGCAACTGTCCGACGACGTCCAGCTCGACTGGCACCTGTTCGTCGCGCTGGCCGAGCGTGGCGACGAGTCCGACGTGCTGCGGGCGCTGGAGTTGGCTCGCGGGCCATTGCTCGAGCCGCACCTGCCGCGGCGTTACACCTGGATCGCGCGTGACCCGGTGGCGCACGAGATGCCAGCGTTCGTGGCGGACGTGGCGCACCGGGCGGCGGCCGGCTACCTGGCCGCGGGCCGGCTGGACGGGGCGATCGCCGCCGCCCGGGCCGGGCTGCGGGTCGAGCCGGCCTCCGGCGTGCTCTGGGACGACCTGGTGCAGGCGATCCGGGAGCGCGACGGGGAGGCGGCGGCGAACCGGGCGCTGACCGACAAGGCGGCAGCGGTCAACCCCCCGGCCACCGATCCCCGCGGCATTCCCGTCCGCCTGACCGCCTAGCCAACCCAGGACCGACCGGCAGCCACGGACCCTCGCGGCACCCGGCCGACTGAGCCCGTTCGGCGCCGGCTCAGCTGGACAGGACCCGACGCACGGTCCTGCGGATCCCACGGGAGCGCGCGGAGTCGGCGATGCGCCAGCCGGTCCGGGGACGGTGGGCGCTACTCCGCCGGCCGGGTCATCGACAGCACGTCGAGCACGCGGTCGAGGTCTTCCTCCGAGATCTTGCCGGACGCCACGTAGCCGCGCTCGATCACGACCTCGCGGATCGTCTTCCGCTCGGCCAGCGACTGCTTCGCCACCTTGGCCGCCTCGTCGTAGCCGATGAAGCGGTTGAGCGGGGTCACGATTGACGGCGACGACTCGGCCAGCTCGCGGGCCCGGTCCACGTTGGCGGTGATCCCGTCGACGCAGCGGGTCGCCAGCAGCCGGGACACGTTGGCCAGCAGCCGGATCGACTCGAGCACGTTGCGAGCCAGCACCGGCAGCATCACGTTCAGCTCGAAGTTGCCGGCCGCCCCCGCGTACGTCACGGTCGCGTCGTTGCCGATCACCTGCGCGCCGACCATCTGCACGGCCTCGGGGATGACCGGGTTGACCTTGCCGGGCATGATCGACGAGCCCGGCTGCAGGTCGGGCAGCGCGATCTCGCCCAGTCCGGTACGAGGACCGGAGCCCATCCAGCGCAGGTCGTTGGTGATCTTGATCAACCCGACCGCGATCGTCCGCAGCTGCCCCGAGGTCTCCACCAGCGCGTCCCGTGCGCCCTGCGCCTCGAAGTGGTCGCGGGCCTCGGTCAGCGGCAGCCCGGTCTCGGCCGCGATCAGCGCGATCACCTCGGCCGCGAACCCGGCCGGCGCGTTGATCCCGGTGCCGACCGCGGTGCCGCCCAGCGGCAGCTCGGCCAGCCGCGACAGGGACGACTCCAGCCGGTCGATCCCGTATTCCACCTGGGCCGCGTAGCCGCCGAACTCCTGTCCGAGCGTCACCGGCGTCGCGTCCATCAGATGCGTCCGCCCCGACTTCACCACCGACGCGAACTGCCCGGCCTTCGCCGCCAGCGACGCGTGCAGCACCCGCAACGCCGGGATCAGGTCGTTGACCACCGCGTTGGTCGCCGCGATGTGGATCGCCGACGGGAACTGGTCGTTGCTTGACAGCGGGTCGTTGACGTCGTCGTTCGGGTGCACGGTGACCCCGCCGAGCCGCTGCGAGGCGAGCGTCGCGATGACCTCGTTGGCGTTCATGTTCGAGGACGTGCCGGAGCCGGTCTGGAACACGTCGATCGGGAACTCGGCGTCCCAGTCGCCGCGGGCCACGTCGAGGGCGACGGCCGAGATCGCGGCCGCCTTGTCCGCGTCGAGCAGCCCGCGCTCGGCCCGTACGCGCGCCCCGAAGCCCTTGATCAGCGCGAGCCCGCGGATCAGCTCCCGCTCGATCGGCCGGCCGGAGATCGGGAAGTTTTCCACCGCGCGCTGGGTCTGCGCCCGCCACTTGGCCTTGGCGGGCACCCGCACCTCGCCCATCGAATCGTGCTCGATCCGGAAGTCCTCTGCCTGTTGGCCGCCGCGCGGCCTGGCCTCGCTCACACCGGCTCCTTCGACGCTGTCCAGAAGTGATCCTAGGCAGCCGGCGGCCGGCCGGCCGCGTGAGCCCCCACACCATCGGCCTGTCCCCGGGCGGACGGCCGGGTCCATACTGATCATCTACGGGCGGCGCTCGCCGTGGGTCTTACTGCGCACCCGAGGAGACGGCATGGCCGGTGGGACGTCGGTGTTCCGGCGCGAGCTGAACATCTGGGGAGCGGTCGGCATCTCGGTGGCCCTGATGGCCCCGTCGATGGCCGCCAACATCAACCCGCAGGGAGTGATCGGCAGCGTCGGTCGGGCGGTCCCGCTGACCTTCGCGCTGGCGACGGTCGGCGTGCTGCTCGTGTCGTACACGTTCGTACGGCTGACGCAGAAGTTCCATCACTCGGGGTCCGTGTACGGGTTCGTCGGGGCGACGCTCGGCGCCAGGACCGGCGTGGTCGCCGGCTGGGGCCTACTCGGCACGTACACCTTCTACGCGGTGGTGACCTCGACCGCCGCCGGTCGGTTCCTGACCTCGTTCCTGGACGGGCTGGGAATCTGGAACGACCCACCGGAGTGGGAGCCGTTCCTGTTCGCGCTGCTGGCCCTGCTCGGGGTATATGCCCTGACCGTGTCGCCGGTCCGTCGCGGCACCCGGTTCCTGCTCACCGTCGAGGGGCTGACCGTCCTGCTCATCCTCGTCGTCTCGGTGATCATCCTGGCCAAGTTGGCCGGCGGCAGCGCGCCGGGCGGCAAGGGGGTCACGTTCACCCCATTCGCCGTCCAGCCCGGCACCGAGACCAGTGCGCTGTTCCTGGGCGTGGTGTTCGGCTTCCTGTCGTTCGCCGGCTTCGAGGCGGCGGCGACGCTCGGCGAGGAGGCGAGGCAGCCGCGCCGGGACATCCCCCGAGCAATCCTCGGCACCGCGATCTTCGGCGGCCTCTACTTCATCTTCGTCACCTGGGTCGAGGTGATGGGCTTCGGCACCGACCCGGCGGGCCAGCAGGCGTTCGCTGCGTCCGGGTCGCTGCTGGGCGACCTCGGCGGTCAGTACGTCGGCAGCTGGGTCGGCGACCTGATCAGCCTCGGCGCCTCGGTGAGCGCCTTCGCCTGCGCGCTCGCCTGCGGGGTCGGCGCGTCCCGGTTGCTGTTCGCGCTCGGTCGCGACGGCGTCGTGCCGGCCCGGCTCGGCCAGGTCCGCGAGCAGAACCGGACCCCGGCCGCCGCCGCCCGGGTCGTCGTCGGCTGCGCGGCCGCGCTGGTCGTCATCCTCGGCATCGCCTACCGACACGACGAGTCGCCGTCCTACAGCGTGTTCGCCAACTCCGGCGTGATCGGAACGCTGATCCTGCTCGTCGCGTACGTGCTGGCGACGATCGGTGCGATGCGGCTGCTGTTCTTCTCCGGCGATACCACGACCCGCCGCTGGGAGATCGTCATCCCGGTGCTGGCCCTGGTCGTGCTGGGCTACACGATCTACCGCAACGTCATCCCGTACCCGACCGGCGAGGCGGGGTGGAACCCGGCCATCTGCGCGGTCTGGCTGCTGCTCGCGGTCGTACTGGTGCTGGCGCGGCCGGCGATCGCGCGCCGGGCCGGCGAGCGGCTGACCGCCGACCAGGGGCTCGCACCGACCCGGGAGCCCGCATGACGACCACCGCCGATCCCGTCCCGGGGGGCCGTCCGGGCGACGCCGAGCACGCGATCGAACAGGCCGCCGAGCTGGCCGCCGCGGGGGTCACCGGCGTGGCGCTGTCCTGGGTGGACACGGCCGGGATCAACCGGGTGAAGGCCGTCCCGGTCACGGCGCTGGAACGGGCCGCCACCTGGGGCGTCGGGATGTCGCCGGTGTTCGACACGTTCCTCGCCGACGACTCGATCGTGGCGACCGACGTCCTCGGCGGACCGGACGGCGACCTGCGGCTCTACCCGGACCTGGACGAGCTTGTCCCGCTGGCCGGCCAGCCCGGCTGGGCCTGGGCACCGGTGGACCGGATCACCCAGGACGGCCCGGTCCACCCGGCCTGCACCCGGACGCTGCTGCGGCACCTGGTCTCGGCCGCCGCGGCCGACGGCGTGACGTTCCAGGCGAGCATCGAGATCGAGTTCGCCCTCGCGCTGCCCGGCGGCGTGGCCTTCGAGCCGGCCTGCCGCGGTCCCGCGTACGGGATGACCAGGCTGGTCGAGCAGAGCGAGTTCAGCGCCGAGCTGCTGCGGGCGCTGACGGCGGAGGGCATCGAGGTCGACCAGTTCCACCCCGAGTACGCGGCCGGCCAGTATGAGGTGTCGGTCGGCGCGGTCAACCCGGTCTCCGCCGCGGATCACAGCGTGCTAGTGCGGCAGACCATCCGCGCGGTGGCGCAGCGGCACGGTCTGCGGGTGTCGTTCGCGCCGGCGGTGTTGGCCGGTGGCGTCGGCAACGGCGGTCACCTGCACCTCTCGGCCTGGCGGGACGGGCGTGACCTGCACGCCGGCGGCGACGGCCGGCTGGGGATGACCGCGGACGCCGAGGGGTTCCTGGCCGGGATCGTCGAGCAGCTGCCGGCGCTGGCCGCGCTGCTCACCCCGAGCCCGTCCAGCTACCTGCGGATGCAGCCGTCGCACTGGGCCGGCGTGTTCGCGGCCTGGGGGCACGAGAACCGGGAGGCCGGGGTGCGGGTGGTCACCGGCTCGGTCGGGCAGCGGGACCGCACCGCCAACCTCGAGGTGAAGTGCGTCGACCTGGCCGCCAACCCCTACCTGGCGTTCACCGGGGTGCTGGCGGCCGGGCTGGACGGGATGCGCCGCGGGCTGCGGCCGGGACCGCCGGTCGTCGGCGACCCGGCCGGTCTCGACCCGGCCGAGCTGGCCGAGCGCGGGATCCGCCGGCTGCCCGGGTCGCTGGCCGACGCGCTGGTCCCGTTCGAGAAGTCCGGCCTGCTCCGGGAGGCGCTCGGCGACGTGCTCGCCGACGCGGTGCTCGCGGTCCGCCGCGGCGAGCAGGCCAGGGCCGAGCAGCTGACCCCTGAGGGGATCGCCGAGGCGTACCGGTGGGTGTACTGATCCGGGACGCGGTTGACCGGATGGACCTGGTCGACCACCACTGCCACGGCGTCACCACCGTCGAGCTCGACGACGACGGGGTGGAGGCCCGGCTCGGCGAGGGCGGGCCGCCGCCGGCCGGCGGGACCAACTTCGACAGCCCGGTCGGGCTGGCCGTACGGCGACACTGCGCACCGGTGCTCGACCTCGACCCGCACGCGTCCCGGCGCGACTACCTCGACCGCCGACGGGAGCTCGGCCCGGCCGAGCTGGCCCGCCGGTTCCTGACCCCGACCGGCACGTCCCGGTTCTGCGTCGACACCGGCTTCCGCCGGGAGGGGCTGACCACGCCGGAGCAGCTGGCGGCGTTCGCCGGCGGCCGCGGATATCACCTGGTCCGGCTGGAGACGGTGGCCGAGACGCTGGCCGCCGAGGGCGTCGAGCCGCGGGAGCTGGCCCGGCGCTACCCGGAACGGCTCGCGGCGGCGGTGGCGGAGGTCGGCGCGGTCGGGGTGAAGTCGATCGCCGCGTACCGGGTCGGGCTCGACCTGGATCCCACCCCGCCCACCGCGGACGAGGTCGCCGTTGCCGCAGCGGGCTGGGACGGCCGGCGCCTCGATGATCCCGTGCTGACCAGGATGACGCTGGCGGCCGCGGTCGAGCTGGGGCTGCCGATCCAGTTCCACATCGGCTTCGGCGACTCCGACATCCGGATGGCGAAGGTCGACCCGACGCTGCTCACCGACTGGCTGCACCGGCACCGGGTCCCGGTCATGCTGCTGCACTGCTGGCCGTACCAGCGGCAGGCCGGGTGGCTGGCCTCCGTGCACCCGCACGTCCATCTCGACGTCGGGCTGGCGCTGCACTACGTCGGTCCGACCCGGGCGGAGGCGGTGCTGGCCGAGGCGGCGGAGCTGGCCCCGTTCGGCAAGCTGCTCTACTCCTCGGACGCGTACGGGCTGCCGGAGCTCTACTACCTGGGTGCGCTCACCTTCCGGAGTGCGCTCGGCGCGCTGCTCACCGAGCGGGTCGAGGCCGGCGAGTGGTCGGCCGCCGACGCGACCCGGATCGCCCGGCAGATCGGGCACGGCAACGCCACCGCCGTGTACGACTTGGATTAGTGCCCCGCGTCAGAAGCCCTCGCACCGCACGAAACCTCTAACGCGGGACACTAGGTCCGCCAGCTAGGGTCGGCCGATGGAGCTGGAACCGAGGCCGGAACGCCCGCCCGCCGCGGTCACCGACGCCGACCGGCAGGCCGCCGCCGAGCGACTCGTCGACGCGGCCGGCGCCGGCCGGCTCACCCTGACGGAGTTCAGCGACCGGGTCGCCGCGGTCTGGGCGGCCGGGACGACGGGCCAGCTGACCGAGGCGACGGCCGGGATCGAGCTGCCCCCGCCTTCACGCGGTGATCAGGGACGTGCTCGTCCGGTCGGCCGGGGCCGCGTACGAGCGGCGCAGGGGCTGGTGGCGGCGGCTGGGCGCGGGGCACGCCGAACCGCACGGCGGGAAAGAAATCTCATCATGACCCGTCGGAGCACGGGCTGCCGGGACGACGGACAGGTGTGAGCGAGCAGCCGGCGGCGGGGACCGACCTGCTGGCGCTGTACGACGAGGCGCTGCCGCAGGTCTACGGCTACCTGCTGTCCCGGTGCGGGCAGAAGGCGCTGGCCGAGGACCTCACCGCGGAGACGTTCCTGGCCGCGGTGGACACCGTCCGCCGGGACCAGCCGGTCACCGTCGCGTGGCTGATCGGTGTGTCCCGGCACAAGCTGGTCGACCACTGGCGGCGGCTGGCCCGGGAGGAGCGCAGCCTCGCGCTCGTTCCGGCCGAGCCCGAGCCACCCTGGGAGGACGGTGTGCTCGACGCGGTCACCGCCAGGGCCGCGCTGGAGCGGCTCGGCCCGCACCACCGGCTCGCGCTCACGCTGCGCTACCTGGACGGCCTGCCCGTCCCCGAGGTGGCGCGGCTGCTGGACCGGACCCTGCACGCCACCGAGGCGCTGCTGGTCCGGGCCCGCGCGGCCTTCCGCCGCGCGTACGACACGCCGGGGACGGAGGTGGACTAGATGACCGACCCGTTCGACGCACTGCGCGAGCCGGTCGTCCCGACCGACCCGAACCCGGACTTCGCCGCCAGCCTGCGCGCCCGCATCGAGCGCGCGCTGGCCCTGCCCCGAGGAGTCGCCGTGACGAGCACGATCGTGGAACAGCCGCAGACCGCCGCCCTGGGCGCCGCCATCCCCTACCTGGCCGTGCCGAACGGGTCCGGTCGCCGGGCCCTGGACTGGTACGGCGAGGTGCTCGACGCCCGCCTGGTCGGCGAGCCGATGACGATGGACGACGGCCGGGTCGGGCACGCCGAGCTGGCGTTGTCCGGCGGGACGCTCTACCTGGCCGAGGAGTTCCCGGAGATCGGCGTGGTCGCGCCGTCCCCGGCCGGCACCCCGGTCAGCCTGTCGCTTCAGGTCCCGGACGTCGCCGAGACGATGCGGCGGGCGATCAGCCGGGGCGGCACGATGCCAAGGCCTATGTACGACAACTACGGCAGCCGCAACGTCACGATCATCGACCCGTTCGGCCACCGCTGGCTGCTGCACACCCCGCTGGACCTGCTGCCGGAGACGGATCGGCAGGGCGACGTCGGCTACGCCTGGCTGACCGCGCCCGACCCGGACCGGGCCGCCGCGTTCTACGCCGCCGTGCTCGGCTGGGAGTACGCGCCCGGGCGCGCCCAGGGTGGTCGTCAGGTCATCGGTCAGTCGCTGTCGATGGGTATCGGCCGCGGCGAGCCGGGCTTCCACCTCTCGTACGCGGTGGACGACGTGGCCGCGGCGGTCGAGCGGGTCCGCGCCGCCGGTGGAACGGCCACGGAGCCGGAGGAGCGGCCGTACGGGCCGGCTGCCGACTGCGCCGACGACGATGGCACGGTGTTCGCGCTGCACCGGTCCGGGTCCGGGCCGCGCTCGCCCGAGAACGGCGCCCGCCAAGGCGACCTGTCCTACCTGACCCTCGAGGTGGTCGACTCGGCCCGGTTCCGCACCTTCTACGGCGAGGTGCTGGGGTGGACGTTCACCGGTGGCACCGTCGAGGACGGGTGGAGCGTGCCGGGAGTGAGCCCGATGACCGGGATGCACGGCGGGAACGCTGCCGACACCGCGGTGCCGATGTGGAAGGTCGACGACGTGGCGGCCGCGGTGGAGCGGGTGCGTGCGGCCGGCGGGACGGCCTCCGATCCGCAGCGCCAGCCCTACGGGACCACCAGCGAGTGCACCGACGACCAGGGCGTCCGCTTCTACCTCGGAGACGCCTGACCATGAGCTATGCCGATGTCGAGGACGCCCGGCTGTACGACGCGCAGAACCCGTGGGGGCCGGGCGACGAGTTCTACCTGTCGCTGGTCCGCGCGGCCGGGGACGTGCTCGACGTCGGCTGCGGCACCGGCACGCTGCTCAAGCGGGCCCGGCGGGACGGCCACCGTGGCCGGCTCGTCGGGCTCGACCCGGGCGCCGGCATGCTCGCCGTCGCCCGTGCGGACCCGTCGATCGAGTGGGTCGACGGCCTGCTGCGGCCCGGTACGTACGACGCCGAGTTCGACCTGGTCACGATGACCGGGCACGCCTTCCAGGAACTGCGCACCGACGAGGAGGTGTTGGCCACGCTGCGCGGGATGCGGGACGCGATCCGGCCCGACGGCCGGGTCGCGTTCGAGACCCGCAACCCCGGCGCGAGGGCCTGGGAGTCGTGGGACGGACGCCCGTTCGAGGTCCCGTACCAGGGCGAGACAGTGACGGTCCGGTACGAGGTGCGCAAGGTCGAGGGCGAGTTCGTGACGTTCGCCGAGATCACCGACGGCGGCCGCTGGCACGACCAGGTCGACCTCGGCACGCTGCGGTTCCTGCCCCGCATCGAGCTGGACCGGTTCCTGGGCGAGGCCGGGCTGCAGGTCGAGACCTACTACGGCGACTGGGACCGCGGCCCGCTCACCGAGGACAGCCCGGAGATCATCTGCCTGGCCCGGTCAGCCGTCTAGACCGGTGCCGGGCCCGTCGAAGTCGATCGACGAATATGCGCGGAGCTTGGTCAGCGAGTGCCAGCTGTCCACCAGCCGGATCGTGCCGCTCTTGCCGCGCATGACGATCGACTGGGTCTGCGCCCCGCCGGCCCGGTAGCGCACGCCGCGCATCAGCTCACCGTCGGTCACCCCGGTCGCGGCGAAGTAGACGTTGTCGGTGCTGACCAGGTCGCGGGTGGTGAGCACCTGGTCCAGGTCGTGCCCGGCGTCGATGGCCTTTTGCCGCTCGGCGTCGTCACGCGGCCACAGCTTGCCCTGCAGCACGCCGCCCATGCAGGTCAGGGCGCAGGCGGCGATGATCGCCTCGGGCGTGCCGCCGACGCCGAGCAGCAGGTCGACGCCGGTGCCCTCGCGGGCGGCCATGATCGCGCCGGCCACGTCGCCGTCGGAGATGAACTTGATCCGGGCGCCCGCGTCCCGCACCTGACGCACCAGGTCCTCGTGCCGCGGCCGGTCGAGGATGCAGACGGTGACGTCCTCGCGCGCGGCGCCCTTGGCCTTGGCCACCCGGGCGATGTTCTCCTTCGGCGGCACGGTGATGTCCACGACGTCCGCGGCCTCCGGGCCGGTGGCCAGCTTGTCCATGTAGAACACCGCCGACGGGTCGTACATGGTGCCGCGCTCGGCGACGGCGAGCACGGCGATCGCGTTGGGCATGCCCTTGGCCATCAGCGTGGTGCCGTCCACCGGGTCGACGGCGACGTCGCATTCCGGTCCCTCGCCGGCGCCGACCTCCTCGCCGTTGAACAGCATCGGCGCCTCGTCCTTCTCGCCCTCGCCGATGACGACGACACCGCGCATCGAGACCGTGCTGATCAGCGTGCGCATCGCGTCGACCGCGGCGCCGTCGCCGCCGTTCTTGTCGCCGCGGCCGACCCAGCGGCCGGCGGCCATCGCGGCGGCCTCGGTCACCCGCACCAGCTCAAGGGCGAGGTTGCGGTCGGGCGCCTCCCGGCGGACGGCGAGCTCCGGAGGGACATCGGTCACAGCGGCCTCCCGTGGCGCGTGCGGGCAACGACCGCATCCTCCCAGACCTGCGCGCGGACGGCCGGGCCACAATGGTCGGTGTGAGTACGCAGACGCCGGCGCCGACCGAGCGCCGCCGGCGACCCGGGCGGTCGTTCACCGGGCTGCTCTGGTCGCTGCTGCCGATTGTGGTCGTCGTCGTGCTGCTCGTGCTCTGGCAGCGCGGCTCGCCGACGCCGGTCCCCTCGATCGACCCCCGCCCCGACGTGGCGTACGCGCAGCGGGTCTCGCCGGTGCCGCTGCCCGCGCCCGGACCGCTGCCCGGGGACTGGCGGGCGACCAGCTCGCACGTGGATGCGCCGGCGGGGGAGAAGCGGTCGCCGGTGACGCTGACGGTCGGCTACCTGACCGACGAGAACCGGTTCGCCGAGGTCGTCATCGGCGACCGGCCGGTCGACCTGCTGCTCGCCGCCACCCAGCCGGGCGCGACCGCCGCCGGCACCGCGCCGGTCGGTGCGACCCGCTGGCAGGCATACCGGACGCAGCGCGGTGAGCAGCTGCTCGCCACCACGATCGGCAAGGCGGGCGTGCTGGTCACCGGCGACGCGTCCGGTACGGACCTGACCGAGCTGGCCGCTTCGGTGCGCTGAGTCCTCAGGCCGCCAGCGGCTGTGCCGCCGCGCGCCCGGTCCGGGCCCGGCCGGCGATCTGCCCGGCGATGTGGTCGGCGTCGCGGCCGACGCCGCGGATCATGGAGGAGGACAGCGAGTCCTGGAACAGCCGGCCGAGGAGATACAGGCCCGGTCGGCCGGTCACCGCGCCGCGGCGCTGCTCCGG
>Ga0308175_100002405_pt1 | contig 12821 bp, 15 predicted proteins | sample PhyCR1_3_FD_203893 | JGI IMG/M metagenome (GOLD analysis project Ga0308175, IMG submission 203893) | Soil microbial communities from UC Gill Tract Community Farm, Albany, California, United States - DLSLS.C.R1 | ecosystem: Environmental > Terrestrial > Soil > Agricultural land | place: USA...
CCATTTAGTTATTTTAATATAGTTTCTGCCAATCCTCCAATGATTTCCTTAGCTATTCAACGATCTGGCGGGAAGCTAAAGGATACAGCGAGAAATATTATCGGCTCTAAAGAATTTGTTGTGCATATTGTAGATGAGCAAAATGTTGAACTAATCAATAAAACAGCTGCCAGCCTCCCGCCCGATCAAAGTGAAATTGACTTAGCACAATTAACTCCTGTAAAAAGCGATAAAATTTCTACACCGGGTGTTAAGGAAGCAAAAGTTAGAATGGAGTGCACATTAGAGCAAGCCTTAGAATTAGGCGGTGCAGATTCCCCGGGATGTGACCTTATCATCGGTAGAATTGTTCAATTTCATATAGACAGTAACCTTTATCAAAGTGGAAGAATCGATCCTAAAGGCTTAGCTGCAGTAAGCCGATTGGCAGGTAATAATTATGCGAAAATCGGGGAGATTTTTGAAATCGAAAGACCACAGTAGTTCCAATAATGAATATCTTTAAAAATAACAACGCTCAATTTCTGCTTTGAGCGTTGTTTTATATGATAAAAAGCACCTGTTTATTATAAAAGAAACTATGATTGTGCAACTAAAGGCAGCAGGATTTCGACTTGTGTCCCTTGGTTTAAGTTACTTTTTATTTTAATTTCTCCGCCGTAGGAATCAATGATCCGCTTGCAGACTGTTAATCCAAGACCTGAACCGTCTTTTTTTAAAGTGTAGAATGGATTAAATGCTTGTGAGATTTGTTCCGCCTTCATACCAATACCATTATCGGTTACCGTAATCCGGCACCTATCAGATTGTTTATCTAACTGAATGGATAAATTACCGCCAAAGGGCATTGCCTGTAATGCATTTTTCATTAGGTTAAGGATGACTTGCTTTAATTGGTCTTTCACACATGATACTGGCAGTTCTTCCGGATGATAATGGATGGTTAATTCCACGTTTGCATAATTGGCCTCTGATGTCATTATCGGCGCTATTTCAGAAACAATCTCATTTGCGTTACAGGTTTTAAGGGTGTAGGCAGTTGGTTTGCCTAGGATAAGAAGTTCACTAACAATCGCATTAATTCGGTCGATCTCTGATTGGATGACATTAAAATAAGTTTGTGCCTTTGTGTCCTGGTTTTCTTCACTTAAGAGTTTTACCAAACCCTTTATACCAGTGAGTGGATTTCTTATTTCATGGGCTGTACTTGCTGCCAGATTGCCAATTAGCTCGAGTTTATGCAGCTCTGCTTGTTTCTGTTCTTTTTGAACCTTTCTTTTTAAAAGCAGATTGTTGGCCAATAAAAATAATATACTCATTATAAATAAGGAAATAATGAGGTTACCTAAAAAACTATCCCAAAATACTTTCTGTTTGTTAGGGTTCACATATGCTGTTATGGTCCATGGAACCCTGGAAACCTTAATAACGGATTTCACGGTATCCTGGTTTGTAATGGAACCAGACTGTATGATGGCTTTGCCGGTTCCATCTTTAATGATAATTTTTTCACCATTTACTAACCTAGTTATTTCTTTTTTTATTTCATCCATTCGCAGACTGGCAACGAATACACCCTTTACCTTGCGCTTTTCTACAATTGGAGTTGCAATAGATATAATATATCTGCCTGTTACCCTTCCATAATGGACGTCCGATATACTGGTTTGCTCAGAATGAAGAGCACGCTGGAAGTAGGTCTGGTCACTAACATTAACCCGGGTTGTGATTTTATTAGTGCTTAAAATAATGTCTCCACTTGTATTAGCCCAATAGAAACCAGAAAAACGCGGGTCTTTTCCTTTGGTTTCACGGAGTATTCTATCAATGTTCTTTAAATTGTTATGCTGAACATTAATGGAGGTGGAGAGCATTTCTAATCGTCCGACTGTCTCTCCAACAAACTTCTCAATATTCATGGCATGAAAGTTGGCATACGCTTGTGCCTTAAGTTTATATTCACTGTTCACCACTCTCACATGGTGCTGGGCTAGGGCCATACTGACTGCCACTGATGGGATCAGCGCGATCAGTAGATAGATAATTGATTTTTTATGTATAAGAGCCTTAAGCAGGCGAATAAGTACCAAACGGATCTACCCCTCTAGTTATAGTGCTATTTTTTCCATTTAATTGTTTTTTTAATACAGATTCGGAGGGTTATTTGGAAAAAAATGTAATTTAAAGGTACTTTTGCGTTTTTTAAATACGTTGATTTCTATGTTAGTTATATCAGATAAATTATTATATGAAAATAGAAATGAAAAAAACAATAGGGGGGAGTTGATTGGAATTTTAAGTATTTCCAGTGAATATAAAGATAAATGGTATTACCGAAAGGGTGAAATTCATGTACTTCCTCTATTGGTTTCTTAAGTGTGGATGGCTGCTGTTCATTATTTTTATTGGAAATATTTATTTAAGCCGTCTGGGCTTTTGGTCTGTCATCATTTGCATTGCTGTCTTTTTGGCTGGGAATCATTTGATTAATAAAAGCATGGAAAGAGTCATTTTATCGAGGAGGAAATAGAGTTTAAGTGTGTTTTCAAAGAGTATACCTATTCTGAACTTCATTAGTAAAAATGGAGTTTTTATTTTTTTAAAGAAGGAGAATCGAAGAAAATTTGAATTATATTAATTTTCCCAATTGTTAGGAAATAACAGTGTAAGGATTTTTAATAGAATTTTAAGAATCGACAGTTTACGAGCCCTTTCTCATCACTTTTTTCCCAATTATGCGGTCGATATTACCATGATATGATGTTTTTGCACCAAAAAAACAATATATAATTAGGAGGCTGGGAAACGATGAAGAAGAGAACATCTATCCTGCTAGCATTAGGTTTAACTGTTGGGTCAGTATTGCCGATTACGGCTGCAGCCAACACTACTCCGTATAATGTTACTGCTGCTAAGGATGCAAGTCAATTCGGCAAGGATGCAAAGGTAACGTGGAAAAAAGGGCAAACTGTTCCCTCCTTCGTCCATGGTAAATTATCTACTAAGTTCTATAAAGATCAAGCATCCATAAAGCAATTTTTAAAAGATAATAAGGCGCTGTATCAATTGGATGCCGATAAAGATTTAACTTTGCTGGATGTTCAGACTGATGAGCTTGGCAGCAAGCATTATAATTTTGTTCAATCTGTGCAAGGTATTCCGGTGGATGGGGCCAAATTCAAAGTGCATACCGATAAAAATGGCATCATTACAGCGATTAATGGCGATGTATTTCCAGCCGCATCCAACTATTTTAAGGGGAACCTGAAGGCTCAGCTGACTAAGGACGCTGCCCTTGAGAAAGCTTGGAAATCTATTAATGTAACAAAAGAGGAAACATTAACAAATGCTGAGGCAGGACCAACTGGTATGAAATTTGAAGATACCGTGGAAAAGGCAGAATTGGTAGTTTATAAAAAAGAAAATGACTTCTATCTTGCATATAAAACTAACCTTCAGTTCATCCAGCCATATGGGGCTAACTGGGTAGTATATGTTGATGCTGTGAATGGGAATGTGTTAGATTCATATAATGCCGTTGCGGACGGTGCCACAACAGGATCTGGATATGGCGTATTAGGAGACTATAAAACTCTAAATACCTATTATTCAAACAGCACTTATTATTTATATGATGTAACAAAGCCGATGTCAGGGGTAATTGAAACGAGAACCGCACAAAGCCGAACCGTGTTACCGGGTAATTACTCAGTGGACGCTGATAATCAATTCAATGCTGTTTCCCAAGGCGCTGATGTCGATGCCAACTACTATGCCGGTAAAGTCTATGATTATTACAAAAATACGTTTAATCGTAATAGCTTTGATAACAATGGCGCAACGATTCGTTCTTCGGTGCACTACAGCCGCAATTACAATAATGCCTTCTGGAATGGTTCACAAATGGTTTATGGAGATGGTGACGGAGTAACCTTTAGACCTTTGTCTGGTGCTCTAGATGTCGTTGCCCATGAATTAACACATGCAGTAACGGAAAGAACGGCAGGGTTAGATTATGTGAATCAATCCGGTGCCTTGAATGAGTCGATCTCCGATACGTTTGGGGTATTCCTAGACAAGGGAGATTATTTAATCGGTGAAGACGTGTACACGCCAAGTAAATCAGGCGATGCGCTCCGCAGTTTATCCAATCCAGCTCTTTATGGCCAGCCTGACAACATGAGCAAATATGTCAACACTACGTCTGATAATGGCGGGGTGCATACGAATAGTGGTATCCCTAACAAAGCTGCTTATTTAACGATTTCCAGCTTAGGAACGTCTGTTGCAGAGAAAATTTACTATCGTGCGCTTACCGTATATCTAAATCCACAAAGTAACTTCAGCGATGCACGCGCCTCACTGCTTGCCGCAGCAGCAGACCTATACGGCACAGGCAGCACCCAATACAATGCAGTCGCCTCCGCTTGGAACCAAGTAGGAGTATATTAAAGATAGACTAAAAACGAGCCAGCCATCACATTTTGTGTGGCTGGCTTTTTGTGTGTGAGGATAGTGGAAATGGTGACAGGCACTAGGAATGTGGTTAGGACAAAAAAATAGATTGGTGCCGGCACCAATCCAAAATGGGAAGTTTTAAGAAATGAGCTCCTTCGAACTTATTTCCTAATTAAGTTACTCTTATAATAGTGAAAACTTGTGTAGAAAATAGGGGGAAGTTGTGTGGAAGTTGTGAAGATTAGGTTCTGAAGACAAAAAAATAGACTGGTGGGTTCACCAATCAAATTATGGGAAGTTTTAAGAAATGAGTTCATCGAACTATTTCCTAAATAAGTTACCTTAATCATAAGAAAAACATATGAAGAAGTTATGCGGAACTTGTGTGGAAGTTGTGAAGATTTTAACTGTCTAAGATGGTTTTTTACCAATAACTTAACAGGTCTAGCGTAGTAATGGGCATTCATCTATTCCGATTTCGAAGTATAGACATACACTGTTTACAGTTAGATATAAGGAGGGAATTAGAATGGAAGAAAGACAATTTGGGGTTCCTGGTCAAACATATCATCATGATCAAGGCGGCTATTATCCAGGTCAGGGTTATCATCACGGTCATGGAGGGTATTATCCTCCGCCAGTAGGGTATCCAGGTCATGGATATCATCATGGACATGGCGGTTATTATCCGGGGCATGGATATCATCATGGACATGGAGGCTATTATCCAGGTTACGGCTACCACCATGGTCATGGCACTTATTATCCAGGCCAGGGATATCACCATGGCCATGGCACTTACCAACCAGGCCAAAGGTAAAAAATACTTTAGAAACAAACACAGTTAACAAGGTAAAATAGGTGGCTGACCCCAGAAGGGTGTCAGGCACCTTTTTTACTTTTGGGTAGTTGTGTTTATTAATAAATGCCATATAATAGAATTATTAGTGTTCACAAAATTGTCGGAATTAGAATATTGCTAGTGTGAAAATATGGATATGCATAAAGGACAGAAAATTTGGAGGGATTGCTCAATGGTAAAAGCAGCAGTAGCAGGTGTCATTGGTTTTGTACTTATTTTTATCGAATCAATGATCGTAATGAAATTAAAAGGCTATGAAACGATTGAATACGGAGGCATTGCTCCTTTTATTAATGTCTGGGCAATGAATTTCTTTTTTGTTTATGCTATTCTTACACAGGTTACAAATTGGTATGTAAACCATCAAGAACTTAATGAGGATAATAGCTTCTAGAAATGTACACCATGTCTGATGAAATTAGATAAGCAGCTCATCTCAAATTGAGAAGGGGCTGCTTATTTTTTTATTTCAAAAAATTGGAATTAGCGCTTGATAAAACTAATGGCGTTAGTTAAAATAAAACTAATGATATTAGTTTTAGGGGGATGTGCTAAATGAGGCTATTAAAAAAAGGATATGTTTATCAAGTAACATTTATGGCACGTGTTTTTCCGGTTAACTGCTATTTGGTGGAAGAAGAAGATGGGTTAACGTTAATCGATGCTGCCCTGGGATTTTGTGCAAAGGGAATATTGCAGGCTGCTGAACAAATCGGGAAACCCATTACTAAGATTGTACTGACACACGCTCACGAAGACCATGTGGGTGCACTTGATGCGATCAAAATGTCAAATCCGGAAGTACCTGTTTATATCTCATCCCGTGACTACAGGCTAATGAATAATGACCGTTCACTTGATTTCCATGAAGATCAAACGCCGATAAAAGGAGGAGTTCCGAAAGACCTAAAAACTCGGGCTAATATTTTACTGAAAGAAGGCGATTTAGTTGGCTCATTAACAGCCATTGAAACACCGGGTCATACCCCTGGATCGATGTCATTCCTCGACTTGCGGACTAAAGCCTTAATCGCAGGCGATGCCTTTCAAACAAGAGGCGGCATCGCGGTTGCCGGGGATATCAAACCATGGTTTCCATTCCCTGCTTTCGGGACTTGGAGTAAGAAAACGGCTTTAGCAAGTGCCAAAAAATTGCTTAGCTATCAACCGAAGCTGCTGGCGGTTGGCCACGGGGAAATGGTGGAGAATCCTAGTGCTGTGATGGAAAAAGCAGTGGAGGGATTTCAGCGGAAAATCGGATAAAGGAGAAGAATCATGTCACCAAGACCGAAAGTCGGACTTGAATTGTCCGCCATTCTAGATACAGCGGGGGAAATTGCTGACCACCAAGGAATGTCTGAGGTTACACTCGCAAACCTTGCGAAGAAATTAGGAATTCGTCCCCCTTCATTGTATAACCATTTTGATGGATTGCCCGGTTTACGAAAAAAACTTGCTATTCATGGCATCGAAAAATTATATGAGGAAATGGGTGATGCGGCAAATGGGGCAGCAGGTACGGAAGCGGTCCTTGCCATGAGCAAGGCTTATGTGAATTTTGCCAGAAAACATCCAGGAATGTATGAAGCAACTTTACTTGCACCAAACCCGGAAGACGAGGAGGTACAACAGGCCGGAGGGAAAATTGTTGACCTTTCGGTCCGTGTCCTGCAAAGCTATCATTTGCAGGGAGAGCAGGCCTTACATACTGTTAGAGGATTACGCAGTATATTGCATGGTTTCGCTGCATTAGAGCAAAAGGGTGGTTTTAAAATGAAGCTGGATTTGGATGATAGTCTGAAAATCATTATTCAAGCATTTCTTAAGGGAATGATGAGCAGCAGTTAATTTCAAAATTACATCCAAACAATGGTAATGTTTTAATTATCAGAGCTTTGATATAATGGGGATAACTTTACTTTAAGGAATGATCAGTATGCAAAGATCGGAACAATTTGGGTTAATACTGGATGTTGAAACAACCGGCTTGGGGCCAACGAAAGACGAAGTAATTGAACTTGCCCTTAAGTTATTCACCTACAGGAGGGAAACGGGAGAAATCATTGAAATAATTGAGGAAGATTCTTTTTTACGTGAGCCCCTTTCAAGGACAGCACGGAACAATTATGATACTGCCTTTCGTGTCCATGGAATTCCTTATGAATTAGTAAAAGGGAAAAGCTTCTATGATGTGAAAATTAAAACTTATTTCCACCGTGCTGATACGGTGTTTGCTCATAACGCATCGTTTGACCGCAGCTTTTTGTACCATATGTATCCTGAAATCAATGAACTAAAGTGGTATTGCACGATGAGAAATATCCCTTGGAAAAACTATGGATTTCCAAATGGAAAACTCCTGACTTTACTACAGGCTCATGATATCACAGATTATCAAACACATAGAGCGCTCGATGACATTACATATCTATTGGATTTGCTCAAGAAGACGAGTCCGAAAGGTAACCTATATCTCCAAGAAGTCCTTGAAAAAGGACCAATGAGAAAATACCAGCCTGCCGCAGCCCGCACCAAACTAGGCTGAAAATGGGTGCCTGTCACCATTAAAGGTATTATCACTATACCAATGTTGAAGACTCATTAATTTATAACATGAAACTTGTATGTTAAAATATTCACTATGTTTTAAAATACATCGGGGTATGGTGATTATGAAACTTCTAACATTAAACTGTCATTCTTGGCATGAGGAACATCAGCTTGATAAGATCGGACATTTAGCAGATACCATCATTGAAAATTCCTATGATGTTATTTCCTTGCAGGAGGTAAGCCAACCAATAGCTGAAGATTATGTTGATGGAAACGTAAAGAGAAACAATTATGTCTACGTTTTGATACAGGAACTCAAAAAGCGTGGCAATGACGAATATTCAATGGTGTGGGATTTGACCCACTATATCAAGAATAGAACTTATGAGGAAGGGGTAGCGATCCTAACCAAACATCCAATCATTCAGCACCACTCCTTTTTTGTATCGCAAAGTGAGGATTATGCGGTAAACTGGAAAACAAGAAGAATTATAGGAGCGACCATTAAGTACGAGGACAAACCTTATACCTTTTATTCTTGTCATATGGGTTGGTGGCATGATGAAGTGGAACCTTTTAAGGTGCAGGCTGACAAGATGTTCAAGAAGTTGAATTGGGATGAGCATTTCTTTTTAATGGGAGATTTCAACAACGATGTTTCTCTCAAGGGAGAAGGGTATGAGTATTTGTTAAGTCATGGCCTTTATGATACATACAATCTAGCTGAAGAAAAAGATGAAGGCATTACCGTAAAGGGGAAAATCGCTGGATGGAGCAATAATAAGCAAGACCTGCGTATTGATTTAATCTTAACCAATCAACCGGTACAAGTAGATTTTTCAAGAGTAATCTTTAACAATCACAATAAAATGGTGGTATCTGACCATTATGGTGTGGAGGCAAAGGTTACCTTATAAACCTAATGAATATGCTAATAATTTATGAGTGAGCAATGAATAAAAAAACGGCTTCGCTGCATAGAAAGCATGCAAAGCCGTTTTTTGTTACTCTTCTGTTATGTATAGTAACCTCATGCTGGATATCCCGTAAAGGGGAGTGACTTAATGATTATCTGCCCTCAGTGAAAACTTGAAAAGTAACTCCGAACTTATCTGTAACACTGCCGTATGCCGGGCTAAAGAAGGTCTCTTGCAAAGGCATGTCCACTTGACCGCCATCCTTTAATGCATCAAAGAATTTGTGCGCCTGATCAGCATCATTTGTTGTAATACAAATCGTTACTTGATTTCCGCTCTGATGTGGCTGGCCTGGGAAAGTATCGGAAAACATCAGATCCGTTTCACCAATTTTAATGGTTGCATGACTGATACGGTCCTTTGCCTCTGCTGGCAATGGAAATTCAGGGTTCTCTGGCATTTCACCGAACGATTGGCTGAATAGAACCTGAGCATCTAAGGCCTTTTGGTAAAATTCAATTGCTTCCTTTGCATTACCATTCATTACTAAATAGGGAATCAAACGTAATGTCATCATAAATCAGCTCCTTGGTTATTTGGTAAACTTCACTTGCCATCTGGAACAGGGAAAAACATTGGTTTGAACAAGGATAAGTGAAACAACACAATTCCTATTCTTACCAATATTTAAATTATAAAACAAAGAACAAATGTTCGCAATAGTAATAATGGTGCCTGACACCATTATTACTATAAGTATCGTTCATTTATTATATTAAGGTGGTGGAGTGCGTGGCCTGCGATGATGTAAGCGAGGGCACGTGTTGTGATATCGGAATTGTTGGCAACTCCAATTCTCTCCCAAGCTTCTTCGGGCATATTGTTGACGAGTGTAATGGTAGCTTTACGTACAGCTGTGAAGTCTTCAATGATTTGTTTAACAGACAACGTATTAAAGTTAGATGCGGCTATGTAATCATTCTCGTTGAAACCAGCCAGTGGTGTTTGATCGCCGCGTCCAACTCGCAGCAGACGATAGCTCATAATCCGTTCTGTGTCAGTCATATGACCGAGAACTTCTTTGATACTCCACTTCCCTGGAGCATAACGAGATTGTCCAGCTTCCTCGGATAAACCTTCAGATAAGGAAACCATTTTCTCCAAATTCTCTTTCAATGTTTCCAATAGGTCCCCATCTGGAACCAAATTTACATACGGCAGGTAATACTCCGGAAATTCACTTACACTTGGACGTTGAATCATGCAATTTCCCCCTCAAGTATAAAAGTATAGAATTTTTTTAAAATGCTTTTATCCATCTAATTGTTTAGCTGACTTGCACCATTATTATAATTTTTCAAAAATTGAATTGCCATTTATCTGCCTATTTTAGTGAAAATGGCTTATTCCTTCACCATACAAGAATCTTCGAGAAAAAAATAAAAGAGCTGCCGCAAAAAGCAGCAACTCTCCATATACCATTAAACCATTTTTTCAAAATGGATTCGTTTATTGAGTACGTACATGACAGGCATTCCAACAGCCATCACAACTAATTCACCAACAGCGGTTGTCAGCCATGTGAATAGGAATGGCAGGTCAAATGCTAAATGCAGTTCAAGCGCAATGAAGAACATCGTGACCGTGAAAACAAGGGTGTTGACGATCATCCTAGCCCAAATTCCTTTAATAAACCGTGAGCATAAAATCGTAATGACCAAAGCAACCACCGATTGTCCTACTCCAAAAATTAAATCGTAAGCCTTCATTGGCGAAAAAAATAAATTTGTCAAAAATACCCCTAAAACAATCCCGTAAATGTACCTTTTATTAAAAACGACTAAATGATTAAACATCTCCGATACACGGAACTGAACCTGGGTAAACCCAAACGGCTGAATCAACGCTGAAACTGCAATGTACAAAGCAGCAATAATCCCATTTACGACGATCCCTTGCACATTGCTGTGCCGTCTGCCTGTTGTGGCATTTGTACTGGCCGACTGCGCGAATTTCTCCATATTTATTTCTCCTTAGTTTTTTTACGTGGGAGGTTCTCGAACCACGTTAAATTAGAATACTTGCAAACTAATATATTATTATAAAAATAAACATGAGTCAATGACATTATTTTTTGGGGGGTTTATAGAATTATTTTCCAAAATAGTAAATAATACCACTAGGTATTGCACATATTAAAAATAAAAAGGGAATGGCTATAGATGAAATATAATAAAATGTTGTTGCTCGTGTTAATGGTAGTTCCATGGATGTCAGTACCAATGCTCGGAAAAAGAAACTTTAAACGTTTTTTACCAGCAGCCTTTTTTATGATGGTCTGGATATCTGTGGAAAGCATAATGGCTAAAAAAAGAGTCTGGTGGAAATTTTATGAAAAACTAATTCCCAATACAATGGGGGAATTGCCGTTCCTTTTAGGACCGTTTATGATTGGTTCGATTTGGATTTTAAAATTTACATTTGGGAACTTTTTCCGCTATGTAATCGTGAACTTAGTCACGGACTTTTTGTTTGTCTATCCCGGCATGTTTGTATTAAAGAGAATGGGTATTATTTCTCTCGTTCGAATGAAGCATTATCAAATGGGAATCTTGTTTATGGCCAAATCCGTCCTTATGTACGGATTTCAATACATGGTTGAAAAAGTACGTAAGAAACCCAAATCATTAATCCAACGACTCCTCCCTAAAAAGTAACAAGGGCTGATTTTCCTATTTGTTGTTCTTTTAATTATTGCTTGTCTTCGTAATTGATGTTAAGATTTTATTAATTTAATTTTAATATTATAGGATTGTTACTGTTAAATCAGGCAAAACCTAAGACTAATGCATTTAAGTTAGTTTTAGGTTTTTATTTTTTTAGAGGTGATTGACTTGAAAATTGCGAAAGTAATTAATAATAATGTCATCAGTGTAATCGATGCCCATAAGAAAGAACTTGTTGTTATGGGCAGAGGGATTGCGTTCCAAAAAAGACCCGGTGACCTTGTGGACGAATCAAAGATTGAGAAGACTTTTAAATTAGATAATAAGGATGTCTCGGAAAAGTTTAAAACACTATTGTATGATGTTCCGATGGAGTACATGGATGTTTCTGACCGGATTATTTCCTACGCGAAAGAGAGACTGGGGAAAAAATTAAATGATAGTATCTATGTTTCGTTAACGGATCATATCACCTTTGCCATTGAAAGAAGTCAAAAAGGTTTAATTATTTCAAACCCATTACTTTGGGAAATCAAACGAATTTATGCTGACGAATATGCAGTGGGTTTAAAGGCCATTACAAAGATAGAAGAGATGCTTGGGATTACTCTTCCACAGGATGAAGCCGGCTTCATTGCCATGCATATTGTCAACGCCGAGTTAAACGAAGAAATGCCGAATGTCGTGAACATGACAAAATTAATTCAGGATATTTTAAATATCGTTAAATACCATTTCAAAATAGAGCTTGATGAGGAATCATTGAACTATTTCCGATTTCTTACCCATCTTAAATTTTTTGCACAGCGATTATATACTGATTCTCCCTACAACAACGAAGATGATTTTCTTTATGAGATGGTTAAAGAGAAGCAAAAAGAAGCCTTTGCCTGTGTGCTGAAAATCCGCGATTTTATTGAAAAAACGCATAATCATCAACTGACAAAAGAAGAAATGGCTTATCTTACTATTCATATTGAACGTGTAGTAAATAGATCCTAAAAGTTTTTTTAGGAAAGCGTTGACAGAGAATGAAAGCGTGTGCTACTATGAATTTACAAATTAATATTAATTTTTTAGGATTGTTACTGATTAAGCAGGCAAAACCTAAATTGCATGTTCATCACCTTATGGTGTATAGCGGGCAATTTAGGTTTTTTTTATTCCCTAAGCCGAAGTGTAGTTGCAGGGAAAGGCCAGAACTTATAACTGGCTTCGGCAGTATAAATTTAATACGTTTAACACAGGATTGTTACTGGTAATGCAGGCAAAACCTGAGGATCTTGAGTGGGCCCTAAGTGTCTA
>Ga0308175_100002407_pt1 | contig 12817 bp, 9 predicted proteins | sample PhyCR1_3_FD_203893 | JGI IMG/M metagenome (GOLD analysis project Ga0308175, IMG submission 203893) | Soil microbial communities from UC Gill Tract Community Farm, Albany, California, United States - DLSLS.C.R1 | ecosystem: Environmental > Terrestrial > Soil > Agricultural land | place: USA...
CCATGCAGGAGCTGCTGCACGCCACCGGCAGCGCCACCAAGATCCTGCTGGCCAGCGTCCGCGACGTGCCGGCGATGGTGACCCTCGCCCGCCGCGGGGTCGACTGCTTCACGATGGGGGTGCCGGTCGCGGAGGCCTTCTTCGACGACGAGCTCACCGCCGGCGCCATCACCGCGTTCGACGAGGTGATCGCCGCGGGGCCCCGCGCCTGACCCCGCACACCCCGACGAGCCCGATGAGCGACACCACCCCCTCCAGCCGACGACCCGGGCTCGTCGGCGTCGACCTGGGCACCGCCTCGGTCAAGGTCGTCGTCTGCGACCACGAGACCCACCTCCTCGCCCAGGCGCAGGCGGACTACGCCGTCGAGCATCCCCGACCCGGCTGGGCGGAGTCGGACCCCCAGGACTGGCTGCGCGCCACCGCCACCGCCGTACGGCGGGCGGTCGCGGCCGCGGACGTCCGCCCCACCGCCATCGGGCTGTCCGGCCAGATGCACGGCGTCGTCGCCGCCGACGACCGGGGCCGGACCGTGCGCCCGGCCATGCTGTGGTCCGACGCACGCGCCGCTGCGGAGGTCGACAGCTACCGTGCGCTGCCGGACGACGTACGCGCCCGGCTCGCCAACCCGCTCGTGCCCGGGATGGCCGGCCCGATGCTCGGCTGGCTGGCACACCACGAGCCCGACCGGCTGCGGGAGACGCGCTGGGCCCTGCAGCCCAAGGACTGGCTGCGCCACCAGCTCACCGGCGAGGTCCACGCCGAGCCCAGCGACGCATCGGCGACGCTGCTGTACGACCTCGTCGCCGACGACTGGGACCGAGACGTCGTCGACGCGCTCGACCTCGACCCTCGCATCCTGCCGGCCGTGCTCCCGAGCGCCTCGGCGCACGCCGGGCTCGTGACCCCTCGGGCGGCGGAGCTCCTCGGCGTCCCGGCGGGCACGCCGGTCGCGGCCGGGGCCGCCGACACCGCGGCGGCCATGCTGGGCACGGGGCTGGTCCGGGCGGGCACCGTCCAGCTCACGATCGGCACCGGCGTCCAGGTCGTCACCCCTCTCGACGAGCTCCCTGCGCCGCTCGCGCCGCGGCCGGTCACGCACACCTACCGCACCGCGGGCCCGGCCGGCTGGTACGCCATGGCCGCCGGGCTCAACGGCGGCTCGACGCTGGCCTGGGTGCGGCAGATCCTCGGTCTCACCTGGCCGGAGCTGTACGACGCCGCCCGTCTCGCGCCCGAGGACGACGACCCGCTCTTCCTCCCCTACCTGCACGGGGAGCGCACGCCGTGGCTGGACCCGGGCCTGCGAGGAGCCTGGACCGACCTCAGCCCCCGGCACGACCGGTCCCGGCTCGCGCGCGCCGCCCTCGAGGGTGTCGCCATCGCCGTCCGGACCGCGTTCGACGGCCTCCCGGCGCTCCCCGGCGGCTCCCCGGTGCGGATCGCGGGCGGCGGCACCGTCGAGCCCGCCTGGAGACAGATGCTCTCCGACGCCATCGGCCACCCCCTGGAGGCCGTCGAGGTCAACGCCGCGTCCGGTCTCGGCGCCGCCCTGCTGGGAGGACTCTCGACCGGCACGCTTCGCGACGCGGTCCGCCCGAGCGCACCCGGCGAGCTCGTAGCGACGCCGAACCCCGACGAGCACGACCGGTTCGCGGCCAGAGCGCTGCGGGCCCGGGACCGCCTGCAGGCGCTGCGGCAGGCGACGACCTGACCCGACCAGACAGGTCAGGTTGCGGTCATGGTGCTCGGTTAGCGTCGGGCCGCGCGCCGGGGGCTCGCGATGCGGGCCGCTCGTCGACGACCTCCAAGCGGCGGACCCTCGCGGTCCGTGCAGCCGCCGTGGCTCGACCCCGGTCCCCGGTCGGCGGCACGGTCCATCGCCATCCCTGAGCATGGGCCGTGCCGTCCCGGCCGCACCGTCCTCGAGCCGGGTGCGGTGTCAGCAGCCGCGGGTCAGGACGCCCGCCTGCGACTCGGTCGCGTGGCCCGGTCCGAGCGGTCCCGCAGCGGGGCGGTCGAGGAGCGGATGACCAGCTTGGTCGCGAGCTCGACGTGCTGGGAGTCGATCTTCTCGTCAGCCGCCAGCATCAGCGCGGTCCGGATCGCCACCGCACCCATGTCCTGCAGCGGTTGCCGGACGGTGGTGAGCGGCGGTGAGGCGATGCGCGCGACCTGGGTGTCGTCGAACCCCACCACGCTCAGCTCCTGAGGGACCAGGATGCCTCTCCCCCGCGCGGCCTCGAGGACGCCCGCGGCGAGCTCGTCGTTGCCCGCGAAGATCGCCGTCGGCCGGGTCGGCAGGTCGAGCAGCCGCGAGCCGCCGACCACGCCCTCCTCGTAGCAGAAGTCCACCGAGCTGAGGATGTACTCCCCCGGCACCTCCTCGGCGACCGCGGCCATCGCCGCCAGGAAGCCCTGCAGACGAGCCTGGTTGCACTCCGCGGCGGCCGGCCCGCCCAGGTAGGCGATCCGGCGGTGCCCCAGGCCCAGGAGGTGCCGCGCGGCCTCCAGCCCGCCGCGGAAGTTCGTCGCCCCCACGCTCGGCACCTCGGACGGCAGGTTCACCGGGTCGATGACGACCAGCGGCAGGCCTACCACCCGGAGCGCGGTGATCTCCTCCTCGCTGAGCTCCTCGGTCACGGCGATGACGGCCCGGCGCCCGTTGGCGGCGAGGTCGCGCGCCCAGCGGGCCGCGCTCGTGCGGCTCGGCCGCGGGCGTTGCCGGGGAAGGACGCTGACGGTGACCGCGGCACCGAGCTGGGCCGCGGCGGTCGAGACGCCCTGGATGACCTCGGCCGAGTAGGCGAGCAGCTGCCCTTGCAGGGTGAGCTCGACGGTGGGCCGCCGCTCCAGGCCGACCAGGTGCCCGGCGTAGTCGTGCGTGCGGAGCAGCTCCTTGACCCGGGCGCGTGTGGCGGGGGCGACGTCGCTGCGGCCGTTCAGCACCTTGGAGACGGTCGCCACCGACACCCCGGCGGACGCCGCCACGGTGGCCAGGGTCGTACGTCGCTCCGTGTCCGGCACGATCAGTCCTCCTACGAGTTCGCTCGCGACCCAGGCTAGTGCCGCGTCCAGCAACGTTCGCCGGCGGCGAACCCTGCCGGCCGAGGCACTAGGGCGCCGACTCCAGCCGCACGCGGGTGTCCAGCCGGCGGTCGTGACCCACGACGCGCGTGGGTCCGGTCAGCCGCACCGTGGTCCGGCAGGGCAGGTCGGTCGCGGACGTGCCGACCAGGATCTCCAGGTCGCCGGGCTCGACGATCCGGTCGAGCTCCGGGTTGGTGTAGGCGGTGCGGTCCGCGTGCACCGAGAACACGACGTCCACGCTGTCCCCGGGCTCGAGGCTCACCCGTGCGAAGCCCACCAGCAGACGCAGCGGACGCGCCACCTGGGCGACGGGGTCGTGGACGTAGAGCTGGACGACCTCCTCGCCGGCGCGCGTGCCGACGTTGCGAGCCGTCACGCGGACGTCGAGCTCACCGTCGGTGCCGACCTCGGTGGCGCTGACGCGCAGGTCGCCCACCTCGAAGGCGGTGTAGGAGGCGCCGTACCCGAAGGGGAACAGGGGTGCGCTCTCCACCGTCGAGATGCCCGCGCTCGCGGTGCCACCGAGTGCCGGCTGCAGGTACGTGCTGGGCTGGCCGCCGGGCTTGCGCGGCACCTGGACGGGGAGCTTGCCGCCCGGGTTGAGCCGGCCGGAGAGCACGCCGGCGATCGCGGCCCCGCCCTCGGCACCCGGCAGGAACACCTGGACGAGGCCGGCAGCCCGACCGTGCACGTCGCCGAGTGCGTACGGGCGCCCGGACACCACCACCACGACGACGGGTGTGCCCGTCGCCAGCAGCTCGGCGAGGAGGTCGGCCTGCACGCCGGGCAGGCGCAGGTCCTCCACGTCGCACCCCTCGCCGGAGGAGCCGTGCCCGAAGAGCCCGGGCAGGTCCCCGACCATCGCGACACACACGTCGGCCCCGCGTGCCGCGTCCACGGCGGCGGCGAAGCCCGACCGGTCCTCCCCGAGCACCGCGCACCCGGACTCGTGGACCACCTCGGCGTCGGGCAGCTCCGCGCGCAGCGCCTCGAGCGGGGTCGTCACCTGGATGCCGAGGTCCCGCCCGGGGTAGCGCGGCAGCACGTGGTTGGGGAAGGCGTAGCAGCCCATCAGGGTGCGGGGGTCGTCGGCGCACGGTCCGACCACGGCGACGCGGTGCAGGCCCGGCCGTCCCGGCCCCGCCAGCGGCAGCGCGGTGCCGGCGTCCAGCAGCACGACCGAGCGTTCTGCCAGCTCCCGGGCCAGCGCCCGGTTCTCGGCCGAGTCCAGGTCCGTCCCGGCCGCCGTCTCGACCGAGCCCTCGGGCGTCCAGTCGGGATCGAGGAGGCCCAGACGTGCCTTCTGCAGCAGCAGCCGACGGGCTGCTCGCGTGAGCAGCTCCTCCGGGACCTCGCCGCGGCGGACCAGCTCGACGAGCCCCGCGCCGTAGCCCAGGGTGTCCGGCAGCTCGACGTCGATCCCAGCCGCGAGGGCGAGGGCGCCGGCCTGGTCGACGTCGGCGGCGACGTGGTGCATGGTCGCGAGGAACGGCACCGCCCAGTAGTCCGAGACGACGGTGCCGTCGAACCCCCACTCGTCGCGCAGCACGTCCGTGAGCAGCCAGGAGCTGGCACCCGCCGGGACGCCGTCGACGTCGGAGTAGGAGTTCATGACCGACTGCGCCCCACCGAGTGCCACGGCGGTCTCGAAGGACGGCAGGATGACGTCGCGGAGCTCGCGCACGCCCATCGAGACGGGCCCGTGGTTGCGCGCGGCCCGCGACGCGGAGTAGCCGGCGAAGTGCTTGAGCGTCGCGACGATCCCCGCGCTCTGCAGGCCGCGGACGTAGGCCGACCCGAGCATCGACACGAGGTAGGGGTCCTCGCCGATCGTCTCCTCCACGCGGCCCCAGCGGTAGTCGCGGACCACGTCGAGCACGGGCGAGAGGCCCTGGTGGACACCGAGCCGGGCCATGTCCCTGCCGATGGCCGTCGCCATCCGCTCGACGAGGTCCGGATCCCAGGTCGCGCCCCAGGCGATCGCGGCGGGGTACACCGTCGCGCCGTACGCCGTGAAGCCGGTCAGGCACTCCTCGTGGACCATGGCCGGCACCCCCAGGCGCGAGCCGTCGAGCACCACCCGGTGCTGGCGGACGAGCTCGGCGACACCGTCCTCCACGGTCACCGGGACGCTGCCGTAGACCCGCGTCAGGTGTCCGAGTCCGTGCCTGCTCGCCTCCTCCAGCGGCACCGTCCCCGAGGCGTCGAAGATGTCCTGCATCGGGGCGACGTTGTGCTGGGTCTCCGCGGGCACCGACGCGTCCGCCATGTCGTTCCCGGCCCAGCGGCTCCCCAGCTGAGCGGCCTTCTCCTCGACCGTCATAGCCGACAGCAGGAGCTCCACCCGCTGCTCGGCCGGCAGGGACGTGTCGTGCCAGGGGTGCTGGGTTCGGGTGCGCTGTTCTGCGGTCACGAGGTCCCCCAAAGGAGCGAGGCGGAGGCCGGACCGAGACAGTCGAAAGAAGTTTCGAGCCAGCCGGGTTGGACGTACGGTACCGACTCCCCCGGCCCGGCGGAACCCCCGCGCCCCGCCGAGAGCTCAAATGCGACAGCGTCAGGAAAAATGGGTTCTTGACACTGTCGCCGGGCGATCCTAGCCTCCCAATCAGTCGCGACGTGTTCCGGAATATTTTTCGAACGATCGAGGTACCGGCCCCACTGGTTGCGTGCGGGCCGCGAGTGGCAGCCGTGGTCGGCCACGGCTCTCGACACCCTGGAGTAGACCGTGGAAGCCATCACCACCTCTCGACGCAACTTCCTCCGCCTCGTCGGGCTCGGCGTCCCTGCCGCGGCCGCGCTGGCGGCGTGCTCCGGCTCGACGCCGAGCCAGACCGGCGCCGGCGGCGGCTCCGGCGGCGGAGCCAAGGGCGCCGCGACGTACTGGTTCCTCACGGGTCAGCCGCAGCAGGGGATCCGCGAGGACACGGTCAACAGGTTCAACGCGGCGAACCCGAAGACCAAGATCGCGACCACCGAGTTCCAGAACGACGCCTACAAGCAGAAGATCAAGACCGCGATCGGCGCCGGCAAGGCACCGACCCTGATCTGGGGCTGGGGAGGCGGCGGCCTCAAGAGCTACGTCGACGCGGGTCAGGTCGTGGACCTGTCGGGCTGGTTCGGCCAGCACGGCGACATCAAGAACCGCATCTTCCCGTCCGCGTTCGGCGCGGCTACGGTCGACGGCAAGATCTACGCGATGCCGTGCGAGACGGTGACTCCGATCGTGCTGTACTGGAACAAGAAGGTCTTCGACTCCATGGGCGCCCAGCCTCCCCAGTCGTGGGGCGACATCCTCGACCTCGTACCCAAGTTCAACGCCAAGGGCATCGCCCCCTTCTCGTTGGGGGGTCAGTCGCGCTGGACCAACATGATGTGGCTGGAGTTCCTCTACGACCGCATCGGTGGCGCCGAGGTCTTCCAGAACGTCTTCGACGGGCAGAAGAACGCCTGGTCCCAGCCGGCGTCGATCCAGGCCCTCACCGAGTGCCAGAAGCTCGTCAAGGCCAACGGGTTCGTCAAGGGCTTCTCCTCGATCACCGCCGACTCCAACGCCGACCAGGCGCTGCTCTACACCGGCAAGGCGGCCATGATGCTGCACGGCGCCTGGACGTACGGCAGCATGAAGAGCGACGGCGGCGACTTCGTGACGGGCGGCCATCTCGGCTACATGAACTTCCCACCCGTCGACGGCGGCAAGGGCGACCCGAGCGACACGGTCGGGAACCCCGGGCAGTACCTCTCGATCTCCTCCAAGGCCAGTGCCGCCGAGCAGGAGATCGCGAAGAAGTTCCTCTCCACCACGCTGCTCGACGACACCGAGATCCAGAAGTGGATCGCCAGCGGCAACGTCCCGGTCGTCAAGGGCACGCGGAGCAAGCTGGCCGCCGTGAGCGACAAGACCGACGCCGCATGGCTCACGTTCGTCTACGACACGTCGAGCAAGGCCGGGAACTTCGCGCAGTCGTGGGACCAGGCGCTCCCGCCGACCGCCGCGGAGACGCTCCTGGACAACATCGCGAAGCTCTTCCAGCTGTCTATCTCGCCCCAGCAGTTCGCGGACAACATGAACAAGGTGATCGGCACGTGACCACTGCCGCCGTGCCGCGGCGGACGGCGCCCTCGCGGGCCGTCCGCTCGGGACGGAACGGTCCGGTGGCGTGGATGGCGCTGCCAGCGCTCGGGATGTTCCTGATGTTCGGCGTCGTGCCGCTGCTGGGCGTGCTGGCCCTCAGCTTCGCCCAGTGGGACGGGCTCGGCGCGATCCACGCCGCGGGCCTGTCCGACTGGCGCTCGGTGCTCAGCGACCCGGGCCTGCCGCACGCGCTGTGGGTGACCTTCCTCGTCATGTTCCTGTCCTGGGCGGCGCAGACCCCGCTGGCGCTCCTGATCGGCGTGTTCCTGGCCGGGCACCAGCCCTACCGTGCCGTGCTGGCCGTCATCTACTTCGTCCCGCTGCTGCTGAGCTCGGCGGCCATCGCCATCACCTACAAGGCGCTGCTCGACCCCAACTTCGGGCTGGGCCCGGGACTGCACCTGGGCATCCTGACCCAGGACTGGCTCGGCAAGCCGGCCCTGGCGCTGGGCGTCGTGATCTTCGTGGTCTCGTGGCAGTTCGTGCCGTTCCACGCCCTGATCTACCAAGGTGGCGTGATGCAGATCCCCGCCGCGATGTACGAAGCCGCGGCGATCGACGGCGCCGGCCGGGTCCGGCAGTTCTTCAGCATCACCCTGCCGCAGCTGAAGTACACGATCATCACGTCCTCGACGCTGATGGTCGTCGGGTCGCTGACGTTCTTCGACCTGATCTTCGTCCTCACCGCCGGAGGCCCGGGTGACGCCACCCGGGTGCTCGCCCTGGACATGTACAAGCGCGGCTTCCAGGCGAACCTGATGGGCCCGGCGAGCGCGATCGCGGTGATCCTCGTCCTGGTCGGGCTCGGTCTCGCGCTGCTGCTCCGCCGGATCGGTGGCGGCGCCAGCGACAGCCAGCTCGAGGGAGCCTGACATGGCCACCACGGTGCACACCCCCAGCCCGGTGACCGCGGCCCCGCACCAGAAGGAGCACGCGGGCCTGCGCCGGCTGCTGCGGCTCAACTGGCTGGGCGGCGCGGCCAGCTGGCTCTGGCTCGCGGTCGTCGTCGTGCCCCTGTACTGGATCGTCGTCACCAGCTTCAAGGAGCAGAGCGCCTACTTCACGAACAACCCGTTCGCGCCACCGACCGCGCCCACCCTCGACAACTACAAGCTCGTCGTCGAGTCCGACTTCCCCCGCTACTTCCTCAACAGCATGGTCGTCGCCCTCGGCACCACCGTGCCAGCAGTGCTGATCGCGTTCATGGCGTCCTACGCGATCGTCCGCGGAAACGGGAGCCGCTTCCTCGGGGGCGTCAGCGGGCTGTTCCTGATGGGCCTCGCGATCCCGCTGCAAGCCACCGTCATCCCGGTCTACCTGATCATCATCCGGATGGGGCTCTACGACAGCCTGCTCGCGATCATCCTGCCGTCGATCGCCTTCGCGATCCCGCTGTCGGTCCTGGTGCTGTCGAACTTCGTCCGGGACGTCCCGAAGGAGCTGTTCGAGTCGATGCGCGTGGACGGCGCCTCGGAGTGGGGCATGCTGTGGCGGCTCGCCTTCCCGCTGACCCGTCCGGCGCTGGTGACCGTGAGCATCTTCAACGGCCTGACGGTGTGGAACGGCTTCCTGCTCCCGCTGATCCTCACGCAGAGTCCCGACAAGCGGACCCTGCCCCTGGGGCTGTGGACCTTCCAGGGTCAGTACAGCGTCAACGTCCCGGCGGTGCTGGCCTCGGTCGTCCTCAGCACCCTGCCCATCCTGGTGCTGTACGCCATCGGTCGCCGGCAGCTGCTCGGCGGGCTGACCGCCGGCTTCAGCAAGTAGCCTCCGCCACGACGTCACCAGCACAGCGCACGAACCCCGACGAAGAAAGGGACACCCGATGTCTGACATGTTCACCCCCACCCGTGAGGACCGGTTCTCGTTCGGCCTGTGGACGGTGGGGTGGCAGGGCGTGGACGTGTTCGGCGGGCCGATCCGCCCGCCGCTGGACCCGGCCGAGGCGGTGCACCGGCTCTCCGACCTGGGGGCCTACGGCATCACCTTCCACGACAACGACGTCTTCCCGTTCGGCGCCGACGCCGCGACCAAGGAGGCGCACCTCGCGCCCATGCGCAAGGCGCTCGACGAGACCGGCATCGTCGTACCGATGATCACCACGAACCTGTTCTCGCACCCGGTCTTCCGGGACGGGGCGTTCACCAACAACGACCGCGACGTACGCCGGTTCGCCCTGCGCAAGACCCTGGACAACCTCGACCTGGCGGCCGAGCTCGGCGCACGCACCTTCGTGTGCTGGGGCGGCCGCGAGGGCGCCGAGTCCGGTGCCGCCAAGGACGTGCGGGCCGCCCTGGACCGCTACAAGGAGGGCTTCGACCTGCTCACGCAGTACGTCCTCGACCAGGGCTACGACCTGCGCTTCGCGATCGAGCCCAAGCCGAACGAGCCGCGCGGCGACATCCTCCTGCCCTCGATCGGACACGCCCTCGCCTTCATCGACAGCCTCGAGCACCACGAGATGGTCGGCGTGAACCCGGAGGTCGGGCACGAGGAGATGGCCTCGCTCAACTACGCGCACGGCCTGGCGCAGGCGCTCTGGCACGGCAAGCTGTTCCACATCGACCTCAACGGGCAGACCGGTCCCCGCTACGACCAGGACCTCCGGTTCGGTGCCGGCAACGGCCGCGGCGCCTTCTGGACCGTGGACATCGTCGAGAACGGCGGGTACGACGGCCCGCGGCACTTCGACTTCAAGCCGCCGCGCACCGAGGACTACGACGGCGTGTGGGAGTCCGCACGGGGCTGCATGCGCAACTACCTGATCCTCAAGGCCAAGTCGGCCGCCTTCCGCGCCGACCCCGAGGTGCAGGAGGCGCTCACGGCCGCCCGCGTCGACCAGCTCGCCGTCCCGACCGTCGCAGCGGGCGAGACCCTCGAGTCGCTGCGCTCGGAGTCCTTCGACCCCGACGAGGCGGCCGCCCGTGGCATGGGCTTCGAGCGGCTCGACCAGCTCGCCCTCGAGCACCTGTACGGCGTGCGTGGCTGAGCCCGCCCACCCCTGACGTCCTCAGCCGGCGTCGGCTTCCGGGACGAGCACGATCTTCCCCGTCGACGCCGAGCTCTCGAGCAGCTCGTGCGCGCGACGAGCCTCGGACAGCGGCAGGCGCTCGGCCACCACCGGGTGGATCGCGCCGCGACGCAGCAGCTCGAGCAGCGTGCCGAAGTCCTCCCGGAACCAGTCCTGGTGGTGGATCCGCAGCTTCTGGATCCGGTAGCCGAGCACCCGCCGGCGGGGCGAGAGCAGGCTCCAGAGCACGACGAGCCCGGTCGCGGCGTACCACTCGACCCACCCGCGGCGGCTCTTCCGCCCGCGCGACAGCGTCGTGTAGTGGCCGAACACGACGAGCCGGCCACCGGGTCGCAGCGCCCGGAACGAGCGGACCGACAGCGCGCCACCGAGCCCGTCCAGGGCGACGTCCACGCCTCCCCCGGGCAGGCCGCGCAGCCGCGCCACGAAGTCCTCGGTGCGGTAGTCGATCGCCTCCGCGCCGAGCCGCTCGACCGCGCCGAGGTCGCCCGCCGAGGCGGTCCCGTAGAGACGCAGCCCGGCCAGCACGCCGAGCTCGAGGATCGCGGTGCCCACCCGGCCGGCCGCGCCGTGCACCAGCACGGCCTCCCCGGTCCTCACCTTGGCGACGCGGTAGAGCAGCTGGAACGCGGTCATGTAGGGGAAGACGAGGCTCACGACCTCCGCCGGGTCGAGGTCCTCGGGCACCTCGACGGCGTACGCCTCGGGCACGCAGACGCGCTCCGCGTTCGCGCCCCACACCGTCAGCGCGCCGACGCGCTCGCCCTCGCGCAGCGTCGCGCAGCCCGGCCCCACCGCGTCGACGACGCCGACGAGCTCGTAGCCGGGGGTGAACGGCGGCTCCGGCACGCCGAAGTACGTGCCCGCGCGAAGCAGGGAGTCGGTGAAGGACACGCCGGAGGCCAGGACCCGGACGCGGACCTCACCCGGCCCCGGTCGGGGATCGTCGTCCTCGACCACGCGCACGACCTCGGGCCCGCCGTAGTGGTCGATGACCACGCGCTTCATGGGGCTCGCACCTCGACCGGGACGGGCGGGACGTGACGTCCCGCCGTCAGTGGGTTCGCTTGGGCCGCGCCTGGCCCGGGATGCCCGTGTGGACGGGTGCCGCGGCCAGCGAGATGTACCCCGTCGGGATCGTGCACCACAGCCGCCGCTCGCTGTCGTTGACCCACTCGGCGCCGGAGACCCGGCTGATGCCCTCGATGATCCGTGCCGACAGCTCGTCCGCGAGGTCCAGGCTGTGCGCGGTCACCGCCGCCGAGACCCGGTAGCGCACCGAGAGCGTCACGGTCGTCTGGTGGCAGTCCAGGCTGAGCTCGAGCGGCCCGCTTCCACCCAGTACGGCCTGGGTCGCGAACTCGCTGGCGGCCAGCGTCACGGTGCCGAGGGCACGGTGGGCGTGCTCGCGGCAGAGGTTCGTCCGGACGAAGTCGCGTGCCTCACCCGGTGCGAGCACCGACCGCGACACCGTCCCCCGTGTGCTGTCCATGTGGGCGCCTCGCTGGCCCCACGCCGTGCCTCGATCGTTCCCGCGAACGACCCCGCTGTCGTCGCGTCCCCAAGCGTGCTCCACAGCCATCCACCCGTCGCTGTTCGTGACGCCATGCGCTTCTTGCACGACGCTTCGGCCTGGCCTGGCACCGGGGTCTGGGGTGCATCCAGAGCCCCACTCTGGCTCATCACCTGGGGTGCGACAAGCCGTATGCAAGGGGTCGACGGAGCCGCGACCGCTACCGATCGGGACCTCTGTTGCGACCGTCGTGAACCGGGGTCAGGTTCCGGTCGGACATACCCGACATGAACGGTCGAATGACCTCCCCCGGCGGTCGCACGGGCAGCAGGTGACCGGGCAGTGACCACCGTTGCGGACCCGTCGGCGCCCATGAACTCCCGCAGAACGCTGGCCTAGACCTGTTGCACGGCTTCCGGCCAGGGGGTCCGTCGTCAGGCCAGCTCGAACTGTGCCTCCGTGTGCACCATGCTGCTCAGCAGTCGGGCCGAGTCCCCCGCCGGCAGGCCGCAGCGCACCCGGCCGCCGCGGTCCCGGAAGGCCTGTGTGCCGCGCATCAGCGCGTGGCACGCGCCGGCGGTGAGCGCCTGGACGCTGCGGAGGTCCAGCGCCAGGACCTCGTCCGTCGGGAGGTCCAGCGTCATCCGGTCGAGCGCCCGGGCCAGGACCTCGTCGTCGAGGGTGTCGATCGTCCCCTCGACCCGGATCAGCCGTTCGCGCCGCCGCAGGCTCAGGTCCGCCTCGTAGACCCAGTCCGGATGCAGGTCCAGGGCGCACGCGAGGTCGGGTCCCTGGGTCGTGCGCCCGTCGTACTGGCACAGCACCGACACCCGGCCCTCGTGGCACAGGTGCTCCAGCTCGCTCTCCACGGCGAGGTGCTCGACCCGGCTGAAGACCCTGGAGACCGCGTCACCCCGGACGGCCAGGCGTACGCCGGGGAACCGCTCGTCGACCAGCGCCCGCTCGGCGAGACCGCCGCGGACGCCGAGGTCGAGCATGTCCTCGAGCGAGACGAACTCCAGGCGCTTCTCGCGCAGCGCGAAGTCGACGT
>Ga0308175_100002409_pt1 | contig 12815 bp, 11 predicted proteins | sample PhyCR1_3_FD_203893 | JGI IMG/M metagenome (GOLD analysis project Ga0308175, IMG submission 203893) | Soil microbial communities from UC Gill Tract Community Farm, Albany, California, United States - DLSLS.C.R1 | ecosystem: Environmental > Terrestrial > Soil > Agricultural land | place: USA...
GCGTGATCAGATCCGCCTCGAGCGCGCGGGCGAAGCGATCGATGCGATCGAGCGTGTCGCTCAGCTCGCAGATCTCCAGCGCGGTGCGAATCTCGCGCTCGGTGAGGTCCAGCGCGCGGTCGAGCGCTTCGACGGCGGTGGGCGGGAACGCGCCCACGTGCATCCAGCCGCAGTTCGTGCAGCGCAGCTCGACGACGACGTCGCTGGTGTCGCCCGGCGTCGGCACGACGGCGTCCGGGACCACGAACGGGCGCCGGCAGGAGCCGCACACGTGGAGGTCCCTCGAAGCTCGCATACGCCACACAACGTCCGGGGTCGTACCCAACTTGCGGCAGAAAAACGGTGCACTGCGAGATTGCGCTCCGAGTTCCGGTGCGCCCACTTGCAGTAACGCTCCCGTGCAAGGGCTGGACAATGCAGAACGTGGGGCTGTTGCTCATCTTCGCGCTGCTCGCAGGCGCCGGAACCGCTGTGAGTCCGTGCGTGCTGCCGGTCCTCCCCGCGCTGCTGTCGGCGGGGGCCACCGGCGGGCGGCGCCGGCCGCTTGGAATCGTGCTCGGGCTGGCGCTGACGTTCACCCTCACCGTTGCACTGCTGGCAAAGGTCGTCAGCGGCGTCGGCCTCGGCGACAGCGCGCTGCGCGACATCGCGATCGTCGTGCTGCTCGTGTTCGGCGTGGCGCTCGCGGTCCCCGCGCTCGCCGCGCGGATCGAGGCGCCGCTGTCGCGGCTGGCGCGGTTCGGACCGAAGGACACAGGCGATGGGTTCGGCTCCGGCCTGGCTGTCGGCGCCGCGCTCGGGTTCGTCTACACGCCGTGCGCCGGCCCGATCCTCGCGGCGGTCATCAGCGTCGGGGCAACCACCGGCACCACGCTGCGCACGTTCGCCATCGCGTTCGCGTATGCGATCGGCTCGGCGGTCGTGCTGCTCGTCCTGATGGCCGGCGGGCGCCGCCTCATCCCGCGCACGCTGAACGTCCAGCGGGTGCTCGGCGCGATCCTCGTGCTGACGGCTGTCGCGATGGTCGCCCGCCTCGACGTGCGGGCCGAGAAGGCGATCGCCGAGCACGCGCCCAACGCGAACATCACCGCCGGCCTGGAGGACTCGCATGCCGTCGGCAAGCGCCTCAACACGCTGCGCCCGAAGGCGAAGTTCGCCGAGCGATCGACGACCACCGGCCCGCGCTCCAAGCTGCCGGTGCTCGGCACCGCGCCCGATTTCACCGGCACGCAGCGCTGGTTCAACTCGCAGCCGCTGTCGCTGGCGAAGCTGCGCGGCCGTGTCGTGCTCGTCGACTTCTGGACCTACACGTGCATCAACTGCATCCGCACGCTGCCCTACCTGAAGGCGTGGGACGCGCGCTATCGCAAGTCGGGCCTGACGATCGTCGGCGTGCACTCGCCCGAGTTCTCGTTCGAGAAGGACGCCGGCAACGTCCAGAACGCGATCCGGTCGTTCGGCATCCGCTATCCGGTCGTGCAGGACAACAACCTGGCGACGTGGCAGGCCTGGGGCAACCAGTACTGGCCGGCCGAGTACCTGATCGACGCTCAGGGCCGCGTTCGCCATGTTCACTTCGGCGAGGGCGAGTACCGCCAGAGCGAGGACGCGATCCGCTCGCTGCTGGCAGAGCGCGACGGCCGCCTGGGCAAGATGGCCGCGCCGCACGACCCCTTCACGATCTCGGCCCAGGCGACACCGGAGACGTACCTGGGCTCGGCGCGCGCCGAACGCTGGGCGCCCCGAGACACGCCACCCGACAAGCTGCCCCTGAGCCACTTCGCGCTGGGCGGCTCATGGCACGTGACGCCCGAGTCGGCGACGGCCGGCAGCGGCGCGACCCTCAGCGCCCATGTCCTCGCGCGCCACGTCTATCTCGTGCTCGGCGGTCGCGGCGACGTCCAGGTCGAGGTCGACGGCCGCCACACGAAGACCGTCCACGTCACCGGCCAGCGGCTCTACACCCTTGCGGACTTCCCGCGCGCAGGTGACCACGTCCTGCGGCTGACGGTCGCGCCCGGGATCTCGGGTTTCGCCTTCACCTTCGGCTGACCCTGCCGAAGACCCAGGGCAGCATGCCCAGCCTGGAATGCGACCAGATCGTCGACGTCTGCCTTGCCGGCGGTTGGCGGCGCACGGTCCGTGTGATCGCCACCGGCGACGCGCACGTCGACGTGCACCCGATCGACGGCCCCGCCATCCTGCCCGGCGGCATCGACCTCTGGGAGGCGACGATCGAGTGGCGCGCCGAGCGCGGGCTCGCCAGGCTCGATGGCGTCCTTGCGGACACGAGCGGCGGCCTGCGCTTCCTGAAGACGAGCGACGAGGTCGTCATGCAGCGCCGGCGATTCTTCCGCGTGCGCTGCGGCGTTCGCGTGACGATCGCTGGAAACAGTGACGCGCTGCTGACCGAGGCCGTCGACCTCTCGATCGGCGGGATGCTGCTCACCCGCGCGGACGCGCTGCAGGTCGGCGACACCGTGCGCTTCGCGCTGACGCTCGGCGAGGGCGAGATCCTGATCGGCGGGGCACGCGTCGTGCGTGGCACGGAATTCGGCCACCGCGCGTTGTCATTCGATGGGCTCACCGCGTCGCAGGAGCAGCGGCTGGCCTACTTCGTGGCCGACATCGAGCGCGTCGCGCTCAGAGCAAGGCCTGTGCGCGAATCAGATCCTCGGGCGCATTGACGCTGAGAACCGCGTCGGCGGCGTCCCACTCGACGTGCGCGACGCCGAGCGCCTCGACGATGTCGGTCGCGCGCTGGCCGGGCTCGAACTGCTCGAGCCCCTTGAGTGCCTGGCGCGTGTAGACCGCGCACAGCGGCTCGGCGATGTCGCGACAGCATGCGATCGCGCCGACGTCGTTGGAAGCCTTGAGCAGCGCGCGCAGCAGCTCTTCGGGCACCAGCGGCATGTCGCAGGCGAGCACGAGGATCTTGCGCGCGCTGGCCATGCGCAGCGCGTGGACGACACCCGCAAGCGGATGGCGCGGCTCGTCGGGCTCGACCCAGACCTCCGCTTCGCCGGCCAGCTGGGGCAGCACCGTGTCCTGTTTTGCCACCACGACGACTTGCTCGCAGACGCGACGCAGTGCGTGGATCGGGTACAGCACGAGCGGCTGACCGGCCAGCTCAACGGTGCACTTGTCACCGCCGATGCGCTTGCCGGAGCCGCCGCCGAGCACGACGCCGAGCGGCGGGCTCACCGCGGCTCCTGCCCGTAGTCGCCGAACGGTGCATCACGATCGCGCACCGCAGAGCGGACGTCCTGCAGCGCGGCCTGCGAGAACGCGGTCCCCTCCGGCGTGTGGCGCGCCGCGCCGTCGAGCAGCGTGCCGATCAGCTGCGTCGTGTGGAGCCCCATCTGCTCGATCGTCTGGTTCACCAGCACCTTCATCATGTGCAGCTGGTTGGCCGGCAACATCGCGACCCGCTCGCAGAGCGCCATCGCCGCATCGTCGAGCTCGGCCTCGAGGTGGCATTCGCTCGCAAGCCCCCACTCCACCGCGCGGCGGCCGTCGAGCGGGTCGCCGGTGAGCAGCAGGCGCTTGGAGCGCTCGAGCCCCAGCCGGTAGGTCCACATCGCGGTTGTGGGCGAGCCCCAGACGCGCGCGGGCGGGTAGCCGATGCGGCAGTCCTCGGCGCAGACGATCAGGTCGCTGCACAACGCAAAGTCGGTGCCGCCGCCGACGCAGAAGCCGTGGACCTGCGCGATCACCGGCTTGGGCGAGCGCCACAGCGACATGTAGGTGTCGACGAAGCGCGACATCAGCGCCAGGTCGGCCATGGGATCCCACGGCTGGCCGGCTTCGTTGTCGCGCATGACCTCCGCGCCCCAGTCGATGTCGTAGCCGGCGCAGAAGGCGCGGCCGGCGCCCTTGAGCCGGATCACGCGCACGGCGTCGTCGGCCTGCGCCTCGGCCAGCGCGGAGCGCAGGTCCTCGACCAGGCCGGGCGTGATCGTGTTGAGCCGGTCGGGCCTGTTGAGGATCAGTGTCGAGACTGCGCCGTCGGTCTCGCGCAGGACGGAGGTGGGCATGCCCCCGACCCTAGAATGGATCCATGGACGACGCCAAGCCGTGGCTGCGCTGCTACCGCTGCTGGTCGACCGATCTCGAGATCCAGGTCCACTACGAGGGGATCCACAAGATCGACCCCGAGACGGGCGAGCGGGCCGAGGTGGTCGACCAGGTGCAGGAGGCCGTCGTGCAATGCCTGGAGTGCATGCACGACCAGCCGCACCTGCAGTTCCTCGAGGGCAAGGTCGAGCCGGTCGAGGACCGCTGGGAGCGGATGATCGCCGGAACGCCGTGGGTCGCCTCGTGCACGGTCACCGTCGAAGCCGACGAGGTCGAGACCTGCTCAGGCCCCGAGGCCGGCGATGCGCTGAGCTACGCGGCCTTCGGCGACCACGGCACGCGCGAGTTCTTCACCCACGTGCGCTTCCACAAGCACGAGGAGGAGAAGATCGTCGTCCACCTGCTGGTCGAGCTCTACGCGCGCTCGGCCGAGGAGGCCGCCGAGGTCCTCGAGGACGCCGCGCGGGGAATGCTGACGATCACGTCGCTGGCGGAGGAGTCGCGACCGCCGGCCGCGACCGAGGACCGGCACTGAGCAGCGCAGCGAAGCGCTGCGCGAACAGCTCGGCGTCGCCGGGCCAGCGCGCCGAGACGTAGCGACCGTCCTCCACCACGAACGGCCGCTTGAGGCTTCGCGGCCCGCCGTCGAACTGCCGCGGGTCGCCGAGGCTCGCCACGACCTCGTCCTGCACGTAGGCGGGATAGGTGCGGTAGTAGCGCCCGAGCTTCCAGCCCGTCGCGAGGTACGCGCTGCGCTCCATCGCCTTCGTCAGGCAGGTCGTGCGGCTCGCCGCGAGCACCCCGGCCCGCGCGAGCACCAGCACGCCGTGACAGATCGCCCCCACCGGCCGCTCGAGCGCCCAGAATTCCGCGACCTTGCGCTGCAGCTCCGCGCTGCCCAGGTACTGGCGCATGCCGGGCGCATGTCCGCCCGGCAGGATGAGGCCGTCGAAGCTCGCGGGCTCGATCTCGCCCCACGCGGCAGGCGCGCGGAACTGGGGCGCCTGTTCGAGCTCGCGGTACGCCGTGATCGCCGCCGGCTTCGCGCCGAGCCGCCCGAAGATCACGCCATCGATCAGCCGCGGATCGCATGCGGGCGCGCTGCCACCGCGCTCGGTCGCGATCACCACCTCGTGGCCCGCGGCGCGCAGCACCTTCCACGGCACCGCGGCTTCGGTCGTATCGAAGTCCGTGTCCGGCAGCGGCATCCAGACGCGCATGGGCGCGACCCTACGCGTCCACGTCAAGCGGGAGCCGCCGCACCGGCAACGAGCCGGCGTCCTGCCGCGCCTTCTCACTCGCTCCCGGAAGGTCACCGAGCATCGTGTACGCGCCGACGTGCGGATCGATGTCGAGCGCGGCGGCGTCGGTCGCGTCGAGCCGTTCGATCAGCGCCTTGGTCGCGAGCAGCGTTCCGCCGCTGGCCACGCTCTCGAGGCGTGCCGCCTCGTTGACCTCCTCGCCGAAGGCGGTCGCCTCGAGCCGGGCAGCACTCACAAGATTGCCCGCGAGCACGCGCTCGCCCCAGTGGGCCGCGGCGTTGAGGCGCAGCTCGCCGGGCAGCCGAGCGGCGGCATCGCGCGCTGCTCGAATCGCAGCGGCGGCCGCACGCGACGGCGAGCCGCACTCCTGCACGAGGAAGAAGGCCGATGCTCCGTCTCCGGCGTGCTTGCCGACCACGCCGGCATGCTCGATCGCGCACGCGTCGAACGTTGCGACAAAGCGCCCGATCAGGTCGAAGTACGCGCGCGTGGGCAGCTCGCGTGCGAGCCGCGTGGAGCCCTCAAGGTCGGCGAATAGAATCGCGGCGGGGCGGACGTCCGGCTGGATCAGTCTGCTCAGTCGCTCGAAATTGGCGAGATCGCCGAACGCGAGCATCGTGAGGATGTGGCCGGAGACGGCGGGACCTACCGCGAACACCATCCCGCGCAAGCGTCCGTCGGGGCCGTAGATCGCGGTCAGCGCCGCTCGCAGCGACACGGTGAGCCCACCGACGTCCTGGGTCGCGTTCAGCTCGCACATGACCCACTCGCGGTCCGGATCAGCGGCAGCGGCCGCGGTGGCGATCTCCGGTGGCGCCACCGCGCGGATTCGTTCGAGCCCCACCTGCCGCACGACTAAGCCGCCGTGGGTGCCGTACCAGGGCGCGAGCTCCTCGACGCGTGCTGCGGGCCACGGCCAGCGCGCCCGGGCCGCGAACATTTCCGCATGGAACGGCTCCAGTCCCAGTGTGCCGAGCTGCTCCACATTCGCCACTCCGACTGCGCGCAGGTACTCGCTGGTGACGAACACCTGCCGCAACCGGTCATCCCAGACCTCGGCCACGCTGCGGCCGGCGTCAAGCATCTCGGCGATCTCGCGCAGCAGCGGATCGTCCGGGAAATCCGCGTGGTAGGGCATGGCTCAGCGCGCGAGTTCGCGCAGGTGGCGGACCGCCAGGCTCAGTCCGGCGAGGTCGGTCGAGCCCTCCAGCGCGAGCGCGCGCGTGAACACCGTTAGCCGGCGCCGCGGTTCCTCGCGGGAGCGAAGGAACTGTTCGACCGCCTGCTCGGCGGTCGCCTCAGGCGACTCCTGCAGAGCCTTGAGCGCGAGCACGCGGCGCGCTTCGAGGACGTCGTCGAGGACGGCCTGCTCGGCCCAGCGCTGCAGGCGCGTCGCGGAGGGCAGGCGCTCGATCTCGCGCTCCAGCCACTCGAGCCGCAGCCCCTCGCCGACCTCGAACAGCGCCTTGGCCGCCTCGATGACGTCACGGCCCGTGTCGTCGGCGACAGCGACGATGTCGGGCGCGTGGATCATCGCCCGCTGGAACGCCTGCCCCCGAGCGACGTCCTCGGGCACGCCGCGGCCGACGAGGTCCGACGCGTAGGCCTCGTGCTCGCTGCGCCACTCCTCGTCGCGCAGATCGGGCATGACCTTCTCGAGCTCGACGAAGCCCTCCCGATGGCGCTCGATCGTGGAAGGCAGATCGGCGCCCTGGGCCAGCGACAAGAACCACCGCGTCACGTCGCGCACCAGCGTGTCGACGCCCGCCAGCAGCTCCCACGCCACCTCGGAGTCCAGCGTCGGACCGAGCTCCTCCACACGCGCCCAGCGCGCCCGCGCGCCCGTGACCTCGCGCGCGATCCGGTAGGCGCGCACGACCTCCTCCGGGTGCGCGCCCAGCTCGCTCTGCATCTGCGAGACGAACGTCGAGCCCATCGCGTTGAGCACGTCGTTGGACACGATCGTCGCGACGAGCTCACGGCGCAGCGGGTGCTCGGGGAGCAGGTGCCCGCAGCGCTCGAGCACCTTGTCCGGGAAGTACTCGCGCAGGTCGGTCTCGAAGAACGCGTCGTCGACCAGCGACCCCTCGATCAGCGCGTCGGTCAGGCTGCGCTTCGCGTCGGCCAGCAGCACCGCCAGCTCCGGTCGCGACATGCCGTCGCCGGCGCGCCGGCGCTCCGCCATCACGTCGCTGGGCGGCAGCTTCTCCACGCCGCGGTTGACGAGCTTCTCCTCCTCGAGCTGGCTCATGAGGTCCTCGTAGGCGAACACGCGCGCGGGCGACTCCTGCACCTCCTGGGCGAGGATCTGCGCCTGCAGGAACGAGTCCTCCAGCACGTGTGCGACGACGTCGTCGGTCACGTCGCGCAGGAGCTGGTCGCGATCGGAATGGGAGAGCTCGTCAGCGCGCACCGCGAGATCGATCAGGATCTTGAGGTTGACCTCGTGGTCGGAGCAGTCGACGCCCGCGGAGTTGTCGATGAAGTCGGCGTTGACGCGGCCGCCGTGCTCGGCGAACTCGATCCGCGCGCGCTGCGTCAGGCCGAGGTTGCCGCCCTCGCCGATGACCCGACAGCGCAGCTGGTCGGCGTTCACGCGGATCGAGTCGGACGAGCGGTCGAGCGCGTCGGCGTCGCTCTCGGTCGAGGCCTTCACGACCGTGCCGATCCCGCCGTTCCACAGCAGGTCCACCGGCGCGCGCAGGATCGCCTGGATCACCTCGGCCGGTGACAGCACCTCGTCGGTGATGTCGAGCGCGGTGCGCGCCTCCTCCGTCAGCTCGATCCGCTTGGCCGTACGCGAATACACGCCACCGCCCGCGGAGAGCAGGTCGCGGTCGTAGTCGTCCCACGACGAGCCCGGCGAATCGAACAGCCGCTTGCGCTCCTGCCACGAGCGCTCGGGATCCGGATCGGGATCGATGAAGACGTGGCGGTGGTCGTAGGCCGCGACCAGCTTGAGCGTCGAGCTCAGCAGCATCCCGTTGCCGAACACGTCGCCGGACATGTCGCCGATGCCGACCGCCGTCACGACGTCCGCCGACGGGTCGATCGACAGCTCGCGGAAGTGGCGCCTGACCGATTCCCAGGCGCCCTTGGCGGTGATGCCGAGCGCCTTGTGGTCGTAGCCGGCCGAGCCGCCCGAGGCAAATGCGTCGCCCAGCCAGAACTTGCGCCGAAGCGCGACCTCATTCGCCGTGTCGGAGAAGGTCGCGGTGCCCTTGTCGGCAGCAACCACCAGGTACGTGTCGTCCTCGTCGTGGACGACCACGCCGTCGGGGTGCCGCACCTCGCCGTCGACGAGGTTGTCGGTCACGTCGAGCAGCGCCTCGATGTAGCGCACGTACTGATGCTCGACCGCGCGCTTGAGCTCCTGGGGATCGGTTGGGCGCTCCTTGAGGAAGAACCCGCCCTTCGCCCCCGCCGGCACGATGATCGCGTTCTTCGTGAGCTGCGCGCGCATGAGGCCGTAGACCTCGGTGCGGTAGTCCATTCGGTCCGACCAGCGGATGCCCCCGCGCGCGATCCGCCCGCCACGCAGGTGGATGCCCTCCATGTCGGGCGCGTAGACGTAGATCTCGAAGAGCGGCGCCGGTTGCGGGATCGCCGGCACGTCCTCCGAGCGCAGCTTGAACGCCATCGCGTCGCGCCCGGGCTTGTAGACGTTCGTGCGCACGGTCGCCTCGATGAGGCCGAGCTGATTGCGCAGGATGCGGTCGTGGTCGAGCAGCTCGACCTGCTCGAGGTCCTCGAGGATCTCGTCGCGCAGCTTGTCGCAGGCGTCGGCTGAGCCACGGTTCTCCGGATCGAAGCGCAGCTCGAACAGCCGCATGAGCTTCTCGGTGATGCGCGGGTTGGCGGCGATGACGTCGTTCTGGAAGGACTCCGTGTAGCGCGAGCCGATTCGCTGGCGGTAGCGGCGGAACGCGCGCAGGATCTGCACCTGGGGCCAGGCGAGGTCGGTCGAGACCACCAGACGGTTGAGCGAATCCGACTCCGACTCGCCGTGCCAGACCGCGCGCAGCGTTTCGGCGACGCGCTCGCCGGACTGCTCGAGATCCACCGGTGCGTCGTTCGGTCCGAGCACGGTGAACGACTGCACCCACACCTCGGGCTCGCCGTCCAGCCGCGTCGGCAGCTCCTCGATCGCGCGCAGCCCGATGTGCTCGAGCAGCGGCGTCGCGCGGCTCAGCTCGACCTTCGGGCCGCGCTTGTACAGCGATACGCGCGTGCGGTCGACGGTGTCGTCGGCCAGGCCGACGACAAGGTCGCTAGCGCCGTTGGACAGGCGCTCGAGGCAGCACACGTCCTCGGCTCCGTCGGCCGGGCGCAGCGAAGCCTTGTACTGCTCCGGCAGGCGCCGGCCCCAGCGGGCGGCGAGCATTCGCCCGCGCTCGTCGCCCAGGCGCGCGACGAGTTCGTCGCGCAGGCGGTCGTCCCAGGTGCGTGCGAGCTCGCGCAGCTCCGTCTGCAGCTCGCTGGTCGAGACCTCCTTCAGCCCGTCCGCCGCATAGGCGATCAGGTGCACCTGCATGCGGTCGCCCTCGCTGAGCACCTCGTGCACGTCGACGCCGTCGGCGCCGTAGCGCTCGGCGACCAGCTCGCGCACGCCCTCGCGAACGTCCGCGCTGAGGCGATCGCGTGGCACCGCCGCGATCAGCGAGACCGTGCGGCCGTCCTCCGACAACCGCGTCAGCAGCCGCGACTCGTCCATCCGCAGATTCATCAGCGCCGACACGGCGCCCTGCAGCTCCTCGGCGCTGGCGGCGAACAGCTCGTCCTTGGGGAACGAGTCGAAGAGCGTTACGGCGGCCTTGTAGTCGTGCGACCCCTCGATCAGGTCCAGCGCCTCGAGGATGCGATCGAGCTTGTTGTCGAGCAGTGGAGTAGAGCTCGCCGGCTCGGCGTAGGCGCGGCTGGTGAACAGGCCGATGATGCGGCCGATCCCGCCCAGCGCGATCGCATCCATGCGCACGCGCCGGTGCACCGGGGACAGCTGTGCGGTCTTGCCGACCGTCAGCCCCTCGCCGTCCGGGACGTCGCCGTGGGCGAGCCCGAGGTTCGAGCCGCCGCCGGTGACGCCGAGCAGCACGAAGTGGCCCTCGAGCAGCCAGCGCAAGAACGCGGCCGCGTCGGCCTCGTGCACCTCCTCGGCGAACATCTCGACGCGAGCGGTCATCGCTGGGAAATCCGCCACGACGCGCTGGACGCAGCCGAGCACCTCGCGGACCGCGTCCTCGAGCTCCGCGAGCTCGGCCGCCTCGAGGCGCCGGTCGAGCTCGAAGTGCATGACGGACTCGCTGGGCAGCTCGCGCGGATCGCCGACCCGCGCGATGTGGCCGTCGTTGTCGCGCTGCACGCCGATGATCGGGTGCGTGTCGCGCACGACCTGCAGGCCGCGCCCCGCCAGCTCGCCCTGCACCGAATCCACGAGGAACGGCAGGTCCTGGGTGTTCGTCTCGAGCAGCGAGCCACCGGCGCGCGAGGTCGCAGCGCGCACCGCCACCGGCGCGCCGTCGCGGCTGTCGGCCAGCGCGAACGCGGCGCGGATCTCCTCGGCCAGGTCCTCAGGCGCCGGCTGCGGGTCGGGCAGGCCTCGGCGCAGGTACGCCTTCGCGAAGGCGACGAGGGCGTCGCCTTCGAGACTTGACAGAACGCCTGACTCCTCCTCCGTCAGCGCCACATAGTCAGCCTACCCCTCGCGGCCGCCGTCAATGGCCGTTCGTCAGGCGGTCGATCAGGCCGTACTCGCGGGCCTGGTTCGCAGTGAAGTAGCGATCGCGCTCCATGTCGTCGTGAACCTGCTCGACGCTTTGGCCGGTGTGGTGGGCGTACATCTCGTCGAGATGCGCGCGCAACGCGAGCGTCTCGCGCGCGTGGATGTCGATGTCGGTCGCCTGCCCCTGGAAGCCACCGGTGGGCTGGTGGATGAGGATCCGCCCGTTGGGGAGCGACATCCGCTTGCCGGGCGCGCCGCCGGTGAGGATCAGCGCGCCCATCGACATCGCGATCCCGCAGCAGACGGTCTGCACGTCGGGCCGGACGTGCTGCATGGTGTCGTAGATCGCCAGCCCCGCGTAGACCTGCCCGCCGGGCGAGTTGATGTACAGGCAGATGTCCTTCTCGGGGTCCTCGGCCTCCAGGTGCAGCAACTGCGCCACGACGAGGTTCGCCACCTCGTCGTCGATCGCCGAGCCGAGGAAGACCACGCGCTCGTTGAGCAGGCGCGAGTAGATGTCGAACGAGCGCTCGGCGCGGCCATCGGACTGGATGACCATCGGGACGAGAGGCATGCGGGCTCCTTTACAGATCGTGCAACCGTTTGGTTGCGTGTGAGCATACGCTACCATTCGGTTGCATGTCAGACGTATCGCGCGACATCACGCTCCCGCTCGATCCCGACGAGGCATGGGAGGCGCTGGTCGAGCCGGGCTGGCTCGGCGAGGAGGGCTCACTCGACCCGCGCGAGGGCGGCAGTGGCCACTTCGTCGTCGACGGCGAGCGCCGCGACGCGATCGTCGAGGAGGCGGTGCCCGGCGAGCGGCTCGTGTTCTGGTGGTGGACGGCCGACGAGCGCGGCATTCCGGAGACCGCCGGCAGCCGGGTCGCGTTTGAGCTCGACCCCGTTCCGGGCGGCACGCGCGTCACCGTGCGCGAGTCGCTGACGGGGCCGGTCTGTGTCGCCGCAGCCTGACGTTTTCGCCGCGCTCGGCGACCCGACGCGGCGCGAGGTCCTCGAGCAGGTCGCGGCCCGCGGCGAGGCGACTGCGACCGAACTGGCCGCGGCGCTGCCAGTCACGCGCCAGGCGGTGGCCAAGCACCTGAACGTGCTCGCCGGCGCCGGCCTCGTGCAGGCGCGGCGCGAGGGGCGCGAGACGCGCTACGCCCCCACGCCGGAGCCGCTCGGCGACGCGATCGCGTGGATGGCAGACCTCGGCGCGCGGTGGGACGCGCGCCTGGCACGCCTGAAACGCAGCGTCGCGCCGTAGTAGGCTCGCGCCGCCGTGGCGTGCCGGTCCTTCGTCGCCTCGCTCGTCTTGCTCGGGCTGGTGCCCGCGGCGTCGCACGCGTACGTGATCCGCGGGAGCGCGTGGCCAGGGCGCCCGGCGACGATCAGCTACTACAACGCGACGGGCTACAAGACGGCTGTGCGGACGGCCGCCGCGGCATGGAACGCCAGTGGCGCGCGCGTGCACTTCGTGGCGGCACCGCGCAGCCGCGCGCGCGTGAGGATCACCTACGGCGGGCCCAACCTCGGCGGTCTGGTCGGTGGGATCGCCGGCTACGCCTCGATCGGGCGGCAGGCCTCCAACTACGTGAACCTGACGCGCGGCGGCAGTGGGTCCGTCGTGGTCGCGGTCGTGGCCCACGAGCTCGGTCACATCCTCGGCCTCGACCACGAGCGCGGCCGCTGCGCCACGATGAACGCGACCGTCTGGGAGCACTGCGGCAAGGGACCGCCGCCGTGCAGCGTCC
>Ga0308175_100002411_pt1 | contig 12813 bp, 11 predicted proteins | sample PhyCR1_3_FD_203893 | JGI IMG/M metagenome (GOLD analysis project Ga0308175, IMG submission 203893) | Soil microbial communities from UC Gill Tract Community Farm, Albany, California, United States - DLSLS.C.R1 | ecosystem: Environmental > Terrestrial > Soil > Agricultural land | place: USA...
GACTACCTCGAGGGCCTGCTCGCCGACGAGTCCAAGCTGATGAAGGCGATCACCGACGAGCTGCGCCAGATCAAGGCCGACTTCGCCGACGAGCGCCGCACCAAGATCGTCGACGCCGAGGGCGAGATCCTCACCGAGGAGCTGATCGACCAGGAAGACATGGTCGTGACCCGCACCCACCTGGGCTACATCAAGCGCACGCCGGCCGACGAGTACGAGGCGCAGGGCCGCGGCGGGCGCGGCATCACGGGCGCGACCCAGACCGAGGGCGACTTCATCGTCGACATGTTCGCCGCGTCGACCCACGACCACGTGCTCCTGTTCACCGACAAGGGCCGGGCCTACTACCAGAAGGTGTTCGAGCTGCCCGAGGGCTCGCGCACCGCCAAGGGCCGCGCGATCGTCAACGTCCTCGACCTCCAGGAGGGCGAGCAGGTCGTCGCGATGCTGCCGTTCACCGAGTTCCGCGCCGACACCTGCGTGTTCTTCGCGACCCAGTCCGGGACGGTCAAGAAGACCGAGCTATCGCAGTTCGAGAACGTGCGGCAGAGCGGGATCAAGGCGATCACCATCGAAGAAGGCGATCGCCTGATCAAGGCCGAGCTCACGACCAAGGCGCACGACGTCCTCTTGACCTCGGCCAAGGGCTTCGCGGTGCGGTTCACCGAGGATCGCGTGCGGCCGATGGGGCGCACCGCGGCGGGCGTCCGCGGCATCTCGCTGCGCGGCGACGACCGGCTCGTCGGCATGTCGACGTTCATGCGCGACGACGCGGCGGCGACGCTGATCACCGTCTGCGAGCGCGGCTACGGCAAGCGCACCGCTCTCGCCGACTACCCGACCAAGAACCGCGGCGGCAAGGGCGTGATCACGATCAAGACGACCGCGCGCAACGGTCAGGTGTGCGCCGTGCGGATCGTGACCGACGACGACCACCTGATCCTGATCTCGGATCGCGGCAAGCTCATCCGCCTGCGGGTCGGCGAGATCAAGGTCCAGGGCCGCGCCACGCAGGGCGTGCGCCTCATGCGCGTCGACGACGGCGAGCACGTCGCGGCGATCGAGCGGCTCGCCGAGCCGGGCGAGGAGTCGGGCATCGCCGAGGGCGCCCCGATCGAGGCCATCGACGACGGCGACACCGTCCCCAACGACAGCCTCGAGGACGACCTCGAGGACACCGGCGAAGAGGAAGCCGAGGGCGACGCCGACGACGCCGACGAGGACACCGAGGCCTAGCGCCGCGGTCGCCTCCGCATCGACTCACCACGCGGACCGCTAGCCATCGCTCCGCGACATCCCAAGCCGGGTGGCCTCACGTCCACTACGTCAAGGTCACTGGCCTGCCAGGGCCCGCTCCTCCGCCACCATCTTTTGCACATAGGCCTGAAACTCGTCGTGGAGGATCTTCATGTTGGGCCCCTCCATCATGGCGCGGAAGGACGCCTCCTTGGCGATCTCGCGCATGCGCTTGTCCCACGATGCGAAATAATCGCGAGGAAGCTGTTTGGCGCGATAGCTGAACCAGACGATCTCGAACACCGAGAGCTGCATCAGGTTGAAGAAATACTCGCGAACCTCTCGGTCGGTCTTCAGCCCCTGCACGTCATGCTGATAGACATTGGCCAGCGACGGATCATCGACCCGCATCCGCCGCAGCTCCATCTGCATCTCCACCAGCCGCGTGAAGTTGGCGACGTGCCGCGCCTCGCGACCCTTGCGAAATTCGATGGACGTGTAAATCAAGCCGCCGGCGATCGCGAGCGAAGAGATGGCCTGTAACACCGTGCGGATCAGCTCGTAGTCCATGAGCCCCTAACCTACTGGCGATCTCCGTCCCGAGCAAAGTCTTTGCCGACGCGAGTTTCTGCGCCGTCGTTCTTCAGGCCCGCGCGCTGAGCTACATCAGCGAGGTGGAGCGCAAGTGCAGCCGGTCATGACCGAGCTTCGACCAGCAGGGGCTGCCACGGCTTCCACCCGCGCGTGGTCGGGTAGATCCCCGGGTATTTCGTCTTCGTACTCCCCTCCTGGCGCAGGGTGATCATCTCCTCGCTCCGGAACAGCGAATGCGCTACCGGATTGGCAACAGCGCGATCAATCCATCGCTGATGGTCCCACGCCACAACCAGTAGTCGTGGCCACCATGAAATTCTCGGTACGTGACCTCGTAGCCTTTGGCCACGAGGACGTCGCGGATGTGGCGATTGCTGTCGAGAAGTCCGGCTTCGAACAGCCCCGCCTCGACGTAGAGCTTGATCGGTTTCTTCGGTGCTCCGGAGATCTCGCGCGTGAGCGCATTGCCTTCAGTCGTCTGCGCGATGTCGTGATCGAAAGTACCTGGAATATATTGATACGAGCCCGACTGCGACAAGACCTTGCCGATCACGGCCGAGTGGTGGAACGCGATGAACGTCGACGCGAGTCCGCCGAGACTCGAACCCGCGACGATCACGTCGTCGGGCTTCAACCCGGCGTGGAAGTCGGCGCGCAGTTTCGGGACGAGCTCCTCCGCGACGAACGTGCCGAACGGCTCGTGGTACGCGAGATCGCGAAGGCGGACGCCTTGGTTCGCGACGAGCGCCGCGACGATCGGCGGGATCTTGTGCGCCGCGATCATGTTGTCGAGGATCGTCGGGGTCGGCACCTGAGCCTGCGGTGACATGCCGTAGACCTCGCCGTCGAACACGATCAATAACGAATATCGCTGTTTCGGATCGTAGCCGGCTGGCAGGTAGACGCCGACCTTGCGCTTCTCGTGGAGACGCGTGCTGTCGATCGTGATCTCCTTGATCTCGCCCTTCGCCGTGGCCGGGTTTGCGACAATCCAGGTTTGGGGTTGCGCTTGTGGCAGTTCGAGGCGCGACAGGATGTTGTGCGTCCTCGGATTGGTCGGGTCTCGCTGCACCTTCATGAAGCGGTTGTCGCCGGTTCCGCCCGGGCGATATGCCACGACGAGTTCGGGCGGTCCGTCGGCGACGATGAAGCCGTAGTCGAAACGCGAGTCCGACGGCATCCGCGCACTCACGTACCACAGGTCCGAATCGCCGATGCGCACCAGCGGCTTCTCGCGAAAATCCATCACGCCGACGACACCGACGTAGGGTCCCTTCGTTCGCATCACGAACGTCACGAGCGATTCGTCGGGATGATCGGGATATGGCTCCACGATCGGCCCCTTGCCTGCGAGGTCTGCCCAGAACTTGTCGACGGCAGCGCCGTGATGGAGACGTACTTCGCGAAATTCGGCGAGAATGCGCGGGCTCGCGATGTGGTCGCTCGCGAGCTTGTAGGCGTAGTCGTCCGCGTTCATCACCTCGACGGCCGCGCGATACTTGCCGTGCGATGACATCGTCGGGTCGGGCGCATCCGACGGCAGCTCGACCTGTCTCACCTCGAAGTCGTACGTGCCAGCCACCTTCGCCTCGATCACGAACGGCTCCGGGCCGTGCTCGCCGTTCGGGCTGTCGACCGTGCGGAGCTTGGCTCCGGTCACGTCGTAGGTGATGACCTCGAGATCGATACCATCCTGATCGACGACACCGACGATCACGTCGTCCGCGTTGGCCGTCACGCGATAGCGATGGATCTTGCCAGCGTCGATCTCGCGGCTGACGTCGTGTCCACTCGCGATCGGGTCAGCCGGAGGGCGAGCGAGCGGCGGCGGCGATGGCGGCGGCACAGGTGTTGCTGACTGCGAGAATGGCGGCGATCCAGGCGCCACGGGCGACGAAGCTGGACCACCCGAACCGCAGGCGACGAGGCACACCAACACGAGCCGACGCATGCGACGAAGATCGCACGACTCGGCGCCCAAGCCTATGCGCTATGCGCGCGATCTCAGACCTGGGCGATCGAGCGGCTCGCCGAGCCGGGCGAGGAGTCTGGCATCGCCGAGGGCGCCCCGATCGACGACGGCGGCACCGTCCCCAACGAGAGCCTGGAGGACGAGATCGAGGACGGTGGCGAGGAAGAATCCGAGGGCGACGACGACGACGACGACGACGACACCGAGGCCTAGCGCCGTCGCTGCCTTCAAGGCAACGTGTCGGCGCTGAACATCATGGCGCGCTTCTCCGCCGCCGTGCGAGCGAAGAACGCGCGCATCTGCTCGAACCAGTGCCAGGTGTACGCGAGGTCGCGTTCGTCCCCCACCCCGGCGTAGCCGTGCTGTCCGAGCGTCGCAAAGCGGCCCGCGAACCAGTCGTGGGTGACCGTCTCCAGCGCGGTCGCGACCTCCGCGACGTTGTCGGCATCCAGGAAGCGTACGATGTGATCGTCGCCGAAGTACATGCACTCGCCGCCGAGGACCGCGCCCACGAGCGGCCACGTTCCAGCACCCGGCTGCAACGTGCCATCCGAGAGGCAGCGATGGATGGCGTCCCACGCTTTGTCGGTCTCCTGCAGGTGCGCCTCGTCCCATGCCGCCTCGATCGAGCGCACGACCTCCAAGACGCCGACGTCGTCCTGCTGTTCGTAGCGATCCCACAGCGTCTCGGTCTGCGCTGCGGTCAGCGCGAAGTGCACCCCGGAGCGGCTCATGGATCGATGACCAGCTCACCAGCATCCCAGCGCCGCTTCGTCTCGCGGCCCAATTTTACCAAATCGAGTTCGCAGCACTGGAGATCTGAGGTAACCCTGCGGCGCCACAGCGTTAGGCCGCACGGGCGCGCTTCGCGTCAACCGGATCGCTCTCCCCCTGGCCCCGGGAACAGGCGTACGCACGGGTCCCCCAGCAGCAGCCAGCCGGCGGTGTCGAGACGACGGACCCACGCCGCGACCTTCTGCTGCGAGGTGCTTGCCATGTCGGGGTTGAGCACCACGGCCAGATCATCGGCGGCGCGCAGCGCTTCCTCGCAGAATGTCGACATGCCCTGGCCGATTGTACCGAACCCGCCCAGCACCCAATCGGCAAAGTCCCGAAATGCCGCGGGCCCATCGAAGCCAGCAAACGAGTTCGTGCTCGCACGATCGACATGCCCGATGAACGCGAGCGGTCCACGGTCCTGTCCGAGCACCAGCCGCGGAAGCGGCGCGATACGCGGTACCTGTGCCGGCTCGTGCTGCTGCGGCGACAAGATCTCGAGGATGGCGCTGGTTTCAGGGATGCCGGCGCTGAAGCACGCAAACGCGAAGACGACACCGCCCTCCGCAAACGGCTCTCCGGCCGTCACCAGGTCTACTGATAGCGGACAGCCCGGTGGCTCTGTGTGATCGATGCTCGTGAGCGCTCCCCAATGCCTGAGATCATCGGGGTACTCGATCCCGTGCGTGCAGGTGAACACCACGGCCGGCGACCGCTCGACGCCCAGGGCGGCGAGTAGGTTCTGGGTCGTCGCGTCATCGCCGAGCAGCCGCACCGGCGGCAACGCCGGCAGGTGGCGGACCTGCTCGTCGAGATGGCGTAGGAGCGGAATCGCGAGCTTGTCGTGACTCCTCCGCGTGGCCGCATCGGACCGGAACGCGTAGACCAGTGCTTGCCGCGACCGCTCGAGTTGCCGAGCGCTGCAGTCGCACACCTTCCGCGCGTACCTATGCACGGCGCTCCACGACAGCGGCCCCAGCGGGTCATCGGCGACATCGAGCACGCCGACGATGCGCCGCGCGCTCCACCAGCTCACCACGCCGAACGGAAACCGCTCCGGACCACCCAAGAGGAGCAGGTGATGCGGCGGTGGGCCTGCCGCTTTTCGCAGCTCCTCTTCCCACAACACTGGCTTGTCGGCCGCGGGGCGCTCGAGGACCACCAAGCCGGGCGTCGACCCCTCGGGGCTGAACGCGACTCCCTCGTTGTGGCGCAGTTCGAGGAGCGGCGCGAGCGCCGCCTTCGCGGCGGCCTCATCCTCGCGCAGCACGACCGCCGCCCACTTGCCGACGCGCGGCTCGAATGGATCGGAGGTCGGGCTCCGGCGCTCGAACCCGGTATCGAACGCGTCTGCGATCAGGTCAGGATCGAGCGCACCCCGCTCTCGCCAGACCGCCGCCGTCGCGGCTGTGATCCCCGACCGGTGAGCGCGTTCGGCGGTCGGCGCCGCGGAGCGCACCGCCGCGGCGGGATTCGCGAGCCTGGCGGCGGCATCGTCATCATCAATGGTGCGCTCGACCGGACCGTGCCCGGCCCGGAAGCTCGAGAACTCGAGGTGAGTGGTCGACATCGCGGCTCCTCCAGATTTTCTCGGTCAGCGGACCAGGAGCGAGATCGGCTCGTTATCGACGCCGAGTAGGCTCGTACGTTGCAGCGAGATCGGTCGCCCCTCCGAGAGCTGTGCGACGACATATCCATAGTTGGCGAAGTGAGCCTCTCGCGTGTGCTTGTAGGCGCCGACGTCGTCGACGTGGATGAAGTGGATGGGGGCCTTTGCACGCAGCTTCCAGCTCTCGATCTCGGAGGGCGCAGCGGTCAGGATCGGATCGAGCTTGCCCTCGGCGGCCAGGCGTTCGAACGCGGCATCCAGCACGGCATCCGCGTGGGGGGTGCCGTGTCCGCGCTCGGCCGATCCGCCATCCGCGGCGGCCAGCAGCTTCACCAGCGACTCAAGGTCGAGCGCCTCGAGCAGCTGCTTGGCCCGCGTCACCTCGGCGGGCAGCGGCGCGTCCTCGGGAGCGCGCCGCTCAGGGAAGATCTGCACGGCTCGCATCTCGGCATCGAAGATGCTGTCTCCTTTGGTATAGCTCTCCACCCAGTTCTCGTTGTCGTGCCCCATGATGACGCCATGCACGCGGTGGTCGAGCAGCAACGTGAGCAGCTGTCGGGTCTGATCGAGGTGTGCCGGATCGCCCGGCCGCTTCATCCACTCCTGCTGCCACGTCGAGGCGTTGCTGCCCACGTACCGCGCGTAGCTCACGACGATGTCGATCAGGCTGTCGAAGCGATACGGGCGGATGTCACTATAATAGCCGAGCGCTTCGCCTTCGCTGCCGCCACGCGGGTCGTGGTGCATGAGCGCGACCGCGTGCCTTCCGGTCGCCGAGGCGTCCTCCAGCTCCTGCTCAAGCCAACTCCTCTGCTCGGCCCGCACGAACCCGCCCCAATTGGCGACCACCGCGTGATAGCCGAGCCGCTCGCGCCGGTCGAGTTCGAAGCTGTTCATGCAGAGATATCGTGTCTTGCCCCAGTCGAACGCGAAGTACAGCGGGCCGATCGTCCTGCGGTAGTAGTGCAAGCCATCGTACGCGACGTCGTTCACCGGATCCGGACCGAGGCAGGTCTCGCAGGACTCGCCCTGCGCATAGTCGCGATAGGCGGTCATCTCATCGTGGTTGCCGGGGACCATCACGATCGGCTTGTTGAGCCTCGGCAATAAGCGCTTGCCGAGATCACCGAACTCGGAGAGGTAGTAGGAGTGCACCGAACTCGGGCCGGCGCCAAGCACCAACCGGAGCACGTTGAGCTTGCCCTTGACGCCGTTGTCACAGCCATCGCCGACAAGCGCGACCCAGGCGACGTCGTCGCGGGCGTTAATGGCCGCGATGAAGCGCTCGAGGCAGGCGACGTTGTCCCCGTGGTACTGGCTGTCTCCGCAGAACACCACCTTCTCGTCGCCCGTGATCGCCTCGTACACTCGAACTGCATTGGGCTGCGTCTCGCTGCCTGATGCCGAGATCGCCCGGAGATCGTAAAGCGTGGGACGGATCTGTGAGATGTCGATCTCGAGCTGCCAGAGAACACGCCGGGTCCCTGCACGCGAAATCGGCCCCGCGCCGAGCGAACCCGGCGCACCGACTTGCACCAGTGGCTGGTCCGGCGTGCCGCCGTGTCGATCCACAAGCCCGAGCGCGACGCCTCCCGGGTCCTCACCTTCGGGGAGGCTCAGCCAGACGTGCAGCGGCGTGACTGGCGAGCGCGACAGCAAAGCCGGACACCCGAGGGTCGGGTAGTGGATGCGATCGATCGCGACGTCGATCGACGAGCTCTGCGCCTCGTCATTGATGGCCGGATCGGCATAGTGCTGGTGGGTCGCGGGTAGCGGGCGGAGCATGCGTGTCATGGCGATATTGATTAAAAGAAGTTCGGATTATTGCGATCATTGAAGATAACGACGGCTTCTGCCCGTTCAACCTGCGCTGGAAAGCGTGGAATCTGCTTCTCAGTAAAGTTGAACATAGACACAGGGGGGCAGCTTAGATTCAAGGACTCCGATCGCACTCTGACGTTGTAGTGTTTGCGTGGGTCACTGACCCAGGTGTTGTCGTATGGCTGGTCAATCCCGCAACTAGTTCCCTTATCAAGGTGAAAACACCTTGTCGTGCCATCGGCGAGGAACAGACGGCACGCCAGCTGTAGCGGGAGGGCTTGGTCGGCCTGTACGACGAGCACATGCCTCTTCTCCCAGATCCCTTCGTCCTCCGGATCTTTGTCGAGCTGCATCACAGCGTAGGTCCCCGGCGACGGTTTATCGTGTATCAGATCGATCTGGCGATAAGGCTGTCGCGCCTCGATCGCGTCGGCGCGGTTGTGGAACCACATCGCATGCGTGCCCGGCCAGACCACCCGAAGCTCCTCAGTGGATGAGCCCACCGGAACATCGGTGGATGAGCCCACCGGAACGATCGAAACGATGCGAGTTTCCGAGGATCCGTTGTGAACCCGGATCCAGCGCCCGTCGAGCCAGCTCCGCGAGGCATCGCGCGGAGGCGGGATCGTGGGATGCGCTTCTGCGAGGCCCGTCACGTCGAGTACCGGCGCCCAGAACGGGAGGGGAGTCTCCCGCAGTAGGACGGCGACAACCACGACGAGCGCGGCCGCCGGCACCAAGCCGGCGAATCGTCGTGCCCGTGCGAGCGCGTGTGGTGAGTGGGGTAGGTGCCGCATCGACTCTGCGAGCGCACCAGCGGTCGCGCTCGCCCAGATGCTGCACCATGCGCCACAGAACGCGATGATCAGCACGACTTTATGCAGACCCTCATCGAAAAAATCGCTGGCAACCGACACCACGAAGTATCCGGTCGCGATGGCGTACAACCATGGAAGCGACGGCGCGCAGGCCGTGACGAGCACACGCGTGGATCTATTGGGCCAGGAAGCTCCTGCCAGCGCCCACTCTGCCACACCGACGGCAAGCGCCATGACGACGAACATCGGCAAGCAGAGCGCGGTGGTGGCAACGGCGATCTGGACGAAGTCACCCTGCGCACCGATGGCAAACGGGCCTGTAGCCACCAGGAACAACGCGATCACGAAGGTGATCAGTGTGCCGCGTTGCTGCACCGCACGGAGCCAGGTGGGACGTCGATCCAGGACACTGAGCTTCGCCATCGCCCGGGCCACCGCTCGGCCAGCGACCGAGCTGATGGCCATGCATACGCCGCCGAGCACGCCAGCGCCAGCGAGATATAGCACGATGTCTTCCCTACCGTCCCACATTACGAGAATGCACCAGAACAGGGCTGCCACGATCCCGGCCGTTGCCCCCGTACGAAGACCTTCCTTGAGTCCGTCATCCCCGCGATTCCGGATCGTCTCCTTAGCCAGCGCGAGCCGCGTACGCTCATACAGCCGCGTCGCTCGCCGGAGCTCCTGTCGTGCGATCCCCGCTCGGAACATGGCATTTCCCCGCAGCTCTCCCAGCACCCGCAGCGCCCTCGATCGCAGGGCCTTGTCCTGCAAGGCGTCCTTTATCACCGCAACCTGTTCGGCGCCGGCCACGGCGTCAAGCGCCTTCACCGCAGCTGCCTCGACAGCCGGATCATCATCGTGCAAAGCGAGATTCATGCATGTCTCGCGAGCGCTGGGCTCGATGATCCCGAGGACGCCCACTGCGTGTGCGGCGCTGTACCGCATCTCCGAGCGAGCGAGCATGTTGAGCACGATCACCGCGGCTCCGCCGGGTACCGCCACTTCGTAGGCATCGTGCCACGCAGTCACCGCATACTCGGCCGCGACCGCGCTGCGAAACAGCAGGCTTAGCTCCTGCTCGTTGAACTGGATGTACTCGCGAAATGGCGCGACGAGATTCATGAGCTGGTCGCGGCTGAGCAGCGTCGCCTCGCTCACACCTTCGGAGAGTCCTTTGCTGAGCTGGCGAACGACCTCGCGCATGAACCGGATGCGCAGGAACTGCTGATCGCGCGCGAACTGCTCGGGCAACGCCTCACGAGGCGGTCGTGGATCAGCTCGTACCAGGGCTCGGGCTCCGCGTCATATCGGCGCACCAGGCTTGCCGACGCCAGCTGCTCGAGCAAGCCCTGGATCTCGCCGTCAGTCGCGCGCAGACCTGAATGCGAGAGCTGCGAGACCGTCGCCGGGCGCTTGGTGGCATGCGCCGTCGTCATCTCCTGCAGCACGAGCTTGAGGACCAGATGATCGGTGGCATGGACCCGGTCGAACAGCTGGTTCAGATGGCGCCGGAACACACCGGCGGGACCGCCGAGATCGCTGTAGTCCGCGAGCGTCAGCGACGGGCTGGCCGGATTGCGCTGCTCGGCGCGGCGATACACCTCGCTGCACACGATCTGGAGCAGCAGCGGATCGATCACACCGTCCTCCTCGGGGTGGCCGGCGGGCACCTCGGTCAACTCCGCCACGCAGCGGTCGATCAGCTCGGGCGCATAGCGGATCTTACCGGCGACCAGCGGCCGGACGATCGCTGTGCGCGCCCCGAACGGCGTGAGGCCGCGGAGCCGGAACCGGCGATCGATCAAGTTTGACATCCGCGGGTGCGGCCTGGACGGCGCCCAGGAAGCCTCTGACCTCGTCGTTGAGTGGCGGACGATTCGAGGTGTTCTCGAAGTGCTCGCAGACGCGCTGCAGCACCATATGGTCGAGCCGGTCGCCGAGACGCGACAGCGCATCGACGATCGGCTGCTCGGGGAACTCGCACTTGCTCGCGAGCACCTCCGCGAGCGCTCCCGGCGTCCAGGCCGGCCCGCCATCGCGCGCAGGGGTGCTCAGCGACGGACCGAGCACTGGGATGCACCATCCCTGAGACACCGCCTTGACCAGGGCCAGTGGCACGGTCACCGGAACGTGGGCCGCTGCAACGGCCCGGCCGCGGCCCGGCGCAGACACCTCGCGCATCCGTGCAGAGAGGTCGAACAGTGGTTCGATGTCGGGCGCCTCGAACAGCACCGGGATCGAGAACGCAGTCGCCGTCTCCGGACCCTGCTTCTGCCGCAGTCGACGGCGCCCTGCGGTCACCGCAGCGTCGACGCGCCCACTCTGCGCGAGCTCGCCGTAAAACGCAATCGCGAAATCGATCGCGAGGTCGTTCCGGATCGCTTGCTGCATCGCGACGACGGCCCGCACCCCAGCACCGAGCAGCTCCTGTCCGAATCCGGCGAGCCCCTTGACCTCCGCGGCGGAGCCAGCGTGACAGGCATTGAGCACGACCAAGCGCGGCGGATCAGCGTCGACCACGGCGGCGAGCGCAGCGGGAGAGATCTCATGCGTACCGGACGCATCGTCGTTGAGCCGTAGCTTGGGCACGCCGTCGGTGCCGACCACGCCATGACCGATGAAGTGCAGGATCTCGTAGGGACGGCCATCCATCTCGACTTTGCGATCCAGGCGGTCCCGCAGCGAATCGACGGTCACACGATCGGACAGTGAATCGTGCTGCTGCACAGCGATGCCGCGCTCCTCGAATGTACGGCGGATCGCCATCAGCTCGCCATCGATACTGAGTCGCGTGCGCCCGGGGACGACCGTGAGCACCGACAGCGGTCCGCTGCGCGTGGCGATCGGGCGCAGCTTTCGACCAGGATGGCGGACCAGCACGTAATTCCGCACCGCCGCAGCCACCGACTTGCCGTAGTCGTCGATCATGGCTTCCCACGGAAGACGCTCATCGGCCGGGCCCAGCGCGAGCTGCAGTCGCAGCTGGCCCCCCTTGCTGCGCAGCGGCTCCAGCTCGCTACCGATCGCTCCGGTGCGAAGCCGCTCCCACAGCGCATTGCCACCGACCAGGACCTGCGACTCCGAGGCGTTGCCGGCCTCGAGGGCCACCAGCGCCGCCCGGATCGATCCTTCGAACGAGAAGCTTGCCAGCTCCTCGGCGGCCGGCTCCGCCGCGCCATCGATGAAGAGCCGAATCCTTCGGTCGTCCCGACCTTCGCCGGGCTCGATCCGAAAGAGCAGCGTGTGCTCCCCCTCCTTCGACATGCGCGGCACTCGATGCTAGCACACGCCTCGGGCGGTATGCGCAAGCCAAAGTTCCTGTGCCCCCTGGGATCGCCGAACGGCGGCGGCAGCGGCCGGTCCCCCGTACCTCCACATCGATCTTGATCTTGGTCGTCTTCTCGACGTTCCGCGCGCGTTGTATGGCCCGCCACCAAGATGTTCCCGGGTGGCGTCACGGTCGAATCGTAATGCCGCAAGCGCTGCGCTGCGGCTTCCTCAAGGCGCAGGGCGGCGAGGATCTCGAGCGCGTAGGCCATCTGAGCTCCTCCTGCCCCACCTCGTAGCCGGTGGACGCGTCTCGCCACTTGCTGCCGACGTCGCGTAACCGGATCAAGAGCTTCTGACCTGTGGATCTGCTGCCACGCTCACTCAGTTCGAAGCTCGATGGACGCAGTGAGAGACGAGCGCGGAGCTGTCAGCGACCATTCTGGCGAAGCCGTCGGCGGAGCTCCGCTTCCACCTCGGGCGAGAGGGAGCGAAGGTACGCCTCCGGCAGCAGCCGCAGCACCTCAACGGGCAAGGCAAGCGCCTGATGATCGCGATCCAGGCCGGCGAGGCGCTGTTCAGGGGCATAGTGCGAGAGCACCTGCTCGGGGGACAGACCGGCGAGCCGCTGCTCGGCGGGCAGCGTGTCGAGCATCTGTTCCATCAGCTCCTTGTAGCCTTCCATGTCCTGCATGTTCATCGCAGCTTCCTTCGAT
>Ga0308175_100002412_pt1 | contig 12809 bp, 11 predicted proteins | sample PhyCR1_3_FD_203893 | JGI IMG/M metagenome (GOLD analysis project Ga0308175, IMG submission 203893) | Soil microbial communities from UC Gill Tract Community Farm, Albany, California, United States - DLSLS.C.R1 | ecosystem: Environmental > Terrestrial > Soil > Agricultural land | place: USA...
GCGGCAGCGCTGCCGGCGGGAAGCCGGCGGCGTTGGGGCGGCTGGCGCGCGCCGTCGAGCGTCTGAGCGGGCGGGCGCGCGGCCGGCTCGCGATCGAGAACGACGACCGGATGTTCGCCCCGGCCGATCTGTTGCCGGTCTGCGGGCGCCTGGGAATTCCGTTCGTGTATGACGTGCACCATCATCGGTGCAACGGCGACGGCCTCTCCGAGCGCGAGGCGACCACCCGCGCGGTGGCCAGCTGGGGCGACCGCGAGCCCTACTTTCACATCTCCTCGCCGAGGGCCGGGTGGGAGGGTGGCGACCCTCGGCCGCACGCCGACTACATCGATCCGGCCGATGTGCCGAAGGACTGGGTGCGCATGGAGGTGACCGTGGACGTGGAGGCCAAGGCGAAAGAGCGGGCGGTGCTGGCGCTCAAGGCACCGCTTGCGGCCGGCCCGTCGCGGAGGCGGGTCGCGGGCAGATAGCCGGCACGCGGCGACGCGGGGTGCGGCGGCGCACCGGCCGCCAACCGACGCGTGGTACCGCCGCACCAGCCGCCAACCGACGCGTGGCTGCGCCGCACCAGCCGCTCAAACCAACGCGTGTGAGCGCCGACACACCCGATCTTCTGGAACGAACGCATGATTCGACGCGAGGGCAGCTACTCGCCCTCCGTGTAGTCCGCGTCCTGATTCCGGAGAAGATCGTGTGCCACAGCCCACCCGCTGGCGTGCCGTTGCCGCCGCACTGCTGACCGCTGCCGCCGGCACGGGTTGCTCCGACGACGGCAACGACATCACCACGCCTCCGCCACCATCCTCGGACGCGGTCCATATCACATCGGTGTCGGCGAGCGCCAACCCCACCAACGTCCTGGCCGCGAGTGTCGCGGTGGTGGCGGAGCATGCCGACTCGGCACGACTTCTGTTCGCGCCCCCGGGGGCGCCTTCCGATTCGACCCCCGTCGTGAGCCTCACCGGCGGCCAGGCCTCGATTCCGGTGCTCGGACTCCGGAGCGGGGTGTCGTATTCCGGAGTCGTGGAGGCGTTCGGTACCAGCGACCGCGCCCGGTCGGACAGCGTGAGCTTTGCCGCGGGTGCCCTGCCCGAACCGCTGCAGCACGTGACGTTCACGACGACCGGCACGGGAACGACGGGGTACACGCTCGCCGCGCTGGCGCTGGGCGGCGGGTCGGTCTTCGCCATTGCCTTTGATTCGTCGGGCGCCATCCGCTGGTACCGCGGCTTCAGCTTCCCGACGGCGCAAGCCACCGGCGACCTCAAGCAGCAGGCCAACGGCAACTTCACGCTATTCCTGGGCACCACGACGGGGTCGGAGCCGGTGGCGGGAGGCTACGTCGAGTTCGCCCCCACCGGCGACTCGCTGCGAACGATCGCGGCGCCCGATCCGCTGTTCACGGACAACCACGAGCTGACGATCACCGGATCCGGCGCCGACGAGCGGATGCACCTGTTCGGGTACGATCGCCGGGCGACAGACCTCTCGTCGCTGGGTGGCCCGGCGGCGGCCGAGATCGCCGGGCACACGCTCCTGCGTCTCAGGCCCGACGGCACCAGTGAGTTCACCTGGAGCGCATGGGATCACTTCGGCGTCGAGGAATGGATCGAGCCGCCCCCGCCCGATCCCACGAGCATGACCCAGCCGGACTTCGATCATCCCAACGCGGTCTCCCTCGACCTGGACGGCAACTACATCGTGTCCTGGCGCAACCTGGGCGCGGTGATCAAGATCGACGCCCAGTCGGGAGAGGCCATCTGGCGCCTGGGCGGCGCGAACAATGAGTTCACCTTCGTAAACGATCCATTCAACGGTTTCAGCGCCCAGCACTACGCGCGCATCCTGCCCAACGGCCATCTGCTCTTGTACGACAACGGCACGCGACACCAGCCATCGGAAACGAGGGTGGTCGAGTACGCCCTCGACATTCCGATGCGCACCGCTACGCTGGTCTGGGAGTTCCGGCACTCCCCGCCGATCTACACGGCCTACGTCGGCTCGGTGCAACGGCTCGTGGGCGGCAACACCGCGATCGGATACGGCCTCGTGGGCCACGCTACCGAGGTGACGCCGGACGGCAGCGTAGTCTGGGAGGCGGACCTGCAGGTGGACGGCGCGCCGATACTGGTTTACCGGCTCACCCGGATCGCGTCGCTGTATCGGTTCCAGGACCCGTGAGCCAGCCCAGCAAGTGACTCGGGATCAGGCGACGGGCGGAGGTGAGTGATGCTCGATCGATAGCGGGTGGCGAAAGACATTATGCGGGTCCCACCGCGTCTTGACCCGCTGGAGGCGGGGATAGTTGGCCTGGTAGTACAGGGTAGACCAGGGCACGCCTGAAGTGTTCCAGGCCGGGTCCGCGACGTCGGTGTCAGGATGGTTGATGAAGGTACCCTCGTAGTGCTCGCCCGGGACCGGGACGCCGCCCGTGTCGGCGAATAGCGCCCGATAGAACTCGCGAACCCATGCCAGGTTGGCCGCCTCGTCCCGGGGGTCGAGCCAGCCCGTGGTACAGGCGAGGTCGAGAATGGCGCCGCGTTGCGCCGAGGCGGTCGCGTCCCGAGCGACGGTGTTGATGCGCCCGCCGTAGGTGGCGAGCCCGAGCATGCCGCCCATGATGCCATGACCGCGGGTCAGGTGCTCGTAGACCACACGGATCTGGTCATCGCTGAGCCTCCGTTTGAGCAGCGCATCCTTCACCTTGACGCTCACCCCTCCGGGCGGGGCCGAGAACAGGTCGGGCAATGGGTTGAGCGCGAACTCGAGCCACCCCATACGCTCGAGCTCCATTCCGCTCGGCGGCCTCACGCCATCGCTCAGGGCGGCCACGTGCTCCATCAGCTGGCGCTCCGCCTCCGTTCCCGCCGTGCTCACACCGCGGATCATGATTTTCCCGAATTCCCGCCGGTGGATCTCCAACAGCGTCCACAGTGACGCAAACCGTGACTCCGGGCCGCTCTCCAGCTCACACCACGTGCCATGGTTGCGAAGCAGCCGCGCGAATGAGGTCTGGTCGAGGTCTCCCCAGCTCCACTCCGCTCGCAGGGTCGTGATCGACGCCGGCGCGTGAGGCAACAGGCTCGCCGGCTCCGCAGCGGCCTCTCCCGGCGACCGGAACCAGTACCGCGTGACGACGCCGAAGTTGCCGCCTCCGCCACCGGTATGGGCCCACCAGAGATCGCGATTGGGATCGGTCGACTCCCGGGTGGCAATGACGCTGCCCGCTCTGCGGGCCGCGTCCACGGTGACGACCTCGACGGCATGGAGGTAATCCGCCGCCAGCCCCAGCTCCCGGCAGAGGAAGCCGAAGGCCCCGCCGGCCACGTGTCCGCCCATACCGATCGCCGGATACTCACCCAACGGAATCACGGTTCCCCAGTTCTGGTAGAGGGCTTGGAACGTCTCACCGACCGTGGCCCCCGCCTCCACGGTTACCGCGCGGAGCCGCGGGTCGGCGTAGACCCGGTTCATGGAGGACACGTCGAGGATCACGCGCACCCCAGGATCGGACACGAAATTCTCGAGACAGTGACCGCCGCTGGTTACCACAAGCCGGCGGTTCCCGTGCAGAGCATCCTGTACCGCGGCGACTACATCCTCGGTCGAGCCGGCCAGCCGGACGTAGTCAGGGGTAGCGCTGAAGCGCCGGTTGAACCGCTTCTCGAGCACCTCGCGGTAGCGAGGGTCGTCGGGGCCGAGCTTCGGTGGCATGGGCGCGTGGCGGGTCGAGGGATGGATCGACATCGTATCCTTGATTGATGATGGCGGAGGCTGTACACACCAGTCCGGCCGATCCGGCTCCCACGATGATGGCGTCGGACGACACGGCCAGTCCGGCTACCACGCTTCGCCCGGCCGCCACTCGGCTGACATCGCATCGCTCAGGCACAGCGCCGGTGTCAGCGGCAGGCGATGAATCATGATCGACTCATCGGTCGTGTCGATCAGGCTCGAGCCGCGGCGGATGGACAGCGGCCCGGTCCAGGTTTCCCACCCCAGACGCGCATAGAGGAGCTGTCCGTCGTCCGACGGGCAGAGCGCGGCGAGCTCGAATCCTTCCACCTCACGGAGCAGCCGACGGAGTACCGCAGACGCCAGGCCCTGCCGCTGCCGCGTGGGATCGGTCGCGACGGCCTCGACGTACGCCGTGCGGAGCGGAGCCCGGCCGCCCGGCGCCAACCAGCGAGTGATCCAGAGCGCGTGGCTCACGACGATTGTGTCAGCCGTCGCCAGCACATGGACAGGATCGACGAAGCTCCGGAAAATTCCGCGCAGGTCTTCGCCGTAGGCGCGATCGCACAGCCCGAAGATCTGGTCGAGCATCTCCGGTGAGAGCGCGCTCGAGGGGATAACCTGAAGGTCCAGAAGGCACCTGCGGCTCGTCCGGGGATGGCGGGCGACCGAGAGCGGCCCGCCGCAAGGCATCGAGGCGCAACCTGTCGTGGCTGCCCGACGTAAGTGAAAGTATGCCGTCCGGCCCGGCCAGGTGACAACCGCGATGGCGACGCGCCCGACCACAATCTACATTGACCTTTTTCCTACATTGATGTGCTTCACCCGGATGGACCCATGTCCTTTACAGTCACCCGCCGGGCCCACGCATGGCGGTAGCGCTCGACCAGGTCCGCGCGGCGATCGACGCGCGCTACGGCGGCTGACCGGTGCGCGTCGCACGCCGTACCGTCCTGAGGCTCGGGCTCGCCGCCGGCATCGCGAGCCTTATCGCCCGCACGTCCGCGGCGCAGGGCATGCTGAGCGAGCACGCGGTGACCGCGCAGACGGTCGCCGGCACGACCATCACGGTCGAGTACTATCGTCCGGCGGCCCGCGGGCGCGACTCGCTGTTCGGCAAGGTGGTGACCTGGGGCGAGCACTGGACCCCCGGCGCCAACTGGGCCACCACCATCGAGGTCGACCACGACGTGCGGCTCGACGGGGCGTTGCTGCCCAAGGGCAAGTACGCTCTCTGGAGCGTGGTACAACCCGACCGCTGGACGGTCGAGCTCCACCGCCAGTGGCACAAGTTCCACGTCCCGCCACCCTCCGACACCAGCGACATCCAGCTCCGGGTGCCGGCTCGACCCGAGACGGCTCCCTTTACCGAGGTGCTCACCTTCGACTTTCCGGTGGTCCGGCCGGCGGCGACGACGCTGCGGTTCCGGTGGGGCACGGTGGCGGTGTCGCTCGAGGTTGCCGTGATCGCGCCGAAGCTCGGCCTGCTCGGCTCCCCGGCTGCCGGCGTCCCATACCTCGGCCGCTACGACGTCCAGGTGCTGGGCAACGATTCGACGACTCGCCGCCGCCTTCAGATAGACGTCCTGGCCGCGGGCGACACCCTCCGGTGGCATGATGCCGACGGCCCCGAGGCCGAGCGGCGGGATTTCCTGCTGAGCCCCGCCGGCAAGAATCAGTTCACTCCGGCGCGGCGCGCGCCCGACGGGCAGTACTGGCCGGACTCGGGGAGCGTCATCACGTTCACGATGGAAGGCGGGCGCGCGAGGTCGTTCGAGGTGCAGCAGCGGGACGGCGGCGCCGGGTCTCGCGGAAGCCGGGTGCGCTAGCGGGAGCGCCAGCCCGTCCCACCCCCCGCAGCGGGCGTTCGACCTAGCCAGCGGCCGGCAGCGTCACGCGGAACTCGGTCCGTCCAGGCTGGGAGTCCAGCTCGATCGAGCCGTCGTTCCGATCCAACAGGCGGCGTACGATATCCAGGCCCAGTCCGGTTCCCTTGCCGACCGGCTTGGTGGTGAAGAAGGGATCAAAGATCCGGCCTCTCACGTCGGCGGGGATCCCGGGGCCGTCGTCGGTCACCCGCACCACGACGCTGGGCCCTTCGGCCCGCGCGGCCACCGTCACCCGGCCCCCGTCCGCTATCGCATCGAGCGCATTGTCCACCAGGTTGGCCCACACCTGATTCAGCTCGCCGCCGAAGCCGAGCACACGCGGCAGGTCGCGCGGCACATCGACCGTGAGCGAGGCGGACTTGGTCCGCGCCTTCGCGGCCATCACGGCCAGGGTGTCGCCCAGTCCTTTGGCGAGATCCACCGGCTCGGGCGACGAGGCCCGATCCATGTAGGTGAACCCTTTCACGGCCGTCACGAGCTCATGCACCCGGGCGGCCGCCCGCTCGATGTCCCGCGCGAGGCCCCGGACGGCGCAGCCGGCCGCGACCCAGCGGAGCGCCACCCGAAGCTGGTCACCGGTGGCGGCCGCGGCGAGCTCGTCGAGCATGGCCTTGGTAACGTCGGTGTCGGCGAGCGATGCCGCGAGCGCGTCGTCGGCGTCGTGGTCCGTGAGCCAGTCGGCAAGCGCCTCCTCCCGGTCCGACCGCTCGAGCGGTGACAGCACGCGGGTGGGCGGCCGGGCCCCGCAGACGGAACGCACACGGTCCACCAGCGCGAGCGCCCGGGCATCGAGGGCAGCCGCGCCGTACGCACGCGAGGCTTCCTCGGACTCGACCAGGGCCTGCGCCACGAGCTGGGCGCTCCGCGCCGCCGCCGAGGCCGGGTTGTTGAGCTCGTGGGCCAGCCCGGCCGCCAGCTTGCCGAGGGACGCCATCTTCTCGACCTGCAGGTCGCTGACTTTGAACGCACGGGCCCGGTCCACCATCGCGTGCACCAGCGCGGCGGTAACATGCGGGCATTCGACCGGCAGCGCCGGCAGGTGTTCGACCGGCACACTCACCAGCTCCGACAGCTCTTGAACGACCGAGTTGCCGGGGGCGGCGGTCATGCGCGAGTAGGGAAGCTGCCCGGTGGCATCCCCATCCCGCCATTCCATCACCTTCCGCGTGGTGCCGCCCTGCTCCATGAAGTGGGCTACATACCCCTTGAGCACGAGGTAGAGGGCGTCAACCGGCTGGCCCTTTCGCGCCACCAGCGTGCCGGCCTCGACCCGCTCGTACGCGCCATGCGCGAGCAGCCATTCGAGCTCCGCACGCGGGGCCTTGCCGACCGTGCGATGGGCGGCGAGGCGGTCCAGGAGGTCGTCCGGGATCTGCGCGCGGGTCACCGTCTCAGACCGATTGCAGGTACTGGTGGATCATGCCGACCGTGGCCGACCCTTCGCCGACCGCCGCCGCCACCCGCTTGCCCGAGCCGCGCCGGGCGTCGCCGGCGCAGAAGATGCCCGGGACGCTGGTCTCATACAGGTAGGGATCACGGGCGACGGTCCAGCCGGCGGGGCGGCGGCTGTCCGCCATCACGTCACGCCCGGTGAGCACGAACCCCTGCGCGTCGCGCATGACGAGATCGCCGCACAGCTCGGTGCGCGGGGCGGTGCCGATGAAGATGAACATGGCGGCCGCCGCCAGATCCCGCTCGACGCCGGTCACACGGTCCGCTACCCGCACCGCCTCGAGCCGACCACTCCCCCGCGCGGCCACGACGCCGGTGTTGACCAGGACCTCGACATTGGGCGTGTCGCGGATGCGGTCCACCAGGTAGCTCGACATGCCGGCGGTGATGTCGGGCCCTCGTATGAGCATCGTCACCTTGCGCGCATAGCGCGAGAAGAACATCGCTCCCTGCCCCGCGGAATTGGCTCCGCCGACCACGATGACCTCGGCGCCTCGGTACGTCGCCGCCTCGCTCAGCGCCGCGCCGTAGTACACGCCCGCGCCCAGGAGCGGCTCGATACCTTCGCCCGGAAGACGCCGCACCTCCATTCCCGGCGCGATGAGGAGCGCGTACGAGGCCAGCTCCGATCCGTCGGAGAGGATCACCTTCCGGTAGGGGTCCTCGCGGCGGATCTCGACCGCTTCCTGCGCCGTGATGATCTCCGCGCCGAACCGGCGAGCCTGGCTAGCCGCCCGGCGCGCGAGATCGGCGCCGGTGATGCCGCCGGGAAAGCCGAGGTAGTTCTCGATCTTCGAGCTGGTGCCGGCCTGGCCGCCGGGCGCGCTGCACTCGACCAGGATGGTGCGCAGCCCCTCGGACGCCCCGTACACCGCCGCGGCGAGCCCTGCCGGCCCGCCCCCCACCACGACCAGGTCGTAGAACGGCTTCTGCGCCCTGGTCTGGAGCCCCACCCTTTCGGCCAGCTGGCGATTGGTGGGCTGGACCAGGGTAGCGCCGTCGGGGAAGAACACCACCGGCAGCCGGGCAATCCCGCCGCTGGCTCCCGAGAGCAGCTCGCGCACGGTGGCCTCGTCGTCCATGTCGAGCCACTGGTAGGGTATCTGGTTCGAGGCCAGAAAATCCTTGACCGCGTAGCTGGCCGGAGAGAACACCGTTCCCGCCACGCGAATCCCTTCGAACGCCGGCCGCGCCCGAGCGAACCACTCCGAAAGCAGGTCCTCGAGCACCGGGTAGAGCCGCACGGTGGGCGGTTCCCACGGCTTGAGCAGGTAGTGGTCGAGGCCGACCTCGTTGATGGCCGTGATGGCAGTTTCGGTGTCGGCGTACGCGGTGAGCAGGACCCGCCTGGCTTCCGGGTAGAGCTTGATGGCCTCGAGCAGGAATTGGGTGCCGCTCATCTGCGGCATGCGCTCATCGACCAGGAACAACGCGATCTGAGCGCCGCGCTCGAAGAGCTGACGCACGGCTTCGAGCGCCTCGGCGCCGGAGGCCGCCTTGACCACGCGGTAGTCGGCCCGAAAGTGGTGCCGGAGGTCGCGCTCGATGGCGTTCAGGACCTCGGGGTCGTCGTCGACGGTCAGCAGGACGGGCTTGGTCATTGTTCGACATGATAGGTAGACACCGCGCGGCTCGCCAGCACCGGCACGGGAAGCCCGGACGTGAGCGGACGGCCGGTGTCGTCTGTTCCGGCGCCACGGCCGCTGTCAGCCGCTACCAGTCCGTCGGCCGGTAGTCCTTCAGGAACTTCCCCCACATGTGTACCCCGGTGTTGACGCCGTCAACGATCGGATCCACGATCCGCGCGGCCCCGTCCACGATGTCGAGCGGGGGGTGGAAGCGGTGCTCCGCGGTCTTCCGGGCGGCGACCTCGAGCGGGTCCTCGTCGGTCACCCAGCCGGTGTCTACCGCGTTCATGTGGATGCCGTCCTGCTGGTAGTCGGCCGCGGCGGTGCGGGTCATCATGTTGAGCGCGGCCTTGGCCATATTGGTGTGGGGGTGACGGGTCGTCTTGAAGTTGCGGTAGAACTGCCCCTCCATGGCCGACACGTTCACGATGTGCTTGGCCTGCCCGGGCGAGCGCAGCATGAGCGGCTTGAGCCGCGCGTTGAGGATGAAGGGTGCCACGGCGTTCACCAGGTGGACCTCGAGCAGCTCGACCGAGGGAACGTCGGCCATGAGCATGCGCCAGGAGTTCCGCTCGCGGAGATCGACCTGCTGGCCGTCCTGGTCCAGCCTGCCGTCGGGGAACAGGCGGGCCGCGACATCGTGCTCGCCCGGCAGGAGGGCCACCTGGGACAGCTCCGCGGCGCTGGTGATGCCCGCCAGACTGGGAAGCCGGCGGTCGAACGCGGCAGGGCTTACCGGCGCATGGCTCTCGGGCTCCGGATGCTCGCCCCGCCAGCTCTCGTAGTGGCCCAGCAGCGCGCGGGCAGGGGCTGGAAGCGCGCCTGCCGCGGCCCGCTCCGCCGCCATCATGTGGGCGTAGAAGGCGGGCGGGCGCCGGACCGTCTGACAGGCGTTGTTCACGATGAAGTCGAGCCGCCGCCGGGTGGCCACCAGCTCATGGGCGAACGCCTCGACGCTCGGCGTGTGGCGCAGGTCGAGGCCGAAGATCTCGAGCCGGTCCGCCCAGTCGCCGAAGTCGGGCTCACGCGCGTAGCGGGCGGCGGAATCTCGGGGAAACCGGGTGGTGACCACCAGATGGGCACCCGATCGGAGCAGCTTGAGGCCCGCCTGATAGCCGATCTTGACCCGGCCGCCCGTGAGCAGCGCCACCGTGCCGCGCAGGTCGGCCAGCTCGGTGCGCTTGGCGAAATTGAAGGCCGCACACGGGGGGCAGAGCTGATCGTAGAAGTGGTGCAGCGTGGTAAACGACGCTTTGCAGACGTAGCAGTGCTGCCGCTCGCGCGGCTCACGGGCCGCGGCGGGATCGTGCACGTCCTCCGGCGCGAACGCGTCGGGCGCGACCGGCGGGAAGATGTTCGGGCTGGTGAACACCGGCTGTCGCCGCAGGGTGCGGATGCCGGTGGAGTTCCGAGCCGATTCCTCGCGCTCCACCCGTTCGGCTTTCCGCCGCCGAGCGGTGGCGCGGACCAGCTGGCGCCGGCTTACGGCGTCGGGGCTGTAGACGTGCCCCGCGGCCTGGAGCAGGCGGTGCCGGTCTTCGGCCGGGATGTGGGCCAGCAGAGTCCGATCGGCCACGACCCGCTCGAGCACGGCGACGGCGGCGCGGAGCTCGGCGAGGAATACGGGATCGCCGGTCATCGCGTCAGCAGCCGGGCCGGGGCTCGTCGCCCCGGGGTTCGGCGTCGGGGAATTCACGACGGGTGCTCCGGAATGGAGGAGGATGTGGGAATATATATGGCGAGCTAGGGCCTCTCGCGGACCGCCACCGCCCGGATGTCGAACACCAGCCGGTCCGCCACCTTCACGGTCCCGCCCGGGCCGCCGCTGTAGGGCTTGATGCCGAAGTCGGTCTGCCGGATCCAGAAGTGGGTGCTGGCCCTGAGCGTGTCGAGGCCGACCTGGACCACCACATCCACCGGCAGCTCCCGCGTCTGGCCCACGAGCGTCAATGCCGTCAGCAGGTGAAAGCCGTCCTTGGTGGGCGCAACCTGGCGCGACACCAGGCTGATCTCGTGATGCTCCGACGTGTGCAGCACGTCCGAGCGCATGGCGGCGGTCACCTTTCGGATCTCGGCGGTGTCGGGCGGGGTGAGCACCTCCAGGCTGTCGGCCACGACCGTGATTCGGACCCGCGTGTTGGACGGCGCCTTCGGGTAGTAGACTACCTCGCCCTCGAAGGTGCGCGCCTGCACCAGGTGGGTATGTCCGGCGAACCCGAACAACCCTGCCTTACCGGTCTTCACCATCAGCCGGCTGCCGGGGGCTACCCGGTAGACGACCGAGTCCAGCTCCTTGACGCGGGGGTCGACCGAACCCGAGGTGAGAATGCCGGCGGAATCGGACGCCGCCAGCGTCGGCTCATCGGACGGTTGCGGTCGAAACGGATCGGGTTGCTGGGCCTGGAGGGGCCCGGCCGCGAGCAGCAAGACGAGAAGCGCGGTGGCGGAGAGGTGTTCCATGGATCGTATGCCCTCTCGATATGAGAATCGGACCACCATCAGGAACGTCCAACGGACGGCGGCCGTGACCTTGCCTGCTCCGCTAGGTTTCTCCATCACCGGGGCCGGCGCGCCCCGTCCCCTGCAGAGGAGAACTCGATGGGCAGCACCTGGGAAGAAGATATCCGGGCGTGCGAGGAGCAGAATCGCGTCGCCTTTCTCACCGCGGACGTGGCGGTACTGGACCGCCTCTGGACCGAGGACTTCGCCGTAAATTCACCGATCAACGTCATCAATGACAAGCAGAAGACGCTGGCGCTGCTCCAGGGCGGCCGGATACGTCACCTGTCGCTTGCGGCGGAGATCGAGCACATGAGCCGGCACCACGACGTGGTGGTGGTGATGGGAAGCGACCGGGTGACGGATCCGCCTGACGGCGTCGTCACCCACCGCCGGTTCACCAATCTGTGGCGACGCGAGGGAGAGCAGTGGCGCTGCTTTGCGCGCCATGCGAACGTGGTGCGGCGGGAACCCCCGGGCTGACCTCATCCCGGGCGAAGCGGCTGGACCGTGTTCGTGGTCTCTGGAGCGCGGCGAGGTCGGGGGCCTGACGGCGAGGCCGCCGGGCACCGGCCACTCGGGGATAGCCTGAGGGCGACAACACCGGCGCGGCGACGGTATTTTCAGCCTCCATCCAGAGTGAGGCTCAAGTCAGCGTGGCTACCATCCTGCTGGTCGACGACGACCCGTTGGTCCGCCGGGCGCTGACACTGGCGCTCGAGCGGATCGGACACGTGGTCGTACCCGCCGAGAACGGTCTCGAGGGCGCTCGCCGCGCCCGCGAAGGCGGCCTCGATCTCGCCATCGTGGACATCCACATGCCGGACATGGACGGTCTCGAGCTGCTGGCGCAGCTCCGAGCGACGTGCGCCGCCCTGCCTGTCATCATGATGTCCGGGGGCGATCAGACCAGAGACCTTGCGCTGCTCGGGGATGCCAAGCTGCTCGGTGCCAGCGCCGCGTTGGCGAAGCCGTTTTCGCTGGACGAGCTCTACACGCTGGTTGCCACGGTGCTGGCGTCCCGGGTTCCTCGCACCGGCTAACCGAGGCGGAGACCGGGCCCGAGAAAGCCATGCATATCGTCGAAGGTGGCCTGGACGACTCTCGGGTCGTCGCGCTGCTCCACACCCACGTGACCCGGGCGCGGGCGGAGACCGCGCGCGGAAGCGCACACGCGCTCGATCTCTCGGCCCTCCGAACGCCCGAGATCGCGTTCTGGACGGCGTGGGAAGGCGAGGAGGTCATCGGGGTGGGGGCCCTCAAACAGCTGAGCGCCGAGCACGGCGAAATCAAGTCGATGCACACGGCGGAGGCGGCCCGTGGGCGGGGCGTCGGATCGGCGCTGCTGCGCCACATCATGGCCGCGGCACGGGCCCGCGGGATGTCGCGCCTCAGCCTCGAGACCGGATCGTGGGCCTACTTCATACCGGCGCGGGCGCTGTACGCGCGACATGGATTCGTGGAGTGTGCTCCGTTCGGGGAGTACCGGGAGGATCCCAATAGCGTGTTCATGACCCTGCAGTTGGGGTAGCTATCAAGCCCACGGCCAGGCCAGAATGGCCAGTCACAAGCCGCACTCCCCGGCGTCTTCTCTCCTGATACTTGA
>Ga0308175_100002413_pt1 | contig 12808 bp, 13 predicted proteins | sample PhyCR1_3_FD_203893 | JGI IMG/M metagenome (GOLD analysis project Ga0308175, IMG submission 203893) | Soil microbial communities from UC Gill Tract Community Farm, Albany, California, United States - DLSLS.C.R1 | ecosystem: Environmental > Terrestrial > Soil > Agricultural land | place: USA...
AAAAGACTGTCGGAATTTAAACAGGTGGGTGTTTTCCTGGTCGGTTTCGGAATAGTGATGCCATTGATAGGTGCGTTTTTCGGGCTCCTGTTAGGTCATTACTATCTGGGATATTCGGTAGGCGGTGTCACGCTGGTGACCGTGCTCGCGGCAAGCTGCTCCTATATCGCGGTGCCGCCAGCGATGCGGCTTGCGATACCCGAGGCTAATCCATCCTTCTATCTGACATTGTCACTCGGATGTACTTTTCCTTTCAATGTGGTGATCGGTATCCCTACCTATTACGCGGCTGCCCAGTATCTGGCGGGACAGTGATAAGAACCGGGCGCTGCTGGTTATTCAGTGGATGATATTAGCTTACTGAATCTTTCGGATACGCGCGCCGGTTCGAAAGATTCTGATTCCTACTACACGCAGTATTTTTGAGAGGGAAGCCATGATTATGAGACAGGACACTTTACTAGCAATGAAACGGATTGAAATTGTCATTGACGAAGAGGCGCTGGGGGATTTGCTCGGGTTATGCCGTACGGCCGGCGTGCGGGGCTACACGTTCATGAAGCATGCTGGCGGCCTGGGATCACGTGGAGAGCGGCATCCCGACGATTACGGCCTGGATGAAAAAAACGCCGTAGTGATTCTGGCATGCGAGGAGAAGCAGGCGGAGAGAGTTATTGAGGCGCTTCGTCCCCGATTAAAAGGCTTTGGCGGAATGTGCCTGGTTTCCGATTGTGAATGGGTAATAGGGCCGGCAGTCTCGTACTGACCGTACTCCACTTATCCCAAGCTTCCGCGGGTGAGCAGGCACGTCATACACGCATTGATATTCTGGTTTGCTGATTTTACCTGCATGCCGGCTTATCCGGGGAGCTGATCGTATGCCAACGATGGAACCGGTGCGCCTTCCCGTCACTGGTTGGAATGTGACGAATAGTAGATGAATGGGAGGCGGGATCGGGTTTAGGTGTTTCATTCATATTTATTTAAACCTGGATAATACGAGCGTACAAATGGCAAGACCTGCGACGGGACGAGAATTTGTAGAGACCGCTAAGGAGAGAATTGCATCGGCGAAAACAGTTGACGCCTTGCGCGCCGCTCAGGCATTACTGCTTCCGTTGGAGTTTGGGCTATCACTGGAACAGACCGCCATAGTCATCGGGCTATCGAAAAGCCGCACCGGTAAATTACGCACCCGGTTCCAGCGCATCGAAATCGGCGCTGAACAGGTAAAAACAAAAAAAGGACTTCGGAATCACGCCCGCATGAGCCTTGACGAGGAGGTGACGTTTCTTGCGCCTTTCGTGAGTGAAGCACGGGATACCGGCGTCCTTCCTATACCCCAGTTAAAAGCGGAGCTTGAACGCCGGGTGGGAAGACAGGTGTCAACATCAACCGTTTATCAATTGCTGCGGCGCCACGGATTGTCGAAACTCGCTCAGCATCCGAAAACGGATGCGATGGTGATGCAAGCGTGGGAAAGAATGAATCAGAAGAAATAATTCAAGTCAGAAATAATAGATAAGGTTCGGAGGCGGCCTGCAAGAGAGCCTTATCGCGGCCCACAGGAATTTTCACCCCGACCATCAGAACACGGGTAGCTATCAGTATCAGAGGTACTCGCAGCGACCGCTATCAAGTACCGTAATTTCATCCGAGGCAGTGATAGTCGTACCACTGCCTCCTTTCTCCTTCTTCCCCTTTCTTTTTCCTTTTTCCTTCCCTCTTGTCCATTTCCTGCTTTTGAGGAGGAAAGAATACTGAGGATGTCATGGTCGCTTTTCGCCATGAAGCCCCTATCGCGCCAATTCCACTTCTCGCTCAGGCGCCGCCACATACTTATAAACCTGATCCAGTTAACGCGCTATCTAAATAAAATAGCTTATCGAGGTGTTTAACCATTATTTCAGTGTGCCATCAAACTTAACACAAAATTGACATTCGTCATGATATGTCAAGGAGGCGACTCCGTACCCAATATTGTATTTCATGCTGAGAACGCGCCTATTTTATTGTTTTACAAAGAATATTATTGGAGAATAATTTATTGCTCCAGAACCTGGAAAAGCAAATGTGAAGAACTCCATATCTACTTCACAAATTCTTGACATTTACTACACATATTCTTCACATGTTGAGTGGTATGTTAGCGCCGTCTTTAAAGAGCTGCAGATAACCGATAAATAAATCCACCTCCTTGGCGGACGATAGCCCCATCTGATGCATGGGCTTCGTCTTACACGGCAGAGGACGAGCTTTTAAAGGAGCAGGAATCACTTTCGGTTGATCCGCTTTCCTGGAGTGCGGCGAAAGCAAGCAAATGGCGAAAGCGTTACCGGGAGCATTTATCGCGCCGGGATTCTCCATAAATCTTGTTTAACAAATCTAAAAGGAAGATAGGTATGAGTTCATATACTTCAGATAAGTCGCTTCCCGCGGGGGAGCACGTACCCGGCGGAACAGCAGGAACAGTTGTCGCTCCCGGGTCCGCCGGGTTCCAGGCAAAGTATTTTGCCCGCGACTTGCAGGCAGGGATCATATGCGGAGCTATGGCAATCCCTCTGTCCACCGGCATTGCGATGATGTCGGAATACCCGATCAAGGTGGCGCTGGCAACGGTGGTCTTTGCCTGTTTCATCGGATGGGTAAATGCCTTCTTCCGACCCGGCAACTATATCGGCGTACCTGGGGTAGCGGCGGGCCTGGCTCCGGCGTTGGCATTGGGGGTACACAGCTTTGGCATTGAAAACATGGCGTTTGTCATCTTCCTGACGGCCGCCATGCAGGCAGTGGTGTGGAAGTACAATTGGCAACGGTACATCTTGCTGGCGGTTCCGGCGTATCTTGTGGAGGGGTTGCTGGCCGGGGTCGGTTTAAAGATAGCGCTCAAGTTTTTGACCTTCACTTATGAATTACCGGCAGGCCAGGAGGCCGCTGACGTATTCTGGAACGGCGCCCGCATACAGATGATTCTGATATCGCTGGCTGGATTTGCCATGTTCGTGTATCTGTTTTCCAAATTCAAGGATACAAAGCCGGCGATTCCTTACTTTCTATTGATCGGAGCGAGCATCGTTTTGGCGCAGTTCGTATCCGTCCCCATGCTGCATGTGGATGATGTGGAGCTTAAGCTGGCCCTGCCGATACCCCATGTAGAAGACGCGATGACCTGGGTGTACCTGATCGGATTCTGCGCCATGCTTGCAACCATCGATGTGATAGAGCAAGTGATGAGCAATGCCGCCATCGAAAAAATAGATCCCCTGGGTCGCAAATGCAACACCAACAATAGCTTGTTCTCAATCTGGATAGCCAACATGGGTTCGAGCTTCTTCGGCGGCATGACCAATCTCGACGGTCTGGCGAAAAGCACCACCAACAAGCTTGCCGGCGCCTACACGAAGTTCTCCAATCTTGTGGTTGGGTTTGTCATTCTTTTCTTCGTAATCAACTCGCACTATCTGGAGTATCTGCCGAAATTCTCGCTGGCCGCGATCATGATTTTCTCAGGCTGGAAAATGATCATGGGCTTATGGCATGTCGCCCACTATGGGCAATATGCATTGATCCTCGCCACGCTTACGGGCCTGCTGGTCTTTAAAATAGGTATCTTCGAAGGCATGATCGTTGCCCTCGCGGTGCATGGGCTGGTCAATTACCTCGTTTTCCACCAAGCTGGCAAGATTCCGGGCAACATCATCATTAAAAAGTATTTCGAGAAATTCTCCGGCGGGGGGGTCGACTAAGCAGGTCATCCAGGGAAGGGCGAATACCGGCTATTCGCCCTTTACCGGACCAACTACTTAAATAGGAGTCAATATGTACAAGAAAGTTATGGTGGCGATCGGCAACGACGAAACATCTTCGTTCGCCCTGCAGGAGGCCCTGAATATTGTTTCCAGGGATGGCGCCAAGCTGTGCATCGTCCATGCCATGGCCGAAGCCAAAGATGGCGAAACCAAAAAAAATGAGCAGGGGGCGGATCTGCTGGCGCGGGCCACGTCAGCCGCGAGGGGCGTAGCGGAGGTGGAAACCCGTTTGCTTGGCGCCGTGGAAGAGTACGGCTTGAACAGCATCGCGGAAGTTATCGCTGGCGCCGCAGCCGAATGGAAAGCCGATTTGCTCGTGGTAGGAACAAAAGGCCGTCGTGGCCTCGAACGCCTGGTTATCGGTTCCGTGGCAGAAAAACTGGTACGCACTGTTGAAATTTCCATTCTGCTGGTTCGCCCACATTAGCTTTACCACTTAAAAAAATTTACCGATAGTGTGAAGAAAGTGTGTGGTTAATGTAAAGAACTTGTGAAGTTGTCAAAAATATGTATAATAAATCTAAAGTATTTGTGAAGTATTGTAACGGCAGGGTATTACCTTGGACACCGGCTCACGTGAAATTTGATGTATTTATTTAAACCGATTCTATTCACGGGTTTCACGGGTGCTGTACAGGCCCTGGTTTTTGTGATCTCGCTTTTTGTATCTCCGGTTTTTGCACAGGAGCGTGCAGCGAAGGCATCTCCAAAAATTGATGTGGCGTGCATACAAGATGCAATTGAGACCAGGGATACCGCCCTGGCGAACATGGTCAATGATTGGTCGTCCTCTGCAGGAAATGCTCTGCAAGCGCGGCGCGAAGCATTGAAGGATAGCTGGAGCATCGTCGATTACAAAAAACGGCGCTTTGTGCAACGGACCGCTTGGAGTGAATACCGCAAGCTTCTACGTGGTACGAATGCCGCGAAAGTAAAAGAGCGAACTCGTACGTGGAAGAAATTTGAGCAGGACCGCAGGCAATGTGAAGGAGCTTATTCCCCGGAGATGATAACGGGCAGCACTTACGACGCAAATCTTTAGCGATAGGAGTAAAGGCTCAATGAGACGATATGAAATGCGGGGCAATAGAAATTCACTGCCCGAAGCCCAAAAAGCCCGGGACTCACCCATTTAAAAAGAAAAATGGGAGATGCGCGGAAACCCTTAGCCACCTCAAGCGAGACGTGCAATTTATCGGGGTTACCCGGTAATGAAAGTGGTAATGAAAGGCGCAATTTCCCAATGTCGTATAGCAAGTGATTGACTTTATTTTTATTAGCTATCGGTAGTGCGTACAGCGATCCAAATTTCTTTAACCCTTTTATATTGGTAAAAAATCATGCTAAACAAATCCGCCCATACATTTCTTTATTTTGCATACGGCGCAAATATGTTCTCCCGCAGGATCAAGGAAAGCATCGCGCCTTCCGCCACCGCGATTGATATCGGCTACGTGGAAGGACGCAGATTCAGCTTTGGTAAAGTGAGCCGCGATGGCTCGGGCAAGTGCGACATCGAAGCAACTAACAACCCGAAGGATCGCGCCTACGGGGTGCTCTACCGTATAGGCGTCAAGGAAAAATCCAATCTTGGCAAAGCGGAAGGACTGGGAATAGGATATAGCGAAGCAAATATCCAGGTCGTCACCCCTACGGGTACGCATACCGCGGTAACCTACGTTGCGAGCTACAAGGAGGCGGTACTTCGGCCTTACCAATGGTACAAGGCCCTGGTTGTTGCAGGAGCCGTGGAACATGGCTTGCCGGTGGAATACTGCGAGTGGCTGCGGACATTCGAGGCGCAAGCCGACGCGAATGTCGATCGCCGTGCCGAGAGGGAAGCGCAATTATTCGGTAGTCTTTCGTTGCACCGTTTCCAGGCTGACGTGAATGTGCGTCAGGCGGCCGTTAACGAAGTGTAAGAGAGAAGTAGTCACGTATTGTGCAAGACCAGAATCAGTAGACGAGCCGATAACTTCTTCGGGGTTTCTCAACCGAGAAGCTAGGTTGGCGGCATTGCAGTGTAAGCCGCCACCAGTTTGCGATAGAAATCGAGGCGTCGCCTGCTGATTCTTCCCTCCTCCATCGCCTGGATCAGCGCACAGCCAGGCTCATGCATGTGCCTGCAGTCAGAGAATCTGCACCGTTCGATATAAGGACGGAATTCTTTAAACCCCCACGCCAGTTCCTCGCGATTGAGTTGGTGCAGGCCAAATTCCTGCAGACCGGGAGAATCGATGATGCTGCTATGCTCGTCGAGTTCGTACAGCCGGGCATGTGTAGTGGTATGCCGTCCAGTATCAAGCGCGACGGAAATCCCGGCAGTAGTGCGGCCTGCCTCTGGAATAAGCGCATTGATGAGCGTCGATTTTCCCATCCCGGATTGACCTACCAAAACGCTGAGATGGCCCTGCAGATAAGGCAGCAAGGGGCCGACATCAGTCCTGGCGCTCAATTCCACCAAACGATAGCCAAGCTCCCCATAAAGAGAAAGCACAGCCCGCGCCGTGTGCGTCTCATGAACAAGATCGGTCTTGTTGAGTAAAATCAGGACCTGAAGGTGTTGGCTCTCGGCAGCAGCGAGGCAGCGGTTTATGAGTTCCTCGCTGAAACTGGGAACAGGGGCGACCACGACAACGATCTGCGTTACATTGGCCGCGATGAGCTTCTCGCGGTAAGCATCGCTGCGAAATAGTAGTGCACTGCGCGGCAGGACGTGTTCGATCACGCCTTGTGCGCCCGATCCCGTTAGCTGAATTTCCACCTGATCGCCGCACGCTACCCCACCTTTCTTTCCGCGCATAACGCACGGAAGTATCGTATCACTAGCGGTTTTAACGAGAAAATGCCTGCCGAAGGCAGCGATTATTTGCCCTGAAGTGGACGAGGCAGCAGAACCGGCGTTTGATCTCAAATCTTGAACAGCGTATCGATCTTTGCCGCACAAATAAAATCATTTTCAGAGAGCCCGCCGATCGCATGAGTCATATATTCAACGCGACACTTGTTATAGCCAACCGTAAGATCGGGATGATGATCCTCGCGATGCGATATCCAGGCAATAGCATTGACGAAGGCGATGGTCTGATAATAGTTCTTGAAGTGATACTCTTTTGCAATCCGGGTGTCGAGAAATTCCCAGCCGTCAAGCTGGTGCATCAGTTCGGTTACTTCATCAGGGGAAAGCGGCGGAGTGCCGCCTTCACAGGGTTGGCACGTCTTGGCGGCGAGATCGTTGGTCGTGGTATTCATTAGCACTCCTGCTATTGATAAGAAACCGGTAAAGTCAGTTAGCTAAGTCAGTTAGCCTAACTCAGTTGGCCAGCTGCCCCGCCAGCCCCTGCAAGCGCGCAATCCTTTGCGAAGCGGGCGGATGGGAATCGTAAAAAGCGGAATGCAACGGATCGGGCGTAAGCGTTGCCGCATTGTCCTGATAGAGTTTGAGGAGTGCACGGGTAAGATTCAGGGCAGAAGCATTGTGCGCCGCATACTCGTCGGCCTCGAACTCGTGCTTTCGGGAATACAGGCTGGCGATCGGCTGAAACAGGAACGTAAACACAGGCATTATCAGGAAGAACAGCAACAGTGCAGTCGCGGTGGACGGCACGGCTGTGATATGAACGCCTAATCCCTGGTAAAACCAGGGTTGCTGCATCAAATAACCAAGACACCACAAGAACAGCAGACTTACCCCAAATGTCCATGCGATGCGCTTGATTACATGATGTCGCTTGAAATGTCCCAGTTCATGCGCCAACACCGCCTCGATTTCCGCCGCGTCCAGGCGCGCCAGCAGCGTGTCAAAAAAAACGATCCGCTTGGTGCTTCCGAACCCCGTGAAATACGCATTGCCATGGTTGCTCCGACGCGAGCCATCCATTACAAAAAGCCCGCTGCTCCGAAAACCACATTTTCTCATCAGTTGCTCGATGCGCGCCCTTAGCGGCGCATCATCAAGCGGCGTAAATTTATTGAACAGTGGAGCGATCCACACAGGAAAAATGGCCAGAACAATAAGGTTGAAGCCCATCCATAACAACCATGCGTAAAACCACCAGTTCGAACCCATCTTTTCCATTAGCCATAAAATACCGAGTAACAGTGGTATTCCAAGCAGAATCCCGAGCAAGCCTCGCTTGGCGAGATCGAGCACGAACATGCGAGGGGTCATTTTGTTGAAACCGAACTTTTCTTCGATAACGAACGCTCGATAAAAACTGATCGGAAGCTCCACCAGGCTCATCAGCATTAAGGTGCTGAGAATGAGTGCCGCTCCGTGAACAAGCGGGTTGCTCAGCCATGTCTCCCAGGCCGCGGACAGGGCATCTATTCCTCCTCCCAGCGTCAATATCAGCACAAGCGCGGTTTCGATCAGCGTACTGACATAACGCAGGCGGGTCTTGGCGCACGTATAGTCAGCGGCTTTCTGATGCGCCTCAAGCGTGATTTGCGAGGAAAAGCTCTCGGGCACGCTATCCCGGTGCGCGAGAACATGGCGGACATGCCTGGCTGCCAGCCACATCCGCGTAACAAAAGTGAGCGATAGGGCGGACAGAAAAACGGTTGTGAACGTTTGCATGGGACGTAGTGAGCAAATCGAGCTCTGGATTAAGGATGACGGGCCAGTATCGGTATGACACAATGGCACATTGAAAATTCATCCGGCGCGACTCCCATTATGGCACAAGATAGTAATAACCTCATCTGGATAGACATGGAAATGAGCGGCCTCAGCCCGGAGAACGACCGCATCATCGAAGTCGCCCTGGTAGTGACTGATGCGCACCTGAACGTTGTCGCGGAAGCTCCGGTACTGGTGGTGTCTCAGCCAGAAACTGTAATCGATGCAATGGATCATTGGAATACTTCCACTCACACCCGATCCGGCCTGATAGAAAAGGTCAGATCATCCACGCTGGTAGAGGCCGAAGTTGAAGTAGCCATGATCGCGTTTCTGCAGCAGCATGTTCCGCCCGGCGTATCGCCCATGTGCGGCAATTCCATTTGCCAGGACCGGCGCTTTCTGGGGAAATGGATGCCGCGACTGGAAGCTTACTTTCACTACCGCAACCTTGACGTGAGCACGCTTAAGGAATTGGCGAAGCGTTGGAAATCTGGAGTGCTTGCAGGTCTGGTGAAGCAATCGAGGCATGAGGCACTCTCGGATATCTATGATTCCATTGCCGAGCTGAAGCATTACCGCGAGCATTTTATTAGAATATAAGGATCAAGCTTCTCTCAAGGTCCACGGGTTTCCAACAAGTCTTGCTGGCGCTGGACTTGTTCAGTTCCCGGATAACATCTATTCCATCTGCAAGGAAAAAATACCTATGGCTACAGGTACTGCATTCACTGTTGCGGTCAATCCCAAAATTCCTCGCAGGCTCGCGCGCCTGGAAGAATTGGCCAATGACCTCTGGTACAGTTGGGATCGCTCGACACGCTCGTTGTTTTCCCGGCTGAATCCCGGCCTGTGGGGAGCGGTGGGACATAATCCGAAGGCATTTCTCAAGCGCGTCGATGAATCCCTGCTGTTGAGGGCGGCCGAGGATCAGGTATTTCTGGCAAATTACAGTAGCATTCTTTCGGCCTATGATTCCTATCATTCCGAGCCCGTGCGGCGTGACGGCGCACGAGGTCTCAAGCCTGATGATCAGGTTGCCTATTTTTGTTTCGAATTCGGTTTCCATGAGAGCTTTCCCATTTATTCAGGCGGCCTCGGCATCCTGGCGGGGGATCATTGCAAAGCCGCGAGCGACCTGCGCCTGCCGCTAGTGGGTGTCGGACTGCTGTATCGCCAAGGGTATTTTTTCCAGACCATAGACATTCAGGGCAATCAGCGGGTCACCTATACCGATTCCGATTTTGAAGACTTGCCGGTGGAGCCTGTGCTTCGCAGTGATGGTTCGGAAGTGCGGATTTCGGTTGAATTTCCCCAGCGGGGGGTGGAAGCGAAGGTCTGGCGGGCAAAAATCGGCCATGTCATGCTTTATCTTCTGGATACCGATCTTCCGGAAAATTCGGCGGATGACCGCGATATTACTCACCAGCTCTATGGCGGCGATCGGACCATGCGCATCGAGCAGGAAATCCTCCTCGGTGTGGGCGGCGTCCGGGCATTGAAGGAAATCGGAATCAGGCCAAGTATATGGCACATCAATGAAGGCCATGCAGCCTTCATGATGCTGGAGCGCATGCGCATGCTGGTGCAGGGCGGGCTGGGTTTCGCTACTGCGCTGGAGGCGGTGGCGGCAAGCACGGTGTTTACTACTCATACCGCGGTACCGGCAGGACATGATCAATTCAGCGATGACATGATAAACACATATTTCGAAAGTTTCTATCATGAACTTGGCATTACGCGAGAGGATTTTATGGCGCTGGGCCGGGTCCCCGGTAACCACGAGTTCAATATGACTGCACTCGCCATACACGGTTCGCGTTTCCACAATGGCGTGAGCAAGATACACGGCAAGGTGTCCGCGCGTATTGCCAGGGAACTGTGGCCGCAGATAGAGCCTGAGGAAAATCCGATGGGCTACATCACAAATGGCGTGCATGTGCCAACATTTCTCGCGCAGGAATGGACCGACCTGTTTGACCGGTATCTCGGCTATGAGTGGCGCAACAATATGTGTGATACCGAATATTGGTCGCGTATCAGCGCCATCCCTGACCACTTGTTCTGGAGTGTTCGGCAAACTCTGAAGGCGCAGATGTTTTATGGCATACGCGCTCGCCTTGCCACACAGAATTTGCGTAATCACGGTTCCGAAGCGCACCTGGATCGGTTGCTCAGATCGGTTGATCCGATTAATCCAAGCATTTTGACACTCGGCTTTGCCCGCCGCTTCGCTACGTACAAGCGAGCGACGCTGTTGTTTCAGGATCTCGACTGGTTGCGCAGGATCGTGCTCAATCAGGAGCGTCCCGTAATGATCATTTTTGCAGGAAAGGCCCACCCTGCAGATGTGCCGGGACAGGACCTGATACGCCGCGTAAGTGAGATTGCGCGAATGCCCGAATTTGAAGGACGCCTATTTCTAATTGAGGATTATGACCTGCGCCTTGCTCGCCGACTGGTCGCCGGTGTGGATGTCTGGCTCAACAGTCCGGTTTATCCACTGGAAGCAAGCGGGACCTCGGGTATGAAGGCAGGTATCAACGGCACGCTTAATTTGAGCGTCCTCGATGGCTGGTGGGGCGAAGGCTATGACGGAAAGAACGGCTGGGCTATCAAACCCGGGCCGGAGAACATGGATCCGGGGCTACGCGATAAAGAGGAAAGCAAGGAGTTTTATGAAACGCTGCAGGATCACGTGGTGCCCCTCTATTATAACCGTGATAAACCGGGCTATTCGTCCGGATGGGTAAAGATGGCGAAGAACTCGATGATATCGTTGTTGCCATGTTACAACGCCGCACGCATGATAAACGAATACACCGAAAAATTCTATGTGCCAGCCGGAAGGCAGGGCAGAGTTTATACCGAGAATGATTTCGAGGCAGCCAGAAAAACCGCTGACTGGAAAGCATTTGTGAAAAAGGCGTGGGGAGGGGTCAGGATTCGCCGGTTGGACACGCCATCAAAGCGCATCAGCTTCGGCGATGCCTTGCATTTTGAGGTGGCCGTGGCACTGAATGGCTTGCAGCCTGAGGATGTAATTGTCGAGTTGCTGATTTCCCGTCAGCTCAAAAAAAGCACGCTTGGCGAGTTCAAACACTTCAGATTTGAATTTACCGGTGTCGAAGAATCGGGCGAACACCTGTTTGCCCTGGATCTCGCCCCTGATTTATGTGGCAAGCTGGAGTATTACATGCGCGTCTATCCGTATCAGCCATTGCTCACCCAACCGTTTGAGATGGGCATGATGGTATGGCTCTGAAGACCCTGCCCAAGATACATGCCGAGCCGTGAAAGACGGGCGATCCTCAGGATACCAGCGAAAGATAGATCTTGCAGTAAGCGGCAGCGCTCGAACGCCAGCTGAAATCCCGCGTCATGCCGTTTTTCTTTAAGTGGCGCCATATCCGCTTGTCATGATAGACCGTAGCGACCCGACGGATGGCGCTGAGAAAACTCTCCGGCGTCATATCCCCGAACAAAAACCCGGTGGCGCTTCCACTGGCAATGGACGCCGGTGTGCAACCAACTATGGTATCAACCAGGCCGCCTGTTGCATGAACCAGCGGAGGGGTACCGTAGCGTTGGCTGTACATCTGATTCAGTCCGCACGGTTCGAAACGGGAAGGCATCAGGAAGCTGTCCGCCCCGGCTTCGATCAAATGTGCAAGTTTTTCATCAAAGCCGATGTGCACAGCGATTTTTCCCGGATGATTTTTTGCCAATGTCAATAATTCACGTTCGAGGATCGCTTCTCCGCTGCCCAGGATTGCCAGTTGGGCCGGTATTTGAGTCAGCTCTTTGGCCACTTTCAGCAGCAGGTCATAACCTTTCTGGTACGTAATACGGCTCACAGCAGCGAATAGCGGAACCTGGGGATTTTCCGCTAACCCCAGCAATCGCTGTAACGCTTTTTTATTCGTGGATTTGCCGGCCAGATTGGCAATCGAATAATTTCGCGCCAGGTTCGGATCAGTGCGCGGATCCCATTCTTCCGCGGCAATCCCGTTCAGAATGCCGCTAATATCTTTACTGCGCGAAGCCAGCAAACCCTCCATGCCGAAGCCGAGCGGCGCCGTTTGAATTTCCCGAGCGTAAGTGGGGCTCACAGTGGAGATGTGGTCTGAATAATACAGCCCTGCCTTGAGGAAGGACATGCCGCCGTAATATTCCACGCCATTTATGTCGAAGCTTGCGGGGGGCAATCCCAGTTGAGTTACCGTATCGGGGGGAAAAACACCCTGGAAGGCGAGATTGTGTATGGTCATCAGGGACGCCGCTTTCTGCCCGGAATGAAAATGGAGATATGCGGGCGTCAGCCCGCTTTGCCAATCGTTGCAATGTGCAATCCGGGGACGCCAGGCAATTGGACTGG
>Ga0308175_100002414_pt1 | contig 12804 bp, 19 predicted proteins | sample PhyCR1_3_FD_203893 | JGI IMG/M metagenome (GOLD analysis project Ga0308175, IMG submission 203893) | Soil microbial communities from UC Gill Tract Community Farm, Albany, California, United States - DLSLS.C.R1 | ecosystem: Environmental > Terrestrial > Soil > Agricultural land | place: USA...
GCCCCGCCTTCGCACCGGTCGGGTTCCCCAGCGGCGTCGAACAGGTCCCCGGACAGGTCCATGGCCTGGTCGGGGCCGAGCTGCACGTGCAGGGCGCTGGTGTGGGCGAGGCGGGCGAGGATGCTGTCGCGCACGGAGGCGTGTTCGGGGGTGCCGACCCGGTTGTTGGCGAGCAGGGTCATGAGGTGCCCGTTGCCGCGCAGGGCGAGGGCGATGTCGTTCAGGAGGCCTGCGGCGATGGGGGTCAGGTCGAGGGTGACGGTGTAGGTGTCGGCGTCGGTGACCCGCTCAGCCTTGGGCCGGTTCGCGTCGATCCGGCTGGTGCGGCCGGTGCTGGTGCTGGTGGTCCCGTTCATGGGACACTTCCTTTCGGTAGTTCGTGAGGTCCGGTTGCTCTGGTTGGGGAGCCGGGCCTCGCGGCTTTGCTGGGGCTGGTTCAGGCGTCGGGCAGTGATGCGACCCAGGCGCGGAGCTCGTCCGCGGGGATGAGGAGCTTGTTGCCGGCCCGCTTCGCCTTCAGCGGCGGCGGGAACGTGGCGTTACCGTCCTTGTCCACACCGGTGGTGTGGATGGCGCGACGGATGGTGGCGACGGACTGGGCAACGGCCTTGGCGGCGTCCTCCACGCTGTACGCGATCTGCGGCAGCTGCGGGGTGGTCATGCCGCGCGCCCGGGCTTGCCGGGGGCGACGGGCTCACGCAGCGGCCCGTGCCACACGTCGAGGGGGTTGATGCCGTGGGCTTCGGCCCAGGCGGTGAGGAACCGGTCGGAGGCCTGCTTGTTGCCGTTTTCGATGTTGGACAGGCCGCCTTCGCTGATGGAGACCCCGCGTTCGGCGATGCGGTCGGCGGACTCCTTGAGGGTGAGGCCGAGGGTCTTGCGGACGACCTTCATGCGGACCATGGGTCCGAGCGGGTGTGTGGCTGGCATGACTCACAAGTTACTGACAAGCGACGACAAGTGCAAGGGGAATCGGGCAAATATGGTGACAAGTTCCTAGTCCCGTGCTGAAACACACCGGTGTAACTGCCTGACCAGTACAAATGACGTAGAGCCAACTTGTCGCCCCTTCGCTTTACTTGTCCGCACTTGTGGCGACAGACTCCGTGCCATGAGCGAAACCGGATGGCAAGTCATCGCCGGCCTGGTAGCCGCACGACGTCGACGACTTGGCCTCAAGCAAGAAGAGCTACGCCTACACGGCGGCCCCGCCGTCTCCACCGTGTCCAAGGTGGAGCGGGCCGCGCAGGCGAACTTCCCGCTGCGCACCCAGCAGCAGCTGGAGCACGCCCTCGGCTGGCCGGCCGGGACCATCACCGACGTCATCGAGTCCGTCGACGTCGCCAAGGATTGGGACGCGATCGGCCCGGACTGGGTGAACAGCCTGGTCAACGACAACCTGCCCGACCTCGCCGCCGACGCCGGCCCGGGCGAGACGGTGCGGCGCGCGGTGGAGCTGTCCGATGCGGAGCTGTTGGCGGAGCTGACGCACCGGGTCCGCACCTACGCCGAAGCGTTGGAGAAGGCCCCCCCGGTCCCGGCCGCGGCCGTGGCCCCACTCTCTCCGCGGGTGGCGGTGCTGGACGAGCTCGTCAGGCGCGGCCGGAACCCCGGCTGGTTGCTGGACGCCACCGGGCTCGAGGTGGACGAGCTGCTGCCGTTCCTCGAGCAGGGTGTGATGCCGAAGGTGCGGGTGGCGCGGCGGATTGAGAAGGCGCTGGGGTGGGCGGCCGGTGCTTTGGGTGACCCGGGGCGCCCGGGTGCGGACGAGTTCGTGGCGCAGCTGCGCCGCGCAGCCGGCTGAGGGGGTGGGCTGGTATGCCACCCCCATAGGTAAAGGTTCCGTCTAGGCCGTTGGCCCCGGTCCCGGCCTGTCACTCGCGGGCTCTACTGTGTGGGCCATATCCCCTTCAGATGGGGTGAACGTAACGAGTGTGGTGGGGAGCATCAGGGATGACGTGCAGGGTGGCGCGCAGGGGCGCCGGCATCACAGCAGCAGTGCTTTGGGCGGTCGCGGTGGTCGTGGTGGGGTTGTCGTTCGACGGGGACCGGTACACCAACGTGGTGTTGCTGTTCGTGGCCGCGGCGGCGGCGGCGACGGCGATCGCGGGGGTGGGGTACTTCCTGTCGAAGGGGTCCGCTGAGGCGGTGTTCGAGATGGGCCGCCGCGCCGGGGTGCAGGAGGGGCTGATGGAGCGGCAGGCCGCCGCGGAGGGTGGGAACGTGGCGTTCCTGCCCCGCCGGGCTGGGCTCTAGCCGCCGAGGCGGCGGGCCACCTGCTCCATGGCGTCGCGCAGCGCCGGCCTCGACACGGTCTGGTAGCTGCGGGAGGTGACGATGGAGGAGTGGCCGAGGATGGCGGTGATGACCTTGGCGTCGACACCGGCCTCGAACAGCAGGGTGGCGGTGGTGTTCCGGGCTTCGTGGTCGACGTAGTGCCGCCCGGACGGGTGCCGCACGCCCGCGGCGTCCTGCAGGGCTTTCCAGTCGGCCAGGTCGTCGGCGGACCGCAGGGGGGTGGGGCGTTCCCGCCCGTACCGGGTGTCGGTGGTGGCCCACACGAGCCCCCACGGGTTGCGTGGCGCCACCTGCTGCCACGCCTGCAGGGCTGAGGCGAGCCAGGGCACCATGGGGATGATGCGCTGCCCGCGTGCGGTCTTGGGCCGGGTCAGGTGGTAGGAGTGCACCAGGTGGCGGGCCTCGAACCCGTCAGGCACCCGGAACCCGGCCGCCTTGTTGGTGCGGTCGAGGTAGGGCAGGGGTTGCAGCTGCCACGACACGTCAATCTCACCGGTGTCGAAGTCGACGGCGTCCCAGGTCAGGCCGAGCCGTTCGCCCTGGCGGACGCCTTGGAGGAGGGCGGCGACCCACCGGGACCCGTCCGCCTGGTCGGCCGCGTGGCCGAGCATGGTGACGGCGCCGTCGACGGGTATCGCCTCCCGGTCGGAGATGGCCTTGGCGGGGGCGGCGACCTCGGTCACGTTCGCCGGGACCCGGTGCCCCTCCAACCGGGCGGCCTTGAGCATGCCCATCAGCGTCCAGTGCGCCTGCCGCGCCGTGGTGGAGGACTTGCCCGCGGCGACGATGGTGGTGCGGACGGCGCGGACGTCGCCGGGGGTGAGCTGCTCGAGGCGTTTGTGGCCGATGGTGGGGACGATCCATTTGCGGACGGCGCCGGCGTCGGTGGTGTACGTGGAGGGGCGGACCTTGGTGGCGTGCTGGGGCAGCCACTGGTCGGCCCAGGATTTGACGGTGGGGCGGGCGCCTTGGGTGGGGGACTGGTCGTGGAGCTCGCGTTGCAGGTCGCGCAGCTTGCGGTTCGCTTCGGTCTTCGTGTGGGCGGTGCGGGTGATGGTGCGGCGGGTTCCGCGGGCGGTCCAGCCGGCTTGGACGGCGGCGACCCAGCGGCCGTCGGAGGCGCGTTGGTAGACCGATCCGGTGCCGTAGACGCGTGGGCTCATGACAGCAATCTAGTCAGTCATTTGGGGCCTACGCAGGGGGTAGGCCCGGAACGTCAAAGTGCAGGTCAGGGCGGAACTGCACGCGTGGGATTAGGGCCCTGTACCTGTCTTGTAAACAGGGGGTTGTGGGTTCGAGTCCCATCGCCGGCTCGGCCCTGACCAGCGCAAACGTGGCGTGGACACGATCGCAGGGGTTGGTTTTGACAGCAATGTCGTCAGTCATCCGGGCATGACAAAAGACGCCCCCGCCAGTCCGTGAGGACCAGCGGGGGCGTTGTCGTGCAGGCGGGTGGGCTAGTCGGGGGTGCGGGTCAGGATCCCCACCAGGGTGGAAGCGAGCCCGGCACAGACGAGGCCGAGCATGCGCCACAGGAACCGGGCGTCCCGGCCGCTGGTGGGCATGTCAGGTGACCAGCAGGCCGACGGCGCCGACGGCGAGGCCGGCGATGACGAACGCGGCCAGGGCGCGCAGCCCGAACCCCTCGAACAGGAAGTGCGGGATCATCCAGGCGAGGAAGCCGGAGTTGGCGAACCCGAGCAGCCACCACCGGGCGGACCCGTGGTCACCGTAGGACCACTTCACGACGTGGGTCAGGGGGCCGCCGTCGACGCCGCGGGCGATGCACAGCAGCTCGTAGGGGACGAGCAGGAGGGCGGCGGCGAACCAGACGATGGAGGCCTTGGTGAGCCGGTACCGTAGCCGCCTCTTGGTGGGTGTCTCGCCGGGTGGGGGCGGGCCGGCGAGGGCGCGCAGGGTGGGCACGTCAGGCCGCTGCGGGCTGGTCGTCGTTGGGCTCCGGCACCGGCGCCGGCGGCAGCGGTGTCGGGACCGGGGAGTCGTCCAAGAAGCGCCGCATCACGTAGCTGGCGGCCGTGGTGACGACCGTCTTGCCCAGGGCGATGGCGAACAGGGTCAGGCCCTGCCGGTCGGTGATGCTGTCCACGTTGGCCAGGACGAGGGCGGCGACCGCCAGGAGCAGGTCGATGCCGAGGCCTTGCAGGAAGGTGCGGACGGCGCGGTTGCGGGCGTCCCCGGTCAGGGAGTGGCGGGCGGGGTACATCACGCGTCCTTGGTGTCGAGGGTGATGGACAGGTCCGCGAGGGCCGCGGCCACCCCGGAGTCGACGGACGCCTTGACGGTGGCCAGCAGCTGGTCCGCGTCGACACCCGGGCGCGCCTCCGCCATCGCCTTCACCGCTGCGGTGAGGCCCGCGAGCTGGGCGACGGTGGTGACGGAGTTCTTCGCCGCGAGCTCGAGCAGGAACGACGGGGCCACGCGGGCCGCGGTGTCGGGGTTCTTGGCGGTGACGTTCTTGACGATCGCGGCACCGGTCCACACGGTCTGGGCGTCGGCGTTGGTCAGTGGCATGTCGTCCTCCTGGGGGGCGGCGGTGTTGGGTCCTGCGGCCATCCACGGCACCAGGACGTTGTGGAACTGCTTGACCCGGTCCGGGCCGGGGCAGGAACGCGGGCCACCGGCCCACTGCTGCATGAACAAGATGTGGTAGCCGACGCCGGACCCGTCCCAGCGGGTCGGCACGGTCAGGGGGATGCCGTGGGTGGTGTGGCACCACGTCAGCAGGGCCTTGATCGCGGCCAGCTGCTGGGCGGTCCACTCCCCGGCGGCCATGCCCTGGGTTTCGATGCTGATGGCGAAGTCGTTCGCGGCCATGTTCGCGTCGGCCTGCCAGTCGGTGTCCCTGTACTGCTCCACGGTGCCGTCGCGGCGGATGTAGAAGTGGGACTCGACCCCACCACTCGGCCCGTTGAAGTAGTCGTACAGGGAGGGGGACTCGTTGACGGCGACGTGCAGGATCACCACGCGCGGGGTGATGCGGGGGTCGGTGTTGCCGGGGGCGATCAGCTTCTTGATCGCAGGCGGGTAAAGCGCCACCACGGTCTCCCTTCGTCCAGTTCGATGAGTAGGTCGTCGAGCTCTTCCACCACGGCCCACACGGCCTGGGCGGCCTCAGCCCGGCCGTGGGAGTTCAGTTCGAAGGCGCGCTTGTGGAGCCCGGCGCGCAGGAGGCGCAGGGCGGCCAGGGCACGGCTCACCGGTCGGCTTCGGGCGGCGCGTTGAGGTGGATCAGCAGGGCGGCGACGGCCGCGCGCATGGTGTCCTTGTTGGCCTCGGGCACGTCCGCCCACGGCTTGCGGCTGGCCTGCCGCGTCTCCCAGCCGGCACCTACTGCCGCCGTTTCGTAGGCGTCGTGCATGACCTCGCAGGCGCGCTCAACAACCTCAGGGTCTGGCACGAACAGCTCGTGCTGGTCACGCCACAGCAGCCGGTGCCGGTGCAGCCCGATGAAGATCAGGATCGGCCACAGCAGCAACGCCACCCACAACATCACCGCGGCCGGAATGACGGTGCTGGCCAGGGTGAACGTGATCATCGCGGCCAGTGTGGCGGCCAACCCCATGACGTTGCGGCCGTGCCCGCTGCGGGCCCAGGCGCCGCGCGTGGTCAGGTGGTAGTGCACCACGAACAGCAGCCACACGGCGGCGGCCAGGACCATCTCCGTCACGAGCACGGACAGCAGGGCAGGACTCATCGGTGGGACCCCAATGCGTTCTTGAAGGAGCGGGCGAAGTTGTTCTGCGCGATCGCGTGCTGCGTCAGGCGGGTGACCCTCTTGCCGCGCCGTTCACGGACCCGCTGCAGCTCTTCCATGGCCTGCGTCGCCGCAGCGTCGATGTCCACGGGTGGGGGTGGGAGGATGGTCGGCGGCTTGGGCCGGCGCACCAGGCTCACAGCTCACCGCCGTCCTTGACGTGCGCGGCGGCCTTGATGGAGTTCAGCACCGCGAGCGTCAGGTCCTGGTTGGTGAGCAGTTCGGCGTTCTGGTCGGTGGCCGAGTGCGCGATGTCGCGCCACTTGTCCCGGTCGGTGGACAGGTCGGTGATGGTGTCGTCGCGGTCCTTCAGGGCGTTGAGGTACTGCTGTTCCATCTTGTCGTAGTGCCGCAGCGGGACGAGGCGGCCGGACATGATCCAGCGGACGCCGAGGGCGACGAGCCCGAACAGGCCGATGATGGCGGCTGAGGGGAGGCCGACGGAGGTCACCAGCCCTGGGGGTATCGCGTCCATGCGGGTTCTCCCCTGCGGTGGGTGACGGTGGTATCTGAGTAGGGCAGCGCATGCGACGACTCCTGGCCGTGCGGTTGGGTGGCGTCAGCCCCCACGCCTGCAGCCCTACCTGCTGGGCGTGGGGGTCCTGCGATGAGAACTCAGGCGGCGCCGGCGATGAACGCGGCGACCACGTAGGACGCGTGCCGGTCGAGGTTGCCGCGGGCGCGGTCGTACCGGGCGGTCATCCGCGGGTCGGAGTGCCGGGCGGCGATCTGCACGTCCCGCAACGGCACCCCGGCGTCCAGGGCGGCGGTGACGATCGTCTGGTGAGGCGGCTAGGTCCCCGTTGGAGGTGCAACTCCGGCGGGGACCGCCTCATTCGGTCAGATCACCATAGGCCAGGCGAATGACAACGTCTATCCCGAAACCGGCGATTATGGGCTAGACCAGCAACGCCTTGATGGCGTTGAGCCACACGGTCTGCCCACCGTTGGCGACCTGGGTCGGGTGGATGCCGTCGGCGTTGATGAGGGCCGACCCGCGACCGTCGTCGAGGAACGCCTGGTACGTGTCGATGGCGTCGAACCCGTTGGCCCGAGCCCATGAGAGCGTCTGCCGACGCCGCATCGCGTGCGGCTCGATCTGCGCGGCGGGCGCATACCGTGGGTTCTGCGTGAGCAACACCGGGGCGGCCAGTGGCAGGCGGGCGCGCACGTTCGACACCCACGACGCCAGCCCGGCAGCCCACTGGGTGCCGGTCATGTATGCCTCGTTGTGGGAGTCGGAGAAGAACACGACCGCCTGCGAGAAGCCGGGCGTCAGTTTCTTCACCCGCGTCGCCTCGTTGAGGTACGACAGCGGCGCTCCGGGGTGTGACCCGTTCACCATCGTCAGGACGGGGGAGCCTTCGATAGTGGGCACACCGGTCGCCTGGGTGCGCCACCAGTTGTCCGCACGGGCCGGGGCGAGCAGCGGGCCAGCGAGGCCGTCACGGATCTCGCACTCGTAAACGCGGCCGGCCATCGGCTCGGACCCGCCCGAGCGCATCCCCAGCTCGTAGTTGTAGGTGCCGGTGGTGTTGATCGAGGACGCGGTGGTGGTGGTGGTCACGCCCAGCTGCGTCCAGGTCGCGCCATCGGTGGAGGTGTAGAACTTGATGAGCGCGTTACCGCCGGAGTTGCCCTGGAAGGTGACCCGCACCCAACCCTCGGTGTTGGCGGCGAACGGGACGTTGGCGCCGGGGTGCGCCACCGGCTTGATGGTGGACCCGTCCTCGGTCCAGTCGAACTGTGGCCGGCCGGTGGAGTTGAGCTGGAAACGCCACTGCCGGTCACCCGCGCCGGTCGGGCCGAACTTCGACGCCAGGGTCTGCGTGCCGACAGCCCATGACGTCGGCCGGCCGTACCAGCGGACGTCTAGGTCGAGGCCGCTGATGTTCTTGGTGCCGTCGAACGCCACGCCGTTACCGGTGCCGGTGCCGAACACGACCGCCCGTTTCGTCGCGCCGCCGGCCTGAATCACGGTGGGCCGGTTGAAGTCCTGCGCGGCGTCGGCCCAGACGCGGTGCTCGACGCGGTAGGCGGGGAACCGGGTGGCGAGGTACTGGCCCAGCATGTAGAACCACTCATCGGTGGCGTCGCCCGTGGAGTCGCCGACCAGGCTGATGCCGATGGAGTCGGTGCCCTCGGACAGCCCCGCCAGTAGCCCCTCGAACGGGGCCGAGTGGCGGAGCTTGGCGTACTTCGCAGCCCCTCCAGCGAGCGTCTCATAAGTGGCATTAGCGGTCGCCACATCCAGCTTGTCCGAGACGTTGGGGGCGTCGCGCAGGCCAACCCGGATGCGCCCGGTCCCGTCCATCCGGTCCAGCCACACGTAGTCGGTGCCGGCGGCGTCGGCCTGGAACAGGATCAGCCCCCTGTCCAGCCCCGCCGTGAGGGGGGTGACGCGGGTGACGGTGGTGCCGGCCGCGTCCTTCACCGGAGGCTGGGTGCCGCCGGTGCGCGCGGACCACACCTCGAACTCGATGGGGTCACCGTTGGACTTGACGGTGGCGACGTTGCCTGCCGCGTCGGTGGCCACCACGTCCGGGGTGCCGCCATAGAACCTGTACGCCATCAGGGGGTCCCTTCCGTGGGGATGATGCAGGGGCAGTCGAGGCCGCGGTGCTGGCGCACGTCGGCGGGGGCGATCCGGTTGCCGGCCGCGGTGAGCGCGGCGGCGATGGCTTCGGACGGGACGCCCGGGTCGGTCAGGGCGGCGTCGAGCGCCCCCTGGGCGCCGGCGGGGAGTTGGTCGCGGATGCCGGCGAGGGGGCAGTGCCCGGCCAGGGTGGCGAGGGCGTCGGTGAGGGCGTCGGGGAGGGTCACAGCATGTAGGTGCCGACGACGGAGAACGAGTCCCCGGCACCGAACCCGATGTCGGTGGACGCCATGACGATCGCGGCGTTCTGCTGGTGTCCGGACCAACCCGGCCCGACCGGGCCTGCGCCGACCGCGCCGCTGTTGCCGCCGGTCACCTGGTAGCCGACGGGCACGTTGATGATGGTGGTGTTGGCGATGTTGCCCGAGCCGATGGCGTTGGTGGTGACCAGCCCGAGCGAGACGGACACCAAGCCGCGGCGCCTCTTCACCTTCCCGGTCAGGGTGGAGAAGTTCGCGGCGGCGGAGAACCCGACCGACGTGGCGTCCACCCACCCGGTGTCGTCGCCACCGTCGAACACGGTCACCCAGTCGGTGGCGGCGGTGCCGGTGGTTGCGACCTTCAGCCACACCATCTGCCCGGACACCACCAGCACCCCGGTCGGGGCGAGGGTGCCGCCGAGGCGGGCGTCCCGGTCCGCGGCGTCCACGGCCCGCAACACGGGGGTGGCCAGGCCGGACGAGCCGCCGAGCGCGGTCACCAGCTGCATGAGGTCCGCCGCACCGGCGGGGGCGTCCGCGTTTGAGGGGTAGGGCAGGCCGGTGATCGGTTCGACTGGCACGTGGTCTCCTAGTTGAAGGTGGTGGTGAGCTGGCCGCAGGAGCCGGTGAAGATCAGGTACTGGGACCCGGTGGGCGCGAACACGCCGATCCCGCCGGCCGCACCGGACGCGAGAGCGGCCCGCCACGCGGCAGGCACCGCGAACTTCCCGGACGAGCCCAACCCGAGCGCGGGCCCGGGCAGCGGCCCGTCACCCAGCGTGGGTGGGGACCCGGCCGCGGTGGACGCGGCGAGCAGGTACAGCTGCGGGCGCACCGCGCCGTAAGAGCCGTGGGAGGCGGTGGTGCGGGCCAGGCGCAGCGACATGGACGCCACCGTCTTGCCCGCGCAGGCGTCGGCGACCGTGGTGCCGTAGAACCACGCCCCCGTGTACGGGTGCGGGTACGCCGGCCACGCGCCCTGGGTGGGGGCTTGTGAGGTGTCGCGGGACCCGTCCCGCCACGCCCCCTGCGACGTCGGGGACAGGGTGACCGGGTCAGGGGTAGTGGCCGGGGACGACCCGCCACCGGCAGCGGTTTGGACGTACAGCTCGCCGGCGCGCACCCACGGGGTGCCGGTGACCCACCCGGACCCGGACGGGGCGGACTCGCCCCAGGAGATGCGCGGCACCGCTGTGCTCGAGGCGGCGGCGGGGGCCCATTCGGGGCCGGCCTTGCCCAGCACCTGCCACCCGGCACCCCACCGGGCCACCATCACCGTGTCCCCCGCGGCGCGCGCGAGGTAGGCGTTCAGGCAGGGGACGGCTTCGTAGATGGTGCCGCCCTGCACCAGGTTCACGGTGCCGTCATCGCGCACCGAGTCGACCACCATGAGCGCGAACGACACCGGCTGCCCGGGCGTGCTCGTGAGGCGGGCGAGGGCGGCGGCGGAGTCGGTCACGACGCCTCCTGCGACACGGGTAGGGCGGTGACGTCGCCGATGGTGCGGGTCGACCCGGCCCGGCACCGCCCGGTCATGGTCATCGATGCGAGGTCGAGGTCGAGGCTGTCGAGGATGGTGGGGGTCAGCCCAGCAGGGGACCGCACCAGCACCACGTCGCCGGCGTCTAGGGCGGGGTTGGTGGCGGCCGCCCACTCGATCTGCTGATGCAGCCCCAGTTTCGGGGCGAGCAGCGACAGGGCCGCCTTCTGGCAGGCGTCCAACGTCTTCAACAGGGGGGAGGAGTAGTGGAACACCACGGGCCCGCACCCGCCGCGGCCCGGGTCGCCACCGGCGAACGTGGCCGAGGCCGGGTCGTCATCGGAGGCGATGCCGGGCCCGACCGGTGGGGCGTCGGGTTCGGTGGACTCCCCGGACACGGCGACCACGTTGTACATGCCTTCCCGGGACAGCTCCTCCACCGACTCCACGAGCACCCCGCCCGGGCCGTGGTCGACGGTCCACACGGGGTCGTCGGCGACGGTGGGGGTGGGTGCGGCCACGAACGCGCCGTTGCGGTCGCAGAACACCTGCCCCGCCAACGCGCGGGCAATGGAGGCGTCTTCGGAGGCGCCGTCGATGACACCCCACCTCGAGGTGGTGGTGGTGATGCGCGGCTGGTCCGGGTCGTTCAGCCGCCACGCGACCGCGGCTGAGGGGATGACTTCCCGGATCTGCGCGGCCACGATCGCGGAGGACGCGCCGGGCTTGATGATGCGGGGGGCGGGGTACTCGGCGTCGATGACGGCCGCCTCCAACGAGGCGGCCTTGATGGTGGCGGTGGCGCCGGTCAGGGACCGGCGGGCGGTCTCGCACCGGAACACCCCCAACGGCAGCCACTCAATGTCGGTGGGGGTGAAGGCGAGGCCCACGCGGGCGCGCAGCAGCGTCCCGAACGGGGACACCCCGGACCGGGACACGCTCACCCCGGAGATTTCGGCGTCCAGCCCCCACCGCACCTGCGACGTCGCGTCCTGAGACACCCGGGCGGCGTGGAGTTTCGCGGGCGCCCAGGTGGTGCCGTCGTTGGACCACTCCAGCACCCGCACCCAACGGGGCACGCCGGGCAGGGCGGCAAGGAACCGCGGACTGACGGGGTACACCTCAGGCCTCGAGCAGGTCGAGCCACGTCGGCACCGCCGCCGTGAGGGCGTCCCAGGTGGCGTAGGTGGCGGCCACACTGTCCCAGGTGACGCCCGGGATCAGCAGGGGCGCGTCGACGGTGGCGGGGCGGTCCAGCTGCACCAGCGGGATGTCCCAGGCGCGCTGCGCCCAGCCGAGGGTGTGCCCGCCGAGCCGGGACGCGGCCATGGGGCCGGTGGCCATGCAGTACAGGTCGGCGGGGATGCCCATCCAGTCCGGGGTCTGCAGCAGCATCCACTGCGTGTCCAGCAGGGCCAGCAGCGCGTCATATTCGGCCTGGGTGTCGGTGCGCACCGTCAGGGTCGCGGCGAGCCCGGTGAGGGTGTCACGGGTGCCGGTCGGGTAGGCGGACCCGATGACGGGTTGGAGGCTGGCGCGGGGGTCGCGGCCGGCCTCCCGGAACTCGAGGATCTTGACCCGCAGGGACGCGGACGGGGTGTCGACGCTCTTGAGCCACGCCAGCTTCGCCCCGCCGTCGGGCAGCGGCACCAGCAGCGCCGGGGTGCTGGTGGAGCCGGGGCTGTCGCCGCCGCGGAAGTACGCCACCGCCGACCAGGACGACACCACACCCAGCGGGGCTTCGTGGTCGTAGGCGACCGCGACCCCGCCGGGAGCCCACGCCAGGTCCCCGGACCGGACGGGTTGCCCGTCGCGGAAGAACGCCACCTTCTCAATGTCGGAGCCGAGGGTGGAGAAGTCCGCGACCAGCCGCACCCCCGCCCACGGGGCGTCCAGGGTGGCGGTCAGGTACCCATCCGGGGACACCACCGTGGTGGGTCCGGCGGGTGGGGTGAACGTCGGGTCGACGATGATCGGCACGCCGCTACCTCTTCCTCACTGCGGTAGTGGCCGCCTGCGACAGGACCCCGTCGACCAGGCCGGTGAGGCCGCCGCCGAGGTCGAGGGTTCCGGTGATGTGCATGGGCCCGCCCGCTGAGCCGTCGCCGAGCATCCCGAAGTCGCGCGCCGTCTGCAGCAGCATGGCCTTGGCTGCGACCCGGTCGCGGGGGTTGTGCGGCAGGTACGTCTCACCCATGGTGGGGCGTTCCCGCCAGACCCGGACGGGCCCGTCGCCGTAGGCGATCTGCGGCAGGTGGTTCTCCCCTTGCAGGGTGCCGCCGCCTTGGAAGTAGTAGATGCCGCCGTGCTCGTTGTTGAAGGTGGAGCCGCCGGCGCGGTTCTGACCGCCGTTGGCCTGCGGGCCGTTGTTGACGAACCGTTGGGTGGCGGTGAC
>Ga0308175_100002415_pt1 | contig 12802 bp, 10 predicted proteins | sample PhyCR1_3_FD_203893 | JGI IMG/M metagenome (GOLD analysis project Ga0308175, IMG submission 203893) | Soil microbial communities from UC Gill Tract Community Farm, Albany, California, United States - DLSLS.C.R1 | ecosystem: Environmental > Terrestrial > Soil > Agricultural land | place: USA...
GCCGGATAACGCTGCCCTAGGTTGAAACAGCGAAGGTTAGCGGCACTCTTCTCTACCGGTCTGGTAAGTGTGCCCAAGAGGATTTGGAGCCCCACAAACAAGAACACTGAGATGATTTGGCGTCCCCAAGGGGATTCGAACCCCTGTTATCGCCGTGAAAGGGCGGTGTCCTAGGCCAGGCTAGACGATGAGGACGCTTCCGCGGCTGGCGTACTGATCTTTCATCAGGGTACCAGATCCGCAGAGAAAACCTTGACTAGAGAGAATGCAGATACGCTAGAACGTTCGCCTTGTCCTCGTCATTCAACGTCGTCTCGTACGGGGGCATGCCGCCGCCGCCCTTATTGATCTGTGCCAGAACGTTCGCATCGTTGACGGCGCTGCCATTCTTTAGAGTCTTGCGCTTGAAAAGACCCTTCATCGTTGGCCCCACACCACCTTCGGCGCCCGTCACGTTGTGACACTGGGCACACATGTTGCCCTCAAAAACGTCTTTGCCCTTCGCAGCGTCACCTGCACCGCCAGCGCGTACAGTCGCCGCAAGACCAAACATCAAAACGCCTGATAGCGCAAACGTCGTTACAGAAGCTACTTTTCTTTGAGTCATCATGGATCTCCCCCGCTCTAAGACCACAGAGCTGCTGGTGAATTTCAAATTTATCGTACGGCTAATGGCTTAGACGCTGCCGGGAGTGGCCGGATACGGTTTATGAGGAGATCTTAACACTAGAAAAGCTTCATCTCGCGCTTTCGTGATCCGCAGTACCAACTGAACCACGACGGGTCCTCGTACGTCCACTCCTTTGAACTGGGCGATAATGGACAAATCCGGCTGGCCCTTGCATTGCGCCAAGCCAGTCCAGTCCCTCGGGTAGGTACAACATGGCTCGACGTTGGTCCGAACGCGTTTCGGTCTCGGTGCGTTCTCTTTTTTGTTTCTTCGCCTCCATTGGCGTGCCGCTTGGCTGTTTCAGCCTTGCTGCGTCCGCAGCCGCTGCGGAACGGCCTATTCCCAACATGACTGCCCGGCCAGCGATCGGGATACCGGAACTGTTTCCGGAAGACCAGATCAAGCCCGGAATGAAGGGAGTGGCATGGACAGTCTTTCAGGGCAACACGCCCGAGCCGGTTCCTGTTGAAATCATCGGGATCTCTCATAATATGTGGGGCCCGCGCCAGGACATCATCGTCGCGAAACTCACGGGAAAGGCTGAGCGGACCAACGTCGCGGGCGGCATGAGCGGTAGCCCCGTCTACATCGATGGGAAACTGGTCGGTGCCATATCGCTTCGTCTGAGTACCTTTTCCCCGGACGCGATCTGCGGTATTACACCCATCCAGCTGATGCTCGAGGTCAACGACTTTGACCAGACACGTCCCTCTGACAGCAAAACGCCGAACGCAATCGAGCACACCACTGCCGGCAGCAATACATCAGCCCTCAATGCAGTTTCTGCAATGGGGTTGCCTCAATCGCCCATGATGACCAGCATCGCGACTCCGGTAACCATGTCCGGGTTCAGCGAGGAAGCTGTTCGTAACTTTGCGCCGGTATTTAACCAACTGGGAATGCCGGTAGCGCAAGGCGGGGTAGGCGGCTCGCTGAATTCAGACAAGATGGCCGCCGACTGGAAAACCTCTTTACGACCCGGAGACAGCGTAGCTGCTGTGCTTGTCTCGGGCGATATGGCAATGACGGGTGCCGGGACAGTGACCTATAACGACGGCAGGCGAGTTTTGGCTTTCGGTCACCCGTTATTCAATCTCGGCCCGGTGAACATGCCGCTTGCCAAAGAAGAAATCGTGATGACATTGGCGTCTGCGTATACACCCACCAAAATGGGCAACCCGTCAGAAGTGGTCGGGGCACTTCATCAGGACCGGCATAGCGCGATTGGGGGCGAACTCGGCGCTACTGCCCAGATGATTCCCGTGACCATGCATGTGAAATCTTACGACTCGGCAGACAAGGTTCGCAAGGCGAAAGACTTCCATTTTGGCGTATTCGTCGACCAGAAGTGGACGCCCTATCTGATGATGGCCACGCTGTTCAACTCGATCTCGAATTTGAACGATTTCTCCGAAGAGGCAACCTATCGGCTCCGCGGGCAGTTGCAAGTGGAAGGACAGCATCGGATCGATCTCACCACCATGCAGGCGCCGGCGGGAACGCAGATTCCAACGCCCATGCTCCTGGCCGGCTGGTGGGGCGACAAATTCAACCGGCTGTACGTAAACTCCAATAAGCTTCCGAAACTCGATTCGGTTGACGTCTCGGTCGATCTTCTACCCGAGCGGCGCATCGCGCAGATTGAATCAGCGTGGATTGCAGATAACAAAGTAACGCCTGGCACGGAAGTGCCGGTCAAGGTTTTCCTGAAACCGTACAAGGGTGAGCGGCTGGAGCGGACCGTTAACGTCAGAATTCCGGCGGGACTCACACGCGGCGAACACCAGATTCTCTTCAGTGATGGAGAGACACTGAGCCGCTTCCAAAACATCGCCAGCTCGCTGAACCGTATCGAAGATATTCCGCAAACGGTCGCGCTGTTAAATGACGAGCGAAAGAATAATCGTGTCTACGTTTCGCTGATCGAATCGCAACCCACGGTGTATTCGGACGAGAAGGTACTTCCCAGCCTTCCGGCTTCGGTGCTCAACGTGATGCAAAGCGGACGTGCAACAAACCACCAGTTCGTCAGTTCACCGGAGAGCGCTCACGAACAGACGTCGGTACCGTTCGACGTTGTTGTGACGGGCAACTACTCGCTGAAAGTCTTTGTGAACTAGTAAGGTCTTCTACCCAATTAATGCTTACCATTCCGGCTCTCCGGCGGTGCGTGTCATTTTGCGCGTTTACCATTGCCTGCAGTTCAGCTTTTGCCGTCGAAACCCACGTCTGGGATCAGTCCAGCCAGGCTGAATTTGCGCGTGGAACAACCAAGAAAATTTCGATACGGAGCGATGGACATGTGTCGCTCGCGCCCGCAACCAAAGAGTTGGACAGCACCTCTATTCCCTATCTCTGGGCAGTGATTCAGGACTCGAAAGGGACCCTCTATTACGGAGGCGGAGCACCGACGGGAGCGACAACGAAGATCATGGCGCTTTCTCCGAACGGAAAGCCTCGAGTCTTTGCCGAAGTGCCGGGGTTGGAGATCCACGCGCTTGCCGTAGACGCGCAGGATCGGGTCTACGCCGCAGTTCTTCCGGATGCCAAGGTCTACCGGATCGACTCCGGAGGCAAGCCGCAGCTGTTTTTCGATCCCAAAGCCAAATACGTGTGGGCGATGCAGTTCGACCGCGCAGGCAATTTGTTCCTCGCAACCGGGGATACCGGTATCATCTATCGCGTCGCTCCCGACGGAAAGGGAGAGAAGTTCTTCGACTCCGAAGAAACACATGTGCGCTCCATGATTCTGGATGCGAGCGGTAATCTCATCGTGGGCACCGAACCGAGCGGGCTGGTTCTCCGCATCACTCCGAAGGGCCAGAGTTTCGTGCTGTATGAGACGGGCAAGCGGGAAGTAACGGCCGTTGCCGAACACGAAGGTTTGATCTATGTCGCAGCGGTGGGCAACAAAGTCGCTGCCGCAACTGTCACCGGCCCGCCGCCGGTCCTGCCGTCTACGCCTCCACCGGCCAATCCCGCGGGCACCCCGCGCACCGGCACGAATCCTCCCAGTCTGCCGCCTTCGGTGGGCACTCTCAGCGCCTCTATCAGCGGCGGTTCTGAGGTGTATCGAATCGCTAAAGACGGCTATGCCGAGCGTATCTGGACTTCACCAACGGATGTTGCGTATGCAATCTCGTTCGATGCAGGAGGGAAACCGCTAATCGGCACGGGAAACAAGGGCATCGTCTACCGGATCGATTCCGACCAGCTTTCGACTCAGTTGTTGAATATGCCGCCAACCCAGATCACCGCGCTCCTTCCCGGCAAGGGAGGTTTGACTTATGTGGCCACTGGGAACGTCGGGAGTATCTACTCGCTCAGCAGTTCCTATGAATCTTCCGGTTCGCTGACGAGTGAAGTTCTCGATACGCACGATTTCGCTTATTGGGGCAAGGCTCACGTGACTTCAACGCTACACGGAGGCACGATCGTTCTCGAGGTGCGCAGCGGTAATCTCAATAACCCCGGGAATAACTGGAGCCCGTGGAGTAAGGTGGCGCTGCCAAAAGAAGGCGGGCAACTCGAAGCTCCTCCGGCCCGGTTCCTCCAATACCGCCTGACATTGAACTGCTCGGCAAGCGCTTCGTCTCCTGAATTGAGCGCAATCGACATTGCTTACCTGCCGAAGAATATAGCCCCGAGAATAGGCGCAATCGAGCTTGCCCCATTCAACTACCGCCAGCAGCCAAGTTCCTCGCCTCTCGAGAGATCTGCTGCGCCCTCTGGCTCTCCTTCGACGTTGACCTTGCCCGCCGTCGGGCAGAAACGCCCGAATATAGCAGCGACCACGGAGGGAGCCGGCAGTTCGACTCTGCAGTACAGCAAAGGCGCAGTTACGGTGCGCTGGAGTGCTAGCGATGCGAACAGCGATCCTCTAACCTTCACCGTTGAGCTTCGAGGTAAGGAGGGCGGCCCATGGCGGGTCCTCAAAGAGAAACTTACCGATCGGTTCTACACTTTCGACAGCAATGCTTTCCCGGATGGCGAGTACATCGCACGGATTATCGGTAGCGATATGACCGGCAACATCCCGTCCGAAGCGCTGACTGGTTCGCTCGAGAGCGATCCGTTCACCATCGACAACACTGCGCCTGAAATTCTGAACCTCAAGGCAGTTTCCGCTGCAAATTCGCGTGTTCAGATCGCGTTCACGGCAAAAGATGCGTTGAGCTGGATCGATAAGGCCGAATACACGCGCAACGGGAGTGACTGGGTGCTGCTGAATCCCGTGAATAGGGTCACGGATTCACAATCCCTGAATTACCAGTTTGAAGTTCCGGCGGGTGAAACGATCGCGGTTCGGGTGTTCGATGAGGACGACAACGTAGTCGTGAAGCAGGTTCCTGCTCGCTAGAACGTCTGAGCTATTGCGAGGAAGAGGCTGAGCTGGCGCCGGCGTCGGTCGACACCTGCGGAAGCACGTGCGCGAAGATCTGCGAAACAGCGTATGGCTCCGGCTCTCCAGAGCCGACCCCTTGCGCCTCATGAAGAAACAAATCGGAAAAGTTCCCCGTTCTTGAGGCTTGCTCGAAGCTTCCGGCAGTGCCCGTCAGGATACCTGATTCCGCTGGGTCCTCGGACGATACTGCGGCAGCGTGCAGGTATTCTGCGATAGTCGCGGTGTTCTTCTGGAATCGTGCGGGGTTGTTTCTGCTGAGAGTTTCGAGACCGCTAAAGAGTTGGGCGCGGTCCGAAATGCTTGCGATATCGATGCTCGCGGCGTTACCGGGGTGAGCCGAGGCAGAAGATCCTACTGAGCCGACAGGACCAGCCTGCCCTGTTTGGGAGTGATTCACTCCGTCCCAGAGATACGTTCCCAGACCTGAGGTATAAACCGCACTCATCTCGACGATTGCGGACGGAAAGTCTCGTCCAGTAAATGGGTACGGGACTGAAGCGGAAAATCTCTCCAGTATATTGAAAGTACAGCCCCGCCCGCTCCCCTGAGTGAATGAATCTACCCGCTATTTCAGATGAGTGACGCAGCCGCAGGCTTTCGCACCGCACGCGTTCTGCCGTTCCGTGAATCGTTGCTCGCGATGATCGGTATTTCACTCGTGAACATGCTGGTTGCCCTCGACCAGACGGTAGTCAGTACAGCGCTTCCTTCGATCGTTTCCGATCTAAAGGGCTTCGAGTTCTATGCCTGGATCGTCACTTCTTACCTGCTTGTCTCCGTCGTTACGGTTCCGGTGTTCGGCAGGCTTGGTGATTTCTTTGGACGCAAGCCATTCGTTATAGCCGCCATTATGACGTTTACAGTTGCATCGGTGCTTTGCGGATTCGCACAGTCGATGCGATTCCTGATCGCCATGCGGGCATTTCAGGGAGCGGGAGCCGGCATGATGGTGGGTACGGCATTTGCCGCCATTCCCGACTTGTTTCCCGACCCGCATTCCCGGGTTCGCTGGCAAGTGGTTATGGCTGGCGCATACGGCATCGGCACGGCTGCCGGTCCTTCGTTAGGCGGGCTCCTGAGCCAACACTACGGTTGGCGATCCACCTTTTTCATCAATCTTCCCGTAGGCATCATCAGCCTCGCTTGCGTGATCGTTTACCTGCCGCTGTTTCGGCATCACCATCAGGAGAAGGTGCAGATTGATTGGGGAGGCGCAGCTCTGATCTCGGTCGCCCTTGGCAGCCTGCAATTGTTCGTTGAGCTGTTGCCCAAAAAGGGTTGGAGCGTCTCGAATCTGAGTTTAGTTGTTCTCTTCCTCGCCTCTTCCGCCTCGCTCCTGTGGTGGGAGAAGCGTGCGAGCCACCCGATCATCCCCCTCGACCTGTTTCACGACTCAAGCCTTAACGTGGTCTTCCTGGTATCTCTTCTGATCGGGTTCCTGATGTTTTCGCTCATCTTCTTCGCCCCCCTTCTGCTGCAAGGTGGATTCGGGTTAACTCCGCAGCGCGCGGGACTCCTCGTCACTCCGCTCGCCGGATGCATCGCGTTCGGGAGCATCTTCAACAGCCGGATCGTCACTCGTTTGTCAAATCCGACCCGCATGCTGACGGCTGGCTACTCTCTCGTGGCAGTTTCATGTCTCGCTCTGAGCCTCATCGGACCTTCCACTTCGCATTGGATCCTCGGCCTCTCTATGCTGACCGGAGGCATCGGCATGGGTTTCATCTTCAACAACCTGAATGTCTTCGGGCAGGAGTTGGCCGGTCAGGGACGGTTCGGAATTACAACGGCAGTGATCCAGTCCACGCGCATGGTGGGTGGGATGCTCGGTACCGCGGTTATCGGCACGATCGTCACACGCACCTATATTGCCCGGGTTCCGGCTGCACTCACGTCTTGGGTCGGAACGTTACCCCGCTCGCTCATAAAGCGGCTGCAAGACCCTGAACTCCTGGTCGACCGCCGAGGCGCCGAAGTGTTTCTCCAGCACCTCAACGGAAGTGCCGGCCACGCAAATCTGCTGCTGGGAGTGCTCCGTCACGTTTTCGTCACATGCATCCATCTGGGCTTCGCGCTGACCGCACTGGCGGCGGTGGCCGCGGTGTGGCAGGTGACGAGGATTTCCCATATGCGCTTTCATCCCGTTTCCGTCGATGCCGTTCCGGTGCTCGATTAAAGAGCGAACAATCCCAGCGCCACTCCACGTCCGTTCGCGGCCATACCGGCCACCGTGCTACCAGTTTGTGATCGAGCCGTCAGGCCGGAAATAAGTTTGAGCCCGGGCCGTGACCGGTTCTGTGATCTCTGCGATGAGCTTGAGTTGACTCATGTCCAGTGTCACGCCCAGGCCCGGCCGGTCGTTCGGATACAGTTTGCCGTTCTTGAAATCCAGGCACTCCGGCAGATGCGGCAGTGTGCGCCCCTGGTAGTTGTACTCCATCAACACCGGGCCCGAGTAAGTCCCGAGGCAGTTCACCAGGGCAGCGGTCGCGATCGGGCCAGTGAAATGAGGCACGATGCCGACGAAATGCGTTTCGCAGATAGCGGCAATCTTCATCATCTCGGTGATTCCGCCGACATTGGGCAGGGTGGCACGAAGATAGTCGATGTCGTGATCTTCAACCAGTTTGTTGAAGTCCCAGCGATAGCCCCATTCCTCGCCAGCAGCAAGCGGCACTTTCACCGCACGCCGTAGTATCGGTAGGTCCTGCCGGAAGGCCTCGTCGCGCACCGGGTCTTCAACGAAGAACGGCTCGAATTCTTCAATCAACTCGCAGCCGCGAATAGCATCCGACAGATCGAAGCGCTGATGGAAATCAACAGTCCAGTCACCGTCCTTGCCTACGCCCTCGCGCGCTTCCTGGCACTCCGCGCGGAGTTTGTGCAGACGCTCACGGGTGTTGTAAGTTGTATTCGCGGGTGCATCCGCGGCGCCCATCCGAAACGCACGATAGCCGGCTTCAACGGTGAGCCGGGCACGTTCCTTGACGCTCATGCCGGGTTGGATTCCAGGAATGATGCCGGCTGTGTTATAGCACTCGCAGTAGTTGCGGACCATTCCACCGAGCAGCGCATGTACGGGAAGTTTTTGAACCTTTCCTTTGATGTCCCAGAGCGCAAGATCGAGCGCTCCAATCGAGTCTGCTTTTTCACGACCGGGCGGATAAAAGAACGCCCGGGCCATGTCTTGCCAAAGCCGCTCGGTATAGTGAGGATCTCTTCCGATCAAACGTCCCGCGCATTGTTCCAGCAGGTCCTTCGACCCGCCCTCGCCGACGCCGGTAATACCAGCATCCGTCTCGATCGTGACGACGTGATCGCTCTGGTTGAACAGCGGGTTTGGATTCGGCGGCAGGTAAACCCGCACCCGTGTAATCTTCATTTTCGGAGGCGCTGCGGCTTCCGAGACTTTCGACAGCATCAGGCCACTTGCAGCGGCGCCCGACAACCTTCGAAAGAATATGCGACGGTCCATTTTCGTTATCTGCTCCGTTCCAAATTATTCATGCGCGACGTGACCCGTTCCGCCCGTCTTCGGCAGGAGGTAAAACTCGTAGGTGAACTTCCATTTTGTTTCGGATCCCGGCGGGATCTCCAAGGCAACAAATGGCTCTAATGCGTATACGGTCCGGATGGACCATACGCTCGCATTTGAGAGCGGACGATCGCCCATGATCCGGATGCCTGCGCCCGTTTTCCGTTGTTCCACACGGAAGTCGAAATCGCCTGCACTTGTGCCGAATCCTGTGAGAGAAGCGGCCAATTGATCCTTACCTTCGAGCGTCTTCAGATACACAAGTTGGTTACCTTTGATTGCGCCGAGCTCTTTGGCGGGAGGTCGGTTGGTCTTAATCTCGTAAGCAGCTGTCGTGACCAGATCCGGCCCGGGTGCGTGATTCTCGAATGGGAGGAAATTGTGGTTATACATGCTTGACCGGATGGTCCGGCTCCCGGTGTTCTTCAGAATGTGTTCGATGACGAGTCGCGGCCTTCCTGCTTCGAGCCGCACGACTTTCGTGTAGCGATAGGCGTACTGAGTTGCCGGATCGGACAGCTCTTGCGTGAACTCGACCGCTGCCGGCGATCGGTGGACGGACCACTTACCCGGGTCAGCTATCTCGTATTGCCTGTAGTGATCGTACTTGACTTCATCGGAGGGCTTGCGAAGCACTCCCACCCCGATCTTGATGAAAGTGCCACCGCCCTTTGCTTCGTCGTACCCGAGACCTTTTCCATCGGTCTCATACTCTTCCGCCGGACCTGTAGCAGCACTGACCGACGAGGCTACAACCCCCGTCTCGTCGTACTTGTAGTCGCGGACACTCGGGTCTACATCGTGAAACCAGGGACCATAATATTCATGGCCGCCATACTTCAGGCTCCCTACGATGCCGGACCAATCGAAGCGGGTCGAGCGATAGAAGCCTGATTGCGCGTCCGGCAGGTAGACCACCGCTCGGATCTGTCCGTTAGTGATTTCCGCCTTGGGAGGCTCCAGCGCCACAATGTGCAGAGGACCCACGGCGAGAAGAGCAATCCAGATTCGCCAATTCAGCATCATTCGATTTCAGCCGCTCCGTCAAGACGCATGTTCTCAGCAGATGTTATCAGGCACAACGAAGAGTAGAGAGATCATAGAAGTGTGCAGGCAGTAACAACGGATCCAATTGCTCGTGAGCGTGAGCTCAACTCTTTGTCCACGGTCACATTAACCGTCATAACAGCGATCGTCACCATGGCGTTCGGCGCCATGATTGGCGCCTTCTTGTTGCGCTCCGGAGATCCCAAATTCTGGGTGCACCTGAAAGTTCCTTACCTGCTGTGGATAACCACAGCGATATTGATCGCCAGTAGCTTTACTTTCGAGAAAGCTCGTACTTTGTTGAGCAATGGCGATCAGTTGGGGTTCAATCGTTTTCTCAAGATCACAACGGTATTGGCCGTTCTGTTCTTGGCCGGTCAGGTTGCAGCTTGGTTCGAGCTGGTAGGCACGGGCACCAAGCTCGTGAAAAATCCACATTCCTGGTTTGTTTTCCTTTTCACCGGCCTGCACGGTCTCCATATCCTGGCAGGGTTGGCGGGTTTGGGCTACCTTCTCGTGCGCACGCGCGAAAGGGTCAGCGGGCCGCGGTATCAGATGTACACAAGGGTGATCGCGCGGGGCGTCGCGATCTACTGGCATTACCTTGATTTTCTGTGGCTGTTGATGTTTACCCTTTTATTGCTCTGGAAGCAATGAAAAAGTCACGTCGAGGCGGCCGAAGCCGAGTCCCCGGAGGTCCATTTCCTAACCACGGCCACCAGTTGTTCAGCCTGGAACGGCTTAGACAGATAATCGTCCATCCCGGCGCGGAGGCAGCGTTCGCGTTCTCCCAATAGCGCGTTCGCTGTGACTGCGATGATAATCGGCTGCTTCACTTTCGTAGACCGGATTTGACGGCTGGCTTCGAACCCGTCCATGGCGGGCATCTGGCAATCCATCAGAATGAGATCGTATGGATTGGCCAGGTGGGCTTGAACGGCTTCATTCCCGTCACTCACCACGTCGATCGCAAATCCGGCGCGCTGGAGAATGAGCATGCCCACCCGTTGGTTAATCGGGTTATCTTCCGCCATTAAGATGCGGGGTGATGCATTTGCTGTCATGCTCTGAAGGTGAGACTGCGTCCGAGCACTGCTTAGTACTTACTTTTAGAGCTATTATTTGCGCAATTAGCCGGTTAGTTCGTCCCGATCAACTTTACCGTCTCTGATGTGGATAATCCGGTGGGCGTGGGCCGCTATGTCCGGTTCATGAGTCACTAAAACGATCGTATTTCCTTCAGAGTACAGCCGTTCGAACAACGCCATGATTTCGTTGCCGGTTTTTGTATCTAAGGCACCGGTAGGCTCGTCGGCAAGGAGAATGGACGGGCGGTTCACGAGCGCCCGTGCGATGGCCACGCGCTGCCTTTGACCCCCCGAAAGCTCGTTCGGTTTATGGTTCATTCGCTGCTCGAGATCGACAGCACGAAGCGCTTCGCGTGCTCTTTCCAGCCTGTCACGGGAATTTATTCCGGCATAGATGAGCGGTAACTCGACATTATGCAGAGCGGAAGCCCGCGCAAGAAGATTGAAGGTCTGGAAGACAAATCCTATTTCTTTATTCCGGATTTGAGCCAGCTCATCGTCTTCCATATCGCTGGCCAATTTACCGTTTAAATAATAGAGTCCCTTGGTCGGTGTATCCAGGCAGCCGATCAGGTTCATCAGAGTAGATTTGCCGGATCCCGAAGGCCCCATGATGGCGACGTACTCCCCGCGCTTGATCTGGATGTCAACTCCGGAAACCGCGTGTATTTCCTGGTCTCCCATGACATACGACTTCCAAAGATCGTATGTCTTGATAACCACGCCATCCCGTTTGAGCTGTTCCCCCCGATCCTGCAACTCCTGGGGACTCAAGTCCTGGACTGTTGATGCTCCGCTTGCCATGCCGATACCCTCGATAACTTCCACCGGTTAGGTTGTAACAGGCGTGGACGAAATGCGCGGCTTGTTGTCGATTTTGACCTTCGCTTCATTTCTGATCGTACGGATCACCTGGTAGCTCCCCATGATGATTTGTTCACCGTCGGAAAGTCCATCCACGACTTCGATATCCGTGTTGCCGCTGATTCCCGTCTTCACGGGCTTGAAGACCGCCTTCCCGTCTTTGACTACGAAAACACCTTGCAACTCTTCGTTCATGGCACGCCGTTGCGCCGGATTCTGCGGAGGCGCATTCTTGGCGTTTGCCGGTTGCAATTGACCCTTTTGACGGACCGTCAGCGCCTGCACAGGAATGGAGAGCACATTCTGCCGCGATGCCGTCGCGATCTTCGCGGTGCACGACAACCCCGGGCGAACCATGCTCTCCGGGATATCGAGTGCAATGACGACCTTGAAATCTTTCGCCTCCTGGCTCGACGTCTGACTCTGGGAGGCGGCTACGCCCGTGGATCGAACAAGGGCGGTATCACCGATCTCGATCACTTTCCCCTTAAAGGTTTTATTCGGGATAGCATCGATCGTGACTTCAGCGGATTGATCGAGTTTCACGCTCACGATATCGGTTTCATCCACGTGAACTTCCGCTGTGATAATCGACATGTCCGCGATGGTCATGATGGTGGAGGCAGCCGAATTCTGAATGCCTGGGACCACCGTCTCGCCGACGCGCACAGGGAGGTTGGTAATCACGCCGTCGAGTGGAGCAACAGCTTCGTATTGCGACAAAACGTCTTGAGAGCGCGACACCATGGCTCGCATCTGCGCAATTTTCTTCTGCGCCGATCCTAACTGTGCGTCGGCCTGTGCTTTCTGAGACTTGGCCTGCGCGACCTTCCGTTCGGAGGCCGCGAGCGTTGCCTGAGCAAGATCGAATAAAGCTTTCTTTGCTTCGTAGTCCTGAGCCGAGATCAGTTTCGAATCGAACAGATTTTTGCTCCGCTGGAGATCGATCTTCTTCTGTTCCACATCAGCGCGGTCGTGGTCGACCTGAGATTGGGCCACTGCGATCGCATCTTCGGCAGACTTGCCGGCGGCTTCACTTGCGGCTGAATCAGCCAATGCGGCGTTAAGAGCTGCTTTCTGAGCGTTGAGATCGGCCGAAGGTTGTATGTTTGCCAGCCGGGCGAGTACTTGGCCCTTTCTGACCCTGTCACCTTCCTTTACGAGCAGGGCCGTGATAGGCGCGGGGCCTTGGG
>Ga0308175_100002417_pt1 | contig 12799 bp, 12 predicted proteins | sample PhyCR1_3_FD_203893 | JGI IMG/M metagenome (GOLD analysis project Ga0308175, IMG submission 203893) | Soil microbial communities from UC Gill Tract Community Farm, Albany, California, United States - DLSLS.C.R1 | ecosystem: Environmental > Terrestrial > Soil > Agricultural land | place: USA...
GGCCGACGACATCCTGCGGCAGGGCGTGCAGGGAATCACCGACCTGATCACGGTGCCGGGAATCGTCAACCTCGACTTCGCGGACGTCCGGACGATCATGCGCGACGCGGGATCCGCGTTGATGGGCATCGGCTCGAGCCAGGGGGAGAACCGCGCCGGCGAGGCTGCGAGGCACGCGGTCAGCTCGCCGCTCCTCGAATCGTCGATCGAAGGCGCGACGGGGATCCTGCTCAACATCTCCGGCCCGCCCGACCTCGGCCTGTTCGAGGTGAACGAGGCGGCCGAGGTGGTCACCGGCGCCGCCGACCAGAATGCGAACGTGATCTTCGGGGCCGTGATCGACGACCAGTTGAAGGACGAGGTGCGGGTGACGGTGATCGCGACCGGGTTCGGCGTCCAGCGCCGCCGCCGTGCGCGGGCCGGCGCGGTCGAGACGGGGCCGGTCGGCATGCGTGGACCGGACTTCGACCCAGGCGACTCGCTCGACGTGCCGTCGTTCCTTCGAGACGAATGATGTTTAGGGACGCTGCTGTCCGGTAATCAGAGGGCTGCCCTCTCGGGACTGGAGTGCAGTCCCACACGACCCGGTCAGAAGCCCTGTCAGTTCGCTGGCGGGGCTTCTTGCCGTTCGGAGAGGGTCCGTAGCTGCCTGCCGTCGGTGGCCGCCGAGAGGATCGGAGTCGCGGCCCGCGCCGCGTCGCTCCGCTGAACGGTGCGGCGCTGAACCCGCGGGCGACGGTTAGCATCGCCCCGGATGCAAACCCTTCGCCGCACGCCACTCTACGACCGCCACGTCGAGCTCGGCGCACGGATGGTGCCGTTTGCCGGCTGGGAGATGCCCGTCCAGTACGAAGGCGTGATTGCCGAGCACAGGGCGGTCCGAGCAGACTCAGGTGTCTTCGACGTCTCCCACATGGGCGAGCTCGAGGTCGAAGGCCCGACCGCCCGAGACCTGCTGCAGTCGACCCTGTCGAATGACATCGACCGGGTCGCACCGGGTGAGGCGCAGTACACCCTGATCACCACCGAGAGCGGCGGCATCGTGGACGACGTGATCGCCTACCGGCTCGACGAGCATCGCTACCTGATCGTCGTCAATGCCTCGAATCGCGACACCGACTTCGCCTGGCTGAAGGAGCACGAGCTCCGCGGCTCCGACGTGCGCGACGTCTCGGACGACTACGCGCTCCTCGCAGTTCAGGGCCCGCGGGCGCTCGAGCGTCTCGGGCTCGCTGCGGGGAAGCCGTTCACGTTCGAGCCGGCGGAGCTCGACGGCGTCGAGGTGATGGTCAACCGCACCGGCTACACGGGCGAGGAGGGCGTCGAGCTCGCGTGCATGGAGGAAGATGCGCTGCAGCTCTGGGACGCCATCCTCGCGCGCGGGGTCACGCCCTGCGGCCTCGGCGCGCGCGACACGCTGCGTCTCGAGGTCTGTTATCCGCTGCACGGCAACGACATCGGCCCTCAGTGGGACGCCATCTCGTCCGGTCTCGGCTGGGCGTGCGCTCTCGACACGGAGTTCACCGGCGCCGCGCGGCTGCGCGAGGTGAAGGAGCGGGGGCCGGAGCGCAAGCTCGTCCCGTTCGTGCTCCGCGAGAAGGCGGTCCCCCGGCAGGGCATGGCGATCGAGGGCGGAGGCGAGGTGACGTCCGGGTCACACTCGCCGATGCTCGACATCGGAATCGGGCTGGGGTACGTCCCTGCTGCGCAGGCGCCGGTGGGAAGCGAGCTCGTGATCGACGTCCGCGGCCGCCCGCGGAGGGCAGAGGTCGTGAAGAAGCCCATCTACAAGAAGGAGAGCTGATTTGGCCGCGAGCGAGTCGTATCCCGACGACCTCCTCTATCACGCAGAGCACGACTGGGCCCGCATCGCGGGGGACGAGGCGCTGCTCGGCGTCACCTGGTACGCGCAGGACGCCCTCGGCGAGCTCGTGCACTACGAACCACCCGACGTCGGCGCGACGGTCGCGAAGGACAGCTCCTACGGCGAGGTGGAGTCGGTCAAAGCGGTCTCCGACCTGATCTCGCCGCTCTCGGGCGAGGTGCTCGAGGTGAACCAGAAGGTGGTCGACGCCCCGGAGACGGTCAACGACGACCCCTACGGCGACGGCTGGCTGATCCGCGTGCGCCTGTCGCACCCCGAGGAGCGCGACGACTTGCTCGACCGGGCCGCGTACGAGAAGGTCCTCGAGGAGCAGTGAGCTACCTCTCACTCACCGACGCCGACCGCGAGGCGATGCTCGCAACGATCGGCATCTCGTCGGTGGACGACCTCTTCCGCGACATCCCCGCGGGCGTCCGCTACGGGCGAGAGCTCGACGTGCGTCCGGCGCTGACCGAGTCGGAGCTCCAGCGCCACATGGAGGACCTCGCCGCGAAGAACGTCGTCGACAAGATCTGCTTTCTCGGCGCGGGAATCTACGACCACTACGTCCCCGCCGTGGTCGACGCCGTGCTGCAGCGCGGCGAGCTGCTCACCGCGTACACGCCGTACCAGCCCGAGATGAGCCAGGGCGTGCTGCAGGCGATCTTCGAGTACCAGACCGCGATCTGCGAGCTGACGGCGATGGACGTCTCCAACGCCTCCGGCTACGACGGCACGACGGTCGCCGCCGACGCGTGCTTCGTCGCGAAGCACGCGACCGGGCGCGGAAAGATCGTCGTCACCGAGGCGACCAACCCGCAGGTGCGCCAGGTCGTGAAGACGTACGCGCCGGGCTTCGGGCTCGAGGTCGTCGAGGTGCCGCAGGAGGGCGGCTCGACCGATCCCGACCGCGTTCGCGACGCTGCGCACGATGCGGCGGCCGTGATCTTCCAGCAGCCGAACTTCTTCGGCGTGCTCGAGGACGCACCCGAGCTGGCGGCTGCGGCGAACGAGGCCGGAGCGATGCCGGTCGCGCACGTCGACCTGGTGTCGCTCGGCGTGCTCGAGGCGCCGGGCAACTACGGCTGCGCGATGGCTGTCGGCGAGGGGCAGTCAGCCGGCAATGCGATGAGCTACGGCGGCCCGCACTACGGCTTTCTCGCCGCCCGCTCCGACTACATCCGCCGGCTTCCCGGCCGGATCGTCGGCGAGACGGTGGACGCCGCGGGTGAGCGCGGCTATGTCCTCACCCTGCAGACCCGTGAGCAGCACATCCGGCGCGAGAAGGCAACATCGAACATCACCACCAACCAGACCCTGCTCGCCCTGGCAGGGCTGGTGCACCTGAGCCTGCTCGGCCCGCAGGGGCTTCGTGAGCTCGGAGAGACCTGCCTCGCTCTCTCCGGCTATGCGAAGCAGCGCCTGGTCGAGGCGGGCCTCGAGCTGCTGTTTCCAGAAAAGGCAACGTTCAAGGAGTTTGCCGTCCGCACCGGATGGAACGCGCGTGAGGCGCTCACGGCCGCGCGTGCGCGGGGCGTCTACGCCGGGTACCCGCTCGGGCGGGACTACGCCGGCATGGACGACGCGCTGCTCGTCGCCGTCACGGAGAAGCGCACAGTCGACGAGATCGACCGGCTCGCAGAGGCACTCTCGTGAAGCTGATCTACGAGAAGTCGCAGGCCGGCCGGCGAGGGCTCGGCGTGCCAAAGCCGGACCTGCCGGTGCCGGAGGTTCCGGCCGAGCTTGCGCGCAAGCAGCCGCCTCGCCTGCCCGAGCTCGCCGAGCCGGAGGTGCTGAGGCACTTCACCGAGCTCTCGACCCGCAACTTCGGGATCGACACCGGCTTCTATCCGCTCGGCAGCTGCACGATGAAGTACAACCCGCGGATCAACGAGCGGCTCGTCGGGCTGCCCGGCTTCGCGAGCCTCCACCCGCTCGTCGAGGACGATGCGGCACAGGGCGCGCTCGAGCTCGAGTGGGAGCTGCAGCAGATCCTCCTCGAGGTGACGGGGCTCGACGCCGTCTCGCTCCAGCCGGCGGCCGGCAGCCAGGGCGAGCTGACCGGGCTGATGCTCTTCCACGCCTACTTCGCCGACAAGGGGGAGGAGGCGCAGCGCAGGAAGATCGTCATCCCGGACACCGCGCACGGCACGAATCCGGCAAGCGTGACGATGGCGGGCTACGAGCTGACGCCGGTGAAGACCGACGCGCGCGGGAACATCGACGTCGCGGACCTGCGTGGCAAGGTCGACGAGCAGACGGCGGGGCTCATGCTCACGAATCCCTCGACGCTCGGCCTCTTCGACGAGAACATCGAGGAGATCCGCGACATCTTCCACGGCGCCGGTGCGCTGATGTACTACGACGGCGCGAACCTGAACGCGGTCTGCGGGATCTCGCGTCCCGGCGACATGGGGTTCGACGTCGTGCACATCAACCTGCACAAGACGTTCTCGCAGCCGCACGGCGGCGGCGGCCCCGGGGGCGGGCCGATCGCGGTGCGCAAGAGCCTTGCGCCGTTCCTGCCGGTGCCGGTGGTCGCGAAGGAAGGTGCGAGCTTCCGCCTCGAGTACGACCGGCCGAAGTCGATCGGCAAGGTGCGGGCGTTCAGCGGGGCGTTCGGCGTGTTCGTCCGCTCCTACGCGTTCATGCGCTCGTACGGCCCCGCGCTGCGCGAAATGAGCGAGGTCGCCGTCCTGAACGCGAACTACATGCTCGCACGGCTCAGGGATGTCTATGAGCTGCCGTACGACCGGCTGTGCATGCACGAGTTCGTGATCAGCGCGCGCAACCTGAAACGAGAGCACGGCGTCAGCGCGCTCGACGTCGCGAAGCGGTTGATGGACTTCGGCTTCCACCCGCCGACGATCTACTTCCCGCTCGTCGTCCCGGAGGCGTTGATGATCGAGCCGACGGAGTCCGAGGCGAAGGAGACGCTCGACGCGTTCTGCGACGCGATGCTCGCAATCGCGCTCGAGGCGGCGGAAGACCCGGAGATCGCGCACACCGCTCCGCACCATCGGCCAGTGAGGCGGCTCGACGAGGTGCGTGCCGCGAAGAACCCCGTGGTGCGATTCGGATTCGAGGAGCACGAGCCTGAGCGGGGCGCGGGCGACCGTCAGCTGGAGGCGCAGAAGGGCGCGTAGCAGCGGTTTCGTGTCTCGCGATCCGGGAAGTCCGACGCCATGCCGATGGTGAAGAAAGGCGGCGGCGTCCGGAGGGGCGAGCTACCGGACACGATCAAGCGGTCGCCGGCAAAGGCACAGCGGACGTTCGCGAAGGCGCACGACGCCGCGGTCGACGAGTACGGCGAGGGCGAGCGGGCGCATCGCACGGCGTACGCCGCGCTCAAGCGCACGTTCGAGAAGGTGGGTGACCACTGGGAGCAGAAGCGGGCTCCCGGGCCGAGCGATCCGCGGTCGAAGCAGTCGACCGTGCAGAAGCGCCGTGGCGTCGGAGAGACGTTCGGCGGCGTCGACGCAGAAGGTCACACCCGCGAGGAGCTGTACGAGCGGGCGCGGCGTCTCGGCGTCGAGGGTCGCTCGCGCATGAACAAGCGCGAGCTTGCACGCGCGATCGCGCGCAAGCAGTAGACGCAGCCTCTACTCGGCCGACCAGAAGTCCTCGAGCATCTCCGCGTCGCCACCCTCGCCGAAGCCGATCGCGATCAGCTCGAGCCCGTCCGGGCCTGCCTCGAAGCCGCGCGCCGTGCCCGGCGCGACACGAACGGCGTCCCATGGGCGGAGCTCGCGGATCTCGTCGTCGATCTTGATGCGGCCGCTTCCACCGACGATCACGTAGGCCTCTTCCTGCCGCTCGTGCCGGTGCGAGCTGGGCGACCGGAAGTTGGGCGCATACCGCTGGTAGCTGAAGCCCCCGCCCTCGAGCCCGAGCGCGGAGCGCCCGAACCGCGCCTCCAGGCTGGGCGCCAGGCCGAACTTCTCGGCTGCGTTCTCGACGTCGTCCTTGAGGTTCTTCTGCGTGTAGTCGGCCATGCGGAAACCCTACGCCGTCTGGCACGGTACGGAGACGGAGAAGCGAGGCATGAGCTCCCGTGAACCGGTAACGAATCGACTGCGAACGAGTCTGAGTAGGCGTGAAGAACGAAACCACCAAAACAGAGGCCGAGTGGCGGGCCGAGCTCACGCCCGAGCAGTACCACGTGCTGCGCGAGAAGGGCACCGAGCGGCCGTTCACCGGCGAGTACGACCATACCTTCGAGCCGGGCAGCTACCACTGCGCGGGCTGCGGAGCAGAGCTCTTCGTCTCCGACGCGAAGTACGACTCCGGCTGCGGCTGGCCGGCGTTCTTCGCGCCCGCGTCCGACGACGCGGTCGACGAAGAGAGTGACACGAGCTACGGCATGGTGCGTACCGAGGTCATGTGCGCGTCGTGCGGCGGGCACCTCGGGCACGTCTTTCCGGACGGGCCGCACCCGACCGGCGTCCGGTACTGCATCAACTCGGCCGCACTGAAGCTGGAGGAGCGCTGATGAAGAAGGCAACGTTCGGAGCGGGCTGCTTCTGGGGTGTCGAGGCGGCCTTCCGCCGGCTCGACGGCGTGGAGCAGACGCGGGTCGGCTACGCCGGCGGCGGCGTCGAGAACCCGACCTACGCGCAGGTCTGCTCGCACGAGACAGGCCATGCCGAGGTCGTCGAGGTGACCTACGACGAGGCGAGGATCCCGTACGAGCAGCTGCTCGCGGTGTTCTGGGCGGAGCACGACCCGACACAGCTGAACCGCCAGGGGCCGGACGTCGGCTCGCAGTACCGCTCGGTGATCTTCGTGCACGACGCCGAGCAGCGCGCGGCCGCGGAGGCGTCCCGGGACCGGGTGCACGAGCGGATCTCGAAACCCGTCGTCACGCAAATCGAAGACGCCCCGCCGTTCTGGGAAGCGGAGGACTACCACCAGCAGTACCTCGAGAAGCGCGGCCTCGCGAGCTGCACCCCGCGCCTCGCTGCCGTCTCGTAGCCGGCGTTTGACCACCGCCTTCCGGGGCACCGGCCTTGCAACCGAGCGAGGAGGTGCCCCGTGAAGGCGGTCGTCTGGCACGGCGACGAGAAGCTGTCCGTCGACAGCGTCGACGATCCGAGGATCGAGGAGCCGACGGACGCGATCGTGCGCATCACGTCGACCGCGATCTGCGGCTCCGACCTGCACCTCTACGGCGGCAAGGTGGTGGGCATGAAGGACGGCGACATCGTCGGCCACGAGCCGATGGGGCTCGTCGAGGAGGTCGGCTCCGCCGTCAAGAGCATCAGGCCCGGCGATCGTGTCGTCGTGCCGTTCAACATCTCGTGCGGTCACTGCTTCATGTGCGACCGGGAGCTCTACTCGCAGTGCGAGACGACGCAGAACCGCGACGCGCGCAAAGGGGCGTCGCTCTTCGGCTACACGCACATGTACGGCGGGGTGCCGGGCGGCCAGGCGGAATACCTGCGCGTGCCGCACGCGGACTTCGGGCCGATCAAGGTGCCCGGGAACGGCAGGCCGGACGAGCACTACCTGTTCATGTCGGACGTGCTCCCGACCGCGTGGCAGGCAGTCACCTATGCCGACACGGAGCCCGGCGGCACGCTCGCCGTCTTCGGGCTCGGGCCGATCGGCCAGATGTGCGTCTCGACCGCGAAGCACCAGGGAGTCGAGCGTGTGATCGCGCTCGACTGGGTGCCGGAGCGGATCGCGATGGGGGAGAGACGCGGCGCGGAGACACTCGACGTGAAGGACGTCGACGACATTCCCGAAGCGCTGCGCGACATGACCGGGGGCCGCGGGCCCGACTCGGTCATCGACGCGGTCGGGATGGAGGCCGAGGGTGGCTTCTTCGCCGAGGCGGCGCAGTTTCTGAAGGTGAAGCCCGACCGGCACGGCGCGCTGCACGACTCGATCAAGTGCGTTCGCCGCGGCGGCACGCTGTCGCTGATCGGCGTCTACGGCGGCCCCGACCCGATGTGGCCGCTCGGCGAGCTCTTCGACTCGCAGGTGCAGGTGCGCATGGGCCAGGCGAACGTGAGGAAGTGGATCCCCGACATCCTCCCGATCCTCGACGGCGACGGCGACCCGCTCGGCGTCGACTTCCTGACCACGCACCGGCTGCCGCTCGACGAGGCGCCGCGCGCGTACGAGACGTTTCGCCAGAAGGAGGACGGGTGCATCAAGGTCGTCCTGACGACGTGAGCGTCCATCCGCAGGTCCGCGTCGTCGTCAAGCCGTACGGCAGCGCCCTGCCGCTCGGCTTCTTCGCGTTCGGGATCGGCATGTTCCTCTACGCCGCGCAGGGCGCGGAGTGGGTGAAAGCCTCCGACGGCCACACGGTCGGCCTGATCCTCGCGACCTTCGTCGCACCGCTCGAGTTCCTCGCGACGGTGGTCGCCTTCCTCGCGCGCGACACGATGTCGGCGGCTGCGCTCGGCCTCTTCTCGACGTCGTGGCTTTCGGGCGGCATCCTGCTGACGCAGGCGAAGCCGGGCGTCCTCGACCGGGCGGACGCCTACTGGCTGATCGCCTTCACGGTCGTCGTCCTGCTGCTCGGTGTGGCGGCGTGGGAGGGAAAGCCGATGATCTCGGTGCTCCTGCTCGTCGCCTCTGCGCGCGGCTTGCTCTACGCGATCTACCAGCTCGGCGCCGGCAAGGGTTGGATGCATGCGTCGGGCTGGATCGCGCTGGTGCTCTTCCTCGTGGCGATGTACGGCGGTCTTGCCTTCCTGCTCGAGGACGCGCGCGGCGAGACCGTCCTCCCGCTGCTCCGCCGCGGCAAGTCGCGCGAGGCGATCGAGGGCGGACTCGCCGCTCAGCTGCAGGGGCTTGCCGAGGAGGCAGGTGTGCGGCACACGCTCTAGGGGCACCGCAGACCCATGACCAACCTCGAACCGCCGTCCCCCGGCCCCGAGCCGATGCCCGGCCCGCCGACCCCCGAGCCCGGGCCGCCGAGCCCCGGGCCCGAGCCGACACCGCTCCCGCCGGACCCGAACCCGCCGACGATCTAGAGCCGTTTACCTCGCCGCGGTCTCGCGCTCGCGCTTCGCGCGCGACGCGGCTGAGGCCCGCTTCGAGGCGCTCAGTTCGACCTTCCGCAGCCGAACGCCCTTCGGCGTCACCTCGACGCACTCGTCGTCCCGGATGAACTCGAGCGCCTGCTCGAGCGACAGCGGTCGCGGCGGGATCAGGCGGATCAGCTCGTCCGCGGACGAGGCGCGCATGTTCGTGAGCTTCTTCGGCTTCGACGCATTGACGTCGAGATCCTCGCGGCGCGAGTTCTCGCCGACGACCATGCCCTCGTACAGCTCGTCGGTCGGCGCGATGAAGAGCGACCCGCGCTCCTGCAGGTTCTCGATCGCGAAGCCCGTCGCCTGGCCGCGCCGGTCGGCGACGAGGCTGCCGGTGGGGCGCGTGCGCAGCTCGCCGAACCACGGCTCCCAGCGCTCGAAGACGTGGTGCATGATCCCTGCGCCGCGGGTCTCGGTGAGGAACTCCGTTCGGAACCCGATCAGACCGCGCGCCGGGACGAGGTACTCCATGCGCGCCCAGCCCGTGCCGTGGTTGACCATCTCCTGCATGCGTCCCTTGCGCAGCGCGAGGAGCTGCGTGACGACGCCCACGTACTCCTCCGGGACGTCGATCGCGACCCGCTCGACCGGCTCGTGCCGCTTGCCGTCGATCTCGCGCACGAGTACCTCCGGCTTGCCGATCGTCAGCTCGAATCCCTCGCGGCGCATGATCTCCGCGAGCACGGCGAGCTGCAGCTCGCCGCGGCCCTGCACCTCCCAGGTGTCCGGGCGCGCGGTCGGCAGCACGCGCAGCGAGACGTTCCCGACGAGCTCCTGGTCGAGCCGCTGCTTGACCTGGCTCGCGGTCAGCTTGTCGCCCTCGGTGCCGGCGAGCGGGGAGGTGTTGATTCCGACCGTGATCGAGAGGCTCGGCTCGTCGACAACCGTGACGGGCAGCGGACGCGGATCGTCCGGATCGGCGATCGTCTCGCCGATCGTCACGTCGGGCAGTCCGGCCAGCGCGACGATCTCGCCCGGCCCCGCCTCCTCGGCCGGCACGCGGTCGAGCGCCTCCGTGATCAGCAGCTCGGTGACGCGCGCGTTCTCGATCTCGCCGCTCGCACGGCACCAGGCGATCTGCTGTCCCTTCCTGAGCACGCCGTGCCGCACGCGGAGCAGCGCGAGCCGGCCGACGTACGGGGAGGCGTCGAGGTTCGTGACGAGCGCCTGCAGCGGATGCGCCGGGTCGTACGACGGCGGGGGGATCGTCGCGAGGAGCGTGTCGAAGAGCGGCGTCAGATCGCCCGCGAGCGCATCCGGCTCGAGCCCCGCCTTGCCGTCGCGCGCGACCGTGTAGACGATCGGGAACTCGATCTGCCGCTCGGTCGCGTCGAGGTCGAGGAACAGCTCGTAGACCTCGTTCACGACCTCCTCGATCCGCGCGTCGGGACGGTCGATCTTGTTCACGACGAGGACGACCGGCAGGTCCGCCTCGAGCGCCTTGCGCAGGACGAACCGCGTCTGCGGCAGCGGCCCCTCGGAGGCATCGACGAGGAGGAGCACGCCGTCGACCATCGTCAGGCCGCGCTCGACCTCGCCGCCGAAGTCCGCGTGACCGGGCGTGTCGATGATGTTGATCTTCGTCCCGTTCAGGCGAACGGACGTGTTCTTCGCGAGGATCGTGATCCCCTTCTCGCGCTCGAGGTCCCCCGAGTCGAGCACCCGCTCGGCGACCTCCTGGTTCTCGCGGAACGAGCCGGACTGCCACAGCATGGCGTCGACGAGCGTCGTCTTGCCGTGGTCGACGTGCGCCACGATGGCGACGTTGCGGAGGTCGGTGCGCTGGGCGAGGCTCTCGGACACGGCCGGGCAGGGTAGCGACAGCTTCTAAGGCTCCACCTCCTCGCTGCCGAAAGAGGGACGGTGGTGCGCCGCGGCCTGAGAGAGCGCCTCGCCCTGATGCTCGTCGTGGGCGGGATCGCGGCCGCGATCCCGGCGGTCGTGCACGTGACCGTCGGCCAGACCGGTGTCAACCTCACCGCGAAGGTGCACTTCTACTCCGTCGGCTTCAGCGCGCTCGTCGCGGCGCTTGCCGCCCTCGGGCTGACGGCGATGGGCGCGAGACGCGGTGACACGCGCACCGTCGTCGTCGGGACGGCGTTCGCCGTCATGGCGAGCCTGCTCGCGCTGCACGGGCTGTCCACGCCGGGCGTCTGGTTCGGCAACAACGGCGTGATCTCGATCACCGGAGGGGCGACCCTGCCGGCAGGCGCGGTGATCCTCGCGCTGAGCGTGCTGCCGCTTCCGCCGGCCCTCCGCAGCGTGAAAGCTCTTCTCGCGCTGCAGGTGGTGCTGCTCGCGTTCGTGATCGGGCTCGGCGTCTCGGCGCTCGCCTGGCCGGGCCTCCTTCCCACGGTGCCGGCGCCGAACAGCGAGCCGGCGCTCGCGCTGCTCGCGGTCGGGCTCGTCGCGTACGGGCTGCTCATCTGGCGCGCCCTGCGCACCTTCCTCCTCACCCAGCGCGCCCTCGACCTCGTCGTCGTGATCGGGCTCGTCTGGCTCGCGACCGCACTCGTGCCCGCGCTGACGATGGACTTCACGAGGCTCGGGTGGTGGATCGGGCACGAGGTCGAGCTGGACGGAATCCTGATCGTCGGCATCGCCGTCGCCGTCGATCTCGCGCGGGCCGCGCAGTCCCGCCCCCTCGCGGGCGACCTTCGCGGAGCCGATCTCGTCGCGTCGGAGGACGCGTTCCTCGGCTCGCACGTGCGGGCGCTCACCGTGCGTCTCGCCGACAAGGACGAGTACACCGAGCGGCACACGCGCCGTGTCGCGCTGCGCGCGGTGCAGGTCGGGGAGGAGCTCGGCCTCTCCGCGAGTCGCCTGCGCACGCTCGCGATCGGAGCGCTCGTGCACGACATCGGCAAGCTCTCGGTGCCGGACGCGATCCTGAAGAAGCCCGGGCCGCTGGACGACGAGGAGTACGCGGTGATCAAGGAGCATCCCGAGCGTGGCTACCGGCTGCTGAACGAGCTCGGCGGCTTCTCGGACGCCGTGCGCCACCTCGTGCGCGACCACCACGAGCGGCTCGACGGACGCGGCTATCCGCGCGGTCTCGCGGAGAGCCAGATCGATCTCGACACGCGGATCCTCACCGTCTGCGACGTCTACGACGCGCTCATCTCGAAGCGCGTGTACCGGGGCGCGTGGGCGCACGACGAGGCGATGGAGCTGCTCCACCGCGAGATCGGCGCCGCCTTCGACGAGCGCTGTGTCGCGGCGCTCGAACGGGTCGTTGCGGGCGCCAGCCCCGTGCCCGCCGGGCGCGATTGGCCGGCGGGGCTCAGAGAGCCCGCGCCGGCCGTGTAGCGTCTCTCGGAACCGCCGGGAACGCGGGGGTTTGACGGTCTGTGTCGCCCCAGGGCCTGCTCTTACCTCCAGGTAAGAAACCGGCCGCGGACGACACCAACGAGTACATGGCGTGTACTGTCGTCCTCGAAGTCGTGAAGCCGCGCGCGAACCTCTCGCTCGTCTCTGCGCCCGCCGTCCTCGACGAGGAGTCGCGCGAGTGGCTGCGCGGGCTGCGCGCCGAGGGCGCCGAGAGGGACCTGGCGATCGCGCGGCTGCACCTGCTGCTGCTACGAGCCGCGCGGTTCGAGGTGGCCCGCCGCCGGCCGACCCTGCCGCACGTGCGCGGCGACGAGCTCGACGACATCGCACTCGAGGCGGCCGACGACGCGATGATGAGCGTGCTCGCACGCGTCGACGACTTCCGCGGCGAGAGCCGCTTCACGACGTGGGTCTACAAGTTCGCGCTGCTCGAGGCTGCCGTGAAGCTCCGCAAGCGGGCCTGGCAGGGCCGTGAGGTGCCGGTCGAGCCGGAGACGTGGAGCCTGTTCGAGAGCGGGAGCCCGGAGCCGGCGCAGGAGGCGCTGCAGGTCGAGCT
>Ga0308175_100002418_pt1 | contig 12794 bp, 13 predicted proteins | sample PhyCR1_3_FD_203893 | JGI IMG/M metagenome (GOLD analysis project Ga0308175, IMG submission 203893) | Soil microbial communities from UC Gill Tract Community Farm, Albany, California, United States - DLSLS.C.R1 | ecosystem: Environmental > Terrestrial > Soil > Agricultural land | place: USA...
CAGGCGCTGCTCCCACTCCTCGCCGAAGACCTCGCGGGCCGCTGCGGTCAGCGCGGCCATCAGCTCGGCAGGCGGGATGCCGCCGGCCGGGTCGCGGTCCGCGGTGCGCGCGGCTCCTCCCACGGGCGCCCCAGCGTTCCCCGAGGGGGGCGGGGGCGTGGTGGCCGGCCCCTCCGCCCGGGACCTGCGGGGGGACGGCTTCGCCGCCAGGCTGCGAGCGGATGCCGACGGGCGGGCTGTGCCGCTGCCGCGCCCGGGGCGCCCCCCGGTGCCGATCCGGATCACTTCGGCGTCAGGCATCCTCCTCCTCCTCCTCGACGTGCACGCCCAGGACCCCGGCGATGGCGCGCTCGGTGGAGTGGATCCGCTCGGCGGCCAGGACACCGGGGCCGGTGGCCGAGGCGAAGTCCCCGAACGTCTCGGGCGTGGTCCAGCGCGGCTCGAAGCCCAGCACGGCGCGCATCCGTGAGGTGTCCACGACCCGCCCGTAGGTCAGGTAGGCCACCCGCTCCGGGGAGAAGTCCGCGAGCCGCGCCTGCTTGAAGGCCGAGCCCACCGAGCCGATCGCGAACGACGGCAGCGGCATCGCCGGACGGCCCAGCCGGCGGACCGCCTGGGACAGCGTGATCACCCCGTCGCCGGCCACGTTGAACGTGCCGGGGACGTCGGCGAGCGTGGCGCGGTGCAGCGCCGCGTAGGCGTCGGACTCGTGCAGGAGCTGCAGGCGGGGATCGAACCCCAGGACCGTCGGGATGACCGGGAGGCGGAAGTAGGCAGCGGTGCCGGACGCCAGCCGGGGCCCGAGGATGGACGCGGTGCGCAGCGTGGTGACGCGCACGTCGGGGCGCCGCCGGGCGAACCCGCGCACGTAGGACTCGACCTCGGTGACGTCCTTGGCGAAGCCCGTGCGCGGCAGTCGTCGGGCGTTCATGTCCTCGGTGAACATCGCCGGGTCGCGGTTGGTTGCGCCGTACACCGCCGTGCTCGACTTGACCACCAGGTGCCGCAGGCCCGGCGCCTGCTGGCAGGCGGCCAGCAGCTGCATGGTGCCGATGACGTTCGGCTCCTTCATCGACTGGGGGCTGCCGTCGGGCGCCGAGGCGCTCACGCTCAGGTGCACGACCGTGTCGGCCTGCTCGCGGGCGATGACCTTGGCGATCACCGGGTTGCGGATGTCGGCCCGGACGAACTGCATGCCGCCCGCGTCACCACGTGGCGGAGTGACGTCGACGCCGACCACCCGGTCGACGTCGGGGTCCTCGGCCAGGCCCCGGGCGAACCTCCGGGCGAGATCCGCGGCGACGCCGGTGACGAGTACGACCCGGCCCATGGATTCTCCCGCGCGCCGGCCTACTTGCCGAGACGGCGACGCTGGACGCGCGTCTTCTTCAGCAGCTTGCGGTGCTTCTTCTTCGCCATCCGCTTGCGACGCTTCTTGATGACAGAACCCACGTGTGACCTTTCGCAGTCCGGTGCTGGGCGCCTCGCGCCCTGCGGCGGCCGCCCGATCCTGCTCAGCCTAACGGGCGGAGGCAGCCCACACGAACCGAGGTGACCGCCGTCACGGGCACTCGACGAGCGGCGCCGTGCTCAGCCGGTCTGGAAGAAGCTGCCCTTGAGGTACTCGTTGACCGCTTCCTCGCTCACGCGGAAGGAACGGCCAACGCGCACGGCCGGGAGCTCACCGGAGTGAACGAGACGGTAGACGGTCATCTTGGAGACGCGCATCACCGAGGCGACCTCCGCCACGGTCAAGAACTTCACCTCGGAGATGTCCCCCGACAGGTTTGAAGCCATGTCGCACCGCACTTTCTGGTCGCACGCCCCCGGCTTCCCCACCGGAGCACATGCGTGCGCGCTGATGTGAGGATAGGGCCGGGAGTGACGGGTGGGGAAGAGGTGATCAAATAGTTATTTTGCAGACTTCGGCGTGGCGGCTTGCCACAAGGCTCGTCGCCTGCCTCGACGGTACCTCGGATCCCAGAGACGTCAACCCGACCCACAGGCCCGGGGTACCCGCGCCGCGCCCGAGCAGGCGCGGGCGGTCGATCCGTAAGGATTTCTCAGGGATAGAACGGGTCGAGCCCGTTGGCCGGGAACACCGACTCCCGGGTGGCCTGGATGCTCCGGTCCAGCCACGTGTCCGGGTCGTAGCCCTCGCTCCAGTCGCGCCAGGTCGGGTGCCGCCCGTCGGTCATCCGCATCGGCGCGCCGACCCCAAGCCGCTCCCGGACCGCCTCGCGCCAGGCGCCCGGCGTCGGGCTGCCGGGATCGAGGGGCTGGCCCGCGAGCACACCCAGCAGGTGGGTCCAGGCGCGCGGCACCACGTCCACGATCGCGTAGCCGCCGCCCCCGAACGCGACCCAGCGACCGCCCGCTGCCTGGTGGGCGAGGTCGTGCAGCGCCAGGTAGCTGGCCCGCTGGCCGTCCACGCTCAGCGCCAGGTGCGCGAGCGGGTCGTCGCGGTGGGAGTCACAGCCCTGCTGGGTGACCAGCACGTCCGGCGCGAACTCGCGCACCAGCGGGGGCACGACGGCGTGGTAGGCGCGCAGCCAGCCCGCGTCCGAGGTGCCGGGAGGCAGGGCCACGTTCACCGCCGTGCCGTCGGCGCCGGGGCCTCCCCGGTCCCCGGCGAACCCGGTGCCGGGGAAGAGCATCTGGCCGGTCTCGTGCAACGAGACCGTCAGCACGCGCGGGTCGTCGTAGAAGACCTTCTCCACGCCGTCCCCGTGGTGGACGTCGACGTCGACGTAGGCGATCCTGCGGGCGCCGTGCCCGAGCAGCCACCGGATCGCGATCGCGACGTCGTTGTAGACGCAGAACCCGCTCGCGCGGTCCGGCATCGCGTGGTGCAGGCCGCCGGCGATGTTCGCCGCGTGCGAGGCCTCGCCCTCCCAGACCAGGCGCGCGGCCTCGATGCTGGCCCCGACGACGTGGCGCGCAGCCCGGTGCATGCCGCGGAAGGCCGGGTCGTCGTCGGTGCCGAGCCCGCGGGCCGGGTCCGCGCGGCTCGGGTCCTCGCTGGCGCGCATGACCGCCTCGACCAGCTCCGGGTCGTGCACGGTGAGCAGGTCGTCCTCGGTGGCGTCGGGGGCGGCGACCCGGCGCAGGCCGCCGAGCACGCCCAGCTCGGTCGCCAGGTCGATGGTGAGGTCGACCCGGACCGGGTTCATCGGATGGGTCGGGCCGAAGTCGTAGTCGGTGAGGGAGGCGTCGTACACCACGCAGGCACCGGCGCCGCAGGGACCCGCGGCGACCGTTCCGGACAGCGGCGGCATCCGGCTCAGTCCGTGCCCTCGGCGAGCGCGATCGACCGGTCGCGCGCGGCCTCCATCGCGGTGATGAACGCCGCCCGGACCTTGTGGTTCTCGAGCTGGCGCACGGCGGCCGCCGTGGTGCCGCCCGGCGAGGTGACCCGCTCCCGCAGCACGGTCGGGTGCTCGCCGGTCTCGCGCAACAGCTTCGCGGACCCGACCACGGTCTGCACGACGAGCTCGGTGGCCGTCGACCTGGGCAGGCCCAGGTGCACTCCCGCCTCGATCATCGCCTCGACGACGAAGAAGAGGTAGGCCGGGCCCGAGCCGGAGATCGCGGTGACCGCGTCCTGCTGCTTCTCGGGCACACGGATCACCTTGCCGGTGGCCGCGAGCAACTCCTCGACGACGGCGAGGTGCTGCTCGTCGCAGTGGGTGCCGGCCGAGATCGCGGCCATCCCCTCGTCGACCAGCGCGGGCGTGTTCGGCATGACCCGGACGACGGCGATGCCGTCGGGGATGCGGGCCTCGACGTACGCCGTGGTGATGCCCGCCGCGAGGCTGACCAGCAGCTGTCCGGGTCGCAGGTGCGGTCCGATCTCGGCCAGCACGTCGGCCATGTCCTGCGGCTTGACGACGAGCACGACCGTGTCCGCGGCCTGGGTGGCCTCCTCATTGGCCAGCACGGCGACGGAGTAGCGCTCCCGCAACTCGGCGGCCCGCTCCGGACGCTTCTCCCCCACCAGCAGCTCGGCGGCCGGCCGGCCACTGCGGATCAGGCCGGAGAGCAGGGTCTCGCCCATCACCCCGGCACCGATGATCGCGACGGTCATGGCCTGCGCTCCTACTTCTGCGAGACGAGGGAACGCAGGAAGAATGTCAGGTTCGACGGGCGCTCCGCGAGCCTTCTCATCAGGTATCCGTACCACTCCTGGCCGTAGGGCACGTAGACCCGCATGGTGTGGCCCGCAGCGGCGAGGCGCTTCTGCTCGTCGGTGCGGATGCCGTACAGCATCTGGTACTCGTGGTCACCGGGAGTTCGGCCGTGGCGGGTGGCCAGGGCCTCGGCGATGCGGATCATCCGCGGGTCGTGGGTGGCCACCATCGGGTACCCCTGGCCGGCCATCAGCACCTTGAGGCAGCGGACGTAGGCCTTGTCCACCTCGTGACGGTCCTGGAACGCGACGTCCTCGGGCTCGCGGTAGGCGCCCTTGCACAGCCGGACCCTGGAGCCTTCGTGCGCCAGCGCCCGGCAGTCGGCCTCGGTCCGGTGCAGGTAGGCCTGCAGCACCGCTCCGGTCTCCGGGAAGTCCTTGCGCAGCTCGTGCAACGTCGCCAGCGTCTCGTCGGTGGTGGTGTGGTCCTCCATGTCGAGGGTGACCGTCGTGCCCGCGTTGCGGGCGGCCCGGCAGATCCGGCGGGCGTTCTCCACGCTGACCTTGCGGCCGACCTCGGGCAGCGCCTGGCCGATGGCGGAGAGCTTGACGCTGACCTCGGCGTGGCGGGCGAGGCCGGCCTCGGCGAGCTGCTCGAGCAGGGTCAGGTAGGCGGTCACCGTCGCCTCGGCCTGCTTCTCGTCGAGCGTGTCCTCGCCGAGGAAGTCCAGCGTGGCGTTGCGCCCGTCCTCGGCGAGCCTGCGGGCCGCGGCCACTGCGTGAGCGGCGCTCTCCCCGGCGACGTAGCGGGCGACGATCCCGCTGCTCACCGGCATCCTCGTGACGAGCTCCTTCACCCGCTCGCTGCGCGCGAGCACCAGGAGCGGCTGGCGCAGCACCCCGTCGTCCTCCTTGCCGTGGTCACCGTTTCGGCGGCAAGGTTACGCCGGGGCCGGGCGGGAGGCCGACTCAGGCGGAACGCCGGCGCAGGGTGGCGGCGCCCAGCCCGAGGCAGACCGCGATCCAGGCCACCACGACGCCCACGTCCGCCCACGCCTGACCGGAGGCGGTGGACCCGGCCACCTGCTGCATCGCGTCGACGCCGTAGGACAGCGGCAGCACGTCGGAGACCGCGTGCAGCACGCCCGGCATCGCGTGGCGAGCGATGAACAGCCCGCACAGCAGGATCTGCGGGATCACCAGCGCGGGCATGAACTGGACGGCCTGGAACTCCGTCTGCGCGAACGCCGAGACGAAGAGACCGAGCGCGGTGCCGAGGACGGCGTCGAGCACCGCGACGACCAGCAGCGTCCACACCGACCCGGCGACGCCCATACCGAGCAGTCCCACGCACACGGCCACCGCGAACACCGACTGCACCGCGGCCATCAGCCCGAACGCCAGCGCGTAGCCGAGCAGGAAGTCGGCCTTGCCCATCGGCATCGCCAACAGCCGCTCCAGGGTCCCGGAGGTGCGCTCGCGCAGCGTGGTGACCGAGGTGACCAGGAACATCACGATGAAGGGGATCAGCGCCAGCAGCGGCGGCCCGAGCGAGTCGAACCCCGGGCCGAGCCCCGTGCCCTGGAACATCCACCAGAGCAGCACCAGCATGACGCACGGCAGCACGACCAGCATCGCGAGCGTGCGTCGGTCGCGGCGCAGCTGGGTGAGCACCCGCAGCGCGACCGCAAGCGTGGTGCGGGCCCTCACGGCCGGGCTCCTGCCTGGGCCGGACCCACGTCCTCCGCGACCAGGGCCAGGAACGCACCCTCCACGTCGATGGCACCCGTGCGTTGCAGCAGCCGGGCGGGGGTGTCGTCGGCGATCAGCCGGCCGTCCCGCATCAGCAGCAGCCGGTCGCAGCGCGAGGCCTCGTCCATCACGTGGCTGGAGACCAGCACCGCTGCGCCGCTGCCCGCCAGCTCGTGGAAGGTCCGCCACAGCTCCCGGCGCAGCACCGGGTCGAGGCCGACCGTCGGCTCGTCGAGCACCAGCACGGGCGGGTCGGCGAGCAGGGCCACCGCCAGGGAGACCCGCGAACGCTCTCCCCCGGAGAGCCTGCGCACCAACTGGTGGCGGTGCCCCTCGAGGCCGACCAGCTCCAGGCAGTGCTCCACTCGTCCCGCCGGGGCGCCGAGCACCCGGGCGAAGAAGACCAGGTTCTCGGTCACGGTGAGGTCGTCGTACACGCTCGGCGCCTGGGTGACGTAGCCGAGCCGGTCCCGCAGCGCGCGCGAGCCGGCGGGCAGGCCCAGCACCGTCACGGTCCCGGCGGTGAGCCGTTGCACGCCCACGATGCTCCGCATCAACGTGGTCTTGCCGCAGCCGGAGGGGCCCAGCAGCCCGGTGACCTCCCCGTGCGGGACCGCGAACTCCAGCCCGTGCAGCACCCGCCGGTCGCCGCGGTCGACGACCAGCCCGGCGACCTCGACGGCGTTGCCGACCATGGGAAGAATCAGACGCCCGTCGGCTCCCACGGTCAAGGACGCCGGGCTGCGGCGCGCCGTAGCCTCAGGGCTCGGTGGCGAAGTGCAGCCGGCAGAAGGCCAGCGACTCCAGGAGGGCGCTCTCGCGGGCTGCCGGGGTGCCGGCCTTGCGCGTGTTGATCTCGACCACGATGTGGCCGTCGAAGCCGTCCTCCGCGAGCTGGCCGAGGAACTCCGCGCACGGCTGGTTCCCGCGACCCGGGACCAGGTGCTCGTCCTTGGCGGAGCCGGAGCCGTCGGTCATGTGGACGTGCCGGAGCCGGGGCCCGAGCCGGCGGGCCATCGCCAGCGGGTCGTCCTGGGCCGTGGCAGCGTGCGAGAGGTCGACGGTGGCGTGGGCGTAGTCCTCCTCGGAGGGGTCCCAGCCAGGCTGGTAGACGAGCATGCCGCGACGGGCGGCGCGCCACGGGTACATGTTCTCCACGGCGAAGGCGATCCCGGTCTCCTGCTCGAGCTTGGCGATGCCCTCGACGAAGTCGCGGGCATAGTCACGCTGCCAGCGGAACGGCGGGTGCACGACCACCACGTCGGCGCCGAGCTCGGCCGCCATCTCTGCCGAGCGCTCGAGCTTGCCCCAGGGCTCGGTGCCCCACACCCGTTGCGTGATCAGCAGGCACGGCGCGTGCACGGAGCAGACCGGCAGCTCGTGGTAGTTGGCGAGCGAGCGGATCTTGCGCGCGGACTGGCTCACCGCGTCGATGCCGACCATCACCTCCACCGCGTCGTAGCCCAGGCGGGACGCGAAGTCGAAGGCGTGCGCGACCGTCTGGGGATACACCGACGCCGTGGAGAGTGCGAAGCTGGACACGCTCAGCCACGCTCGCCCGGTCGCATGCCGTCGAGGCTACCGGCCGGTCGCCACGCTCAGCGGCGGGGCACCCACACGCGCATCGTCACGTTCTTGGTCGTGTGCAGCGAGTCGCCGAGGTAGTGCAGGCGGAAGGTGTGCCACCCGCGGGACAGCCGTCGCACGGTGACGGTCGCAGCGCCGTCGGTGAGCCGCGGCGTGCGCACCACCTCCGTGCCCAGCAGGACCTGGACGCGACCGGTCGCGGCGGGGACCCCTCGGGCCCCGACCTTGAGCCCGAGGCTCACCTGTCCCGGGCCCGTCGACTGGCGCGCCGTGAGCCACGGGGTCACCTGCACCGGGCCCCGGGCGGCCGAGGTCTGCTGGCGGGTCTGGAAGTTGGTCCGGCTCAGCGTCAGCTGCACGGAGATCCGGTGGCCGACGTCGACGCGGCGCTGCGTGTAGGTGGCCGCCGTCTCGCCGGAGATCGGGCTCCCGTCGCGCAGCCACTGCCACGCGACCGTGACGTCGGGGGTGGAGATCTGCCCGGGGTCCGCGGTGAGGACGCGGCCCACGACGGCACGTCCACGCGCGGCGGGGCCCGAGCCGACCAGGATCGTGCCCGGCGCCACGGCCGGGGAGGCCGACGAGGTGGCGGTCTGGTTGAGGTAGCCGGCGGCCGTCGCCGTGACGCTGACCGTCAGGCGCTGGCCGAGCTGGGCGGCCTCCGGCACGAAGGTCGATCCGTTCGCCCCGCTGATGCGGCTTCCGTCGCCGTACCACTGGTAGCTGTAGGACGCTCCGCCCACCGACCAGGTCCCCGGGGTCGCACTGAGCGTCGTGCCCAGCTGCGGGGAGCCCTGCACGGTCGGCGCGGCCGTGTTGGCGATCTCGCCGAACTGCACCGGCCCGAGGGGCGCGGACTCCGCCGTGGCGGACGCGAACCCGGGCGCTGTCGCGGTGACCTTGACGGTCAGGAGGTCGGTGACCAGGTCGGGGGTCAGCGCGAGCGTGGACCCGTCCGCGCCGGGGAGGTCCGCGCCGTTGGCCCTCCACTGGTAGGCGTAGCTCGCACCGGGGACCGACCACGTGCCGGGGGCGGCCGTCAGCGTCGAGCCGACCTGCGCGGTGCCGCTGATCGACGGAATCGCGGTGTTGCTGATGCCGTTGGGGGCGACCGCCGCGGTCACCGGCGACCTTGCGGTGATCGCCTTGATGCCGGTCATCCGACCGGTCACCTTCACCGAGATCGAGGCACCGACCTGGGCCGAGGTGGGGGTGTAGGTGGTGCCGGTGGCGCCGCTGATCGCGGTGCCGTTGGCGAGCCACTGGTAGGCGTAGCCCGCTCCGGGCAGCACCCAGGTGCCCTTGTTCGCGGTCAGCACGCTACCCACCTGGGCGGTGCCGGTGATGCTGGGCCGCTTGCGGTTGCCCAGGTCGTTGACGTGGATGAAGCCGGTGGGGTAGTTCGACGCACCGACTGTCATCGTGCGGGTGCTGTAGCCGCCGTAGACGAGGTAGTTGTACTCCTCGATGGTCACGCTGGACTTCGTGAACGACCGCACCCAGGCCACGTGCCCGAAGCTGCCGGACAGCCAGTAGGCGACAGCGCCCACGGCGGGCTTGGTGTCCACCCGGATGCCCGCGGCTCGGGCCGCCGTGGCCCAGTGGTTGGCGTTGCCCCAGTGCTCGCCCTGGTAGTAGTTCCAGAACTGCTTGGTCGACCCGTAGGGCAGGCCCCAGTTGTCGTGGTTGAGCCGCCACGCCACGAACGAGGTGCACTCGCGGTTGTAGAACAGCCATGGGTCGACGAGGGCGTCGCGGTTGGCGCTGCGCAGCTTGCTCGGGTAGTCGTCGACCCCCGGCGTGGAGGTGGCCGGAGGTGCCACCAGCCCGACCGTGGCGAGCACCATCGCCAGCGCGACCACGAGGCCCGAACCCCGGAACCTGAACCGCCGCGTCTCCATCGCACCGCCCTCTCACCCAGGCCACGGGTGTTGCCCACGTGGCCTGAGCACGCTAACGGTGCGAATGTGACGGCGTCCACCGTTTGGGACAAATTGTGATTCACCCGCGGCGTGTCGCCGTGTGTTTCCCGCGAGCTGGTGATACCGACGTCCCCGGCCCCCGGGGCCGGGGCACCGACACCTCGGCCTGCGGCTCCCCGGGTCCCCTGCGGCCACGGCGGACCCGGGCCACCGGCAGCACGGCGACCGCCAGCACGACGGCCAGTGCCCAGGGCCACCACGGCTGGGCTCCCGGGTCGAGCTTCGCGGTCGCCGCGTCGAGCGCCCCGCGCAGCAGCGAACCGGCGCCGGCCTCGCCGCCGGGCCGCAATCGGTCCGCGCCGTAGCCGGCCCCGGCGGCCAGCGGCGCGCCCAGCCAGGCCAGGGCGAGCCCGACCGGCCACAGCAGCGCCGACCACGCCGTGCGGTGCACCGACACGACCAGGCCGACCGCGAGCGCGACCGCCGCGAGCGCCTGTCCGGCCGGGCCCGGCACCGGCACCGGGAAGGCGGCCAGCCACACCGGCAGCACGGCGGCCACCAGGCCGGCTGCGACGGCCACCAGCCCGTGGCGCACGGTCGCAGCGAGCCCCACCGCCAGACCGAGCATCGCGGCGCAGACGACGACCAGCACCAGGCCCTGCACCACCCGCCCGTCGGCCGCAAACTCAGAGCTCGCGTGCTGCTCCAGCGACCGGCGCGACGCGGCCAGCACGGTCGAGGTGGTGGCCAGCACGATGCTCCCGGTGACCACGACGCCCAGCAGCCGGGACAGCCGCGGGAACGCGATCGGCACGATGCCCGCGAGCACCCCGCCGACCAGCGCGGAAGCGACCAGCTCGGGCAGCCGGACGGCGACGAGGGGTACGGCGAGCCGCACCCCGGCGAGCCCTGCCGCGGGGCCGGTCGCCTGCACAGCGGGCAGCACGAAGCCGCCGAGGACCCAGGGCAGGAAGCCGACCACCCAGAAGAGCACCACCGACAGCAGTGCCATGAGCGCAACCGCCCCCCAGAGCCGGGGACCCCGGTGCCGGTCTGCCATCGGCTGTCCCTCCTGGTGGTTGCGCGGGTACTAGGGTGCCACCGTGCCCGAGGTCGATCTGCTGTTTCCGCGAGTCTGGTTCGAGTTCCCGGACCCGGCCGACCAAGGTCAGGTCTTCCGCTGCGACCTGACCTGGCTGACCTCACGCTGGACGTGCATCTTCGGCAACGGCTGCCGAGGCATCTACGCCTCCTCCCCCGACACCGGCTGCTGCACCCTCGGGGCGCACTTCTCCGACCGCGACGACGAGGAGCGCGTGGCCCGCTGGGTCGACCGTCTCGACGACGAGGTGTGGGAGCGCCGTACCGAAGCCGTCGGCTCCCGCGGAAAGGTCGTCCGCAAGGGCTGGGTCGAGACCGACGACGACGGCGAGCGCAAGACCAAGGTCTCCGGCGGCGCGTGCATCTTCCACAACTCCCGCGGCTTCGCCGGCGGCTACGGCTGCGCCCTGCACGCCCTGGCGCTCCGCGAGGGCGTGCACTTCGTGGAGACCAAGCCCGACGTCTGCTGGCAGCTGCCGATCCGGCGGACCTTCCGCGACGTCGAGCGGCAGGACGGCACCAGCTACCTCGAGGTCAGCATCGGCGAGTACGACCGCCGTGGCTGGGGACCGGGTGGCCACGACCTCGACTGGTACTGCTCGGGCAACACCGAGGCCCATGTCGGGGCGGAGCCGGTCTACCTCTCCAGCGCCACCGAGCTGGTCACGCTCATGGGGGAGCAGGCGTACGACGTCCTCGCCGCTGCGTGCGCCGAACACCTGAGGTCCCGGGCTCCGCTCGCCGTGCACCCGGCCGATCCCGACTGAGGCCCCGCCGGCTCGACCTCCCCCGACCCCGGTGTCCGGGCCGGATCGCCTTCGGGTGAGAATCAAGGGCATGCGCCTCGACCACATCGTTTTCGCCGCGGGGCCCGACGGCCTGGTCGGCACGACGCAGCGCCTGTCCGCCCTGCTGGGCGAGGAGTTCCTCGATGGCGGCGTGCACCCGCGCTTCGGCACCCGCAACCACGTCCTGCCCCTGGCGGACGACACCTATCTCGAGGTCGTCGAGGTCCTCGACCACCCGGCCTCCGACAAGGCCCCCTTCGGCCAGGCGGTGCGCGCCCGGTCGGCCCTGGGTGGCGGCTGGATGGGCTGGGTCGTCGGCGTCGACGACATCAAGCCGCTGGAGGAGCGCCTGGGCCGCGAGTCGGTCAACGGCAACCGGCACCGGCCCGACGGCACCGAGCTGCGCTGGAAGCAGCTGGGGGTGAAGGGCCTGCAGTCCGACCCGCAGCTGCCGTTCTTCGTGCAGTGGGAGACCGACCCGGCCAACCACCCCGGCGCCGGGGCCAGCGGGGACATCGCGCTGTACTCCCTCGAGATCGCCGGCGACCCGGCCCGGGTGACCGACTGGCTCGGGCGCCCCGTCGAGGAGCCGCTCCAGGACGTCAAGGTCGAGTGGGTCGCCCCCAACGGCACCCCCGGCATCGTCGCCGTCCAGTTCGAGACGCCGCGCGGGGTCGTGCGGATCTGACCTCGACCGACCCGGACCCGCGGCCGAGCCCGAACATCTGGAACCACCCGGTGGTCTACGAGGCCGAGAACCGTGCCTTCGACCGCGAGGGCGAGCTCCTCGCCGCGATGCGGGCGCTGGCCACCTGGGACGACCGGGACGTGCTCGACGTCGGCTGCGGCACCGGCTTCCACCTACCCATCTTCGCCGCCACGGCCCGGTCGGTCACGGGGGTCGAGCCGCACGACCCGCTGGCCGCGGTGGCCCGGCGGCGCACCCGGCGCCTCGGCAACGTCTCGGTCGTCTCGGGGCTCGCCGCGGCGCTGCCCCTCCCGGACGCATCGATCGACGTCGTGCACGCACGCTGGGCCTACTTCTTCGGGCCGGGCTGCGAGCCGGGGCTCGAGGAGCTGGACCGGGTCGCGCGCCCTGGCGGGCGCGCGTTCGTGGTTGACAACGACCCGACCCGGTCGACGTTCGGAGGCTGGTTCTCGCGCGGCTTCCCCGCGATGGACCCGGCCGCGGTCGAGGCGTTCTGGGCCGGCCACGGCTGGGACCGGGTCAGGCTCGACCTGGCCTGGCAGTTCGACACCCGCGAGGACCTCGCAGCGGTCGTGCGCATCGAGCTGCCGCGACCGGTCGCCGAGGAGGCCCTGGCGGGCCACGAGGGGCTCCGCATCGACTACGCGGTGAACCTCTGGACGCGGGCCTTCTAGGCCCAGTCGCGACGGCTGGAGCGGCGCACGACCAGGGTCGGCTGGAGCATGGTGCCCTGCTCACCGATCGGCTTGTGTCCCAGCACGAGCTGGAGGAGCGCCACCAGCTCCACCGCGACCTGCTCGAGCGGC
>Ga0308175_100002419_pt1 | contig 12793 bp, 11 predicted proteins | sample PhyCR1_3_FD_203893 | JGI IMG/M metagenome (GOLD analysis project Ga0308175, IMG submission 203893) | Soil microbial communities from UC Gill Tract Community Farm, Albany, California, United States - DLSLS.C.R1 | ecosystem: Environmental > Terrestrial > Soil > Agricultural land | place: USA...
GCGTGCGCGCTCGCACATCGAGCCGGTGCTGGAAGACCCGGCCCGCCATCACCTGGTGGTCGACGCCAGCCTCCAGAAGTGGACCGCCAGCCTCTACGTCGACAACCGCGGGACCCGCGACGTCGGGCCGGTGCAATCGACCGTCCGGGCCGGCGTCAACTCGCTCGCCCGGCCCGGTGACCAGCTGGCGCTCTCGGTGCTCACCGTGCCGGACGATCCGCAGGAGTTCGTGCAGGGGGAGCTTTCCTACACCGCCGGCCTCGCCAACGGCGACCGCCTGCGGGTCGCGGTCTCGGCGTCGAAGTCGCAGCAGGGCGCCTCGCCCCTCAACAACGCCGTCGGCAACGAGAGCCAGGCCGCGACGGCGCGCTTCGCCGTGCCGCTGCAACGCGAACGGCTGCAGTCGGTCTGGGCCTCCCTCACTCTCGACGTCCGTCACGTGGAGCAGGTCTACACCAACGGCCAGGCCTATTCGGACGACCTGCGCGTGCTGCGGGCCGGCCTGCAGATCGATCGCTCGGCCGGCGGCGGCTACAACGGGGCCTACGTCCTGGTGTCCCGCGGCCTCGACATCCTGGGCGCCTCGTCCAGGCCCAGCATGAGCCACTCCCGCTTCGACGCCGACGGCCGGTTCTGGAAGCTGAATGTCGGCGCCAGCCACTACAACGACATCGGCCGCTACGCCGGCCTCTACCTCGCCGCCGACGCCCAGTGGGCGCCCAAGCCGCTGCTGCTCTCCGAACAGTTCGCCCCCGGCGGCGCGCCCTACGGCCGCGCCTACAACTACTCAGAAATCACCGGCGACAAGGGCGTGGCGGGCCTGGCGGAACTGCGGCTGGGCTGGGATCCCAAGCTGCGCCCGCTGACCTTCTTCCAGACCTACGGGTTCGTGGACGCCGCCAAGACCTGGTTCATCCCCGGCGAGTTCGGGACGGGCGGCTCGGCGGCGCTGGCTTCCGCGGGCGTTGGCGTCAGATTGACGTTCAAGAACGTGACCCTTCGGATCGAGGCGGCCAAGCCCCTGACCCGCACCCCCTTCGAGACCGGCGACAAGGACTGGCGCGGCTTCGTCTCCCTCTGGACGGGCTTCTAGCCCCGCGCAGTCGGGTTCGGCTCAGCCCGCCGCCGCCGTCACGGCCGCGCGCAGCCGCCGCGACAGCGGAACGGCCAGACCGCCGGTCAGCGCCAGGGTCCCATCGCCCGAACCGGCCGGCGCCAGCTCGCGGATGTGGCGGCGGTTCACCAGCCAGGCGCGGTGGGTGCGCACGAAGCCATGCGGCGCCAGCGCGGTCTCGATGGCGCCCAGCGTGGCCCGCATCAGCGTGGCGAGCTGCTCGAAGGTGAACGGTTTCGAGATCAGCTCCACGTCAGGATCGAGACGGCCCTGGTGGACGATGGCGTTGCGGGAATAGCCGGTGGTGAACAGCACCTTCAGTTTCGGCCGCAATGCCGCCGCCTCGTTGGCCAGGACCCGGCCGCTCCTTCCGGGCAGCACCACGTCGGTGAACGGCAGGTCCACGCGCTGCTCGCCGCTCAGGAACTTGAGCGCGCTCTCCGCGTCCACCGCCTCCAGCACGTGGTAGCCCAGCTCGGTCAGGCTCGTCACGCTGTAGGCGCGGACGTCGGGATTGTCCTCCACGACCAGGATCACTTCGTCGTCGACGGCCGTCTGGGCTCGAACCTCGGGCATGGCGGCCTCCGCCGCGCCCTCGCCCCGGTAGCGCGGGAAGTACAGCTTCACGGACGTGCCTTCGGCTTCCTCGCTGTAGATCGTGATGTGGCCGCCGGACTGCTTGACGAAGCCATAGACCATGCTGAGGCCCAGGCCGGTGCCGCGACCCAGCTCCTTGGTGGTGAAGAAGGGCTCGAACACCTTCGACAGCACCTCGTCGGGGATGCCTGAGCCCGTGTCGGTGACGGAGATCATCACGTACTGGCCGGGGATCACCTCGGCGTCCTTCGCCGTGTAGTTGGCGTCCTTCGCCGTGTAGTTGGCGTCCAGGTAGGTGTTCGCCGTCTCGAGGGTGAGCTTCCCGCCGCTCGGCATGGCGTCGCGCGCGTTGACCGCCAGGTTGAGAACAGCGCCTTCCAGCTGGTTCTTGTCGACCTCCACCGGCCAGAGCCGCGGCGACAGCACGCCCTCCAGCTCGACATGCTCGCCCAGCGTCCGGTGCAGGAGTTCGGTCATGTCGCGCACCAGGTCGTTGATCTCCTCGGCCGTGTAGCCCTTGAACCGCTGCGCGCCGGGGTTCCAGCTGCTCACCACGCCGGTGGGGTCCAGCATGCAGATCGCATAGTCGGTGATGGCGTTGAGCAACAGCCGATAGCGGCCCTCGTCCGATTGCGCGGCCAGGAAGCGGTCTTCGTTCGCCAAGCGCGGCTCCCACAGGGACGCGGCGGAGCCTCAATCGCCTGCCACAGCGCGATCGCGCAACGGCCGCGCTGTCCAAGCGCCCATCCACGGAAGCATGAGCGCACGTTGAAGGCGCCCGCAACCGGATTAGGGTTCCGTCCGCGTGCAACGGCGCAGCTATCCTCGTCCTCGCGCGTTTCCCGGCCCGCGGAAACGGCGCGGGACCCTTCAAAGTGACCGAACAGCAGGCGCTGGCCTTCGGGCTGGTGATCGTGACCATCGGCCTCTTCGTCTGGGGCCGGTTCCGCTACGACCTGGTCTCGCTGGGGGCGCTCCTGGTGTCGGTCCTGCTGGGCGTGACGCCGGCCAAGAAGGCCTTCGACGGCTTCGCCAACGACGTCGTCGTGATCATCGCCTGCGCCCTGGTGGTCAGCGCCGGCTTCGCCCGCTCCGGCGTCATCGAGGCCTTGCTGCGGCCGATCACGCCGAGGCTGAAGTCCCTGCATAGTCAGGTCCCGGTGTTCGTGGGCGCCACGGCGCTTCTCTCCATGGCCACCAAGAACGTGGGCGCGCTGGCGATCCTGATGCCGATCGCCATGCAGACCGCCCGGCGCACCGGCAAGCCGGCCTCGGCGCTCCTGATGCCGATGTCGTTCGCCTCGCTGTTGGGCGGGCTCGTCACCCTGGTCGGCACCTCGCCCAACATCATCGTCAGCGAGGTGCGCCAGAGCGTGCTGGGCAAGCCCTACGGCATGTACGACTTCGCTCCGGTGGGCCTGTCGCTGACCGCCGTGGGCGTGGTCTTCCTGGCGTTCGCCTACCGCCTGCTGCCGCGCCACCGCACCGCCCAGGCTGGCATGGACGCAGCCCTCGCCGCCAAGCCGTACGTCACCGAAGCCACCGTGCCCGGTGACTGGAATTCCGAGAAGAAGCGGGTCGGCGACCTGCACGGGCTGGCGGAGGGCGACGTCAAGGTCGTGGCGCTGATCCGCGGCGGCCAGCGGCGCACCGCGCCGCACGCCAACCTGCACCTGCGCCCCGGCGACCGCGTGCTGCTCGAGGGCGAGCAGGAGGCGCTCGACCAGCTGATCGCGCGCACCAAGCTGAAGCTCACCCGCGCCGACAAGCCCGCGCCCACCGAGGAGCCGCAGGAAGACGTGCGCGTCATCGAGGCGGTGATCGAGCAGGGCTCGCCGCTGGCCGGCGAATCGGCCCGGCGGGTGAACCTGCACGGGCAGCACGGCGTGAACCTGCTGGCGGTCAGCCGCTCGGGCTACCGGCTGAGCCAGACCCTGCGCACGCTGCGCCTGCGGGTCGGCGACATCGTGATGCTGCAGGGGGGCGAGCGCACCCTGCCGGGCGCCGTCACCAACCTGGGCCTGCTGCCGCTGGCCGAGCGGGAGGTGCGCCTGGGCGGCCTGAAGCGCGTCGCCGCCCCGGTGGTGATCCTGGCCGCGGCGATGATCTCGATCGCCTTCCACCTGGCGCCGGTCGCCATCGCCTTCTTCGCGGCGGCCGTCGCCATGGTGGCGTTCGGGGGCCTGCGCATGCGCGAGGCCTACGCGGCCCTCGACGGGCCGGTGCTGGTGCTGATCGGCGCCCTGATCCCGGTGGGCGAGGCGATCCACGCCACCGGCGGCGCCGATCTCGTGGCCGGCTGGCTGTCGCACGCGCTCGCCGGCGCGCCGCCGCTGCTCATCCTGGCCGCCATGATGCTGTTGGCGATGGTCAGCGCGCCCTTCATGCACAACGCACCGACCGTGCTGGTCTTCGGGCCGATCGCGGCCGGCCTGGCGAGCCGCCTGCACCTGAACCCCGACGCCTTCCTGATGGCTGTGGCGACCGGCGCGGCGTCCGATTTCCTCACCCCCATCGGCCACCAGTGCAACACCCTGGTGATGGCCCCCGGCGGCTATCGCTTCTGGGACTACCCGCGTCTCGGTGCGCCGCTCAGCGTCGCCGTCCTGATCGCCGGGACCCTGCTGATCTCGCTGTTCTGGGGCCTGGGCCGGTGAGGTCTGGCCACAGGACCTAGTCCAGGTTCTCCGGCAGCACGCGTTCGACGATCACGCAGTCGCGCCAGACGCCGTCCAGCTTTCCGTGCTTCTCGTGCACCCCGATCTCCTTGAAGCCGGACCAGGCCATCAGGTTCAGGCTGGCGCGGTTCTCCGGGAACACGCGGGACATCAGCTTCCACAGCTTCGCCGCCCGCGCGGCCTCCACTAGCGCCGTCATCGCCACGCGCCCGACGCCGCGGCCGCGCTGGTCGCGCCGGATGTAGACCGAGAACTCGCCGATCCCCTGGTAGCAGCACCGGTCGGAGTAGGGGTGGGCGACCGCATAGCCCACGACCTCGCCGCTCGCTGCGTCCTCCACGGAGACGAACCCATGCGCATGATCGAACCACGGCAGGACCTGTTCGACGCTGCGCGGCGCGGTCTCGAAGGTCGCGATCCGGTCCTCGATCCCCTGGTTGTAGATCGCCGTGATCGCCGCGGCGTCCTCGCGCCTGGCCGGCCTGACCGTCAGCCCTTCTTCACGTGCGCCCATTGTCGTCCTTGACTATTCCATAATTCTCGAAATATAGAATAACACACGATCGCCGGAGAGCTGAACCCATGAACCGCATGCACCTGCACGTGAGCGTGCCGGACCTCGTCCAGTCGATCCAGTTCTACCAGACGCTGTTCGGCGCCCCGCCCAGCGTGGTGAAGGACGACTACGCCAAGTGGATGCTGGACGACCCGCGGGTGAACTTCGCGATCTCGGCGCGCGGCCGCGCCGCCGGCGTCGACCACATCGGCATCCAGGCCGAGACCCCGCAGGAGCTGGCGGCCATCGCCGGACGGCTGAAGTCGGCGGGCGCCGAGACCTTCGACGAGCAGGCGACCACCTGCTGCTACGCCAAATCCGACAAGAGCTGGGTCGCCGACCCGGCCGGCGTGCGCTGGGAGACCTTCTTCACCTACGGCGAGGCCATCACCTACGGCGAGGACGAGGCGCTGGCCCAGCTCGAGACCGCTCAGGCGGCCACGGGCTGCTGCGGCGGCCCGCCGGTGAAGGCCGGCAAGTCGGCCTGCTGCGCCTGATGGAAAGCCCCGCCGCCGTCGGCGCCTTGGCCGCGCTCGCCCATCCGGGGCGCCTGGAGGTCTTTCGCCAGCTGGTCCGCGCCGGCCACGACGGCATGGCCGCCGGCGAGATTGCGCGCGCCACCGGCAGCCTGCCCAACACGCTGTCGGCCAACCTCAACATCCTGGCCGGCGCGGGGCTCGTCGCCGCGCGGCGCGACGGCCGCTCGATGATCTACACCGCCGGCTACGACCGGATGCGCGATCTGCTCGCCTTCCTCATGGAGGACTGCTGCGCCGGCAAGCCGGAGATCTGCGCCCCGCTCGCCGCCATGTGCCGCGCCTGCTGATGGAGCAACCGATGGGCGGTCCCTTCAACGTCCTCTTCCTCTGCACCGGCAACTCGGCGCGCTCGATCATCGCCGAGGCGCTGCTGCGTGGGCTCGCCCGGGGGAAGTTCCGCGCCTTCTCCGCGGGCTCCTTCCCCAAGGGCCAGGTCAATCCGCACGCCCTGCGCATCGTCGAACAACTGGGCTTCGACTCGGACAGCTTCCGGTCGAAGTCATGGGATGAGTTCGCCGGCCCGGACGCGCCGCCGCTCGATTTCGTGTTCACCGTCTGTGACAACGCCGCGGGCGAGGTCTGCCCGATCTGGCCCGGCCAGCCTATGACCGCCCATTGGGGCATCCCCGACCCGGCCGAGGCCGCCGGCAGCGAGACCGAGGTCGCGCTGGCCTTCGCCGAGGCCACGCGCCAGCTGCGCAACCGCATCAGCCTCTTCGTCGAGTTGCCGATCGAGAAGTTGGAGAGGAGCCGGCTTCTGCACCGCCTCAAGGAGATCGGGAAGACCGCCGATGAGCCCGCGCGCCAGGCCTGACGCGGCGGCCGCCGCCAGCCTCGAGCCGCCGCGCGAGGCGTTCGACCTCACCCGCCGCCTGGCCGCCGAGGCGCTCGGAACCGCGCTGCTGCTCGCCGTCGTCATCGGCTCGGGCGTCATGGGCGAGCGCCTGGCCGGCGGCAACAGCGCCATCGCCCTGCTCGCCAACACGCTGGCCACCGGCGCCGGCCTCGTCGTCCTGATCACCGTCTTCGGCCCGCTCTCCGGCGCCCACTTCAACCCGGCCGTGACGCTCGCCTTCGCCGCCCGGCGCGAACTCCCGGCCCGCGAAGCCGCCGCCTACGTCGCCCTGCAAGTGGCCGGCGCGGTGCTCGGCGTCCTTGCCGCCCATGCGATGTTCGGCCTGCCGATCCTCGAGGTCTCCCGGAAGCTGCGCGCCGGCCCGGCCCAGGCGTTCTCCGAGGCCGTCGCCACCTTCGGCCTGCTGCTCACCATCTTCGGCGCGCTGCGCTTTCGGCCGGGCGCCACGCCGATGGTCGTGGGCCTCTACATCACCGCCGCCTACTGGTTCACCGCCTCGACGTCCTTCGCCAATCCGGCGGTGACCCTGGCGCGCAGCCTCTCCGACACCTTCGCCGGCATCGCGCCGGCGTCGGCCCCCGCCTTCATCGCCGCCCAGCTGGCCGGGACGGCGGCGGCCCTGGGCGTCGTCCGTTGGCTCTTCGCGCGGCCCCCACGCTGACGGGGCGCCGCCTAGTCAGACCGGCTTCCTGGGATTGGCCGCCGAAGCGTCACCGTACGTTCACAGTCGCGTGAAGTGGGCGGAGTCGGGCGCCGTCAAGTCGTTGATCTCACGAGGGGCGCCACCCCAAATTAACCTTTCGCTAACGAAAAAAGCTGGGCGCCGATCGGGCCTCCTCATTGACGAGTCATTAGGACCGGTGTCCCCATATGTGGGTTGTGCGTTGGGATCGCACCACAAGATGTAGGGGCTGGGACGCGGCTGGGGGTCGGCAGGCGTCCTTCGAGGGGACAGGTTCAGGGCGATGAGTGAAGCGGCGAAAGTTGGGATTGCCGAGGCTGTTGAACGGGTTGCCGAAGCCGCGTCCGCGCGGCCGGAGCTGCGGCTGGTGCGCAAGGTCGAGGTCGACCGGTCGCGCGACGCCCTGCTGACCGATTTCGGCAAGACGACGCTGGAGGACCGCTACCTGCTGGCGGGCGAGAGCTACCAGGACATGTTCGCCCGCGTGGCCACGGCCTACGCCGACGACGCCGAGCATGCGCAGCGCATCTACGACTACATCTCCAAGCTCTGGTTCATGCCGGCCACGCCGGTGCTGTCGAACGGCGGCGCGGGCCGCGGCCTGCCGATCAGCTGCTTCCTGAACGCCGTGCCGGACAGCCTCGACGGCATCCAGGGCGTCTGGAACGAGAACGTGCACCTGGCCTCCAACGGCGGCGGCATCGGCACCTACTGGGGCGGCGTGCGCTCCATCGGCGAGAAGGTGAAGGGCGCGGGCCAGACCAGCGGCATCATCCCGTTCATCCGCGTGATGGACTCGCTGACCCTGGCGATCAGCCAGGGCTCCCTGCGCCGCGGCTCGGCCGCCGTCTACCTCGACGTCTGCCACCCGGAGATCGAGGAGTTCCTGGAGATCCGCAAGCCGTCGGGCGACTTCAACCGCAAGAGCCTGAACCTCCACCACGGCATCAACATCACCGACGAGTTCATGGAGGCCGTGCGCGACGGCGCCATGTTCGGCCTGCGCTCGCCCAAGACCCGCGACGTGATCCGCGAGGTCGACGCGCGTTCGCTGTGGCAGAAGATCCTCGAGATCCGCCTGCAGACCGGCGAGCCCTACCTGATCTTCTCCGACACCGTGAACCGCTCGATGCCGCAGCATCAGCGCGAGCTCGGCCTCAACGTGCGCCAGTCGAACCTCTGCTCCGAGATCGTGCTGCACACCGGCAAGGACCACCTGGGCGCCGAGCGCACCGCGGTCTGCTGCCTGTCGAGCGTCAACGCCGAGACGTTCCTGGAGTGGCGCGACGACCCGAACTTCATCGAGGACGTCATGCGCTTCCTCGACAACGTGCTGCAGGACTTCATCGACCGCGCGCCGGGCGAGATGAAGAACGCCGTCTACGCCGCCAAGCGCGAGCGCAGCGTCGGCCTGGGCCTGATGGGTTTCCACTCGTTCCTGCAGAGCCAGAACGTGCCGTTCGAGAGCGCGCTGGCCAAGAGCTGGAACATGCGCCTCTTCAAGACGCTGCGCCGCCAGTGCGACGCCGCCTCGCGCAAGCTCGCCGCCGAGCGCGGCCCGTGCCCCGACGCCGCCGAGCGCGGCGTGATGGAGCGGTTCTCCCACAAGCTCGCGATCGCGCCCACCGCCTCGATCTCGATCATCTGCGGCGGCGCCTCGGCCGGCATCGAGCCGATCCCGGCCAACATCTATTCGCACAAGACGCTTTCCGGCACCTTCGCGGTGAAGAACGTCTTCCTCGAGCGCCTCCTGGAAGAGAAGGGCCAGAACACGCCGGCGGTGTGGGACACCATCCTCGCCAATGAGGGCTCGGTGCAGCACCTCGACTGCCTGACGCAGGACGAGAAGGACATCTACAAGACCGCCTTCGAGATCGACCAGCGCTGGGTCGTCGAGCTCGCCGCCGACCGCACGCCGGAAGTCTGCCAGTCCCAGTCGGTCAACATCTTCCTGCCCGGCGACGTCGATAAGTGGGACCTGCACATGCTGCACTGGCAGGCCTGGGAGCGCGGCTGCAAGTCGCTCTACTACCTGCGCTCCAAGTCCGTGCAGCGCGCCGCCCACGCCGGCGGCGAGGCCATCGCGATCGCCGAGCTCAAGACCGAAAAGACCGACTACGAGGAATGCCTCGCCTGCCAATAGGCAGGGCCTGCCCACTCCCCTCCGCTCATCCCCGCGAAAGCGGGGACCCAGGCGGCGAGGCCGTAAGGTCTAACCACGAACCCACACGAACCCACACCAACGCGCCGTGCGCGCGCAGCGCGCGGTTCGCCTCCATCCAGAAGCCTCGCCAGGCAGGCGGAGCGACCTCGCGGTCGGCAAAGCGCGTTCGTGTGCGTTCGTGTGGGTTCGTGGTTTCAATGGACCGCGCTCGCGCCTTGCGCGGCGGCGACGGCCGCTGGCACGCCCCTTGCTATCGGAATTTTAGACTCGCCTGGGCGGCGGGATTGCCCCTACGCTCAAAAGGTGGGGAACCGCAGACCGGCTCGCGGCTTAGGCCAACACGGCTGAAAGCGTGGCTGAGAGCTGCGGGCTGGGGAGTGAACGATGCGGACGTTGGCTGGGCTGGCCACGGTCGTGATCTGCGTGGGGGCGGCGGGCGCCGCTGGCGCCCAGACCCTTCCGCTCATCGCCGCGCAGGCGGGAACCCATTCCGATCCGGCCGCCGCTGACACGGCGGCCGTTTTGAATCAGGCGGCGTTTGTCCCGCGCGGCTACGCCGAGCAGACCGACCCCGCCGCCTTCCTGCTGGGCCGCGAGGGCTACCAGCCGGGCGCCGGCGTGGTCCGCTGGACCACCGACCAGGCCGCCCTCGCCAGCGCGGACGGCCATGTCGATTCGCTGCGCGTCAGCATCGGCGGCGTGCTGAAGAGCCCGCTTGGCCTGCCGCTCGCCCGGGCTCCGTCGCAGTTCGACGCGCAGGCCTACGAGATCGCGCTCACCCGCGACTGGCCGGGCGCGATGTCCTTCGAGGGCCGCACCTTCGGCTTCGACGTCTCCCCGCACGCCGGCTTCGGCGTCGGCAACCAGGGCGGCTCGGCCGAGGCCGGCGCCATGGTCCAGGTCTCCAAGCGCGAGAGCCTCTCCGAGACCGCCGCCCAGCGGCTGAAGGCGCTGGGCCTGCGCGACGGCGCCCGCTTCGGCGACCGCGGCCGCTTCTACCTCTTCGCCGCCGCCTCCGGCCGCGCCGTGGGCCTGAACATGCTGCACTCCGACACCGGCTGGGACCGGTCCTGGAGCCAGGACGCCACCTCCACCATCGTCGGCGACGCCCAGGTCGGCGTGGGCTGGCGCAAGGGCCCGATGCAGACCTCGCTGGGCTACATGCACCGCCAGACCAAGGGCCAGCACATGCTCTACGGCGTCGACCCCAAGGACGACGACATGGTCGCCTTCTCCCTCAGCATCAAACCCCACCGCTGAGCCTCCGCGTTCGCGCAGGCCCAGCCGTGGCGCGGCGTCAGGCCGAGCCCGCCGTCCTGCCTTGCGCGCCGATGCCGTCGCCGCCCCCGCTGGCGCGCGCCCCGGCCTCGGGCGCGTTGCGGCCCTGCGGCTGGACGCGCAGGTTCACCTGCACGTGCTTCACGCCCGAGACCTGTTCGGCGAGGTCCTCTGCGCGCCGCTTGGCCTCGCGGTCCGGCACGGTTCCGCTCAGCGTCACTTCGCAGTCCTTCACCGCCACCTCGATCTGCGAGGCGTCCAGCCAGCTGTCGTCGGACAGGCGGTCGCTGACGTCTTCGCGGATCCGCTCGTCGGAGCGCTGGTAGCCCTTGGGCCCGCGGCCGCGGTGCTCGCCGCCTTCGCCGATATTCTTCCGCCAGCCGCCGAAGTCGCCGTCCGCGACGCTCTGCGTGTAGGGATCGGCCGTCTGGCCGCCGAAGCCGCCGCCCGAGCTTGCCCCGCGCTCGCGCTGGTAGCCGTAGCCGCGGCCATAGTCGCCGCCCATCCCGCGCTCGTAGCTCGAGCCGCGCCAGCCGTGGCCGCCGGTCGTCCCGCCCGCATAGCCCTGTGCCCCATAGGCCTGCGCGCCGCCGTAGTCCTGGCGGCCATAGCCCTGCCCGCCATAGCCCTCCGACCGCGGCGACCAGCCGCCGCCGCGCCCGCCGTCGTCGAAACTGCGGCCCCCGGGCCCATAGCCGTTGCGCTCGCTCCAGCGGTCCCGCCCGCTGGCCTCCCGGGCCCGGCCGCCATAGCCACCGCGCGCGTCCTGCTCACGATCGCTCCTGTACTCGTCGCTCATGGCCATTCCTTCCGGCTGAATGCGTCAGGCGCGCCCCGCGCGCGCCTCCGCCCCGCCAACTGAAGGACCCAGCCCGACGTTCCACCGCGGCCGGAGCCGGGCGGACGATCCACGCCCAACGGAAAAGGGCCGCGCTCCGGGCGGAGCGCGGCCCTCTCGTCTCGGTCGAAGTGGACGCTTAGGCCAGCACGGCCTTGCGACGCTGGCGCATCGCCGCGCCCAGGCCGCCGAAGCCCAGCAGCATCATCGCCCAGGCGGCCGGCTCGGGCGCGCCCGCCACGCCGGCGGTGCCGACCGTGATGCCGTACCAGAATTCCGGCGACGGGTTGTTCCAGGTGATCGAACTCACCAGCCCGTTGAACTGGATCACGCCGTTGCCTTCGACGCCGTCGACAGTGTTGCCCAGGAGCGTGATCGACTGGCCGTTGTACTCGTTCGACGGGCCGCCCGATTCCAGGCTGATGTTGCTCGTCGTGAAGACGAACTGGGTCGGGTCGTTGTTCTGGCCCAGGCTCCAGATCGCCATCACCGGGTTCAGCACCGGGCTGGAGAAGGTGATCGTGTCCGGCCCCGTGCCGCCGCCGCCCACCAGCTGCAGGATGCCGCCCGCTGCCGGCGGGGCGTTGTCCACCGTGCCGCCGCTGAAGGTCGAGGCCGGGCCCCAGGACGGGTAGTTGAAGAGCAGGTTGTCCAGCTCGCCGGAGTAGGTGACGCCGATCAGGCCCGAGACGCCGGAGGCCGCGCCGCCGTTCGTCGTCGAGGTGGTGAACGTGGGCGACCACTGGGTCCAGTCCACAATCGCGGCGTGCGCCGAGGCGCCGGCGGCCATGAGGGCGACGGCGGCGGCCGTCGCCAGGGAAATGCGCTTGAACATGATTGGGGCAGACCTCCACCAGTTGAACGCCCAAACCGCATGCGCCCCGGGTCGCCGCAAGCACATTCGCCTGCGGCGCGAATCCCATGTCGGCCAAAGCACTTAGCGCCACGTCCAGAGCCCCCCGCGCGAGCGTGGGCTCGGTCATTTTCGAACGCGGACTACGCGGACGCGTTCGTGGGGTTCGTGGGGTTCGCGGACTCTCTCCGGCCGCCTCGCCCAGGCGCATCCCGCGCCAAAATGTCCACGAACCACACGAACCACACGAGATCCTCGTTCCGCGTCCTTCCGCGTAGTCCGCGTTCCAATCGAGCGCCTCCGCGGCCGCGGAGGCCGGGCGTTCATCCCCAGCATCATCCACAAAATCTGGGGGTAGGGTGACGAAATGGCCCTAGATATAGCTCCCGAACGGCGCCTATCCTTAACCCGTCAGAAACCACGCCATCCCCCGGGATTCCGCCCGCATGTCCGCCTCCAAGTCGCCCATCCAGACCCCTGGCCTGCTCACGCCCAGCGCCGCCTACAAGCCGTTCCGCTATCCGTGGGCCTACGACATGTGGAAGCGCCAGCAGCAGGTGCACTGGCTGCCGGAGGAGATCCCGCTCGGCGAGGACTGCAAGGACTGGGCGTCCAACCTCAACGACCGTGAGCGCAAC
>Ga0308175_100002420_pt1 | contig 12790 bp, 13 predicted proteins | sample PhyCR1_3_FD_203893 | JGI IMG/M metagenome (GOLD analysis project Ga0308175, IMG submission 203893) | Soil microbial communities from UC Gill Tract Community Farm, Albany, California, United States - DLSLS.C.R1 | ecosystem: Environmental > Terrestrial > Soil > Agricultural land | place: USA...
GATCGGCCGCGAGGTCGAAGAGGCCCGGCGGCGCCGTGCCGGCGAGATTCTCGATCAGCTTGAAGCGCCCGTCCGAGACGCTCCGCAGCTCCCCCATCAGCCCGTACTGAAGCTCGTCCGGCGTCTCTTTCCCCTCGATCTTCCCCCGCAGGCTCCGCCCGTCGAAGCGGTCCCCCTTCGCGCCGGCCCCCAGGTAGTCGAGGATCGTGGGGACCAAGTCGAGGTTCTGGACGGGCCGGGAGACCGTCTTCGACCCCACCCCGGGAATCCTCACCAGCAGCGGCACGTGAGCCGAGGTGTCGAAGAGGTTCCGGCAGTGCTTGACGTCCCCGTGCTCCAGAAACTCCTCGCCATGGTCCGCCGTGAGCACCACCAGGGAATCGTCCAGCAGCCCGGCGGCGCGGATCGACCGCAGCAGCTCGGCGAATTGGGAGTCGAAGTAGGCGATCTCCTCGTCGTAGAGGGCCTTGAGGTACTGGAGATCCCCGGGGGTGAGGCCGGGGTTCGGCTTCCCCTTGTAGAGCCAGTCGCCGATCGGGTTCGGGTCCCCCTTGCGCACCCACTCCTTCTCCGGCGCGCCGGTGGCGAAGCGGTGCCGCCAGGAGTCGGGCGGCCGGTAGGGGCCGTGGGGGTCGATGTAGTGGAGATAGAGGAAGAGCGGCTTCTCCCCCCGCCGCAGGTGGACCGAGGCCTCGCGGTTGATGCAGTCGGCGTGCTGCCAGACGCAATCCTCCTGGAAGACGTCGAAGCCGCGGTCGAACCCCCCCTTGGGGTTGAAGCGGCTGGGGGACTTGCGCACCACGGCGCTGGCGGAGACGGCCACCGTATGGAAGCCGCGGGACTGGAGGATCCCGGCCAGCGAGGGGATGTTCGCGGGGATGCCCAGCGCCTGGTCCGGCTGGCCCAGGAAGGCCGCGGGCCAGCGGGAGGTGAGGATCGAGTTGGCCGAGGGGAAGGTGCAGGCCGCCTGGCTGCGGGCGTTCTTGAATTGGACGCTCTCGCGGGCGAAGGCGTCCAGGTTGGGGCTGGTCGGCCGGGCGTACCCCCAGGCGCTCAGGCGGTCGGCGCGCAGGGTGTCCACGAGGATGAGGATCACGTTGCGCGGGCGCGGCGGCTCCCGGTGGCAGGAGAGCGCGGACAGAGACAGGGTGAGCAACGCGATCCCCGCGAAATGACGGATTTCAGGCATCGGCTTTGCTGCGATTTCTTTCCGCTGGGCCTGTTCCCTTGAAAATGCTTGAGCGGCGGGGGTTTTGCAGATAACCTTTCCGCTGGAGTCTAGCGGAAAAATCTGCTTCGGGAGGAGAGGGATGTTCTGCATCGAAGAGATCGTCGCTCGCGAGATCCTGGACTCGCGGGGGAATCCGACCCTCGAGGTCGATTGCGTCCTCGACGGCGGCGTCGGGGGGCGGGCGGCGGTGCCGTCCGGGGCCTCCACCGGCAGCCGCGAGGCGCTGGAGCTGCGCGACGGCGGCAAGCGCTACCAGGGCAAAGGGGTGCGCAAGGCGGTGGCCAACGTGGCGGACGAGATCGCGCCGCGGCTGCGCGGCCTCGACGCCCGCGACCAGGCGCGCATCGACCGCGCCCTCATCGACCTCGACGGCACGCGGGACAAGAGCCATCTCGGCGCCAACGCCACGCTGGGGGTCTCGCTCGCCGTGGCCCGCGCCGCGGCCGAGGCGAGCGGCCTGCCGCTCTACGCCTACGTGGGCGGCCCCGCGGCCACGGTGCTGCCGGTGCCCATGCTCAACGTGCTCAACGGCGGCGCCCACGCCGACAACTCGGTCGACATCCAGGAGTTCATGCTGGTTCCCATCGGCTTCGACAGCTTCGCCGAGGCGCTGCGCGCCGGGGTCGAGACCTACCACACCCTCAAGGGGGTGCTGAAGAAGGCGGGCCTGGTCACCGCGGTGGGCGACGAGGGGGGCTTCGCCCCCAATCTCAAGAGCAACCGCGAGGCGCTCGACCTGCTGGTGGCTGCGATCGAGAAGGCCGGCTACAAGCCCGGCTCGCAGATCGCTCTCGCCCTCGACGTGGCCGCCAGCGAGCTGGTCGAGGCGGCTGAGAAGAGCGAGAAGAAGGGCGCGAAGAAGAAGGGGAAGGGGGGCACGCGCTACGCCCTGGCCGGCGAGGGGCGGACCGGCCTCTCCAGCTCCGACCTGATCGCCCTCTACCGCGAGTGGCTCGACGCCTATCCGCTGGTCTCCATCGAGGACGGCCTCGCCGAGGGGGACTGGGAGGGGTGGAAGGAGATGACCGCCGAGCTGGGCGGCCGGGCGCAGATCGTGGGCGACGACCTGTTCGTCACCAATCCGGAGATCCTCACCCGGGGGATCGCCGAGGGGCTCGCCAACGCGCTCCTGGTCAAGGTCAACCAGATCGGCACGCTCACCGAGACGCTGGAGGCGGTGGAGATCGCCAAGACCCACGCCTACTCGAACATCCTGAGCCACCGGTCGGGGGAGACGGAGGACACCACCATCGCCGATCTCGCGGTCGCGACAAGGGCGGGGCAGATCAAGACGGGCGCCCCCTGCCGCAGCGACCGGGTCGCCAAGTACAACCGCCTCCTGCGCATCGAAGAGGAGCTGGAGGGCGTGGCCACCTATCCCGGGGCCAAGGCCTTCCCCCGTTGGCACCCGTGACCCGGCCCGACGCGCCCGCCCGGAGCGATTCCTTCCGTCCCGTGCTGGGCGCGACCGTGCTTCTCTTCTTCGCGCTGCTGGCCATCGCCGCCCTGAAGAGCAACCGCGACCTTCAGGCGGCGCGCTCCCACGAGCGCCTGCTCAAGGAGAAGATCGCCGCCACCCGCGCCGAGAGCGAGCGGCTGCAGGTGCGCATCGACCGCCTGCGCCACGACCCCGGCATGCTCGAGAAGCTGGCGCGGGAGGATCTGGGGCTGGTCCGCCCGCGCGACGTGGTGATCGAGCTCCCCGACCCCAAGGCCCCTCCGGCGCCCCCGGTGATGCCGGCGGTGCCACCGCCGCCGGCGGCGCGGGCGGTGCCGGCGGCGAACCCGCACAGCCCGGGAGGTTAGCTCTACTTTGTCAGATTGCCCGGCGGCCCCGCCCGGGCATGAATGCCCGGGCTACGTCGGAAACGAAAAGCCGGCTGAAGCCGGCTCCGAAGTCAGGGCTGCTCCTCCAGGAGCCGGGTTCACCCGGCTTTTCGGTTGAATCGTAGCCCGGGCATTCATGCCCGGGCGGGCCGACGGCAATCTGACAAAGTAGAATCAGGAAAGGGGCCTCATGGCTGGCTCACCACCTCGATCCCCTTCTCCAGCAGCTCGTCGCGGCCCGCGAGCACACCCGCGAGGGTGCGGCTGACCGGGACGGTGGGCTGGATCCCCACTCCGTGGTGGGGCGAGCCATCCTTCTTCCTGACATCCATGCCGGTCCAACGCAGCGAGTAACCGCCGGCCACCGGGGCCAGGTTGGCGCCGCCGTTGGTGCCCCCGGTGGGCCCACCCACGAGGGCGCCGAGCCGTTCGGCCTCGACGATCCCCATCAGGCTCTCGGCGTAGCTCAGGTCCCCGCCGTCGATCAGGAAGGCGATGCGGCCGGTGAGCCGGGGCGCCTCCGGCGTCTGGATCCAGTACGCCGACCGCCAGTCCCAGCCCTGGCGGTCGGGCTGGGTGATGATCGGGATGTTGAACCAGTTTGAGGTCACCGGTTTGTCGATCAGGTGGCTGAGCACCACCGGCGAGAGGAAGAAGGGGTAGCCCCGCATGTCGAAGACTACGCCGTCGGCCGCGGCGAGCTTGTCGGCGGCGGCGTGGAAATCGTCGTCGTCGATCCGGCTGAGGTCGACGTAGAAGATCCCCGGCCGCACCTCGGCGATCTTCTCCGGCCGCGGCTCGACCGGGTTCCCCAGGCCGCTGACGCCGAAGCTGCTGCCGACCGGCGCGGTATAGGCGGCGGTCACGGCGCGGACCGGCCCGCCGTCGCGCGGCTGGACGGTCAGCGCCGCCGTGCCGCCCGGCCGGCCGGCGGCCAGCTCGCCCAGAGCTCTGTAGCGGCGCCACTGCGGAGTGGCCCCCGAGGTCAGGCTCTCGAGATCGGCGAGCGCGTCCGCGACCGGCCGCCCGTCGAGGGTGAGGATGCGGTCCCCCACCACCATGCCGTGCGTCGCGCCCGCCTCGACCGAGGTGATCACCAACTGGCCTTCGATCCAGTCCCAGGTGAAGGCGAAGCGCACCGGCAGGGTGACGGGCAGGACCCGGGCGTGGCCGTCCTCCAGCTCGGCCACCAGGTGGCGCAGGGTGCGGAGGTAGGAGGCCTCGTCGGGACCGGCCGCGGCGGCGGTCAGGGCGCGGCTCAGGGCACCCGGCCAGTCGGCGCCGACCTGCTCGAAATACGGGTAAAAGTGCTGGAGGACGCCCCAGCCCACCGCCACCCCGGCGAGCCGGGTGGTGCGGTCGAGGCCGCTCGGCACGAAACCGGCCGGCTTGTCCGGCACCGGCGGCGTTGTCGGCTGGGGCAGATGCGGGAAGGTCCCCTGGCCGTCGGCCGGCAGCACCCTCGGCACCAGGGCCGAGACTCCGCCGCCGAGGTCGGCCACGATCGGCGGCCCCACCGGCCGCACGCGCGGTCCGGTGAGCTCGCCGGCCCAAAGGCCGGCGGCCGCGCCGGTGACCGGGCTCAGCCTGTACTCGGCCCCGAACGGCGTGGAGGACAGCAGCCAGCCGCGGGGCGACAGGCCGGGGACAACCTCCTCCAGGTCCGGGTTGATCAACTGGCCGGTGACGTCGACGCCGTCGGCGGTCGCCTTGACGTCGTCGAACGTCAGCCGGCCGGTGCCCGTGAGGTCGAAGCTCAACGTCAGGAGGCTGGCGTCGCCAGGCACCTGGGCGTCGATCTCCACCCGCTGCCAGCCGCCCAGGGGGATGGGCCGGCTCCAGGCCGCGGAGCCGCTCCCCCCGAGAGTGGAGGCGTGGAGGTTGAGCGCCGCGCTGCCCGCCCCGGCGGTGAAGCGCACCGCGGCGGAGAGCCGGACCCGGTGGCCCCGCAGCCGCTCGACGTCGAGGTCCTGGGAGACGTTGGCGCTCGCCCCGGCCGGCACCCGGCCGACTTCCACACGCTCGCTCGTGTAGGAGGTGAACGACGCGTGGAGGTCGACGCCCTCATGGCGCCAGGCGAGCAGGCGGACCGCGCCGCCGTCGCCCGCGTCCTGGGGAAGCCCGTCCGCCGGCTCGGCGGACGCAGGCGACGGCAGCACCTTGACGGTCGGAGCGATCCCGGTGAAAAGGGTGGAGAGAGCGGCGGCGAGCTCGCCCGGGTCGCCGGCCGCCTCGACCTTCTCGACGCCGGCCATCGCCAGGGCGTTCCAATCGGCGTTGGTGAGCCCGGCGGCCTGGTCGCTGGGGTGGAAGAAGCGGACGTAGCCGATCAGGCGGGTGAGCGCGGTCAGATTGGTGAGGCCCTGTCCCGTCAGAGGGCGGGGAGGCACATCGCCCGTCGCCGCCGCGGACGGGGCGGCGACGGGGCCGAGCAACAGCCATCCGAGGAGGATGGCGAGGGTAAGCGGTGTCTTCACGATATCTCCTTCGCAAGGCGCCCGGCGGATTGCAGCGGGCGCAAGTGGTCTGCTTGGAAGATCGTAAAGTCGACCGCAAAGCCGACACGGGGCCTTCGGGCCGCGATCCCGGAGGGAGGCGCCCCTTACGCCCCGGCTTCGGTCGGCAGCCCGGCGGAAAGCCAGCCGCTGATCCCGGCGGACATCACCATCACGTTGCCATGGCCCATCTTTTTGGCCCGGCTCGCCGCGTTGGGGGCCTTCCGGCACAGGGGGTTGGAGCAATAGAACACCAGCGGCGCCTCCTTGTCCGCCGGCAGGTCGCCGTCCCGGAAGCTGGCGGGATCGAGATTCAGGGCGCCCGGCACCCGCGCTTTCATCCAGCTCTGCGGAGAATTGACGTCGATGACGGTGACCGGCTGCTCCTGTCGCATCTGCTGCAGCCGAGCGGGTGAGATCGTCTTGAGCCCCATCAGGAGTGCGAACATGGTCTCTCCTCTCGCGTTACCCTCAGGACCCTGTACGTCCGCGCGTCCGGAGGGTTGCACGGCAACCTCCAGGCCACCGGACGCGTAATAAAGGCCGGGAGCGAAGGAGGCTCTCGCCGATGCTCAAGCTTCTCGTATGGCTGCTCCTCTTCGTCGTCTGCTGGCCGCTGGCCCTGCTGGCGCTGATCCTCTATCCCTTCGTGTGGCTCCTGTCGCTGCCGTTCCGATTGGTGGGGATCACCCTCGAGGCGGTCTTCTCCTTCCTGAAGGCGCTGCTGTTCCTGCCGGCCCGCCTGCTCGGTGGCCCGAAAACGGCCTGAGGCTGAAACCCACCCTCTTGGATCTGTGTGCCTCGGGATGTGGCCCGCCCGCAGGGCGGCTGAAGCTTTATTTTTCGCTGGCCGCGCCGGACGCCGCTTGGTGCTGCAGCCAGTCGACGACAGCGGCCGACAATGCGATGCGGTGGTCGGCGAAACTGTGGTCGCTGTCGAGGGTCATGCTGCTGACCTTGCCCTTGTGCTGAGCGCGGATCGCGTCGGCCAGCGCCTTGTTCGAGGCACCGCCGCCATACGTGGCGCCGATCACCAGCGTGGGGTGCGTCGCCAGCGCCGGCGCCAGTGCCAGCAGATCCCAGTCCTCGGCATGGTGCTCGATCTCCTCCGCCAGGTGCGCCGGGTCGGTGCCGGCCAAGCTGTTGCCAAAATCATCGCCGATCTCCGCGATGGCCGCGGCGCGCCTCTCGGGATGGGCGCGCAGGTCCTTGCCGTCGGCGCCCACATTCCACGCATCGATCAGCACCACGCCCGCCACGTCCTGGTGCGCCGCCGCATAGCGCGCCGCCGCGAAGCCGCCCATGCTATGGCCGCCGACCAGGATGCGGCGCGTATCGATGCCATACTTCGCGGCGTTCTCGGGCTGACGCAGGAAGGCCATCGCCGCTTCGGCATCCTCGACCGCGCCGGCGATGCTGAAAGCGCCAGGCGAGCCCCAACTGCCACGGTAGTGCATCGTCAGCACATTCCAGCCGGCGCGCCGGATCGCCTGCGCCAAGTCGAGATTCTGCTCGTTGCCGGGCAGGCCGTGCAGCAGCAACAGAGTCGGTTTGGGGCCGCTGCCGGCCGCCAGGAAAAACAGCGCGTTCATGCCGGCGCCGCCGCTCGGGATCAGCAACTGGCGGTTGGCGGCCGGATGCCTGGCATCGCGCGCATTGTCCGTCACGACGGCGCGCGGCACCGGTGCGGCCGCCTGCGCGGAGACAGAAGACAGCAGCAATGCCGCCGCCAAGGTATGAGCCTGCCACGCTGCTTTCATCGAGCCCCCCGATCCGAGGAATCGGCCGATTCTAGCCCGGATTCAGGTTCCAAGGGTGCCCTTCGGGCCGGCGCGTAACAAAACCCCCCGGCCGAGCCTTCCAGCCCCCGTCCAGAGCCTCCCGGACCCGAACGGAGCGGCGCCGTACCTCATCGCTGATCCGGCCTCCCCGTCCACCGCCATGATGTACCGGGGCATTCAAGCAAAACCCGTGTTCCGCGCTCCACTCGCCCGGTGCAAAGGGCCGCCGTCGTCCTCCGCATGCCGATGGACCGGTCCACCGCTACGGCCTCCGCGTGCCGCGCGCTTCCTGACGGATTCCGAGCGCCTCCGCCCCTGTCCAGAGCCTGGATTTCCAGCGAGCCCAGGGCGCTCTCCCTCTCCGGAGGCTCGCGGCACCCTTCCGAGACGAGCCATCCCCGGGACAGAGATTCCTGGGACCGGTCCCTCGACTTTCCGTTGGAAGGCTCGACGGCTCTATATGGGTACGAGATCACGATGCCCACAGATACGCCCTGTCTCCAGCGGCGGCGCGCCCGCCGGACGGGACTCGGAGGCCGGCGCGGAAACGCCGAAGCGGAACAGAGCTCCGGCGTCACGGAGTCGCCGGAGGCGAACGGCGAGGGCCTCCCGCGTCTGGAGACCTCGCGAGCCAAGAGGTCGCCTTGTCAGGCCGCGGAGAGCGCGCTGATCGTGACGTAATACCCGTCCGGATCTCGGAGTGAGAGCTCCATGGTTCCAGTGTTCGGGTTCACGTGGGGCTCCTCCTCGAGCCGGGCGACGAGAGCGCGTGCCCTTGGCAGCGCCATGTCGAAATCGTCGACACGGAAAAACAAGAGGAGGCCGTTGCCAGGCTGCGCGTGATCGGGGCTCATCAAGGAGAGGTGCTCATGGGCACCCCACTCGTGAAGGCAGAGCAAGACCGTTCCATCCGAGTCGAGGATTTGACCGAAGTGGTCATGGGCGGGAGCCGTCTCCGGCAGGCCAAGTAGCGACTGGTACCACTTGAAGCTGCCAGGCACATCGCCAACGCCAATGATCGTCCACGTGCGCCTCATGAGGTTCCTCCTGCGGCCTGCTCAACCGCGGCGCGCCGCCTCGATCGCGGCGATGTCGATCTTTTTCATCTGCATCATCGCATCGAACGCGCGCTTGGCGGCAGCGCGATCGGGATCGGTTACCGCCTTGGTCAAAGCCAGCGGCGTAATCTGCCAGGACAGGCCCCATTTGTCCTTGCACCAGCCGCACGCGCTCTCTTCACCGCCGTTGCCGACGATCGCGTTCCAGTAACGATCCGTTTCGGCCTGGTCCGTGGTCGCGACCTGAAACGAGAATGCTTCGCTGTGCTTGAAGTGGGGTCCGCCATTGAGACCGAGGCAGGGAATTCCCATCACGGTAAACTCGACCGTCAACACATCCCCTTGCTTCCCGGACGGAAAATCTCCCGGTGCGCGGTGTACCGCGTCAACGGATGAATCGGGGAAGGTCTTGGCGTAAAAACGCGCCGCCTCCTCGGCGTCGGCATCGTACCAAAGGCAAATCGTGTTCTTTGCTTGCTTCATCATGTCACTTCTCCATGTGATGAGCTCGACCGCAAGGGTTTACACCTTGTCGGCCCTTGCTCTGTTATATCGGATCTCGTCTTCATACGCGCGCCTCGGGCGTGGCGTTTGGCAATGCCCTACCCCAGCGGCGGCAACGCCCGCTCGGCCTCCACCTCCGGCTCCGGAGCCTTCTTCCCCTCCCGGAGCTCCTTCCTGCGGTCCCCCCGGGCCAGGGTGATCTTGAGCGCCGGCGGGGTGATGAGGGTGGTGACGATCACCATCACCACCACGGCGGCGAAGACGGAGGGGACGATCACCGGCTGGCCGTGGAGCTTGAGCTGGGCGCCGATGCCGGCGAAGATCAGGCCGACCTCCCCCCGCGGCACCATGCCCACCGCCACCGAGAGGCGGTCGAGCCCCCGCTCCAGCACTCCGGCGGCGCAGATCATCTTGCCCAGGATGGCGGCGAGCGAGAGCAGGGCCGCGAACCCCAGCACCCCCGGCCGGCCGAAGCTCGAGAGGTCGACCCGCACCCCCATCAGCACGAAGAAGATCGGCACCAGGAAGCCGGCGATGGGGTGGATCAGCTCCTCGATCTTGTGCTTCGTGCGTTCCCCCAGGTCCTGGTACTGGACGCCGTCGAGGATCAGCCCGGCGGCGAAGGCGCCCACGATGGTGGCGAGGCCGATCAGGTCGGCCAGGTAGGCGAGCAGGAAGCAGACGGCGAGCGAGAGGGCGAGCAGCATCCCCTGCACCCGCAGGAAGCCCGCCAGCCGGAAGACCCGGCGGGAGAGCCAGCCGCCGATCAGGATCGCGCCGACCAGGAAGACGATCGCCTTGACGATGATCACCAGGGCGTCCGCCGCCCGCAGGGTCCCGCCGGTGTTGGCGGCGCCGATGACCCCCGAGACGACCGAGAGGATCACCAGGCCGAGCACGTCGTCGATGACCGCGGCGCCGAGGACGATCTTGGACTCGCGGGCCGAGAGCTTGCCGAGGTCGGCCAGCACGCGCGCCGTGATGCCCACGCTGGTGGCGGCCAGGGTGGCGCCGATGAAGACGTGGGCCAGCGTCTCCTCCTCCGGGAGGATCCAGGCCGAGACCCCCCAGCCGAGGAAGAACGGCGCCACCACCCCCAGCACGGCCACCAGCAGGCTCGACCACCCCACGGAGAGCATGTCGTGGACGTTCGACTCCAGCCCCACCTGGAACAGCAGCAGGATGACGCCGAGTTGGGCGAGCACCTCGATCCCCACCGAGCTCTGAAGGAAGTCCAGGTGGCCGATCCCGAGCAGGGAGAGGTTGCCGATCAGCATGCCGAAGAGGAGCTCGCCCAGCACGGCCGGCTGGCCCATCCGCTCGAAGATCTCGCCGCCGATCTTGGCCGCCACGAGGATGACGACCAGCCCGAGCAGCACCGGCACCACCGGCCCCCCATGGCCGGCGCCGTCGGCGGTCTCGACCGGCAGGCTCCAGGCCCGGACCGCGAGGAACAGCCCGAAGAGAACGAGAGCGGGAACGGCTTTGCGCATGATGGGTACCTCCCTCCCAACCTGTCCGAAGGGATGGTACGGGAAATCCAGCTCTGGTTCAGCGCTGCCGCGCCCGCGCCGCCCATCCCAGGGAGAGGGTCAGCAGCCCGGCGATGGCCGCCCACTGCAGCCCCCCTGCCGCGAGGCTCCATAGGAGCAGGGGCGGGCCGTCCAGGTGCATGAAGGCGAGCGAGACGGGAAAGTCGATCCAGGCGAGGACGTTGCCGCGGCCGAACTCCCCCCAGGTCGTCCAGACCCCGAGGGCGGTGGCGGTGTGGAGCAGGAAGCCGGCGAGCAGGGCGGCGCGGCCCGGGTGGTGGCGGATCATGGGCGGTCTCCGTCCGCGGCGAGGCGGAATCCGTAGTCGCTGTAGCGCATGCCGGGAGGGATCGCGGAGCGCGCCGCGCACCGGCTGACCTTGATCTGATGGCGCCAGGAGCCGCCGCGGGAGGCGCGCCGGATGCCGGTGTCTGGCCCGCGGGGGTCGTCCACGGGCGACACCTCGTAGAAATGGGCGTCGTACCAGTCCACGCACCACTCGTGGACGTTCTCCCCGAGGCCCAGGAAGCCGAGCGGATGGAGCGAGGGGTAGGCGTCCACGGGCTCCGGGCCCTCCCGCCAGCGCCGCTCGTAGCCGGGGAGCGACTCCGGAGGATCGTCCCCCCAGGGGTAGAGGACCTCGCGGCCAGCCCGCGCCGCGAGCTCCCACTCGGCCTCGGTGGGGAGGCGCGCCGCGATCCCCAGCCGCTCGCTCGTCCACTCGCAGAACGCGGCGGCGTCCTCCCACGAGGGGCCGACGGCCGGCATCCGCGGATGGGAGAAGGCCGGCTCCCCCCAGAACGGCGGCGCGGGACGGCCGGTCTCGTCGAGGAACGTCTGATACTCCTCGCGGGTCACCTGGGTCCGTGCCAGCCGGAAGGGGGAGACCCGCACCTCGTGGCGCGGGTTCTCGTTGTCCCGGGGCCCGCCGCCCATCCAGAAGCGCCCCCCCGGCAGGTCGATCCACTCGGGATGCATGGCGGTAAGCATAGCGGTTCCTTGTAGGGGCGGCTCAAGATCAATTTTTTTGATTTTTTCGGACCTTAACGTAAACATTGATGATCCCCGTCCGTATACTGGGAGTCACGCGCTGCTTCAAGAAAGCTAACCCCGCAGCGCGAAGGAGGTAAACGATGTTCAAGCTCCGCAGACTCCACCTGACGATCGCGGCCCTGGTCCTGGCCGGCGGGACGGCCCTGATCCCCAAGCCCTCGGAGGCGATCATCTGTCCGCACTACTTCTGCAGGACCGATCTGGACTGCAGCAGCAAGTGCCCGAGCGCGCCGATCGCGTACTGCGACGGCGGCGCCTGCCAGTATCAGTAGGCTGAGCCAGGGGAGGTGGGGACGCGGCGCGCTTGCCACGTCCCCACCTCCCCGGCTATCCTTTCCCGCTTCGAGGAACCCCGCTCGCATTTCCAGCGGCGATCCCTGGAAACAGGACAGAATGCAGGAATCGATGGAACCCAACGCTCAAGCCTCGTCCGTCGCCTGGAATTGGCGCGACCGCGCCGCCAAGGCAGACGCCGCGCGCGTCCGCGAGGCGGCGTCGAACCGGACCAAGGGGCTGATCGGCGGCGTGATCGGCCTCGCCGTGGCGGCGCTGTTCTATTTCGCCTTCCACAAAGTGAGGACGGCGGAGGTGATCGCGGCCATCGCGGTCCTGATCGCCCTCACCGCCCTCGCCTCGCCGCTCGGGGCCTACAAGACGCTCTCCCGCTGGCTGGACCGCTTCGCCCACGCCGTCGGGTCCGCCGTCACCTGGGTGCTGATGACCGTCCTCTTCTATGTCGTCTTCCTGCCGGCCGGCCTGTTCCTGCGGCGGAAGCTGGCGGTGACTCTTGGCGCCGACAAGCGGCTGCCCACCTACTGGATCGCGACGGAAGAGCGCGAGCGGGCGCGGACGCCTGAGTCCTACCGGAAGCAGTTCTGACCGTGAAGCTGCTCGGCATCTCGGCCTTCTACCACGACTCCGCCGCCTGCTTGGTGGACGAGGGTCGCATCGTCGCCGCGGCCCAGGAGGAGCGCTTCACCCGCAAGAAGCACGACGAGGGGTTCCCCAGCAACGCCGTGCGCTACTGCCTGGCCGAGGGGGGCGTGGGGAGGGGTGAGCTCGACGGCGTCGTCTTCTACGACAAGCCGCTGCTCAAGTTCCACCGCATCCTGGAGACCTATCTCACGACGGTCCCCCGGGGGCTGCGCTCGGCCGTGATGGCCCTCCCCCTCTGGCTGCGCGACCGGCTGTGGATCCCGCCCCAGATCCAGGACGCCCTGGAGGCCTGCGGCGTCGGCGAGGCCAGGGAGATCTTCTTCACCGAGCACCACGAGTCGCACGCGGCGTCGGCCTTCTACCCCTCCCCCTT
>Ga0308175_100002421_pt1 | contig 12788 bp, 14 predicted proteins | sample PhyCR1_3_FD_203893 | JGI IMG/M metagenome (GOLD analysis project Ga0308175, IMG submission 203893) | Soil microbial communities from UC Gill Tract Community Farm, Albany, California, United States - DLSLS.C.R1 | ecosystem: Environmental > Terrestrial > Soil > Agricultural land | place: USA...
CCCTCCCAGCGCAGCGGCTGCGGCTCGCCGTAGCGCTCGCGCAGTGGGGCGAGGACGGCCTCGGTCAGGTGCATCCGACGATGGTACGGTCGCGCGCATGCCGCTCGACGCGCTGGCGCTGGCGCTCGGCGCCGCCGTGCTGCACGCCCTCTGGAACCTGCTGCTCGCGCGCGAGCGGGACACCGAAGGCGCCTCGGCGGTCGCGCTGCTCGCGCTGCTCGTCGTCCTGGTGCTGCCGGCCGCGCTGACCTGGCGGGTCGAGGCCGACGCGGTCCCCTTCATCATCGGCTCGGCGGCGCTCGAGCTCGCGTACATCGCCTTGCTTGCTGCCGCGTACCGGCGTTACGAGCTGAGCCTGGTCTACCCGGTCGCGCGTGGGCTGGCGCCGGTGCTGGCGCTGTTGCTCGTCGTCGCGGCAGGAGGCGCGCGGCCGTCCACGCTCGGCGTGATCGGTGTGCTCGCGGTGGCGGTCGGCGTGCTGCTCGTGCGCGGCGTCAAGGGTGATCTCGGCGGCTTCGTCTTCGGGGTCGCGATCGCGGCCGCGATCGCCGGCTACACGGTGGTCGACCGCTACGGGATCCGCCACGCGGCCGCCGGGCCGTACCTGCTGCTCGTGATGCTCGGGCCTGCGGTCGTCTACTCGCTCGCGATCGGCCGTGCGCGCGTGCGGGCGGCGGTCTCGCCGACGACGGTCGTGATCGGGGCGGCCTCGGCCTCCGCCTACCTGCTGGTGCTGCTCGCGCTGCGGCTGGCCAGCGCCCCCGCGGTGGCCGCTGTCCGCGAGACGAGCGTGGTGATCGCCACCGCGGCGGCGGCGGTCGTGCTGCACGAGCGCGTCGGCCCGGCACGGCTCGCCGGCGCGTGCGTGGTGGTTGCGGGGGTCGCGCTGCTCGCGCTCTCCTAGAGCGTTCGCAAGAGCTCGAGCAGCTCGGCGGTGGATGCGACGACCACGTCGGCGGCTTCGCGCAGCTCAGCCGGCCCCTCGGCGGAGGCGACCGCGACCCGCACCCCTAGCTCGAGGCCGTCCAGGCCGTGGAACGCATCGAGGTCGGTCGTATCGTCGCCGGCGTAGAGCGCTCGCTCGAGGCCTCGCTCGGCGAGCAGCGCCCGCACCGCCGTGCCCTTGTCGGCCTCGACCGGCGGCCGCAGCTCAAGCACCTTCCTCCCCCAACGCGCCTCGAGCCCGGCCGACCGGGCCCGCTCGGCGACGGCCTCGAGCGTCCGCCGGGCCTTGTCATCGTCGGGCGCCTCGCGCCAGTGGAACGCCACGGTCAGGCCCTTGTCCTCGAGCCACGGCCAGTCCTCACCGGCGAACGGCCGCAGCGCCTCGCGCCACTGTTCGGCCTCGGGAGCCAGCTCGAGCCCGTGGACGCCGACGTAGACGACGCCCTCGACGCCGACCATCCGCGCCGCCTCGGCGCCGGTCCGCCCACTCACGCACGCGACCAGCGAGTAGCGGCCGGCGAGCCGTCGCACTTCGGCGCGTGCCTCCTCGGGCACGACCGCCAGCTCCGGCCGCGCGACGATCGGCGCGAGCGTCCCGTCAACGTCGAGCAGCACGGCCGCACGGCCGGGCTCGGAGCGCAGCCGCGCCAGCCGATCCTCCACACTGCGCAGAATACGGCGGTGCGCTACCTCCTCATCGGCCTGGTGGCCGGCGTCTTCAGCGCCCTCTTCGGCGTCGGCGGCGGAATCGTGGTCGTCCCGCTGCTGATCCTGATCGCTCACTTCAGCGAGCGGCCGGCGATGGGGACGTCGCTCGCCGCGGTCGGGCTGATCGCGTTCGTCGGCGCGGTCAGCTACGGGTTCCACGGCGAGCTGAAGCCGGGCGCCGCGGCGGTCGTCGGCCTGCCCGCGGCGCTCGGCGCCGTCTTCGGCACCGGCCTGCAGCAGCGGCTCGAGGCGCGCACGCTCTCACTCGGCTTCGCTGCGCTCCTCGCAGGCATCGCGATCTGGCTGCTCGTCTGATGTGGACGCTTGTGCTGGCCGCGGCGCTCGGGCTGGCCGCGGGCGTGCTCTCCGGCCTCTTCGGCGTCGGCGGCGGGATTCTGTTCGTGCCCACGCTGACGCTGGTGCTCGGCCTCACGCAGCTGCATGCCGAGGCGAGCTCGCTGCTCGCGATTCTGCCGACGGCCGCCGCGGGCGTCTGGCGCCAGCGCGAATACGGGAACGTTTGCTGGCGCGCTGCGCTTCTGCTCGGCCTCGGCGCGATCGCCGGCGTAGAGGCGGGCGTGCAGATCGCGGAATCGCTGCCCGAACACGCACTGCGGCGGCTGTTCGCGGTGCTGATGCTGGCCGTCGCCGCCCAGCTGGCCTGGCGCGCGCGGCGAAAACCGCCCTATGCTTCCTGACGTGGCCAGCGTCGAAGAATTCTGGATCCCCCTCGTCGACGAGCCGATCGGCACGATCGTCGCCGAGATCCAAGAGGAGCGGCCGGAGATCGCCGAGCTCGTCGGCTCGCCCCGCCGCCTGCTCGCCTTCCGCACGTTCGCCTACATCCGCGTCGGGATCCTGCTCGGGCGCCTGCTCGTCGAGCACGACGTCAAGCCGGACGAGACCGTGAGCTGGGCCGAGCAGCTGGCGCACAGCCCCGAGCACCGCGAAAAGGTGGTGCGAGAGGTGCTCGCGGTGGCCAAGGAGGTCGCCGCCGACCCTGCCTATGCGGGCGAGCATGTCGGCCCGAGCGACGAGGAGCGGCAGCGCTTCTCAGAGTTCGCCAAGCGCCGTTTGGCCGCCGACAGCTGAACTCAGGCGTCACGCGCCGCCGTCTCTGCTCATAATGCGTGGACGGTGGGGAAGCGGCTCACGATTCTCGTGGCGCTGGCTGGTCTCGTCGTCCTGCTTGCCGGGGCGGGAGGCGCCGGTGGCGCCGGTTCGGCCGCGGGTGCTTCTGCGGGCGCGGTGGCGATTCGCGTGGTCGTACCCGGCCAGGTCGGCGCGGAGGCCGGCTCGATCTCGTCGCCGCCCTACCATGCCGCCTTCGGCTCCGGTTTCAGCTACCCGGCCGACGGGTCGGTCGTCAGCACTGGCCCGATCAGCGCCTCCGCCTCCAGCGACTCGGGCGCGTCCGGGGTCGCCGCCGCGACGAGCCAGGTGCAGACGCTCAGCCTCTTCGGCGGGGAGATCACTGCCGAGACGGTCAAGGGTGCCGCGCACGGCTCGACCCGGGGCCGCACTGCGAGAGGCGACTTCGCGGGCGCAACGATCGCGTCGCTGACGGTGCTCGGCTCGGCGGCCGCCGCCGCGCCGAACGGCCGCGTCGAGCTCGGCGACTGGGGGTACCTCGTGACGTTGGAGCAGGGCACCGACGTCAGCTCCGGCGCCGGAGGCACGCAGGGCTTCCACGGCTTCGTGACCGCGCTCGCCGTCCACCTGACCGCCCCGCACGGCCAGCTGCCGGCGGGCTCGGAGATCCGGATCGGCTACGCCGAGGCGAACGTGCAGGCGAGCGTCGGCCCGACGCCGAAGCCGATCGCCCCGGGTCCGGTCACGAAGCAGTCCGAGCACACCAAGCGGAAGCAAACGCCCGTCGCCCCTGAGCCGACCAGAAACGGCCGCAGCTCACGTCCGCTGCTCGCGATGCCCACCGGCCTGCAGCCGCAGCTGACCGCAGGCGGTTACGTTTTCCCCGTCTACGGCCCGGTCTCGTACGGCAACAGCTTCGGCGCCTTCCGCGGCGACGTCGCCGGGAACTGGCACCACGGCGACGATATCTTCGCGCCGCTCGGCGCGCCGATCCTCGCCTGCGCCGACGGGCTCGTCTTCTCGGTCGGCTGGAACGACGTCGGAGGCAACCGGCTCTGGCTGCGCGACTCGCAGGGAAACGAGTTCTACTACGCGCACCTCTCGGCGTTCACGCCGATCGCCCGCAACGGGATGCACGTCAAGGCCGGCGAGATGCTCGGCTTCGTCGGCAACACGGGCGACGCGCAGGGAACGCCGACTCACCTCCACTTCGAGGTGCACCCTTCCGCGCTGCTGTTCATGGGCTACGACGGCGCGGTCAACCCGACGCCCTACCTGGACGCGTGGAAGCACCTCCAGGACGTGCGCTTCTCGAACGTGGCGAGCTGGCTCGCCAAGACCGGCATCGCCGACCCGGCGCCGAAGCCGGCCGCGATCGTCCTCCAGGTCTCGGACATCTCTGCAGCGAGCGGGCTCGAACCCGGCTCGCTGCAGCGGGCAATGTCGGCGCGCGCCCGCGGCACCGAGGGCCAGGTGGCCCGGTCGCTCGGGTTGCGCCCTCGGGCGCCAAGGCCCTAGCTGCCGTTGCCCGAGGAGCCGTAGCCGAACTCCTCGTCCTCGCCGAAGATCTTGTCCTTCAGCCAGCGCCGGGTCTCCGGCCCGGTCAGCGGGTTGAAGAGGAGGCCGAGCGTGATCCCGACCAGCAGCAGGGTGCTGTTGCGTCCCTTGTGGTCATGGTGCCCCTGGATCCGGTCGGCGGCGTCGCGGAGGTCCTGGATCGCCGAGCGCAGCTGGTCCTGGATCTCCTTGTCGCCCGCGACCTTCGTCGCGACACCCGTCACGCCGCGGTTGGCGAGCAGCTCGTCGTAGACATCGCGCGCGGTGGCGAAGGCGCTGCGCAGGTTGTCCCGCAGCTCTTCGTCCTGGATCGCCCGCTTGACGTAGGGCTTCGCGTCCTCGATCCGGTCTCTCGCCTTGGCCATCAGGGGCCATCCTTTCGTTCGCTTGTTCGCGGGGATTCTCTACCCTAGCCGCGCTCTGCGCTAAACGGATGCCGCGGCCTGCCGCTCCGAGGCCGGCGTGGCCTGAGGCCGCGAACGGCCTGGCGAGCTGAACGCGACGGCGAAGACGTCCTCGATCGTGTCGGCGAGGATGAACTCGAGCTCGTTGCGCGCCTCGTCCGGCAGCTCCTCGAGATCGGGCTCGTTGTCCCGCGGCATCACGATCCGCTCGAGGCCGTAGCGCTGCGCGGCGAGCACCTTCTCGCGGATGCCGCCGATCGGCAGCACCTGGCCGGTAAGCGTGATCTCGCCGGTCATGCCGACGTCCTCGGCGACCGGCTCGTTACGCACGAGCGAGGCGATCGCGGTTGCGATCGTGACGCCCGCGGAGGGACCGTCCTTCGGCACCGCGCCGGCGGGGACATGGATGTGGACGTCGTGCTCGGCGAACCAGTTCTCCGGCAGGCCCAGCTGCTCGGTGTGCGAGCGCACCCACGAGAGCGCCGCCTGCGCGGACTCCTTCATCACGTCGCCGAGCTGGCCTGTGATCGTCAGCTTGCCCTTGCCGGGGTAGGCGGTCGCCTCGATGAAGAGCACGTCGCCGCCGACGGGCGTGTAGGCGAGCCCGGTCGCGACGCCGGGGTCTGCCGTCCGCTTGCGCGGGTCGGCCGGGAAGCGGCGCGGGCCGAGCCACTCGCGGGCCTGGTCCGTGTCGATCTCGATCTGCTCGGTCTTGCCCTCGGCGACCTCGCGGGCGGCCTTGCGCAGCAGGTCGGCGATCCGCCGCTCCAGGTTGCGCACGCCGGCCTCGCGGGTGTACTCGCGGATCACCACGTGCAGCGTGTCGTCGCTCATCGTCACCTGCTCCTCGCTCAGGCCGTGCGCCTCGAGCTGCTTCGGCACGAGGTACTTGCGCGCTATGCCTGTCTTCTCGTCCTCCGTGTAGCCCGAGAGCTGGATCACGTCCATGCGGTCGAGCAGCGGGCCGGGGATCGTCTCGAGCTGGTTGGCGGTGCAGATGAAGAGCACCTTCGAGAGGTCGAACGGCAGGTCGAGGTAGTGGTCGCGGAAGTGCGAGTTCTGCTCCGGGTCGAGCACCTCGAGCATCGCGCTCGCGGGGTCGCCGCGGAAGTCGGCGCCCATCTTGTCGATCTCGTCGATCAGCACCACCGGGTTCTTCGACTCGGCGTCGCGCAGCGAGCGGATGATCGTGCCCGGCATCGCGCCGATGTAGGTGCGGCGGTGGCCGCGGATCTCCGCCTCGTCGCGCACGCCGCCGACCGAGAGCCGGACGAACTTGCGTCCGACCGTGCGCGCGATCGACTGGCCGAGCGAGGTCTTGCCGACGCCGGGCGGTCCGACGAAGCAGAGGATCGGGCCGGAAAGGTCGTTCTTCAGCTTCGAGACGGCGAGGTACTCGAGGATCCGCTCCTTGACCTTCTCGAGGTCGTAGTGGTCCTCGTCGAGGACTTCGCGCGCGCGCTCGAGGTCGAGGTTGTCCTTGGTGGTCTCGCTCCACGGCAGCGCCAGAATCCAGTCGAGGTAGGTACGGATCACGCCGTACTCGGCCGAGGCCGGCGGCAGCTTCTCGAGCCGTGAGAGCTCACGCTCGACGGCCTTCTTGGTGTCCTCGGGCAGGTTCTTCTGCTCGACCTGCTCGCGCAGCTCGGCCAGCTCGGCCTGCTGCTCGTCGCCTTCGCCGAGCTCCTCCTGGATCGCCTTGAGCTGCTGGCGCAGGAAGTACTCGCGCTGACCCTTCTCGAGCTCCGACTGGACCTGCGACTGGATCTTCGTGCCGAGCTCGACGACTTCGAGCTCGCGCTTGAGGATGCGGAGCACGTCGCGCAGCCGCACCGAGACGTCGCTCTGCTCGAGCAACGCCTGCTTCTCGTCGGTCTTCAGCCGCAGGGTTGAGGCGACGAGATGCGAGAGCGCGCTCGGGTCGTCGACGTTGGCCGCCGCGAGCTCGAGCTCGGAAGGCAGGTACGGGACGAGCGAGATCAGGCGGCCGAACTCGTTCTGGACGCTGCGGGTGAGCGCCTCGAGCTCGGGCGTCTCCTCGACCTCGTCGGGCACGACTGTGAACTCGCCGACCAGGTACGGGTCGTCCTGGATGTGGCGCTCCAGCTTGATGCGGCCGACGCCCTGGACGAGGATCCGCAGCGTCCCGTCGGGAACACGGATCATCTTGTGAACGACGGCTGCGGTGCCGGTCTCGTAGAGGTCGTCCCAGCCGGGCTGCTCGACCTCGGGATTCTTGACGGCGACGAGCGCCAGCATGCGCTCGCCCTCGAGCACGTCGTCGACGAGCTGGATCGAGCGCTCCTGTCCGATCGCGAGCGGCGAGACCGACTCCGGGAAGACGACCGTCTCCTTCAGCGGCAGCACCGGCAGCGTCGAGGGGATCTCGACGTCTGCGGTCTCGAACGGCTCTTCGAAGTTCATTTCCGTCATCGCTGGTAGTCCTTCCGATCGGCGTGTCGACCGGTCGTTTCAGACGGCCGAGTGCGCAGAGCCCACTCGCTCTGAGGACGGCGCCGCAAGCGTCGCCTCATGCGCGGCCTCGGATCACGATCGCGACGCGCTCGGCCTGCAGCGCCTCTGCCGCCACCGGCAGCGTGACGATCAACATGCCCTGTTCGTAGCGGGCGCTCGCGGCGCTCGCGTCGACGGGTTCGTCGAGCGGGATGCGGCGCTGGAAGGGGCCGTACTCGATCTCCAGCTGCCGGTAGCGGCCGCTCACCTGCGGACGGCGCCGCTCACCGGCGACGACGAGCACGCGGTCGGCCGCGATCACCTTGATCGAAGCGGGATCGACGCCCGGCAGCTCGACGATCACGCGCAGCTCCGCCGGGTCTTCGCTGCGGATGCAGTCGGCCTGCGGCCGGAAGCCGCGACGCCCTCCCGCGAAGCGCGGCAGGTGCCAGAGCTCGTCCACGAGCTCCTGGATCTCGTTGTGCAGGCGGTCGATGTCGGTGCGCTTCTTCATGGTCTCCGGTGAAAGCGTAGTGCCCGTTTCGGGGCTCCGGCAAAAGTTAGCAAACACTAGCTTAGTGCCGGCCGAATACGATCCTCGACGTGAAGGGATTGATCTGCGCAGGCGGTTCCGCGACTCGGCTGGCCGAGCTCACGCGCGTGACCAACAAGCATCTGCTGCCGGTGGGGAGCTGGCCGATGGTCTATTACCCGCTCCAGCTGCTGCAGCGGCTCGGGGTGCGCGAGGTGCTGCTCGTCACGGGCCAGCAGCACGCCGGCCAGTTCATCGACCTGCTCGGCGACGGCAAGGTCGAGGAGCGCGGCGGCGGCGAGCTGCTGTTCGAGCTCGACCTCTCCTACAAGGTGCAGACCGAGCCCGGCGGGATCGCGCAGGTGGTCGGCATGGCGCGCGACTTCGCCGCGGACGACCGGCTCGTGGTCTGCCTCGGGGACAACATCTTCGAGCACGCCCAGCGCGAAGCGGTCGAGGCCTGGGACGGCGGCGCGGTCGTCTTCGTCAAGGAGGTGCCCGACCCGGAGAACTTCGGCGTGGTCGCGTACAACGGCGACGGCTCGGTCAGCGACATCGTGGAAAAGGCCGGCATCGTGGACACGCGCTACGAGACCCCGCCGTCCACCGACGCGGTCGTGGGCCTCTACTGCTACCCGCCGGAGGTGTTCGAGATCGTCGAGACGCTCGAGCCCTCGAGCCGCGGCGAGCTCGAGATCACCGACGTCAACCGTGAGTTCGCCCGGCGCGGCGAGCTGCGGGTCCAGCGGGTCGAAGGCTGGTGGCACGACGGCGGCAAGCACTGGCAGGACCTCGCCGAGGTCGGCCGCCTGATCGAGCAGACGGGCGTGAACAAATGATCGAGGGCCTCGAGGTGTTTCCGCTCAAGCGCTTCGAGGACGAGCGCGGCTGGTTCGTGGAGCTGATGCGCGCCTCGAAGCTGCCGGCGCCGGTGCGGCAGTCGAATCTTTCCTTCTCGCGCAAGGGTGTGATTCGCGGCCTGCACTACCACGAGCGCGGCCAGAGCGATCTGTTCGCCTGCGTTTCCGGGATGGTGCGCGTGGTCGTGCTCGACCGCGAGAGCGGCGAGACGTTCACCGCCGACATCGGCGACGAGAACCCGGCCGCGGTCTTCATCCCCGGCCACAACGCGCACGGCTTCGAGGCGCTGACCGACTGCCTCTTCCTCTACCACGTGACCGAGGAGTACGACGCAGCCGACCCCGACGAGCACGGCGTCCCCTGGAACGATCCGCGCGTCGTGAATCTCTGGAGCACCCAATCGCCGATCCTGTCGGAGCGGGACGCGGTTACCTGATCACCGGCGCGGGCGGTCAGCTCGGCGCGGCGTTGCGCGAGGCCTTTCCCGAGGCTGACGCGCGCACGCGCGCGGAGCTCGACGTCACGCAGCCGTTCGTGGTCGAGACGGATCTAATCCTCCACGCTGCTGCGTGGACCGACGTCGACGGTGCCGAGGCCGACCAGGCAGGCGCGGAGCTCGTCAACGTCGACGGCACGCGCAACGTCGTCGCCCAGAACGTGCCAGTCGTCTACTACTCCAGCGACTACGTCTTCGACGGCTCGAAACGCGAGCCGTACGTCGAGTCCGACGAGCCGCGTCCGCTCTCGGTCTACGGCCGTACGAAGCTCGAGGGCGAGCGCGAGGTGCGCGACGGCTGGATCGCCCGCAGCTCGTGGCTGTTCGGCTGGACCGGTACGAACTTCGTCCGGACGATGCTGCGGCTCGGCGCCGATCGCGACGAGGTGAGCGTGGTCGCCGACCAGCTCGGCTCGCCGACCTACGTCGGCCACCTGGCCGAGGCAACGCGTGAGCTGCTTGCGCTGCCACAGGGAACCTGGCACGTCGCCGCCGAGGGCGAGTGCACGTGGGCCGAGTTCGCCCGCGCGATCTTCGAGGAGGCCGGCCTCGACTGCCGCGTGCGCGAGATCACGACCGAGGAGCTGGGGCGACCGGCCCTGAGGCCCGCCTACTCGGTGCTCAGCAGCGAGCGCGAAGGCGTCCCGCGCCTGCCGCACTGGCGCGAGGGCCTCCACGCCTGTCTTGAGCGCCTTAAGTAACTCGGGAGGATTGGCGAACCGGCGCGTAACTAGGCGCGAATATCAGGCTGACCGCTGGTGGATCTATGAGTCGCCTGAGGGTCGCCTTCTCAACGAAGGCGACGTGGTAAATCTGCCTGCGTGGACGCTTCCCTCGGGCGGCACGTTAGGCGCGTCGAACCCCTGCAGCGTCACGAAAGGAGGGGGGCTCACGGGGGAACCAGGGGTTCCCCCGTGTTACTAGCGCCATGCAGCCTCGTCAACCGGCGCGCGGTCGCGGAGCGGTTCCCACCACTCGCGGTTGTCCGCGTACCAGGCGACCGTCTGGGCGATCCCGTCCTCCCAGGCGATCTCGTCGCCCCAGCCGAGCTCCTCGCGGAGCTTGGTCGAGTCGAGCAGGTAGCGCCGGTCGTGGCCGGGCCGGTCGGGGACGATCGTCTTCAGCGACTCCGGCTTGCCCGTGTGCTCGAGCACCGCGTCGGCGATCTCCTCGATCGACTTCTCGACGCCGGAGCCGACGTTGTAGGTCTCGCCGAGCTGGCCGCGCTGGAGCACGAGCTCGATCGCGCTGCAGTGGTCGAGCACGTGCAGCCACTCGCGCTTGTTCGCCGTCGAGGCGTAGAGCGGGAGCGGCTTGTCGTCGAGCGCATTGGTGGCGAAGAGCGGGATCACCTTCTCCGGAAACTGGTACGGCCCGTAGTTGTTCGAGCAGTTGGTGATCGTGACCGGCAGCTCGTAGGTCTCGAAGTACGCGCGTACCGCGTGGTCGGCGCCGGCCTTCGAGGCGTTGTACGGCGTCCGCGGGCGGTACGGCGTCTCCTCGGTGAAGACCTCGTCCGAGTCGAGCGGCAGGTCGCCGTAGACCTCGCAGGTGGAGACATGGTGGAACCGTTGGATGCCGGTGCGGCGGGCGGCCTCGAGCATCGTCTGCGTGCCGATCACGTTGGTGCGGAAGAATCGGCTGGGGTCGACGACCGCGAGCGAGTTGTGCGACTCGGCGGCGAAGTTGACGACCACCTCGATCCCCTCGTCGCGCAGCGTCTGCTCGGCGAGGTCGTCGTCGGCGATGTCGCCCTGCACGAACGGCACGTCCTCCGGCAGGCTCTCGCGGTTGCCCGCGTAGGTGAGCAGGTCGTAGGCGACGACGTGGTCGTCTGGGTGGCGTTCGAGCCAGTAGCGGACGAAGTTCGAGCCGATGAACCCGGCCGCGCCAGTGACGAGAATCCTCATCGCCGGGTGAGTGTAGTTAGCAGCGCTCGGCGCGCTGGAGGAGCTGCCTCGGCTCGGGCCGCTGGGGCTCGAGCTGGTCCGCGCGCTGCAGGTATGGCACCGCCTCGTCGCAGCGGCCGAGCCGGTAGAGCGCGTAGCCGAGGTTGTAGTTGGCGAACGCCTCGTAGGGATCGCTCGGCCCGAGGCCGCGGAGCTTCTGAACGGCCGACTGCAAGAGCGGCACCGCGCCCGCGTAGTCGCCCGCCTGGATGCGCGAGTAGCCCTGGTCGTTCAGGGAGTGGCCGCCTCCCGTCACGGCTGCCGGCGGTGGCGGCGGTGGTGGCGGCGGCGGTGGCTTCGCCGCGGCGGTCGTCTGATGCGTGACCGTCTGCCGGGCCGTGGTCGTTCCGGCCGGGCCGGTGACCGTGCGAGTCACGACCTGCGGGTCCGAGTTGCCGCCCGAAGTGACGATCGCCGCGACAACGGCTCCGATCGCACCGGCGAGCAGCAGCAGCCCGACCGGCACGAGCACGCGTGCCGGGCTGCGTCGCTGCGGGGTTGGAGCGAGCTCCCGCGTGGCGCCGGCCGAGCGGAAGAGCCCGTCGCGGAGCTCGGCGACGAACTCCCGTGCCGATCCAGGGCGCTGTCGCGGATCCTTGGCGAGGGCGCGCTGGAAGACTTGGTCGATCTCCGGCGGCAGGTTCTTGCAGCGCGCCGAGATCGACGGCACCGGCGCGTTCACGTGCGCAGCGGCCTCCGCAGTTGGCGACTCGCGCTCGAACGGCCGCTCGCCGCTGAGCAGCTCGTAGGCGACGACCGCGAGCGCGTAGAGGTCGCTCGCGGGTGTCGCGCGCTGGCCTTCCGCCTGCTCCGGCGACAGGTAGCCCGCGGTGCCGAGCACGGTGCCGGTCAGGGTCATCGAGTCCATCCCGGCCGAGCTGGCGATCCCGAAGTCGGCCACCGTCACCTCGTCGCGGTCGTTCAACAGCAGGTTCGCCGGCTTCACGTCGCGGTGCACGATCCCGTGCCGGTGGGCGGCGTCGAGCGCGGCCGCCGCCTGCTCGAGCCAGCCGAGCGCACGGCCCGGAGGCTGCGCTCCCTCGCGCCGAAGGCGGTCCTCGAGCGAGCCGCCGGACAGATGCTCCATCACGATGAACGGCCGCCCTTCCCAGTCGCCCACGTCGAAGATCGTGACCGCGCCGGGCTCGCCGGAGAGACGTGCAGCTGCGAGTGCCTCCCGCTTGAAGCGTTCGCGGATCCCTTCGTCTGCGGCGTAGTGGTCGGCGAGCACCTTGACCGCAACCTCGCGACCGAGCAGGTCGTCGGTCGCGAGGTAGATCTCGCCCATCGCGCCGCGGCCGAGCCGCCGCGGCGAGCGGTAGCGAGGCGGCAGCAGCTGGGTCTCGACAGCCATCCGGCGAGCGGTTTCCCCGCTGATGGCACCGGAAAACCGTCGGATCCGGGCCATTCGAGCCGAAAATCGCTGCAACGTGCGCTACTCTCAAGGTGTCCGGCCGTGGCGGTCCGGCCTGGATCTTCCGCGCCCTTGGCCGATCTATAAGGCGATGGTCAGCACATTCGCAGCAGCCCTCCTCGCCGCCCTCGGTCTCTCGGGACCGCCGGCGACGCACGCGGCGCCGCCATCCGGGGCGACCTTTTTCGTCTCCGGCCACGGCTGGGGCCACGGCGTCGGGCTGGCGCAGTACGGCGCCTACGGCTATGCGCTCCACGGCTGGGCCGCCGAGGACATCGTTATCCACTACTACCCGGGGACAGACCTCGGCCAGGCACCGGTGAAGCGCGTCCGCGTGCTGCTCGCGCCCGGCTCGAAGAAGGTCGCCGTCTCCTCC
>Ga0308175_100002423_pt1 | contig 12783 bp, 10 predicted proteins | sample PhyCR1_3_FD_203893 | JGI IMG/M metagenome (GOLD analysis project Ga0308175, IMG submission 203893) | Soil microbial communities from UC Gill Tract Community Farm, Albany, California, United States - DLSLS.C.R1 | ecosystem: Environmental > Terrestrial > Soil > Agricultural land | place: USA...
CGGTGCGAGCTGGGCCGGTGATGCGAACCACACCGGTAACAACGGCTCCTCGACGTTCGACATCGTGAAGGCGCCGTCGACGGTGACGGTTGATTGTCCTTCGGCGGGTCAGACGTATACGGGCTCGGCGATCACGCCGTGCACGGCGAAGGCGACGGGTGTTGGTCTCGCGGTCGAGGGCGTTGATCTGACGAGCTCAATTTCCTACGACCACAACACCGACGTCGGGACGGCGAACGTCGGCGCGACCTGGGCTGGCGATGCGAACCACACCGGTAACAATGATTCGTCGACGTTCGACATCGTGAAGGCGTCGTCGACGGTGACGGTCAATTGTCCGTCGGCGGGTCAGACCTATACGGGTTCTGCGATCACGCCGTGCACGGCGAAGGCGACGGGTGCCGGGCTCGGCACTGGTGTCGATCTGACGGGCTCGATCTCGTACGACCACAACGTCGTCGTCGGGACGGCGAACGCCGGCGCGACCTGGGCGGGTGACGACAATCACACCGGCAACAATGGCTCCGGGACCTTCGGCATCGTGAAGGCGCCGTCGACGGTGACCGTGACCTGCCCGTCCACCGGGCAGACGTACACCGGTTCGGCGATCACGCCGTGCTCGGCGAAGGCGATTGGTGCCGGGCTCGGTACTGGTGTCGACCTGACCAACTCGATCTCGTACGACCACAACATCGTCGTCGGAGCGGCGAATGCCGGCGCGACCTGGGCCGGTGACGCGAATCACACCGGCAACAACGGCTCCGGGACATTCGACATCGTTAAGGCGCCGTCGACGGTGACTGTGACCTGCCCGTCGACGAATCCGGTCTATACGGGCAATGCGCTCACGCCTTGCACGGCGAAGGCCACCGGCGCGGCCCTAGACGTCCAGAGCTTGAGCGTGAGCTACACCGACAACACGAACGCTGGGACCGCACATGCCTCGGCGAGCTACGGCGGTGATGACAACCACACCGGCAACAGTGGGTCGGCGACATTCACGATCGACAAGGCTCCGCTGACGGTTACCGCCGACAACCAGTCGAAGATCTTCGACGGGAGCCAATTCACGGCCTTCACGTCCAAGATCGCCGGGTTCGTCAACGGCGAGACTGTGTCGGTCGTCACTGGCTCAGTGACGTACACCGGAACGGCCGTCGGCGCGACGCAGCCCGGGGCATACACGATCACGCCTGTGATCGCGGGTCTTTCGGCGACCAACTATCGGTTCACGCCGGTGAACGGCACGCTCACGATCGGTGCCTGGTCTGCGAACGGGTTCTACGCCCCGGTTGGAATTGCGAACTCGATCTTCACGGCCGCTCCCGCATCGCCTCCGGCGAACTACAGCACGGCGTACACCTGGAACGTCGTCAAGGGTGGTCAGACGGTCCCGATGAAGTTCAACGTCTACGCGGGCAGCGTCGAGAAGACGGGCTCGGACGCATTCGGCAGTCTGACCACCGCATTCAAGACGGCGACGGTCGCCTGCACGGCTCTCTCGGACTCGGATCCGGTGGACTTCACGACTACCGCGTCCGGCAGTACGAGCCTTCGCTACGACACGACGGCGATGCAATGGATCTACAACTGGGCGACGCCAAAGGTGAACCAGACGACGTGCTATCGCACGTACGTGATGTTCGCTGACGGTTCATCCCTGACGGCGTTCTTCCAGTTGACCAAGTAGCCCCCACACGGGCCGGTTAGGCAGGAGCGAGAGGGGAGCGCGTGCGCTCCCCTCTCGCCGTTCAACGGGACGTTTGTGACGACGGCCCTGGGCGGGAACGTCAGCGCCGGTCGGCGACGCGCGCGTAGCCGTAGCCGGCCGCCGCGGCCCCGAGGCCGAGCGCCATCCGGAGCGCCCGCGCCGGCCCGGCGACGTCGCCCCGGCCGAGCGCAGCCGTGTCCCGCACGATGCCTCCGGCGACCGTCCGCGCGACGTAGCCGCGCTCGGTGCTGAGCGCGTCCTGGCGTCCGGCGAGCCGGGCGACGACCGCCTTCGACAGCCCCTCGCCGAAGCAGCGGCGCACGAAGTAGCCCCAGGTCGCCCGCGCGGGAGGGACGGCGTGGAGGACGCGGGCCGCGGGCTCGTACAGCACCACCGCGCCCGCGCGGGTCCGGCCGGCGCGGATGCACAGCTCCGTCTCCTCGCAGCCGACCGGCCGCGTCCCGACCCGGCCGATATCCGCGTCGAAGCCGCCGACCTCCTCGAACACGCTGCGCCGGAACGACATGTTCGCGCCGATCACGTTGCGGACGGGCCTCCGCTCGGTGGGATGGCCGCGGTAGGTGCAGCCGACGACCCAGTCGAACTCCGGCGGGAAGGTCGAGGGCCGCCCGGCGAGCCAGCGCGGCTCGACCGCGCCGCCCACGGCGACGACGGCCGCTTCCTCGTAGGGCGCGGCGAGCGCCGCGAGCCAGCCCGGCTCGGCCGCTGCGTCGTCGTCCAGGAAGGCGACCACCTCGCCGTGCGCCGCGGCGATGCCCGCGTTGCGCGCGGGCGAGAGGCCCGGCCGGCCCGTGCTCGGGACGACGACCGCCTCGAGCTCGCGCCGCGCACGCTCCAGGAGCGCGTCGTTGTGGTCGACGACGACGATCGTCTCGAGCGGTGGAGGCGTCTGCGCGCGCACGGACGCGACCGCCGCCGCGAGATCGTCCCACCGGTCGAGCGAGTACGCGCAGATGACGACCGAGACCGACGGGAGCACGGGCCGACGGTACCGGGCTAGACGAGCGACGCGGCGGTGCGGAGGGCGGTGGCCCGGCGGCGGCGCGGCCGCTGCGAGGCCGTGGCGACGATCCGGAACCCGCCTTCTGCGAAGTCCGTGCCGCACTGGTGGCAGGTCGCGTCGACCGTCTGGGCCGAGGCCCGGCACCTGCCGCAGACGACGGCATGGTGGCGCGAGACGACGTTGATCCCGAAGGAGGCGACCATGGTTCCTCCGTTATCGGCGACGGAGCGGGATGGCTTGAGCCTTCGTTCCGGGGCCGAATCTAGGCCGGTCGTCGGACGGTAACGGGGGATCCCTCTGCCCCTTTCGAGGGATCAGAAGCCCCCTGGGCAGGCCGATGAGCCTCGTGTACGCCGCCGCCAACACCGAGGAGCCGCATCACGATGTCCGGGAAGCTCAAGGCAGTCACAACTGCAACGCTGTTCTTTGCGGGGATGGCCTGTGCAGTCGTCTTGACGCCGTCGGCAGGAGCGCGCCAGGGATGCCCCGGCAACTCGTGCCACGCGAGCACGACGACCACGACGACGACGACTACCGTGTCGACGCCGACGCCGACGCCGACGCCGACGCCGACGCCGACGCCGACGACGACCACCACCGCCACGACCACGACGACGCCGACGACCACCACGGCGCCGACCACGACGACGACGCCGACGACCACGACGACGCCGACGACCACGACGACGCCGACGACCACAACCACGCCGACGACCACGACGACCGCGACCGCCACGTCCGCCTCCGCGCCCGCGCCCAGCCCGATCTACTGGGGTGCGTACATGGACGGCAACGACACGTACGGCAGCTCCTACGGCGACGCGCCGTGGGACGCGACGACGTGGAACCTCTTCCAGTCGCACGCCGGCAAGAAGGTGTCGATCGTCCACTGGGGCGTCCCCGCGCCGTGGACCTCGAGCTTCAACGCCCAGCTGACCGCCCACAACGCTGTCCTTGCCGCGGGTGACGTCTCCCTGCTCGACATGAACTCGGGGAGCGCCACGCTCAAGTCCATCGCCTCCGGTCAGTACGACTCGTCCATCACGACGTGGGCGCAGCAGGCCAAGGCATTCGCGCATCCGTTCTTCCTCCGCTGGGATTGGGAGATGAACGCCCGCTGGTACTCATGGGGCACGACCTCGACGAACGTGAACACCGCGGCCGACTACGTCGCGGCCTGGCGCCACATGCACGACATCTTCAAGAGCGTCGGCGCCACGAACGTGACGTGGGTCTGGTGCCCGAACGCCGTGTTCAGCGGCAGCACCTCGCTGTCGTCGCTCTATCCGGGGGACGCGTACGTCGACTGGACGTGCATGGACGCCTACAACAAGGGCGTTTGGACGAGCTTCACCGACCTCTTCACGACGACCTACAACCAGTTGCTGCAGCTCGCGCCGAGCAAGCCGATCATGATCGGCGAGACCGCCTCGGTCGAGACGGGCGGCTCGAAGGCGACGTGGATCCAAAACGCGCTCCAGGCGCTGCCCTCGCAGTTCCCCAAGATCCGCGCGCTCGTCTGGTTCAACTGGAACATCCCGGAGGACGGCACGGTCTATCCGTGGCAGATCGAGTCCTCGTCGTCCGCGCAGAGCGCGTTCGCGAGCGGGATCTCGTCGTCCTACTTCCGGGCGGGCGGCGGGCTCGGCGGCCTGCCGCTGCTTGCGCCGATCAGCGCTCCGTAGTCAGCGAAGCCTCGGGGGCGCCGGTCACCGGCGCTCCCGCCAGCTCTTCCCGAGCCCCGTCGTGCGAGCGGAGACGCCGCTGGGGCCGGCGACCGAACCGCTCGTGGAGGATCGTCCTGAGAACGCGCATGCCGTCGCGGCCGGCATTGAGATTGCTGACGCCGTGGATCCGCTCGTCCTCGTAGCTCGGCACCTCGACGACTGCGAGCCCCGCCTTCACCGCGCGGACGTTCAGCTGCGTCTCGATCTCGAAGCCGTCGGCGTCGAGCGCGAGCTCGTCCAGCGTCCACGCCCAGAAGGCGTTGTAGCCGTAGCAGAGGTCCGAATACCGGCTGCCGAAGAGGAAGTTCACCGTGCCGGTGAGGATCTTGTTGCCGAGGGAGCGCAGCCGCGTGATGTCGGCGCTGCCGCCGCCCGTCAGGAAGCGCGAGCCCTTGGCGAAGTCGGCGCCGGCGAGCAGCGCCTCGACGAAACGAGGAATCTCTTCCGGCCGCGCGGAGCCGTCGGCGTCGAGCATGACGATGATCTCGCCGCGCGCGCTGCGGAAGCCGCACGTCAGGGCGTCACCCTTGCCGCGCCGCGGCTGGTGGAGGATGCGGACCCCGGGAATGAGCTCGCGCGCGACCTCGATGGTCGCGTCATTCGAGCCGCCGTCCACGACGATCACCTCGTATACCTCGGGCAGACGAGGCAGGACATGGACAAGGTTGGCGGCCTCGTTCTTGGCTGGAACCACGACCGTGACGCGTGGGGCTTCCTCGCTCGCGGCGTATGCGACGTCGTTCAATTTCTCTCCCCACTCGATTTCGGCATGCCGACGGCGGTGGAAACCGTCGGTACACGCTCTCTTACGTCGTTCTGCCCCTCTCCCGCCCTGGACCAAACGGTAGAAGGGCCAGGACCAGCGGCGACACGGCTAAATTCGGTCGTGTGGCCTCATCGCGGGCGATCAGAGTCGCGCTCGTCTGCGCCCGCTATCTGCCGTTCGTCGGCGGCATCGAGCTCCACGTGCACGAGGTCTCGAAACGGCTGGCGGCGGCAGGTTCGGAGGTCACCATACTGACCACGGACCCCGGTGCGCAGCTCCCTCGGGAGGAGCTCGCCGAGGGCGTCCGGGTCCGTCGCGTGCCGGCTTGGCCTGCAAACCGCGACTATTACGTCGCACCCGGGCTCGGTCGTGAGCTGCGGGCGGGCGGCTTCGACCTCGTCCACATCCAGGGCTACCAGACGTTCGTCGCCCCGCTCGCCCTGCGCGCGACGCGCCGCCTGGGCGTGCCGACGGTGCTGACCTTCCACGGCGGCGGGCACTCGTCCCGGCTCCGTCAGGCGATCAGGCCGCTGCAGCTGCAGGCGCTCCGACCGCTCGCGCAGCATGTCCACACATTCGTCGCGCTCGCGGACTTCGAGATCGGCCGGTACGCGCCGCGCCTCCACGTCGACCGGGATCGCTTCGTCGTCATCCCGAACGGCAGCGACCTGCCGCGGGCGGCCGCAGCCGGCGTCGTGCGCGACAGGGCGCTGATCGCCTCCCTCGGCCGGCTCGAGCAATACAAGGGACATCACCGCGTGATCGCCGCGCTGCCCCACGTGCTCGCGCGCCGTCCGGACGTCCGCCTGTGGATCGGCGGTGTGGGGCCGGAGGAGGACGCGCTGCGCGCGTTGGCGGCGGAGCTCGGGGTCGCGTCGCGCGTGGAGATCCGCGGCGTGCCGCCGCAAGAGCGCGAGCGGATGGCGCGCGAGCTGGCGCGGGTGGACACCGTCGTGAGCCTCAGCGACTTCGAGACGCAGCCGATCGCCGCGCTCGAGGCGTTGTCTCTCGGCTGCAAGGTCCTCGTCGCGCAGGCGCCCGGCCTGGACGCGCTGGCGGCATCCGGTCTTGCGAGCTCGGTGGCGCTCGACGCGGCGCCGCCCGTGGTGGGTGCGGCGATCCTGCACGCGCTCGAGGCTCCGCCGGCGTCGGAGCCGCCGCTGCTGCCGAGCTGGGACGACTGCGCCGCGTCGCTGCTCCGTCTCTACCGCGGAATCGTGGGGGAGTCGTGACCGGTATCGTGGCCGACCCGTTGCGCATTCTCGTCGCCACCGACCACTACCCCCCGCACATCGGCGGCGCGCAGATCCAGAGCCTCACGCTCGCGCACGAGTTGCGGCGCCGCGGGCACGACGTCGCCGTCGCGACCGTCTGGCAGAACGGGATCCCCTCGCTCGAGAACGACAACGGCACGCCCGTGTACCGCCTCCGGCAGATGCGGACGCTGCCGCAGGTGGCGCAGAACCGTCCGCAGCACCATCAGCCGCCGTTCCCCGATCCGGTGACGACGTGGCAGCTGCGCAAGGTGCTCGACGAGTTCCGGCCGGACATCGTCCACTCCTACGGCTGGATCAGCTATTCGTGCGCGGCGGCTCTTGTCGGCCGCGACACGCCGCTGATCATCACGTCGCGCGACTACGCGTACGGCTGCCCGAAGCGGACATTGATGTACAAGGACGGCACGGAATGCTCGGGCCCGGCGCTCGCGAAGTGCCTCGACTGTGCCTCTGCCCACTACGGGCGAGCGAAGGGGTGGACGGCGGCGCTCGGCGTTCTCGGCAGCCGGCCGCTGCTGCGGCGGAAGACCACCGCGATCCACAGCATCAGCAGCTACGTCCAGGAGATGGTGCGCCGTGACTTCCTCGACGACCGGGAGACGGCGAGCGGCGACCGAAACTCCGTGATCCACGACGTCGTCGGGAACGCCCCGTCGACGGTGGAGCGCCGCGCCGGCACCGGCAACACGGCCGATCGGCTGCGCGAGCTCCCCGAGGGGCCGTTCATGCTGTTCGTCGGCGCGCTCCGCCGGGTGAAGGGCATCGAGCAGCTGCTCGCCGCGTATCAGCTCCTCGAGTCACCGCCGCCCCTCGTGCTGATCGGGACGATCGAGCCGGACACGCCCACGAGCTTCCCGCCAGGCGTGCAGGTGCTGACGAACTTCCCGCACGAGGCGGTGATGGAGGCGTGGGGGAGGTGCACCTTCGGTGTGCTGCCGTCCCTGTGGGCGGAGCCGTTCGGCACCGTCGTCTGCGAGGCGATGAGTCGTGGCCGGCCCGTCGTCGCGACGAAGCCCGGCGGCCACACCGACATGGTGATCGACGGCGAGACAGGGATCCTCGTCGACCGTGGGAACGTCGAGGCGCTCGCGGCCGCGATGCAGCGGCTGCTCGACGACGCGGCGGAGCGGGAGCGGCTCGGCGAAGCCGCGCGCGTGCGCGCCAAGCAGTTCACCGTCGACGTCTCCTTGCCGCGCATCGAGCGTCTGTACGAGGAGACGCTCGCGCGCAAGACGCGCGGGTGACCTCCATGGACACACCGCCGCGGGCCGGGCTCTTCGGTCTGCGCGAGCATCTGCGGGTTCCGCTGCACGTGAACGCGCTGGCGCTCGCCACGAGCGCCGGCCTGACCGCGGTCCTCGGCCTCGTCTACTGGGCGGCGGCGGCGCGCTCGTACACGGCCGCCGAGGTCGGGACGCAGTCCGCGCTCATCTCGGCGATGCTCCTCGTCGGCGGCATGGCCGAGGTCGGCGCCGACTCGCTGCTGATCCGCTTCCTGCCGGTGGCGGGCCGCGAGGGACGCCGGCTCGCAGCGCGCCTCTACGCGATTGCGACCTGCGCCGGCGTCGTCGGCGCACTCGTCTTCGCATTCGGTACGAGCGTGTGGGCGCCCGCGCTGCGCTTCATCCGCACCGACCATTTGTGGTTGCTCGGCTTCGTGATCTCGACCGTCGTCGCGTGTCTCTACGCGGTGCAGGACAGCGTGCTCACCGGGGCGCGGCGCGCTCCTTGGGTGCCGGTCGAGAACGGTCTCGTCAGCCTGCTGAAGATCGTCCTGGTCGCGATCTTCGGGACGTTCGTCGGGGAGGGCGGCATCTTCGGGTCGTGGAACATCCCGACGACGCTCGCCGTCGCGACCGTCACCGTCCTCGTCTTCACACGGCTCCTGCCGACGCAGCGCGACGAGGCACCGCAGCTCCCGCCGGCGAGGACGCTCGGGCGATACATGGTCGGGAACTACGTGGCGTCCCTCTTCGCGCTGGCGTCGATCAACGCGACGCCGCTGATCGTGATCAACCGGCTCGGGCCGGAGGAGGCCGCGCACTTCTTCGTGCCGTGGGCGATCTTCAACGGGCTCCAGCTCTTCGCCACGAGCATCTCGTACTCGCTCATCGTCGAGGCGGCGTCGAACGAGGCGCAGATGGTGCATCTGTTCCGGCGTGCGATCGTGCACACACTCGTCACGCTGACGCCGATCGCCGCGGCGGTCGCGTTCCTCGGGCCGCCCCTGCTCCACATCCTCGGGCACAGCTATGCGGTCGGCGGCGGCCCGTTGCTGCGCTGGCTCGCTGCCGCGTCCATCCCTGCGGTCACGGTCCCGCTCGCGATCACCCTGGCGCGGCTCCGCAACCGCCCCGGCCAGGTGATCCTCGTTCAGGCGGCCTGGTCGGCGCTCATCCTCGTGGGCGCGTACGTGGCGCTCGGCGAGACGTCGATCGAGGGCATCGGCATCGCCGTCCTCGCCGGGGCGATCCTGCTCGCCGCCGTCCTCGTGGCGACCCTGCTCAGGCGGGTGCTGTGGCAGCGGCCGGCGGCGTGAGCTCCGGCAACGCCTTCCGTGCGGCCTCGAGGACGTCCGGCACGTCCGCGACGTGGTCGCGGTAGGAGTCGGCGACGCGGACGTAGCCGTAGCGCGCGCCGGTGATCGAGGCGAGCGCCGCGTACATCGGATTGACGACCTTGTCGCCGACCAGCTCGATCAGCCACGCGGTCTCCGGCGCCACGATCGCGTTGGCGAGGCCCGCGCCGTGCGCGCCGATCACGATCTCGGCCTCGGCGAACAGCCGGAGCTGCGAGGCGAGCGGAAGCTCGCCGAGCGTGACGCGCTCGAAGCCGAGCTCGCCGAGCGCAGCGACGACCGCGTCCTCGTTCAGGACGCGACGGTCGCCCGCGTCGCCGCGGCTGACGTAGAGTCGCCGACGCTGGTCGGGGTCGGCGTCCACACGCTCGAGCAGGGCCCGGCGCACGTGCTGCACGTGCCGCGGAGACGGCCGGTCGATGCCGTGGCCGGGGATCGTCGCGATCGTGAGCGACCCGCTGTGGTAGATGCCGTCGTCGAGCCGGACGCACCGGTCGGCGAGGCCGAGGCGCTCGAGCGACTCGGTCGTGAAGCGCGGGCCGCCGCGCGGGACGTAGAGCGGGAGATCCGTCTGCTCCCGGAGGACGAGCGCCAGCGGCAGCATCGCGGCCAGCCAGTGGTAGATGTTGTTCCAATGGGGGAACGCGAAGGCGCAGCCGGGCGGCACCTCCTCGCCGTGCGAGCGCGCCAGCTTCAGGAGCGGCAGGTACTGGTAGCTGTGCGGCCAGATCCGCTGCGTGAGCGTCTCGCCGGGCACGTTCCCCTCGACCGTGACGATGCCGGCCGGGAGCGAGAAGGCGGCGTCGCGGAGGGTCCAGGTTCGCGACTCGTCGGTGTCGTAGCCCGCGACGACGGACGAGACGGCTGCGGCGAACCGCGCGGGCCGCGCGTCCACCGCGATCTGCGGTGCGGCGACCACGACGTGCTCGGGCGGGTCGTTCGCCTCGGCTGCGGGGGTCGCGCGGCCCGACCGTTCGAGGGCCGCGAGGGTCGTCTGGCGAAGCAGCGGCAGCAGTTGCGGCGGGATGATCCCGCGCGCGAGCGTCTCGACCGCCCGGTGGCCCCACCACCGAAGCGTGCCGAGCGGGGGCAATCGGAGGATGCGATGGGAGATCGGACGCACTTTACGCGGGGCCATGGCAGAGAAAAACGGCCTCGCTCTGCGGAGCGGCCGGGACAGGGTTTATAGCATCGTGAACAAGCGGCCAAGCGTGATCGTCAACGCCGACGACTTCGGCCTTACCTCCGGCGTCAACCGCGCCGTCGAGGAAGCGCATCGCAGTGGGATCCTCACGTCGACGACGGTGCTCGTCGGCTTCGACGCGGCGGCTGAGGCGGCCGACGTGGCGCGGCGCTGCCCGGAGCTCGGCATCGGGCTCCACGTCAACCTCACGGAGGGGCGGCCGGTGCTCGACCCGGCGCGCGTGCGCACGCTCGTCGACGGGGAGGGGCTCTTCGATCCCGGGCTCGCGCGCCGCGCCCTGCTCGGCCGCGTCGACGCGCGGCACGTCCACGACGAGGTCGCGGCGCAGGCGGCGCGGCTGCGCGCGCTCGGCGTCGAGCCGAGCCACTGGGACAGCCATCAAGGGATCGCGTTCTGGCCGCAGCTCGTGCGCCCGATCGCGGCGGCGACGCGGGCGGCCGGGATCACGCGGGCGCGGTCGCAGCGCGTGTGGGCGACCGGCCGCACCGCGAGCTCGCCGACGACCGTCGCGATCCGGCTCGCCGAGCGCGCGTCGGCGTTCGGCCTGCGCACCTTCGCGACACCCGACCGGCGCACGTCGGCCGCGCTCGCCGGCGGTTGGGGCGCGCTCTTGCGCGTGCTGCCGGCAACCGGGACGACGGAGATCGTGACGCATCCGGCGCACGTCGACGACGCGCTCGTTGCGCTCAGCCCGTCACTCGTCGCCGAGCGCGAGGCCGATCTCGCGGGCCTGCTCGACGCCGGCAACCGCGCCGAAGCCGAGCGCCGCGGCTTCGCGTTCGTAAATTTCGCGGCGATTTCGCGGTAGCTTTTTCGCGCTTCGAGCAGGATTGCGCAGAAGAACGCGACGGTTCTCGCTTGACGCATCCGGCTGCCTTGGTACGGTGCCGGTCCGGACGAGGGCCTATGAAGTTTCGATGGGTTCTTGCCGATGAAATCTGCGGAGGCCGAAAGAAATCGCCGCCCAGGCGACTCCCAGACAAAGGAAGTGTCCCTTTTGTTCATGACTAGTCATGTCACGCTTCGCCATGCTCGGTGGCTGTTCGTCGTCGCCGTTGCCGTGCTCGCACTCACCGTCGTCGGCGTCGCGCCCGCGAACCCGCCCGACTCGACCGCACCGACCGGCTCGTTCACCTCGCCCGCGAACGGCGCGACCGTGAGCGGCACGATCTCCGTCACCGGCACCGCCTCCGACAACGTCAAGGTCTCGACCGTCGAGGTCGAGGTCGACGGGGGTGCCTACCAGCTCGCGTCGGGGACGACGAGCTGGTCGCTCTCGCTCAACACGAAGCTCTACTCCGACGGCACGCACAACCTCAAGCTTCGAATCACCGACTCGTCGGGGAACAAGGCGTGGTACGACCGCTCGATCGTCATCAAGAACACGGTCGTCTCGTCCGCGCCGAACGTCAGCTTCAGCAGCCCGGCGTCAGGCGCGACCGTCAACGGGACGATCACCGTCACCGGCACCGCCTCCTCCGGCGCCGGCGTCTCGAAGGTCGAGGTCGAGGTCGTCGGCGGTAGCTACATGCTCGCGTCCGGCACGACGAACTGGTCGCTGTCGTTGAACTCGGCGTTGTGGGCCGACGGCGCGCAAACCCTCAAGGCGCGAGTGACCGACAACGCCGGCGTCCAGGCGTGGGCCGACCTGCCGATCGTGATCAGCAACACCGTGTCGGCGCCTGTCACGGCTCCGTTCGTCAAGTTCACGAGCCCGGCGTCCGGCTCGACCGTCAAGGGGACGGTCACGCTGACCGGTACGGCGGGATCGCCGGCCGGCGTCTCGAAAGTCGAGGTCGAGGTCGTAGGCGGCAACTACCAACTCGCGTCCGGCACGACGTCGTGGTCGATCTCGATCAACACGGCCGCGTACCCCGACGGGTCGATCGACTTCAAGGCCCGCATCACCGACACGAAGGGCGCTCAGGCGTGGGCCGACGACATCGTCACCGTCAGCAACGGGACGACGACATCGACGACGAGCCACCAGATCTACTGGGGCGCGTTCATCAACGGCTCGCAGTACGGCTACAGCAGCGTGCCGTGGGACTGGCGCGGCGTCGACACCTTCGACTCGCACGCGGGCAAGAACGTCTCGCTGCTCGCGCTCGGCTCCGACTGGGGCTCGTCGACCAACTCGTTCCCGACCTCGGCGATGGACACCATCCGCAACCACGGGATGATCCCGTTCTACAGCTGGGCGTCGATGAGCCAGGGCGCCGGGTCGAGCGACCCGAACTACCAGCTCTCGGACATCATCAACGGCAACTACGACAGCTACATCACGTCGTTCGCGCAGGCCGCGAAGGCGTGGGGCCACCCGTTCTTCCTCCGCTTCGACTGGGAGATGAACCTGATCGGCACGTTCCCGTGGGTGCAGACCGTGAACGGGAACAGCGCCGGCCAGTACGTGACGATGTGGCGCCACGTGCACGACATCTTCACGAAGGTCGGAGCGACGAACGTCACGTGGGTGTGGTGCCCGAACGCGGAGTA
>Ga0308175_100002424_pt1 | contig 12782 bp, 7 predicted proteins | sample PhyCR1_3_FD_203893 | JGI IMG/M metagenome (GOLD analysis project Ga0308175, IMG submission 203893) | Soil microbial communities from UC Gill Tract Community Farm, Albany, California, United States - DLSLS.C.R1 | ecosystem: Environmental > Terrestrial > Soil > Agricultural land | place: USA...
CACATGTATATCCGCATCGCGCCTCCGAGGGCAGACGAGACCTGGTGGCATGGCGTCCAGGCATGTGACGCCTCAACGGCCGGGACAGCATTCGTCCCTGCCCTTTCGGGCAAAATTCACTGACATCGCTGCGGCCGCGGGTCTGCGCGAGCCTTCCGTCTGTGGCCACAGCGACCGCGCGGACTATGTGATCGAGGCGATGGGGTGCGGCGTTGCATTCGTCGACTTCGATAACGATGGCTGGCTCGACGTCCTTGTGCTCTCTGGATCCCGATTCGGTGATCCGCCTTCGACTGCTTCCAACCGGCTGTACAGGAATAACCGGAACAGCACATTCACCGATGTCACCGTGAAAGCGGGTCTGTTCAGCCAGCACTATTCTTTTGGGGTCACGGTCGGAGACTTCAACAACGACGGTTGGGAGGATCTCTTCATCACGGGATGGCCTCGCAATTACCTGTATCGGAACAACGGCGACGGAACGTTCACAGACATCACTCAAGCGGCGGGTTTACTGTCCAAAGAGAGCCGCTTTGGATCTGGATGTACGTTTATTGACTTCGATCGAGACGGCAAACTCGATCTGTTCGTGTCGAACTACGTCACGTTCGATCTCGATGCAGTACCTAGGGCCGGACACTCGACCGAGTGCAATTCCGAAAATGTATTCTGCGGGCCTCGCGGGCTTCCGTACGGTAAGCACGCGCTGTTTCGCAACAACGGGGACGGGACGTTCACGGACGTTACTGCAAACTCCGGGATCGGAAAGGTCGAGGGTGGTTATGGATTAACCGCTGTCGCCGCCGATCTGGACGGCGACGGGTGGACGGACCTTTATCTCGCTTGTGACTCCACGCCAAGCCTGTTCTTCCACAACAACGGTGACGGGACATTCACCGAGCAGGCAATGGAACGCGGCGTTGCCTTAAGCGAAGACGGAATGGAACAGGCCGGCATGGGTGTCGCGATTGGGGATCTCCATTCCGCGGGCCGACTCGACATCGTAAAAACGCACTTCGCAGCGGATACTCCAGCCGTTTACGCCAACAATGGGTCTGGTGAGTTTAAGGATGAAACGTTGCGTTCCGGGCTAGGGGTTGAGACCCGATACATTGGCTGGGGTGTGGGAACGGAGGACCTGGACAACGATGGTTTGCCGGAAATCTTTTGGGCAGCGGGCGGTATCTACCCTGAACTACAAAATAATCCGGACGAGCCTTATCGCGTGCCTCGCATCTTGTTCCGCAATCTGGGCGATGGTCGGTTTGAAGAATTGACGACACAAGCTGGGCCGGCGATTCTCCAGAAGCACTGTAGCCGGGGATGTGCGTTCGGGGACTTCGATAATGACGGTGATCTGGACATCCTGATCATGAATCTGAATGAACCGCCGTCTCTGTTACGCAACGACCTCACAGGCGGTGGACACTGGCTCAAAGTCAAACTGACCGGTAGAAAATCAAATCGTAGTGCGATTGGCGCGAGAGTCGATGTGACGTGCGGCGGCAGAAAACAAAGCCAGGTGGTAACCGGGCAATCGTCCTACCTGTCTGTGAATGATCGCAGACTCCACTTCGGCCTGGGGTCATCGTCCGTGGCTGACCTTGAAATACGGTGGCCGTCCGGAGCCCGAGAGCGTCTCACCAATGTAGCGGCTGACCGTCTACTGCATATCACGGAAGGTTCAGGGTTGACTCGGGCCGAAGCATTCAGTTGAGCATGTGGTCTGTTGTATTTTTGGTCTTGCTTCTTCAAAGGAGCGAGCCTCTGGAACTGGCGTGGCAACTGGCGGCGCGTGGTGATCGCGCCGGAGCTGAAGCCGTGCTCCAGAAGTTAGTGCTCTCAGATTCAAAAAACACTGATGCCCATCTGCTTTACGGCAATTTGCTGGCGGAAGACGGGAAGAAGGAGGATGCACTTGCGGAGTTGAATATAGCCGTCGTGCAGCGCCCTCGCTCTGCCGAAGCATGGAACTCGCTTGGTGAGATCTGCAAGCGATTCAAGAAAAACCGAGAGGCTCTGGACGCTTTCAAAAAAGCTGTATCGGCTGATCCGAAGTTCGGTATCGCCCAAAGCAATCTGGCACAGTCATTCTACGAAGCTGGTGAGAAGGATGCAGCGAAGGAACATGCGGAGCGCGCGCTTGCTTTACTAGGGCGATCCAAGGATGCGGCGGATGCAGCGTATCTGCTGGGAAGAATAGAGCTGAATGCCGGGGATGCCCGTAAGGCGGCAGATCATTTTGCACAGGCTGTGCAGTTAGCGCCGGAATATGCGGCGGCTTGGTCCGATCTGGGGCAGGCGAAGAAGCTCGCTCTCGATGACGCCGGAGCAATCGCGGCCTTTCTTCAAGCGGCGAGAATCGACCCGGGCGATGCTGTCGCTCAGTACCGGTTGGGCGCCGAGTATCTGCGGCAGGATAAACCTGGGGAGGCGCTCGCTCCGCTCGAAACAGCAGCGCGCGCAAATGGCGGCGATCAATCAACATTGAACGCTTTGGCGACTGCCTATCAACGCTTAGGCCGGGTTGATGAAGCGGCTCAAACGCGGCGCAAACTCAGCGAAGTCATCCGGCGCCGTGACCATGAGAGTCAGAACGCTCTCTCAGCCTTAAGGCTGAACAACCAGGGAGCAGAACTCGAGAAGGCGGGGAAACTGACGGATGCGCTCGATCTCTACGGACAGGCCGTTCAGTTGAACGGAAAGCATGCCGGGATGCGGACTAACTACGCAGTAGCTCTTCTCCGCCTGGGACGATGGCGGCAAGGCCTGGAAGAGTTGCATACGGCCCAGGAACTCGACCCCGATAATCAGCAAATCGAGACAGCGTTGAGAGATGCCATCTCTCAGGCACCGCTCAGCGAACTCCCGGACTGGGCTCGGGCTGCGCGGGCTCGCGAGACCCGATAACGGTTTACTTGCCGCAGTACCCGAGCCCTCATCTGATACGAATTGGTGCACTCATGAAAAAATTTGTTCTACTCGCAGCTCTCGTGCAGTCGTACTGCCTTGCCGCTGACCTGACCGGCTACTGGGTAGCACGCGACCCCTTACCCGATGGAACAGTGCGGCGCACTTACCTCGATCTGAAACAGGAAGGCACGCGCATCACCGGTCATATCCGGGCGACTCAGTTTTACTACGAAATTGTGGACAGTACGGGTGGTCCGGATACGTTCACACTCACGGCCAGTATGCACGACGGAAAAAGCACCCGTTCCGCGAAGTACGAAGTGAAACTCGAAAGCGATGGCCTTCACGTTTCCACTCGTCGCCGCCCGGAGGCGCCGTTGATTCACATGGTCGCTCACCGGGGACAGCCGGGTGAAGGAGCTTTACCGGCACGCCTGCCGCTCCCAGCCCTGCACACAGTCGCCCCGAACGGTTTGGCGAAAACCCCGCCCATGGGCTGGAACAGTTGGAACAAGTTTGCTTCGCGGGTGGACGATGCAGGCGTTCGTGCGTCTGCGGATGCCATCGCTTCTAACGGCATGAAAGAAGCAGGTTATCTCTACGTCAACATCGACGACACATGGCAAGCCGAGCGCGACGCTAAGCGAGAGATTCAAACCAACAAGAAGTTCCCCGATATGAAGGCGCTTGCCGATTATGTTCACAGCAAGGGCCTGAAGCTCGGGATTTATTCTTCACCGGGACCGAATACCTGCGCTGGATATGAGGGAAGCTACGGTCACGAAGAGCAGGATGCAAAAACTTACGCGAAGTGGGGCATCGACTATCTCAAATACGACTGGTGCGGTGCACGCAACATCTACAAAGACGAAGAGATGCAGGCCGTCTATCAGAAGATGGGTGATGCTCTAAATGCGTCGGGGCGTCCGATCGCCTATAGTTTGTGCCAGTACGGGCGCGATGACGTGTGGAAATGGGGTACGAAGGTCGGTGGCAACCTCTGGCGAACCACCGGCGACATCCGGGACGCTTGGGATTCCATGACAACCATCGGCTTTAACCAGACAGATATCGCCGATTATGCCGGACCAGGGCACTGGAACGACCCGGACATGCTCGAAATCGGAAACGGCGGAATGACGACCACGGAATACAAAACTCACATGAGTCTGTGGTCCATCCTGGCAGCGCCGCTTCTGGCCGGAAATGACCTCCAGCACATGTCGCCGGAGATCCTGGCGATTCTGACGAATAAAGACGTCATTGCAGTGGACCAGGATGTCGCCGGCAAGCAAGGCACACGCATTTCGAAGTCCGGTGACTCGGAGGTCTGGGCGAAGCCGTTGTCTGACGGTTCAAAGGCGATAGCGCTGTTCAACCGCGGTGGGTCGGAAATGAAGGTTTCTATCACGTGGGCCGACGCCGGTTTCAAGGCTACTCCCCGTCATGCCCGGGATCTTTGGCTTCACAAAGACGTTTCGCTCGAGGGAGATCAGTTCGTCGCAACCGTGCCGTCGCATGGAGTGGTCATGGTTCGAGTCTCAGCCAGGTAGAGCTCTTCAGGAGAGGGCCAGACCGGCCCTCCGCTCACGAATACGGGTACAGTGCCGGGTCCACCTTAGCTTCTGGACCGCCCGCTTCTGCGATGCGACTTTCGAGTCTCGTCCGCAGTTCTTCGCGCGCCTTTGCGTGAGTAACACGGCCGGCAAGGTTCGTGTGCTGAAACGGATCGGCGTAATTGTCGTACACGATGTACTCAAAGTAGGTTGGCGCGGAGGGCACAGCCTTCCAGTTCCGGCCTTTGGGCGCCGCCGCGGCGTACGTGTATTGTGGGGTCCGCAGTCCGCGTCCAGTCATGAACTCCGACATCTCGAAATACACCTCATTTCGCCAGCCCTCGATCTTGCGATCCAGAAGCGGGAGAATGCTATGGCCCTGCATCGAGGCTGGGACCGGAAGTCCGGCAGCGGAAAGAAGCGTAGGTGCCAGGTCCACCTGACTCACCAACTCTCGAACGGTTAGCGCGCGATTGAATCCCGGACCCTCGATGATCAGCGGAATGTGGATGGAGCTTTCGTGCGGGCTGCGTTTGTACTCCGCATTCCGAGTTTTGAAATGGCAGGCGTGATCACTCAGGAACACGACGATGGTGTTTTCGGCAAGATTGTTCTCGCGTAGGATCCGCCTCAGCCTGCCCACGGTCTCGTCCATCTTGGCGACGCATCCGTAATAGTCGGACATCTGGCTGGGCCAACTGCCCGGAAGCGGACGGAGGTCTTCCGGGATAAAGGCGTTCTTGTAGCGACCGGCAAGTTCTTTCGGCGGCACGAAGGAATCAATGTCGTTCTGGTGATGCACCTCGAGATACGAAAGCGTGAGAAAAAAAGGCGACTTCGCGGAGCGCAGGAATCGTTCGGCACGATCCGTCATGAAGTCGGTCCGGTAGATGTCCTTGAAGTGGACGGGCTTATTGTCGCTATCGAACAGATCGCCCTCGTAGGGATGGGAAGTCCATTCAAGGGCGTTAGCGCCTTCCCACAAGTTCAGAAACCCGCCGCGCCGATTGGCAGGCACTGCGCCCCGGATTTCCTTGCCGTTCTCGTCCTCGCCGGCCAGGTGCCATTTGCCGATATAGTTGGCACTGTAACCCGCCTGCCGTAAGGTCCCGGCGAGAGTGGTTGCTGATTCGGAGAGACCGATCCCGTTTCGCCATACGCCGTGCTTGCTCGGATACTGACCGGTGAACATGCTCGCGCGCGCTGGAGCGCAAACCGGCTGATTGCAAAACGCCGAACTGAACATGGTTCCGCGACGCGCCATATCGTCCAGGTTGGGCGTGAGGTTTAGCGGATTAACGCCGGCTGCGCCGACGCAATCCCACCGGAACTGGTCGGAGATGACCAGGACGATGTTCGGCCGCTGCGTCTGGGACGATTGTGTCTGCCCCGCACCCGCCGAAACTGCTGCGGAGGCAGCGCCGGCAGATCCAAGCAGATCGCGACGTGATAACTTCACGCTCATTCCTAAAACACCACCTTAAGTGCAAATTGAATCTCACGCATATCATTTGACAGGGTCGTGATGGTTCCTCCTTGCGGAATGTCCACGCGAGTATTCGGGTTCGTGAATTGAGGATGATTCAAAAGATTGAAGCTCTCGGCCCGGAACTGTAGCTGTCGCCCCTCTCCGAGGAACCGCAGAGGAAAGCTCTTGAACAACGAAAGATCCAGGTTGGCAGCGCCCGGCCCGATCAGGACATTGCGGCCCGCATTGCCGAAATTGTAGAGTGCTGGCGTGGTGAACGCCGTCTTATCGAACCACTGATTCACGCTGCGCTGGTCCGACGATAGATTGCCATTGCCAATCCGGTCCGGCCGTGCGGCGCCGGTGTTTGCGGTGCTCGTACCCAGTGTAGGAGTGAAAGGCTGGCCGCTACGTAGCGTGAGGATGCCGTTCAGCTGCCAATCACCTGCGACAGCGTTCAACAACCTATTCCCAATCGTAAAGTGACGGTCTCGGCCGAAGGGCAAGTCATAAAGAGCGCTCGTCACAAAACGATGCCGCATATCTCCCGAAGAAAGGGAGCGCTCTGCCTTCACATTCCTTGCGTTGCGAAGCGAGAGGTCGCCAACCAGACTTTCGCCGCCGATGTCGAGCGTTTTGCTGTACGTATATGAGAGAAGAAGTGAGAAGCCGGAAGTGTAGCGGTGCTCCACACGGGCCTCGAGCGCGTTGTAGCTCGATGTGTCGAGAGGCAGAGTGAGATTGATGTCTCCCAGTCCTTGATACGGCCGGCGCGAAGCGACCGAACCAGGGCCGGCGAACGGTTGGTTCACATTGAACGTGCTGACAAGATCGTTTCCTTTGGTGCCTACGTAGTTGGCTTCGAACAGATAGCTCTTCCACTGCTGTTCAAGGCCAAAACTCCAGTGGTACACGTACGCCTGTTTCAGATCCGCTGCGAAACTGCTCAGACTTGCCGCGGATAGATTTATATTGCCGCTCAGCGCATTTGCCGGGAAACCGGAACTAAGAAACACAATAGGCGTGATTTGATCCGTCGCGTACGTGACGTTCCGGTAGAATGGCGGATTCGCCACAAGCCGGGCAGAAGCACCGATTGCGGGGTCATCTGCGAAGAACACTCCGAACCCGGATCGTATGACGGTGTTGCGCGCTGCCTGATAAGCCAATCCAACACGGGGCGCAAAGTTATTCGTGTCCGTTTTCATTAGCGAGCGGCCACCAAGGCCGGACGGGATGCTTGCAACAAGTGACGACGGGACGCCCGGCGGAACGACATCGTTCGCATAGACCAGCTTTGTCATGTTGGTCAAGAAATTTGCTTGCTGATCGTGGCGCTCAACAGGCTGGGACCATAGTTCGTATCTCAAGCCCAGGTTTAGGGTGAGCTTCGAAGTCAGCTTCCAATCGTCCTGAACAAAGCCGCCCCAGTAGTTGTAGCGAAGATCCCCGTTGATCAGATTGCTTAAACCGCTTGTGGCGGGGATGCCGAGAAGAAGGTCAGCGAGCCCCGACCCCGTACCGCCGGGCCGCTGTGGGTTCTGGGTGAATGCGCCCGAGAACGTGTAAGACCCGCGTGCCGAAGACGAGATGCTAAACCAGCTCCGGACCCAGCGGTATGAGCCGCCTAGTTTGAGCGAATGGTTTCCCAGCGTCCAGGAAATGTGATCTTCGGCGGTAATTACTTCGGAGATTTTGTTGTTCGGAAGGAACGTAGCCTCGCCAAGCGCCGCATAGCCAGAGACGGAGATAGCTGGGAGGCCAGTCACCCCGGCCTGTGCCGGTATGCCGCCCAGGCCGAACTGGCTGTTCACGTCCGTGGTGACGAACGGAGTCAGAAAATCTTGAATGCGGTTGTACCCTAAACGAAACTCATTCACCAGATTCGGCTGGAATACGTGTGTCTCGCCGAGAGCTGCGCCGTTGCCGAGATCTGTCTTGGGTGCTATCTGAAAGTTGCTGCTACCGATGATGGGCGCCGGAAACGGGCCGGGCGTAATAAGGTCTCCCGAAAAATAGCTGTACCGGGCGAACAATGAATCCTTGTCGGAGATCTGCAGATCATGACGAAAGTCCAGCCGGTTCGCCCGATTGGTGCTGGTTGGACTCGTGACGAAGTTGTTGATGTTAGCAGATGGTGACGTGGGTAGAGGAAGAGCCGCTAATATCTTCGATGCGGCAGGGTCGATGCGGATCGACGGAATGCGATTTCCGGCAAACAGCAAACGCGAAAAGATTCCGCCGCCGAGCGCAGCGGTTGTGTTCGGATCGTAGATTGGAGCGAGTCCGGAAAGATCACCTGTTCGTTGCGCAGCCGTGGGGATGCTTGAAACATACGTGATACCGCGATTGATGCTGGTTCGTTCGTAGCTGCCAAACAGAAAGGCTTTGTTCTTAACCAGTGGACCGCCTGCTGTTCCGCCAAACTGATTCTGCCGCAGGACAGGTTTGGGCGTACCAGCAGTGGCGAAATAGTTGCGGGCATCGAGAAAGTCATTCCGGAGAAACTCAAAAGCAGTACCGTGAACCGAGTTTGTGCCGCCCTTAATGACAGCGTTCACGACCGCGCCTGCCGAGTAGCCGTATTCAGCGGAGTAGTTATTGGTCTCCACCCGAAACTCCTGAACGGCATCGACGGAGGGCTGAATGACAACGGGCGAACTGTTCTGCTGATCGACGATTTTGGCGTTGTTATCGACACCGTCGAGCAGAAAGTTGTTGAGCTGCGCACGAACGCCATTTGCGATGAAGGATCCGCCCTGGATCGCACGGTCCCCCGGTTTCGCTTCCAGCACGCCGCTCGACAACTTCGCGAGCTGTAAGAAGTTACGACCGTTCAATGGCAGGTCGGATACTGCTTTCGATTCGATTAGCTGGCCAACCGACGCCGAAGAGGCTTCGAGCAACGGCGGACTGGCATGTATCTCGACCGTTTCGGTCGTGCTCCCAACAGCCAGGGTGAAGTCAATACGGGCCGCCTGGCTGACCGCGAGCACAATGTCAGGACGTTCAACCGTGGAGAAGCCTTGTTTTTGAACCGAGAGCTTGTATGTACCAACGGGTAAATTGGGGAAAACGTAGTTGCCGCTCTCGGTTGATTGCGTGACTGCCTCGACGCCTGTATTGATGTTTGCCGCCACGATCCGGGCGTCTGGTATAACGGCTCCGGAGGCGTCGGTAATAATGCCCGTAATCTGGGCTGTCGGCTGCTGGGCGAAGCAGGCCGTTGAAAGAATCGTTGCCAGCACCAGAGATAGCCGCTGAGGTTTCGGAAGGTGGCGCATAAGTCTCTTGGCTCGGATTATACCGGCTGAACTTGCATGAACTCACAAACTACGCGTCGCAAATGGATGAAGCAGTCGGTAGCTGGGATGGCTGCTGGAATGTCCTACGTCGGCAAGGCAGGCGCCCAGACCCGCCGGCCGAACATTCTCTTCCTCATGACGGATCAGCATCGGGTCGACTGCGTCGGTGCTTATGGAAGCCCGGCCATTCGGACGCCAAACATCAACCGCATCGCACACGAGGGCGTACTGTTTCGTAACGCGTATTCAAGTACACCGACCTGTACACCCGCGCGTTCCGCCCTTCTGACGGGACTCTCGCCTTGGCATCACGGAATGTTGGGCTACGGTGAGGTCGCGGCGCATTACCCGAACGAAATGCCCCGCCTGCTCCGCGACGCGGGCTACCGCACCATGATGGTGGGCAAAACACATTGGGGAACGCTCCGGAACGGACACGGATTCCACCAGATGCTTCTCGATGAGCACTGCCCGTGCGGAAACCACCCGATGTTGGAGCAAGGCGTCCGGGATGTCACACCCAATGGGTTTCGGAGCGACTACGAGAGCTGGTTTTGGAGTATGGCTCCAGGACTCGATCCACATGCTACCGGCCTCGGCTGGAACGATTACGCCGGACGAGCATCTAAACTACCCGAGCACCTGCATGACACGCACTGGACAGCGGAGGCTGCAACAACGTTCCTTAAAAGTTACAACCAGCCAGATCCGTTTTTTCTCAAGGTCTCTTTTATAAGACCTCACAGTCCATACGATCCGCCTGGCCGTTGCTTAAAAGCATACGAGGGCAGGGAGTTGCCGGGAGTGCAAGCGGGCGCCTGGGCTGAACGGTTCATTCCCCGTAACAGTGCGGATCCGGATATCTGGCACGGCCAAGTGCCGGCCGCCGAATTGCGAAATACACGAGCGGCGTATTACGGTTCCGTAAGTTTCGTGGACGAAAGCATCGGACGAATTCTGGACACGCTTGAGCAACGCGGCTGGCTCGATGAAACGCTGATTTTCTTCACGTCGGACCACGGCGACATGCTTGGAGACCAGCATCTGTGGCGGAAGGGTTATGGCTATCAACAAGCGGTCCACGTGCCTATGCTGATGCGTTTGCCAAAGGGAATGGCAGGGGCAAAGCGCGGGGCGGAAGTGGAGAACGTTGTCGAATTGCGCGATGTGCTGCCCACGTTTCTCGAGGCCGCAGGCAAAGAGCCTCACGAACGTATGGACGGCCGGAGTTTATTTACCCTCGCGAAAGGTAGCAGCGCCGGATGGCGCGAGTACATCGATCTGGAACACGACGTGGTTTACTCGCCCGAAATTCACTGGAACGGCCTTACAGATGGTCGATGGAAGTATATCTTCCACGCACGCGACGGCGCCGAACAGCTCTTCCATCTCGAGAAAGATCCGTGTGAACTTAACGACCTCGCCGGGGAGACGGCCTATACGGCCGAACTGCAGCGTTGGCGTGCGCGTCTGGTCAAGCACTTCGAAGAGCGGGGCGCGCCCTTTCTTGTAGGCGGACGCCTAGGCTTGCGGCCGGAGCGGCAACTGTATTCGCCGCATTACCCGCATTAGAGGAACAACTCGCCTAGGGGCGGCTTCTGCCCGCAGTGCGAATGCTATGCAATCGGGCGAGCATCGTCTGAACGCGTTCGGGAAATTTAGCCGCTAAATTCTGCTGTTCTCCCGGATCGCTTGCAAGATCGTAGAGTTGCGGCTGAGGATTGTTACCCAATTCCGTATGTGTGTTCTTGTTCATCGCGGGTTTCAAGCTGGGTTCGATCACTTTCCAGTTTCCAACTATCAAGGCGAGGGCGTCCGCATGTTCGACCAACGATTCACGACCCTTACTGCTGTTGCCGAGCAAGGCAGGGAGGACGTTCAGGCTGTCGGGCGCTTGATCTCTCGGTACCGTTTGGCCGGTCAGTGCCGCCATGGAGGAGAGTAAATCGACCTGGCCCACCAGCGCATTTGAGACGGTATCCGACTTGATCCGCCCGGGCCATTGTGCCAGGAAAGGAACGCGTGTGCCGCCGTCGAAATTGCTGTACTTCCCTCCGCGATGCTCGCCGGCTGGCTTATGAGGCCCAAGCCTTTCGACCGCCTCATCCTTGTAGCCGTCGTCCACGACCGGGCCGTTGTCGCTTGAGAAAAGAACGAGCGTGTTGTCGCGCAGCCCGTTTCGATCGAGCGCAGCCAAGATTTGACCCACCGACCAATCGAGTTCCGCAATGGCATCGCCCCGAGGCCCCATGCTCGTCTTACCTCGGAATCGCGAATTTGGCAGGCGGGGCACATGAATGTCGTGTGTCGCGTAGTAGAGAAAGAACGGGGTTCGCTTATTGTCTTCGACGAAGCGGACTGCGCGAGCGGAGAGCGTATCCACGATGTCTTCGTCTACCCATAGGGCGGATTTCCCGCCTTTCATGTATCCGATCCGGCTCACGCCGTCGACGATCGCCATGTCGTGACCATGACTCGGCTTCATCTTCAGGAGTTCAGGATTAGCACGTCCGGTGGGCTCTCCCGGGAACGGCTTGTCGTAGCTGATTTGAATCGGATCGGCCGGGTCAGCGTTCACGACCCGGTGATTCTCCACAAACACACAGGGGACACGGTCCGGTGTAGCCGGGATGACGAAGGAGTAATCGAAGCCGACTTCCTGCGGGCCGGGTTTGATGTCCCCGTTCCAATCGATATTCCCGGTACCAAGTCCAAGATGCCATTTGCCCACCACGCCCGTGCGATATCCGGCTTTCTTCAGCATGGCCGGAATTGTAAGTTGATCACGACCGATGATCAGGCTGGCATCGCCTGGAAGAACGCCCGTACCAGGCTTGCGCCAAGCGTATTGGCCCGTCATCAGTGCGTACCGTGAGGGTGTGCAGGTCGCAGAAGGCGCATGCGCGTTCGTGAACCGCAAGCCTCGGCCTGCAATGGAATCGATGTTCGGCGTTCGAACTGCCGTCGCGCCGTAGCAACTCAGATCACCGTAGCCAAGATCATCGGCATAGATCAGGACGATATTGGGGCGATCCTGTGCGGCGAACAAAAGATCGGAGGAACTGGTTGCAAGAAAGGCCGTCCCAAGGTCGCCGAGCAGACGGCGACGGGAGAGTTGCTCACGCATACAAAAGATGTTAAAGGATCAGCTTGCGGCTTGAGAAGAACGGAACGGAGCAGGAACGTTAATCCATCATCAACCCGCCGTCTACGTCCATGATCTCGCCCGTCATGAACGATGAGGCGTCAGAGGCTAAAAAACACACGGCTTGAGCAACGTCTTCAGGCGTTCCGGTGCGGCGTAAGGGCAGGGATTGCAGAATGGCTTCGAGTTTATCCGGCGCTAAGCCTTCGAGCATATCTGTTTTGATCATTGCCGGCGTGATGGCGTTTACACGGATGTTGTAGGGGCCGCCTTCGCGTGCGAGGCTCTTCGTGAAAGCGATGACACCACCTTTCGCGGCGGCATAGCAGGAATTCCCATGCATGCCGCCGCCGCGTTTACCTGCAACGGAAGCGATGTTGATAATACGGCCATCT
>Ga0308175_100002425_pt1 | contig 12782 bp, 7 predicted proteins | sample PhyCR1_3_FD_203893 | JGI IMG/M metagenome (GOLD analysis project Ga0308175, IMG submission 203893) | Soil microbial communities from UC Gill Tract Community Farm, Albany, California, United States - DLSLS.C.R1 | ecosystem: Environmental > Terrestrial > Soil > Agricultural land | place: USA...
CTTTAATTCCAGGGGGCGCGGAAGCTTCCCCGGAGTCCCATAACTCTGCTCGTGTCGATCGTCTTCGATGATCGAATTGCAGACCGCTATGCATTCGTCACAAATGTAAGCTCTGGGATAATCACTCGGCGACGATATGAGCTTACCGACGACATCCTGGCTCTTGTGGCAGAAGGAACAGCGGAGGGAATCATCAGATCCGGCGCGCTTCAAGCTCGTTCTCCCGTGCTGCGTGTGGAAAAGATCAACAGATCCCTTGCCCTTTTGGCGTCACTATACGGCTTCAGTATAGCAAGGAAATCGGTTTTGTACCCGTACTTTACGGACCGAAAAGCCCTAATCAGCCGACTCCCGGTGGGGAGTAAGCGGTGGCCGCGACTCCCGCTTGGTTTGATGTTCGCGGGAAGCCCTAAGGTTCGCCTGGATTTGGCCGGTGTGCCCGTGTGGGGGCTAGCAGCGACGTTTGAGGCTCGACTGCCGATTTGCAAATTCGAACCCAAGGGAGCGTCACTCGCTCAGACGTCGGTAGTAGGGGGAGAATGGGACGAACGGGACGCGCCTTCCTATAAAATCATGAGTCGTGAGCGGGACGCGCCCGCTTGACCCGGAGAAATCTGCGTGAATCCTACAGTGGGTCCCCTTCCCGACAAGCGCGAACGCGACTTAAACGCCCTCTACCGAATGGGAATCGGAACGACCCTGGTTTTCGTGACGGTCACATTCGCGGCGCTTTGCCTGGTATTCGTGATCCGGAGCCGAGTTCCTTTCAACTGGCAACACATCTATCTTCCGCCCATTCTTTGGTTCGACACAGCGTTGCTCGCGGCAAGCAGCGTGACGTATGAGATCGGCCATAGAAAGCTGAAAGCAGCCGAGCAGCATGCATTTTTCCGATGGACCGAAGCGAGCGCTGCACTTGGCGTTTTGTTCCTAGCCGGTCAGTTCGTGGCGTGGTGGCAAGTGCTCTCAACTGGACAGCTGGTCCGCAACAACCCGCACTCCACATTTTTCTTTTTACTTTCGGGCATGCACGGCGCGCACATTTTAGTTGGGCTGGCAGGACTGGCGGCCTTGCTCTACCGCACGCGCGAACCGGCAAGCGGCCCTAGGTGGCAGATGAATACGCGCGTGCTGGCCAATGCAGTATCGCTTTTCTGGCACTATTTAGATCTGCTTTGGCTCATTTTGTTCGGGATGCTGCTGCTGGTGCGAAGGTAAGGTCAGGCCTTGCCGTTTCCCGCGCTCACCCACTTGTCAACAATCGAGACCAGCTGCTCGGCTTGAAACGGCTTCGAGAGGTAATCGTCCATTCCAGCGAAAAGACAACGTTCACGTTCCCCTACAAGGGCATTCGCCGTTACCGCGATGATGATGGGCTGATGGAGGGGGAGGGAACGGATCAACCGCGTAGCCTCGAATCCATCCATGATCGGCATCTGGCAATCCATGAGGATGACATCATATTGTTTTTCGCGGTGAGCATCGAGGGCTTCGCTGCCATCGGCAACCAGGTCGATTTTGTAACCGGAGCGCTCGAGAATCAACTTGCCAACGCGCTGGTTGATGAGGTTGTCCTCTGCCATCAGGATCCGGATTTGCCCTTTCGGCGCCGGCTTGGTTATGGGGCCTCCGGGAGCGGGAGCGACACGGGGGTTAGCTGCCGGCGGGGCCTGCATCGGGATCCGACACCAAAGTGTGAGCCGGCCCGGATCGGAGTGAGCACCCATGTCCCCGCCGATCTTCTGGACGAGTTGCCTGGACGGGAGCGGCGAAGCTGGTTCGGGAACAGCCGAGGGCTGAAGCGGAGCCGACGCCCGCCGTTCATCCACGAATTCATTTTCTGCGAAATGATTTTCCGGGAGATGATTTTCCGCGGTCACCTCGAAGTTTACGTCAAGCTCCGGCGCGCGGGATCCGGCCGAAAAGACGGAGAGCTTGACAGTGAAGGCGCTGGAATGCCGGAGAGCAGTTGAGAGAAGTTCGGACAGAATTTTTCGAATCACGGCGGGATCGCTGATTACAGTGGGAGGGAGCGATGGATCGATCAGCCGGATGACGCTGGCCGCCTGTTGGCGGGACGAAGCCGCGAGGTCCGTTACAGCCTCGTGGACGACATCAGCTAAGGAAAACTCTGAGTTCCCCATAGTGCGCCCGTTTTCTCCCATGTTCGACAAATCCAGCGTTAGCCCACCTAATATGTCGCTTATCGGCGATTTTCCGCTCAGCGTGAGTGGATAAATTGGCTGAACTATCTCTGAACCGCTTCATCGCGATCGACGCGGCCGTCTCGAATATGAATGACGCGATGAGCGTGCATCGCGATATCGAGTTCATGGGTAACGAGAACGATCGTGTTCCCTTGCTGATGAAGACGTTCAAACAACGCCATGATTTCGTTTCCCGTGGCGCTGTCGAGAGCGCCCGTCGGTTCGTCCGCGAGCAGAATGGACGGTTTGTTTACCAGCGCCCGCGCAATGGCGACGCGTTGCCGCTGTCCGCCGGAGAGTTCGTTCGGCTTGTGGAACATTCGCTTTTCCAGGTCGACTGAACGTAAAGCCTCTTTCGCGCGCAGTTCCCGATCGGAGGTCGGCACGCCGGCGTAGATGAGCGGCAGTTCCACGTTGTGCAATGCCGTCGCGCGCGCCAGCAGGTTGAAGGTTTGAAAAACGAACCCAATTTCCTTGTTCCGGATTCGCGCCAGCTCGTCATCGTCCATGTCACTGACCACTTTCCCATTCAGGAAATAATGGCCTTTGGTCGGCGTATCCAGGCAGCCGATCAAGTTCATGAGCGTGGACTTACCGGAACCAGAAGGCCCCATAATCGCGACGTACTCACCCCGGTGGATCTCAATGTCGACGCCGGACACCGCATGAATCTCCTGATCGCCCATAATGTAGGTTTTCCAGAGATCATACGTCCGTATGACTATTCCTTCACTCTTGAGCTGATCCCCGCGTGCGGTGAGCTCTTTTGAGCTGAGCTCTTGTACAGCTGTACTCATTCCTAATCCTTGACGGCCATGGGAACGGATTCGTTGTCGCTAGCTCTCGGCCGGCGGCGCCTCCGGAACCTTGTTATCCACTTTGATTTTGGTATCGTTCCGCATGGTTCGAATCACTTTATAAGAACCGGTGACGATCTGCTCGCCAGGATTGAGCCCGCCGGTGACTTCGATCTCCGTCGCGCCGGTGATACCCGTATCTACTTTGCGAAACTCAGCCTTCTCGCCATTCACGACAAACACGCCTTGCAACTCTTCTTTCATTGCTTTCAGAGCTGCGGGATCCGTAGGCGCGGGCTCTTTGGGCTTGCGCGCCTGGATGTCGCCCTTCTGCCGAACCGTAAGCGCCTGGATCGGGATGGCAAGCACCTCCCTTTTCTGAGCGGTTGTGATCTTCGCCGTACAAGATAGCCCCGGGCGCAACAAGTCTTCCGCAACATCGAGCGCAATAACGACCTTGAAGTCCTTCGCCTCTTGCGTAGAGGTCTGGCTTTGCGAGGCCGCGACGCCCGTTGACCGGAGGAGCGCAGTGTCGCCGATCTCGATTACCTTGCCGTGAAAGGTCCGGTTCGGAATAGCGTCGACGGTGACATCGGCGGTCTGGCCGAGCTTTACGCTGACAATGTCTGTTTCATCGACGTGAAGTTCGGCCGTGATCTGCGACATATCCGCGATGGTCATGATGGTCGACGCCGTCGAGCTTTGAATTCCGGGCACCACGGTTTCGCCGACCCGAACCGGAAGATTCGTCACGACTCCGTCCAGCGGAGCGTAGGCGTTGTACTTGCTGTAGATGACATTCACACGAGTGAGCATCGCCTGCTGCTGTGCCACCTTCTTCTGGGCGCTGGTCAGTTGCGCGGCTGCCTGAGCACGCTGCGAATTGGCTTGCGCGAGGCGGCTTTCAGCCCCGCGTACCGCAGCCAGCGCGGCATCATAGGCGGCTTTTTTTGAATCGAAATCCTGCTTCGCAATCAACTGCGCATTGAAGAGCTGCTGTCCGCGCTGGTAATCGGCTATTTTCTGTTCTAAATCTGCCTTGGATTTGTCGAGGTCGGCTGAGGCGGCGGCGATATTGTCCTCGAACGACTTCTGCAGCGCTTCTCCAGCAGCGGAGTCGGCTAAAGCCGAGTTGAGGGAAGCGGTTTGCGCCTTTACGTCCGCGTTTGCATCGACGGATGCGATCTGGGCGAGGATCTGACCCTTCTTAACCCGATCGCCCTCCTTCACGAGAATTGCGGTGAGCGGTCCTTGCTGGTTCGCGCCGATGTTGATGTAATTTTTGGGCTTAATCTCGCCGGAAGCGGTGACCACAGACGTCAGGTCTTGACGCGTTACCTTTCCGGTCTGAACTGTGACGATCCCACGTTGGCTGATTTTGATACTTGCGAAAACTCCGCCTGCGATTAGCAACAGCAGGCCGATGAGAATCAGCACCTTCCACTTTGTTTTCACTGGATGAGAATGGTCCCTGTCTCGATGAGACGGTCCAAAGGGTACCTTTGTTCCGCGTTTCTGGCCGGTAAAAGCAATGTTAACATGCAGGCGCCGTTCGCAGCCCTTCGGGCGCGGTCATCAGACGTCAGGAGTCGAACTGTTTGGAGCGGCTGGATTCCCTGAAGCTGTGGCGTTGGGCTGCCACAAAGTTTCTTCCGCTTCCTGGATCACATTCACCCACCGGCTCCACACAAACAAGGCGTCGCTCAGGCGGTTCAGGTACTGCAGGGAATCGGCCGGTATGGATTCGCGGCGCGAGAGGGAAACAAGCACACGTTCGGCCCGGCGGCAAACAGTCCGGCAAACGTGCAGTTCCGCGCTGAGCCGGCTCCCGCCCGGCAGCACAAAGGAGCGGAGAGGAGGAAGGTTCTCGTTCGCGTGATCTATTTCGCGCTCGATTGCCCCGATTTCTTCCGGACCGACCCGGGGCTGCTTGGGATGAACGTCCTCAGGCAAGGTCGCGAGAATCGATCCCAGGTTGAACAGCTCATGCTGAAGCCGCGTGAGAATGAGAGCAAACGGACCCAGCTTCGGGTGGCGGTCTGACAGTTCCTCGCAAGTCATGCGAGCCACCCCGATAAACGAGTTCAGCTCGTCCACCGTGCCGTAGCTTTCGATCCGCAGATCGTCCTTGTCGATGCGCTGCCCGCCAACCAGGCTGGTTTGACCGCGGTCGCCGCCGCGAGTGTAGATTCGGTTCAAAACGATGCCGCGAGGTTCATTGAACGGTTTTTCATTTGACATAAGTACCTGCCTCTCGATCCTAAGAAATGCCCGGCGCAACTTTCTCTATCGGAAGGGGGAGCATACACCCCGGTCGGATAGACCTACCAAGAGAGCCTGAGCCTCCCAATCGGTGCGATCCCTGCATTGGTTTGGGCTCACCGATGGGAAGCTGCTGGTTCAAAATTTGGCTGAAAGGTAACGGACCAACGAAACGGTGTGCGAACAAGCTAAAAGCAGGCCGTTTCGAGACGTTGCAACGAGCGGGTTTGCGGTGAACGCGAAGACCCTCAATGGGTGTTATCGTTTTTTGCGAACCAGGCGTTTTGCCCGACGCACAATAGGAGCTGTGGCGAAAGCCTCTTCGGTGATGTGGTGCTGTTGCTCGTGATGAACCTTGTGGGCGCCCACGGCCGGACTTGCGGCCGCGGGCCGTCCAACGTACTTCAGAACGCGGCGGGTGCCGTTGAACATGTCCTGCAGTTGCTCCTCGACGAAGTACCAAGCGCCCATGTTTTCGGGCTCTTCCTGTACCCAATAAATCTCGGCTCCGTCGGAGTAGCGCCTCAGTATGTCATTCAGCCGTTGTGTCGGGAACGGGTAAAGCTGCTCGATGCGAATGATCGCCACGTTGTTGACACCGAGCTCTTCACGCCTGGCAAGCAAGTCATAGTAGATCTTTCCGGAACACAAAAGAATGCGCCGTACATTTTGTCCCACAACGTTGAGATCGCCGATGACTTCCTGGAAGGCGCCGCTGGTCAGATCGCCGATTTGTGAGACAGCCTTGGGATGCCGCAGAAGAGATTTCGGAGTGAAGATCACAAGTGGCTTGCGGACACCACGCCGGTCACGCCCGCCGTACATCTGCCTGCGCAGCAGGTGGAAGTATTGCGCAGGAGTCGTACAGTTGCAGACCTGAATGTTGTTCTCGGCGCAGAGTTGCAGAAACCGTTCGATCCTTGCACTCGAATGCTCCGGCCCCTGACCTTCAAATCCATGAGGAAGAAGGAGGACTAAGCCGCTTGGCTGGTTCCATTTCACTTCCGCAGACACAATGAACTGGTCGATGATGATTTGAGCGCCGTTTACGAAATCGCCAAACTGCGCCTCCCACAGGACGAGGGTCAGCGGATCAGCAACGCTGTAGCCGAACTCAAAGCCCATAACTGCGAACTCGCTGAGAAGGCTGTCAACGGATTCGAACTTCGCCGCGTTGGGCAGGTGCTTCAAGGGCAGGTATCCTTCGCCGTCTTCCGTGTCGTAGAACTCGAGATGGCGCTGCGTGAAAGTGCCTCGTGTGCAGTCCTCGCCGCTCAGGCGAACGGGCGTACCTTCCAGAACGAGACTGCCGAACGCGAGTGTTTCAGCGAATCCCCAATCCATCGGGGCACCGTTCAACGTTTCGCGGCGACGATCCACCAGGGCTTTCAGCTTCGGGTGGAGGCGGAACCCTTCCGGGAACGTGGTGCAAGTTTCGATCACGGTTTTTAGAGTTGCGAAATCGACCGCCGTGGAGGGAATCGGCTGATGCACCTGCTCGTCCGGCAGTTCCGCGAACTCCTCGTACAGGTACTCTTCGCGAGTCTTCTTCGCCTGGTCATAAACCTCGGCAAGACGTGTGTGAACGCTCTTCCGGATACCGTCAATTTGTTCCTGGCCCAGCAGTTTCTCGCGCTGAAGCCGCTGAGAATACTGGGTGGCAACGGTTTGCGTGTTCTTGATGCTGCGGTACATCACCGGCTGCGTATAGCTGGGGTCGTCCGCCTCATTGTGCCCATGGCGGCGGTAGCCGATGATGTCCACGACGACATCACGCTTGAACTCCTGCCGGTACTCGTAAGCCATCTGAGCGACGCGAATACAGGCTTCAGGATCATCTGCATTCACATGGAAGATCGGCGCCTGCACGGATCGCGCAATATCCGTGGAATAGACGCTGGTGCGGCCTTGCAGGGGATTGGTCGTGAAACCGATCTGGTTGTTGATGACAATGTGAATTGTGCCCCCGGTGGTGTACCCCTCGAGCTGCGACAGCTGTAAGACTTCCGCGACAACCCCCTGCCCGGCAAATGCGGCATCACCGTGAATAAGAATCGGGATGACCCTTTTGCGCTCGGTGTCTCCAAGCCGGTCCTGTTTGGGACGCGCCAGGCCCTCGACAACGGGATCCACAGCTTCAAGATGGCTGGGATTGAAAGCCACGGAAACAAGAACTTCTTTGCCCTGGGACGAGCGATGTACGCCGCTTGCGCCCAAGTGATATTTGACATCTCCCGATCCTTGAACGCTGTCGGGATCCGGCTCACCCTCGAATTCCGAGAAGACCTGGACCATGGACTTTCCCACAACGTTTGCGAGGACATTCAAGCGGCCGCGGTGGGCCATGCCAATGATGGCCTCGTGAACGTTCTCGTTTGCGGCACGGTCGAGGATCTCGTCGAGCACAGCGATGGTTGACTCGCAACCTTCGAGACCAAATCGCCGCTGGCCGACGAATCGATTGTGAAGAAAATGCTCGAACTCTTCGGCTTGAATTAACCGGTTTAGGGTGCGCAGCCGCGTGGATTCATCCAAGCGCCACAGGTTCATCGTGGATTCCATCCGGTCCTGGAGCCACTGCTTTTGCTCCGGATCCTGAATGTGCATGTACTCGACGCCTATGCATGCACAGTAGGTTTGACGGAGACGATCGAGAATCTCACGCAGGGTCTCATACGGCTGCATGTACGAGGCGATGGCGCCGCTTGGTGCTTTCACAGCTCCGGCCAGAAACGGGCGATCCAGATCCCAGATCGAGAGTCCGTACGAAGCCGGATCGAGCTCCGGATGGTACCCAGGCTCAGTCCCGAGCGGATTGATATTCGCGGCCAAATGTCCGCGTACCCGGTAGGCGTTGATCAACTGAATGACAGAGGCTTCCTTTGCAACATCCGTGTTAACGGCGGCGTACCGTTGCGGATTGATTTGCGTGTCGGTTTGCCACTTGATAGGCAGGTAGGGAATCTTCAGGTCCCGGAAGACCTGCTCGTAGAAACCGTCTTCACCCATCAAGAGCTGTTGCAGCTTAGCCAGGAACGAACCGGACTCTGCACCCTGAATGATCCGGTGATCGTAGGTACACGTCACCATCAGCACTTTGGAGATGCCAAGCATGGCTCGCGTTTCTTCGCTGGTAGCGGCAAATTCAGCCGGGTAGTCCATTGCGCCGGTAGCGATGATGGCGCCTTGGCCCGGCATGAGGCGCGGCACCGACCCGAGCGTACCTACGGTTCCCGGGTTGGTGAGCGAAATAGTGGTGCCCTGAAAATCGGCGACTTGCAACTTGTTTGTACGAGCGCGCGCAACCACATCGTCGTAGGCCTGAACAAACTGAGCAAAGCTCATTCCATCCGCGTTCTTGATGTTTGGAACCATCAGCGAGCGCGATCCATCTTTACCGGCAACATCGACGGCTAAGCCGATGTTGACATTGTTGCGAACGACTCGAAACGGTTGTCCCTCATTCTCAGCGTAGGCATGGTTGAGGGACGGATTGCTCTTGACCGCCTTCACGATGGCCCAAGCGATCAGGTGTGTGAAGCTCAATTTGCTCTTACCCAGAGGAGCGCGCTGCTTGTTGATGGTGGCGCGATTCTCTTCGATGACACGAACCGGGAACTGACGTTGTGAGGTGGCGACGGGAATGGAGAGGCTCGCCATCATGTTTTCGGCGATGCGGGCCGCAGCGCCGCGCAGCGGAACAAGCTGGTCTCCCGGCCCGGCCGTTACCGGCTGTTGTTTGGCGGGGCTCTTCGATGCGGTGGTGACAGCAGTCTGCGCTTGCTCTGGAGCAGGTGGTGCGGCGGGTGAAGGAGGGGCGGTTGCCGGCGCAGCGGAATTGCCGTCTGGTATCGGCGTCGCGACGGCCGCGGGTTGTCCAGCATTCACGGAAGAAGCGGCGGCCGATGGTTGCGGCTCGGCGGGAACAGTTGTTGAAACGGGCTCGATATCGGCAGCAACAGCACCACCGTTCTGGTCGGCTGATTGCTGAAACAGCTCGGTCCAACCCTCATCGACGCTCTTACGGTCGAATTGGTACTGATGATAGAGCTCGTCTTCTAACCAACTGTTGATACCCAACGCGGGTTCATTCGATTGCGACATGGGAATTGAATCGGAAAAACGGGGAACTTCGAGGAGCGAGATATCGGTGCATCGCGGCGGAAGTGCTCGGCAGGCTGATGCAGTTGTATCTCAAACTCTAACTCTATGATACCGAAGCCGAACTGGACCTGCGAAATGGAGCGCTAAGAAGCGAGCGATCGAAAAAGAGCTTTCTCCAGATCCTCTTTGGACAGCTCGGTGCTGATGAAGAGTTCCTGCCGCGCTCCCGCGCTCAACGCAATGGCCTTCCACCCGTTCGTGGTCGCGACAGTGATTTTTACGGTTGGCGGACCTTTAGCATCGCGCACCGGACGGATGACTCCCGGGATGACGGAGCGGATTTCCGGATTGTCGCGGAGCAATCGGACCAGCACGGGACGCAGCCCATCGATGATGCTGTGCTCGACCTTGAGCTTGCCTTGCGCGGCGCGCAACCTCATCGTCTACAGGGTAGCCAATGACAACGCCCGTCCTCGGTTATTTGAAGCGCCGTTTGTATTGCAGGTCTACTCCAAACAATCCGTTTTCATCGCGGATTGCCACGAATGAATATTGCCGGCCCAAGGCCCATTCGAGCCGAAAGATCTGTTCGGAGGTGCGGGAAAGGTTTGTGACGTAGGTTATGGTGACCTCTCGTGAGATCTGTTGCTCCATTGTGAGGCGCGCTTGAGGGACGTTCTCGATGCCCTGCAGCTGCGGATCGATCTTCAAGTGTGTAACACCGAAGAACCGCTGAAGGCTGCTTGATGTGGGGGAGACCGCTTGCCCAAGAATTGAGTCGGTTCCCGCTGATAGAAATCCGGACTGTGTCGTTGGTCTGCTGTTAACGAAAGTCGAGCTTTGATCTGGAGCGCGGCCTACGGCCAGAAGGGCGATGATTTCGCTGGACTGCAGGGGAGGATCAGACCGGTAGCTAACATTCAACTTACTCAATGTTCCGTTCAAGGCAATGTTCACCGTCACGCCGCGCGCTTGGGTTTCGAGCACCAGATCCAGTACGGGATCGAGCTTCGCCGGATTCGTGAAATCGATTTCGCCACGGGTGATGGTGTACTTGCTGCCAAACACCTGAATCTGACCCTCATTCATCGAAACGCGGCCAAGCACTCCGGGCCGATTGGGCGCGCCCCGAAGACGCAGATCGATTTCGGCCTGAATGTCCTGACTCAATGAGGTGCTGAGCTGCAGGCTGGGAGCACTTTCGACGCGGACGTCCAGCTGTACACCTCGCAGCAGGCTGTTCTCGGACGGAGCAGGGGCGGCCGCCCCTGCCAAGGCAGGGAATAAGCTACCCAGATCCGCATTGCCGCCGACCGCTGCCCGGGTGACCGTCAAGGTGCCCGAGAGCAGGCTCTGTTGCGCGGTTCCAGTGAACTTCAATTCCGTGTTGAAGCTGACGCTGACCGCGCCCGCATATCGGACGCGCACATTCTCAGCCGATGCCTCAAGACGGTAAACCAGCGGGCCATTCCCAAACGTGACAAAACCACCGAGAGCAATGTTGCCGCCACCGCTGAGAGCAGTAAGGCGCTGAATGGTAGCCCGGTTTCGGTCGAAGCGGATAAGACCATCGACATGCTCCAGCCCGTTCGGAAAATCGGCCATGCTTAGCGAGGCGTCATGGAGCGTGAGGGTTCCATCCAGGGCAGGCTGTGCGAGTGTTCCCGAAATGGCAACTCCCACATTCGACACACCGCTCGAGACAAGGTTCGGATCGAACAACCGAAGAATTTGCAAGTTCATTGTGCCGCTGGCGGATGCATGGATAGCAGCCGTTTTGTCGAGAGCTAGGCGGCCCGTTGCGTCTATCTTGGTATCTTTGCCGGCAAGCCGGAAGGTGTGAAGTACTGCTGTCTCATTCTCCACATCGAGGAGAACCGGGCCAGAGTTTCGCACCGTAAGATCCTGTTCACGAGCTGTTGGACGGTCTCCACTCTCAACGTCCGGCGATATCCGAACCGTGTCGAATTGGATAGACGCCTTTCCGATGCGCCAATTCGCAAGCGGTCCGTTAAACGTAGCGTTGCCCTCGAGAAGGCCCTGAAGCGGCAGCTTCGAAATTTGCGGCAAAGGGGCGATTGCGCGAATGGTTGTGAAATGAAGGGCGCCGAACTGGACGGCAGCGCTCGTTTGATAATCGCCCGTCAGTGCGACCCGCGCAGTACCCAGCAGCTGTGCTTCCTGAAGATTACCTTTGAAGGTCGCGTATAAATCACGGTTTTTTGTGGCGGCTTCGGCGAAGACGCCGCCGTAAGGGACGCCGGCGATCGCGAAGTCCTGCAGTTGAGCTTGGCCGTTCAGTGATTCGAGCGACAGCGCGCGAGACGATGCGCGGGCCGTCGCATTGACGTGCACAGTCAGCATGCCTGAAAACTCCGGTTCGTAGCGGCTTATTACAGAAAGACTCGTGAGCGGAAACGCATTTGTATCCAGGTGAATCTGACACTCCCCATCGGTCCACGAACCCCCACTTCGTGCAAAAGCACCGTGAAAAGCCGCCATACCCTTGCCGCGGTGCAATACCCCGTTTTCGAAAACGATCCTGTTCCCCGAGGCAGCGAGATCTGTTGTCAGGCGATCGATTTGCTCTCCGTACAGGCCTACAGAAGCCGCCGAGAGGTGGCCTGTGCCCATCGGATTCGCGATCGTGCCGCCGATGTCGAGCGCGGCACTCACAGTTCCGCCAAGCCGAGGCGCGTTCGCGGCCGAGGCGTCGGCGAGCAGCCTTTGCAGATCCGCGTTCGCAACAGTGGCATGTACCCGCATCGGTTCGTTTTGGTCGAGCTTCCACTTGGCCAGTCCGACTTGGCCGGTTACCGTCCCTGTCGAGGCTCCCTGCTTGAGAGATACATATTCAAAGGTGAGCAGTGACTGACTGACGCCTATGGTGCCTTCAACACTGTCGATCAGAGAGTGACGATATCGGATTTGTTTGCCGGACAGGCGGCCGTTAAAGTTCGGATCGCGCAGGGGGCCTGTTGCCGTGCCGTCGAAAGAAACGCGGCCCCTCTCCAAACTGATTGGTAATTCAAACGGTTTCTCGACACCGTATGCAAGGGCGAAGGCCGGTTGGAAATCGTGAAGATCGTTACTGTTGAGTCTGACGCGCAAGGTCTCTCCCAGCGTTCCGGACAGATCGACGGACGAGTGGGGTAAGGCCAGGTGCGAGTCGCCAAGCCGCAGCGTGTTCCCGTTCTGCTGATAAGAAAGCTCCACCGATCCGCTGACAGGAATGCCCGCAGTGCCCGGAACAATGTTCGCTTTGGCGCCGAGGCGAAGGTTCCGTGGCACGCTGCCGAGCATTGCTTCGAGCTCGACAGGTCCGGAAGCGATGCCGCTCCAGCCAACCAGTTGCTTTGAGGAGAGACTGCTGAACTCACGCAGTTGCAAGCCACGGAGTTGCCCATTAAGG
>Ga0308175_100002426_pt1 | contig 12779 bp, 7 predicted proteins | sample PhyCR1_3_FD_203893 | JGI IMG/M metagenome (GOLD analysis project Ga0308175, IMG submission 203893) | Soil microbial communities from UC Gill Tract Community Farm, Albany, California, United States - DLSLS.C.R1 | ecosystem: Environmental > Terrestrial > Soil > Agricultural land | place: USA...
CGGGTTCCCGGGACCTTGAACATCAGGTTGGGCCGGTCCACCGCGGCCCACAGGCGCCTGGCCTCCACGATCGTGCCCGAGGTGTCCCGTGCCAGCGAGGCCGACACCTCGAGCGACACGAACCCGTCGGCGCCGGCGCTCGCGTCGTACACCGGGCGGAACAGGTCGGCCGCCTGGCGCACGTCCTCGACCGCGAGGCGCTCGAAGATCTCGCGGTCGCTCGCCGGCGAGCCCGCCAGCGTCCGCAGCTCGTCATCGTAGTCGCTGCTGCCGCCGATGGCGTGCTCGAAGATCGTCGGGTTCGACGTCATCCCGCGGAGCCCGTCGTCGATCAGCCCCTGCAGCTCTCCCGAGCGCAGCATGCCGCGGCGCAGATAGTCCAGCCATACGCTCTGCCCCAGCTCGAGCAGCGCCTGCATGGCGGTTTGAGTGCGTTGTGCCATCGTGACGTCCTTCCGTAAATGTTCGCGGCTCACCGCGTGCCGTTACGCCACCCTCCCGGCCACCGCCGCCGCGCCGAGCATCCCGACACCCGGATGCATGACGACGTGCACCGGAATCCGTTCCAGCAGCCGCGAGAGCCGTCCCTTGTTCCGGAATGCGGCCAGAAGCGCCGCCGGGTCGAGCTGCTTCACCAGCCGCGGCGTGATGCCGCCCGCGATGTAGACGCCGCCGGTGGCCACCACCGAAAGCGCCAGGTTGCCGGCCTCCGCGCCGAGGATCTCCCAGAACAGCTCGACGGCCCTCACCGACAGCGGATCGCTGCAGTCGAGCGCGTGGCGAACGATCACGGTGCCGTCGTCCTCCGCGTCCAGCTCGGCGCGCACCGACGGCTGCTCCGGGGCCACGCCCGCCTCGAGCAGACATCGGTAGATGTTGGCGATCCCGGGGCCCGAGAGCAGCCGCTCCCAGGAGACCCGGCCGAACCGGGCGCTGAGCGCCCGGAGCAGCCCGATCTGCCGCTCGCCGCTCGGCGCGAAGTCGGCGTGGCCGCCCTCCGACGCCAGCACGCGATAGTGGTCGCCTTGCCATAGCAGGAACCCTTCGCCCAGCCCGGTCCCCGCGCCGATCAGCGCGATGGGCCCCCGGGGCTCGGCCACCCCTTCCTGCAGGGTCGCCACGTCGGCCGGCGTCAGCAGCTCGATGCCGTAGCCCGCCGCGACGAAGTCGTTGATGATGGCGGTGCGGGGGATTTGGATGTCCGCCGCCAGTGCCCGGACGTTGACGCTCCACGGCAGGTTGGGCGCGGTGCAGTTGTCATCCACCACGGGGCAGGCGATGCCGAAGCAGGCCCGGTCGGGTCGGGCGCCGGTCTCCTCGAGGAAGCGCCGCACGATCGGCGCGAGGCCGGGATACTCCGGGCTCGGATAGCGGCGCTGCTGCACGAACGTGGCGCTTCGCCCCGCCAGCTCCACGATCGAAAGCCGGGCGTTGGTGCCACCCACATCGCCCGCCAGCACCAGCCGCTTGCCACCCGTCGGATCCGCCATACCCCTCCCGCTCACCGCTCACCGCTCACCGCTCACCGCTCACCGCTCACCGCTCACCGCTCACCGCACCCCCTCCTCACGCCCCCACCCGCACCCCCCTCAGCCTCCCCGCCGCCGCCCGATCCAGAAACCAGGCCCCGCGCCGCGCCAGCTGCGCGGGCACTTCCTTCGGCGAGAGCGGCCCCTCGAGCGCGCGCGCCACCACCGCCGCCTTATCCGCCCCGGTCGCCAGCACCGCCACCCGGTGCGCCGCCTCGATCACCGGCGGCGTGATCGTCAGCCGGTTGGCCGGCGGCTTGCTGCCCACCACCGGCATCACCAGGCGGCGCCGCTCGTCCAGCGCGGCCGAGCCGGGAAACAGCGACGCCGTGTGCCCGTCCGGTCCCACGCCGAGCACCAGGATATCCAGGGCGACTGGGAGGAGGCGCTCGTATTCGCGGGCGGCCAGGTCGCGGTCGGCCCGTTCGGCCTCCATCCGGTGCACGCTCGCGGCCGGGACCGGCACCCGGCTCAGCAGCGCCGCCCGCACCATCCCATAGTTGCTCTCGGCATGATCCGGTGGTACCGCGCGCTCGTCGCCGAAGAACACGCTCACCCGGCTCCAGTCGATGTCCGCCGCCTGCGCCAGCTCGCGATACACCGGCTCGGGCGTCCTTCCGCCCGCGAGCCCCAGCGCGCAGCCACCCCGTGCCCGGATGGACGCGACGATCTCGGCCTCGAGCCACTCGGCAGCCGGGCGGGCCAGGTGCTCCGGATCCGGCACCACCGTGAGCAGCATCATGTCGCGCTCAGCACCGCCTGCGGGTCGGAGCGGCGCGCCCCCGCGTGGATGGTCTGGCCGCAGCACGGGCAGACGTTCGCCCGCGAGTGCCGCTCGATGTACTCCCGCACCGTCCGCACGTACTCCGCGTGGCTCCAGGTGAGCGGCGAGACCGAGAGCGGGTCGCCGCTGTACGGATGGAGCTGCTCCGCCATGGTGCCCGACGGCAGCGCCCGCTCGGCCGCCCACTCGATCAGCTTGAGGCCCGGCTCGAGCTCCGCGGCCGTGCGGGCCCGCATGAGCTGATAGCGGGCCAGCCACAGGGTGCACACGAACCAGGGGTTGCCCGGCACCCGGATCGTGTCCTTCTTCTCGACCTGGTGATAAGAGTCGTTCTCATAGCGGGCCAGCCCGCCGATATCGGTCTGCACCCAGAGGCGGTCCTTGACCTGCTTCATGGTGAGCGCGGCCTGGGGATCGTCCGGCGGCAGCGCGCCCAGCAGCACCAGGCCGAACAGGCTGGCATCCATCGTCAGGTCGAGGGTGTAGCCGCCGGGACCCGGCGTGGCCATGCGGGCGAACCGCTGGGCCTGCTCGCTCCACAGCACGGCGCGGGCGCCCTCCAGCATGCGGTCGGCGCCGGTCTGGTAGCGGGCCGCGCGCTCGGTCTCGCCGAACTGGCCGGCCAGGCGCCCCGCGGCCCGGAGTCCGGCGATCACGGCCGCCACCGTGAAGGCGTGCACGCCCCAGCGCTCCTCCCACAGATCGAATGAAGGGAGCGGCAGGCCGGTTCGCTGGTCGACGTAGTCCACCAGGAAATCGGCCGGGCGGGTGACCAGGCCGCGGTAGAACGGCGCGGTCTCCTCGATCCGCTGGTACAGATCGAAGTACTCGCCCAGCGCCCAGATCACCAGCGCGGTCTCGTCCTCCTGGATCGGCAGCACCGGCTTGCCGTCGCGCACGTAGCCGTGCCAGGTGGAGGCCAGGCTGCCGTCGGGGTTGTACTTGTGCCGCAGATAGCCGTTGGGCGACACCACCCGCGAGCAGAAGCCGAGGAAGCGCGCCGGGGCGCCGGCGTGGCCGGCGTGCATCAGCGCGCTCGAAACCAGGGCGCCGTCCCGCGGCCAGACGTAGGAGTAGGTGTCCCGCGCCAGCTCGCTGATGTCGGTGTCGTTGGCGGCCACGATGCCGCCGGCGTGGTCGATCTGGCTGTGGATGATGAGCAGGCTCTGCCGGTAGCGGTCCATCACCCGGTCGGACAGATCGGCGGTTCCGCGGCGGTCCTTGCGGACCCAGAGCCGCCAGTAGTTCGCGGTGCGGCGCAGCAGCTCCTCCGGTGTCTTGTCCTTCACGACCTCATTGATGATCGACACCTCGCGGAAGTCGTGCCCCGCGGCCATCCAGTAGTGCAGCTCCGCCGCGCCGCGGGCCGGCACCGTGAGCGAGACCCCGAGCGTCGAGTCCACCGAGCCCTGGGCGATCGGGTTGCCGCTCAGGATCCCGTCCTCCGCGTCGCGCCAGGTCCCCTCCGCCGCGCCCAGGTCCTTGGTGCCGCAGGCGTAGTGCTGCACCCCTACCGTGCCGTTCGCCTTGCAGTTGATGAGGAAGTAGCGGTCTTCCTTGTAGTGCAGCAGCGCCTCGGCCTCGGGCGAGTAGAACGCGGTGTCGCCCACCTCGTTGCCCAGGATCCGGAAGTCGTGGTGGAAGAAGCAGCGGATCTCGCGCGGCCGGTCGTTCAGGTTGCCCACCCGCACCCGGCGGATCAGCACGTTCTCGGAGAAGTCCACCCCGTCGCTGCACTGAAGCTCGACGCCGAGCGCCGGGTTGCGGGCCAGCACCTCGGTCACCATCGACGAGTCGCCGTAGCGGAGGTCGGGGCTCCACTCGGGTCCCATCCAGCTGAACAGCCCGCCGGTCCACACGCCGAACCGGAACGCGTGGCCGGCGCCGTGATTCTCCTTGCCGACGTGAGGGAAGTAGACGTCGCGGATCCGGTACTGCCGGTCGAACATCACCAGCAACCGGCCGTTCGACACCGCCAGGTCACGGGGCATGCCGATCCGCCTCTTCCAGCGCCCGGATCTTGGCTAGCCGCCGCTCGTGGCGCTCCTCGTGGGTGAATCGGGCCTCCAGGAAGAACCGCGCCAGCTCCCGGGCCAGCTCCACGCCGATCACCCGGGAGCCGAGGACCAGGATGTTCATGTCGTCGTGCTCGACACCCTGGTGCGCGGAGTAGGTGTCGTGGCAGATGCCGGCGCGGATGCCGGGCAGCTTGTTGGCTGCCACCGAGGCGCCCACGCCGCTGCCGCAGATCAGCACCCCGCGCTCGACCGTGCGGCCCAGCACCGCGCCCGCCACCAGCGCGGCGACGTCGGGATAGTCCACCGGCTCGGTGCTGTGGGTGCCGAGGTCGGTCACCTCGTGGCCGATCGAGCGCAGCCAGGGAATCAGGTCCTGCTTGAGCGGGTAGCCCGCGTGATCGGCGCCGATGGCGACTTTCATGTTACCGCCGCGAGTTGGGCGTGGGCGGCCTCGACCACGTGGTCCACGGTGAAGCCGAACTTCTGCTCGAGAGCCTTGAGCGGCGCCGACGCGCCGAACGACGTCATGCCGATCCGGGCCCCCGATGGCCCGACGTAGCGCTCCCATCCGAACATGCTCGCCTGCTCCACCGACACCCGCGCGGTCACCTCGGGCGGGAGCACGCTGTCGCGGTACTCCTGGCTCTCCTGCTCGAACAGCTCCCACGAGGGCATGCTCACCACCCGGGCCCGGGTGCCTTCCGCGGCCAGCCGCTCGAAGGCCGCCACGCAGAGCTGCACCTCGCTTCCGGTCGCCAGCAGGATCACGTCGGGGCGGCCCCCCTCGGCGTCTGCCATGACGTAGGCGCCCCTGGCCACGCCGCTCGCGGCCGCGTACCGCGTGCGGTCGAAGGTGGGAATCGCCTGGCGGGTGAGCACCAGCGCCGCGGGCTGATGCTGCAGCCGCATGATCACCCGCCACGCCTCCACCACCTCGTTGGCGTCGGCCGGGCGGATGGTGATGAGGCCGGGAATGGCGCGGAGCGAGGGGAGCTGCTCGACCGGCTGATGGGTGGGCCCGTCCTCGCCCAGGCCGATCGAGTCGTGGGTGAAGATCTCAATGGTGGGGATCTCCATGATCGCGCTCAGCCGGATGGCGGGCCGGGCGTAATCGCTGAAGATGAGGAAGGTGGCGCCGTAGGGCCGCAGCTTGGAGAGCGAGAGCCCGTTCACCACCGCGGTCATCGCGTGCTCGCGCACGCCGAAGTGCATGTTGCGGCCGCCGGGGTTGTCGGCCTCGAGGTCGTCCGCGCCATCGAAGGTCAGACGCGTCTTGGTGGAGGGCGCCAGGTCGCCCGCGCCGCCGATGAGCCAGGGCACCTTCCGGGCGATGGCGTTGAGCACCTTCCCCGAGGCGTCCCGGCTGGCCAGCCCCTTGGGGTCCGCGGCGAACGACGGAAGCTCCTTGTCCCATCCGTCCGGCAGCCGGCGATACTGCATCCGCTGGATGTGGTCGGCCAGCTCGGGCTGCTGCCCGCGGTACTGCTCCATGCGCGCGGTCCACTGCGCGTGCAGGTCGCGCCCGCGCCGGCCGAACCCCTGGGCCAGGTGCTCCCGCACCCCGTCGGGCACCAGGAACTTGGCGTCCTCCGGCCAGCCGTAGAACCGCTTGGTCAGCCGGATCTCCTCCTCGCCCAGCGGCTCGCCGTGGGCGGCGCCGGTGTCCTGCTTGGTGGGGGCGCCGTAGGCAATATGGCTGTCCACTATGATGAGCGTGGGGCGGTCCCGGGTGTCCTTGAACACCCGGATGGCGCGCCGCAGCATGTCGAGGTCGTTGGCGTCGCCCACCCGGGTCACGTTCCAGCCGTAGCCGATGAAGCGGGTGGCGGTGTCGTCCGAGAACGCCCAGGCGGTGCTGCCCTCGATCGAGATCCTGTTGTTGTCGTAGATCCAGCACAGGTTGCTCAGCTCGAGGTGCCCCGCCAGCGAGGCCGCCTCACCCGAGATCCCCTCCATCATGTCGCCGTCGCCGCACATGGCGTACACGTCGTAGTCGAACAGATCGAAGCCGGGCCGGTTGAAGTGCGCCGCCTGCCACCGGCTCGCGATGGCCATCCCCACGCTGGTGGCGACGCCCTGGCCCAGCGGGCCGGTGGTGGTCTCGACGCCCGAGGTCAGGCGATACTCGGGGTGCCCGGGACACTTGCTGTCGAGCTGCCGGAACCGCTTGATGTCCTCCAGCGTCACCGCCAGCTCGCCCTGGCGCTCGTAGTGCGAGTTGACCGCCTTGACTCCGGTGAGGTGGAGCATCGAGTAGAGCAGCATCGAGGCGTGGCCGTTGGAGAGCACGAACCGGTCGCGGTTGGGCCAGATCGGGTCGTCGGGGTCGTAGCGGAGAAAATCCTGCCACAGGCAGTAGACCACCGGGGCCAGCGCCATCGGCGTGCCGGGATGCCCCGAGTTGGCCGCCTGTACGGCGTCCATGGCCAGGGTGCGGATGGTGTTGATGACGAGGAGATCGGGGTCCTGCGGCTTGGGGTCCTGCGGCTTGGGGTCCCGCGGCTTGGACGGCATGGGCACTTCCCTTCGGGTGACGCAAACGGCTCGGCGGGGCTCGGCTGGCTGGATCGGACTGATCGAACCTACGCGGCCAGCGTAACGAACTCTATCGGACGAACGCCTCGCGGTCATGACCCGAGGACGTCCGGGTCATAATGTCCGATGAGTGCTTACTACTACACCCGAACTATAAAATGAATTCTCCGGTGTGCTTTCCGGCCCTCAACGGACTCCGCTCCCCGGGCTCAGTGGACCTTCTACGTGACCGTCCCGCCCAGATCCGACTCGCTGACGGTCTGGCGCACGCTGTTCTGGAACGGGACCGAGAATGGTGGTCGACTGCGGAAAGTTCGGTAAAGGTCGACGACCAGTTCCGACCGCTCACCGCCTACCGCACCCCCTGAATCGTGAACAGCTCCGAGTTGTAGTTCCACACCGAGTAGGCGTACGTATGCGGGTCGTCCGCCAGCACCAGGCCGAACGTGCCGAACAGCGTCGTGGCCGTCGGTGGCGGCTCGATGTCCAGCACCGGCGACCGCCGACCCGTCGCGACGTCCACCTGGTCCACCTTGTAATGCCCCTCCGACCCGGCCACCACCCAGAGCGCGCGGCCGTCCGGGCTCCATCGCAGGATGCGAACGCTGTCCGCCAGGCCCGGGACCGCGACGGGCGCGCCCCCGTCGAGCGGGTAGATCCATCGGCCGCCCGCATGCCGCACCGCCATCGCCCGCCCGTCCGGCCGCAGAAAGCCGCCCCCGATGCTGTCCGGCCCGATCGGCTCCAGGCCGCCACCGTCGAGCGCGCTCCGGTAGCACCGAGGTGCCTTGTGGACCTCGTTGCCGCAGACGATCAGCGACCGACTGTCGGGAAAAAAGCCGACGTTGGACTGCTCCAGCCGCGGCCAGGTGAGTCGGCGCGTCTCGCCGGCGCCGATGGGATACAGGATCCATTGCGACGGGGACGAGGGGAGCTGCGAGAGGACCAGCCGGCCGTCCGGCGAGATGCTGGTGCTGCTGCCCGGGCCCAGGCGCACCACCGGCGAGCCGTCGGTCTTCCTGACCATCGTGCTGTACTCGTTGCCGCCCGCGGTGGACTGATCGGTGAAGGCCATCACCGTGCCGTCCGACGAGAGGGTCGTCCCGATCGAGTTGTCCAGCCACGACAGGTCCCGGATCGGCGCGGTCCCCGGCCCCTTCATGACGATCGACAGCGGCATGTCATCCCGGGAGACCAGCCATCGGTCGCCATGCACCGCGTCCATCAAGGTGAGCGACCCCGCGCTCGGCAGCACCAGCCTGGGCACCCCGCCCAGCTCGGCCCGGTGGATCTGAAACGCACCGCCCTGGCTCGCGCCCGAGAACACGACCGACCGCGGGTCCGCCCACGCCAGCCCTTCGAGCCCCCAGAATTCCGATCTTCCCAGCGTGTCCGCCACCCCCGCCGTATCCACCACGACGACGTAGCCCCGGTCGTCTCCGGCCAGGTCGTGGGCGAACAGCGCGATGCGATCGCCTCGGGGCGAGATCCGGATGTCCGACACGTATCCCCCGGGCCGACTCTGATACATCGTATGCCCGGCGGGATACTCGAGCTGGACCCGCGCGCCCGCCCGCCGGGTGATCGCGAGCCGCGAGCCGTCCGGCGACCAGTCCGCCTCGCCCACACCGTTCATGATCTCGCGGGGAGCGCCGCCGCCCAGCGGCATCCTCGCGAGCGTGCCGACGTAGAGCCGGTGGGACAGGTTGACGGCGTGGGTGAGGATCGCCAGCTCGCCCTTGCTGGAGACCGCCAGGAGCCGGACCGAGTCCGGACCGATCGGCTGGGGCTCGGGATAGTCGGGCCGCACCAGGTAGAGCCGAGGCGTCTGGCCGCCTCGCGCCGCGCTGTAGATGATGGTGGCCCCGTCCGGCGCCCACCGCGCCGCCACCACGGTCTCCCGTCCGAACGTGTTCTGCACCGCCGACATGGCCGCCATGTCGCCGGCGTGCTCCCGGCCTCGCATCCACAGCGCGCCGGCCGCGCCGAGCGACCCCGCCGCCACCGCCAGCGCCGCCCACGAGCGCCAGTCGGCGAGCCAACGCCGCGCCGGCACGGCACCACCGCCGGCCCGCACCGGTACCGTCGAACTCCCCGAGAGCGCCTCCGCGAACGCCGCGGCGGATGGAAACCGGTCGGCCGGCAGCTTCTCCAACGCCGTGAGCACCGCCGCCTCCACCGCCTCCGGCACCGTCTTCCGATGCCGCCGCGGCGGCATCGGCTCGTCGGTCATCACCTTGGCCACGATCGCCTGCGCCGTCGAGCCGGTGAACGGCGGATCACCGGTCAGCATCTCGTAGGTGACGCAGCCGAGCGCGTACACGTCGGAGCGGGCGGTGATCTCCCGCTCGCCCATCGCCTGCTCGGGCGACATGTAGTGCGGCGTCCCCAGCGACATCCCGGTCTCGGTCATCCGCGTCCCGCCCGCCTGGCTCACGGCGAGGGCGATCCCGAAGTCGGCCACCAGCGCCTGGCCATCGTGCAGCAGGATGTTCTCGGGCTTGATGTCCCGGTGAATGACGCCGTGCCGGTGCGCATAGTCGAGCGCCGAGGCGACCTCCTTGGCGATCCGCACCGCGTCGGCGATCGGAAGCTGCTTCTCCCGCACCAGCCGGTCGCGGAGGCTCTCCCCCTCGACGAACGGCATCACGTAGTACGCGGTGCCGCTTACCTCCCCCGAGTCGATCAAGCCGAGAATGTGCGGATGCTGGAGGGCGGCAACGGTGCGGATCTCGCGCACGAACCGCTCGGCACCGATCACCGCCGCCAGCTCGGGCCGGAGCACCTTGATCGCGACCTTCCGCTCGTGCCGAAGGTCCTGCGCCAGGTACACGGTCGCCATCCCGCCCTGGCCGAGCTCGCGCTCGAGGCGGTAGCGATCGGCAAGGGCGCTCCGGAGCTGGTCGACCGGCGCGGTAGTCATCGGGGTACCTGGATCACGGGGTACCAGGAGTCAAGAGGGTGATCGAGAATACTGGCGGGGCTGCAAGGGGGCCAGAGTGTGGGCCATGCTGGCAGCATCACCGTGGCATCCCCTGGCGCGTTGCCCTGTGCGAGCCGGCCCCTCTCGGCCCGCTCAGGGCAATGAGCCCCATGGTGAAACCTGCCAGCGCGCGCCTCGTCCTCAACATGTGAGCGCGGCCCAGCCGCCACTCCATTAGCTTGCCCGTCACCATCCGGCGCACCCGAGAGTCCTATGCGCACGCGTCCAGCTCGCCCCGTACGATCGTTCCCCTGCCGCCTCGCGCTCGCCCTGGCCGCCCTGGCCGCGGCGCCCGCGGTCGCCGCCCCGCAGCAGGCATCGGTGCGCCCCCAGCCGGCGCCCCAAGCGACCGCCGCGAGCGCCGCCGACGACTCGCTCGAGAGCTGGCGCCTCTCCCCGGGCGCCCTCGGCGCCCGCTGCTCCGACGCCATCGCCCGGGCCCACCAGTCGGTCGAGAACCTCCTCGCGGCACCCCAGTCGGAAGGCACCGCGTTCCGCCGGCTCCAGGCCATCGAGCAGACCAGCGGCGACCTGCAGCGCATGATCACCATGCCGCGCACGCTCCAGGTCATCTCCGGCGACGCCGCCGTCCGTGACACCTCGGTGGCCTGCGACAAGCGCGCGACCGCCCTCACGACCGCCGTGCTGGCCGACCCGCGGCTCTACGCGCTCGCGCAGCAGGCGCAAGCCGAGCTGGGCGCCGCCAGCTCCGCGTCCCCAGCCGACCGGCAGCTCGCCAAGCTCTACGTCGAGGCCGGCCGCAAGGCCGGGGCCGGGCTCGACTCGGCCGGCCGGGCCCGCGCCGTCCGGCTCCTCCAGCGCCATGCAGACCTCGAGCGGGACTTCTCGCTTGCGCTCGCCGCCGACTCCTCCACCATCCGTGTCCCGCTCGGCGACACCGTCGGGCTCGATCCGCAGTTCCTGGCCCGGCTCGAGCGCGCCGGCGACAGCCTCACGGTACACGTGGACGAAAGCACCATCACGCCGTTCATGCGGTTTCAGCGCGATCGCGACGCCCGGCGCCGGTTCTTCCTCGCCTATAACCGGCTCGGCGGCCAGGCCAACGTGGCGCGGCTCGACTCCGCGCTCGCCGTGCGCGACACCGTCGCGCACCTCCTCGGCTTCCAGAACTGGGCCGCATACCAGCTCAGCACGCGAATGGCCAAGGACCCGGGACGGGTGATGGATTTCCTCTCGGGCCTTCAGCGGCCGCTCCACCAGAAGGCCGTGAACGAGGTCGCCGGGCTCACCAGGCTCGCGCGGAAGGACGGGGTGACCGGCGCGCTCCAGCCCTGGGACTATGCCTTCTATGCGGAGCGCCTCCGGCAGACCCGCTACGCGCTCTCGCAGAACGTGGTGCAGCAGTACTTCCCGGTGGACTATGTCCTCCCCCAGGTGATGCGGCTCTACAGTCAGCTCCTTGGCGTGCGGTTCGAGCCGATCACGGCGGGCAGCGCCTGGGCGCCCGAGGTCTCGCGGTACACCGTCATCGACTCCGCCAGCGGGCGGCCGCTGGCGCGGCTCTATTTCGACCTCTATCCGCGGCCGCACAAGTTCCAGCACTTCGCCGACTTCACCGTGGTGCCCGGCATGCGCCTGGCGGACGGCTCGCGCCAGCTCCCCTGGACCGCGATCGTCGGCAACTGGCCGGTTCCGGCGCCGGGCCACCCGGCGCTCCTCAGCCACAGCGACGTCGTAATACTGTTCCACGAGTTCGGGCACGCCATGGCGGCGGCGCTCGACCGGTCGCCCTACCCCACGACGAGCAACTACCGGCAGGACTTCGTCGAGGCGCCGTCGCAGATGCTCGAGAACTGGATGTGGCAGCCGTCGATCCTCAAGCGGATCTCCCGCAACGTCACCACCAGGGAGGCGCTCCCCGACTCGCTGATCCGGCGGATGATCGAGGTCAAGCACCTGACGGATGGCAACTTCTGGGGCGCGCAGGTGTTCTACGCGACCTACGACATGGCGCTCCACATGGTCGACGGCCCCATCGATCCGACCCGGACCTGGGACGAGATGTATCCGCGGTACCTGCCGTTCCATCAGCCCGAGAACACCTGGCCCGAGGCGAGCTTCGGTCACCTCATGGGCGGGTACGAGGCGGGCTACTACGGCTATCTGTGGTCCAAGCGGTACGCCCAGGACATGTTCACTCGGTTCGAGCGCGACGGCATCCTCGACCCCAAGTCCGGCCGCGCCTACCGCGACGATATTCTGGCTCCGAGCGGGACGGAGGAGCCGGACGTCCTGGTGCAGCGCTTCCTGGGCCGGCCGGTACGCGACTCGGCGTTCTATCGGGAGCTGGGCATAGCGGGGAAATGAGTCACCGCGGTTTCGCGGCGTAGGATTGTCGCTCCAGAGACCTGCGAGCGTCCGGTCACACCGGAGGACGACGCGGTTGCCGCTTGGTCCTCCGTTTCATACTATCCGATGAAGAAATATGCATGTTGCCCCGACCTCGACCCCGGCTCATGGGGGTCAGGGGTCCATTTACAAGCAGCACCGTCATCGCACATACCCGGCGTCCTGCCGGTTACACGCCAATGCCGGACTCGGCACCGCGCGTCGATTTCGAAGCGGTCTTCAATGCCGCCCCGGGCAGCTACCTGCTGCTCGCGCCGGACCTCACCATCGTTGCCGTCGATGACGCGTATCTCGCCGCGACCATGACCTCGCGCGACGGCATCATCGGCCGGCCCCTGTTCGACGCCTTCCCCGACGACCCCGCCGATGCGTCCGCCACCGGCGTCCGCAACCTGCGCGCTTCGCTGGAGCGAGCGCTGGCCACCAGGCATCCCGACCGCATGCCGGTCCAGCGCTACCCGATCCGCCGGCCCGACGGAAGCTTCGAGGTCCGCTACTGGAGCCCGCTCAACACGCCGGTGCTCGGGCCCGGTGGCGCGGTCCGCTACCTGATCCACTGG